>WBZN01000369.1_pt1 | contig 40022 bp, 41 predicted proteins | sample 5204281 | NCBI WGS metagenome assembly WBZN01 (sample SAMN12344347, study PRJNA552823) | activated sludge metagenome | biome: Activated sludge suspended growth; feature: Nitrification reactor; material: Wastewater; isolation source: activated sludge from nitrification reactor of wastewater... | reverse complement strand
AGATGGTCATTGCCGGTGGCCCCGCCACCTGCCGTGAACGTCTGCTCGAACTCGGTCATTTGACCGGAAGCCGGCACGTGAATTGTCTGATGGGATTCTTCGGGTATCTGCCGCCGGCTCTCCTGGGACGATCCTTGCGATTATTCTCCGATGAGGTCATGCCGCATTTTGCTGCCGAGTCATAACCCGGTCCGGCTGGATCGGCTTCGCGCTCTCCTTCATCACTCCAAACATCTCTCCTCGCACCCTTTGATTCTATGGGGCCAAAGACCTAGGCGATTGGTGATCAGAATCAAACGCAGAGGGCATTTCAATCAAGGCGCTCGTCTCGTCTTCCTGCTACTTCTATCACGCAGAGTTACTACGTAGGAGGCGAGGCAGCATGAAACAGTTCCTTCGATCGGCCGGTTGCATTGCACTGATATGCCTCTATGCAGGTTCGACCAGCGAGGCCGAAGAGGTGAACCTGGAAGACGTACATGTGCGGCCCCCTCAAGCCACGACTCAATTGATCGAGACGAAACAGTCACAGCCCCGGACCGAGCGGACGGTGACGAAGGAGGGCATCGAACGAATGGGCGGGCCCGGGCAAACCTCCATTTATAAGGCCATCGACATTCTTCCTTCCGTCCATTTTGAAAATATCGATGCCTATGGTCTCACCACCAATCTTATGAATAACACGGGTGGCGTCCGCATCAGGGGGCGGCAGGGTATTACCGCTGGTCTATTGGTAGAGGGAATACCGGTCTGGGGGATTTCTTCGCCCGGTCCGCGATCGGACATGTTCGACCTGGAGAACATCGAAAATATTTCGCTGTATCCGGGGGCGGTTCCCGTCAACAAGAGTTTCGGCGCCGCCAATACCGCCGGCGTGATGGAGACGCAGCTCCTCCGGCCGTCGGACGAATTCGGCGTGACCGTCCGCCAGGGCTACGGCATGTTCGACATGATGCGTTCCTATGCGCGTGTGGATAGCGGGAAACTTAAAACAGGCACGCGGTTGTTCGGATCCTATTCCTATACCTCGGTCGATAAATGGCGAGGAGCCGGTGAATCGCCGATCGGCCGTACCCACGTCGCCATGGGGCTCGCGCAGGATTTCGGCAGCCGGGTCACGTTCGAGCTCTTCGGCAATTACACCGAGGCCGTCGAGAATAATTATCGGCCCTTGTCGTTTGCGCAGGCGAAAAACCTCAATCAATTTCGTTTTTTCGATTACAACACGACGCTCCGGAACGCCGCGGCGCAGGACGTCAACTATTACGGCTTCAACAAGCAAAGCTTTCGAGGTGTCAGCGTCATCGGAAAACTGGTCGTGGAAACCTCCTCCACCAGTTCGATTACCTTCAGGCCCTACTATTGGCGTGAAACCAGAAAGAATTTTTCCGGATCCGGGAATCTTCAAATCTTTCAATATCCCACCGCCTCGAACACGACGGGACCTGGCATTCAATTGGGAATGAATTCAGATTTTCAGCGATATGGCGGAGTCCTCGAATACACAACTCAAATGTTCGACACCACCTTGCTGGCGGGCATCTGGTCCGAGTGGTACGACCATCCATTGGCCATCAAGGGCTATCGACCAGATGGCGGAGGCGGATTTGCCTTCGACAACTGGATGGTGCTCACCAAGAACGACGGAATCTCTCAGTTTCATAGCCCCTACATCAGGCTGATCAAGGACATTCAACGCCTCCATATCGACGGCGGCGTGCGCTATCTCTACATGAACGAAGTCGGAAAGGATGCGTTCGTGACGACAGGCGTCGGCGATGTGTCATTGGATGCCGCCTATGGTCAAAACCTGACCAAGGACCCGGCTGCCAGCTACGGCCGGCGGATTCAAGGGCAAATCCTCCCCAATCTCGGTTTGAGTTACGACCTGACTGACCGTATTTCGGTCTATGCCAATTACGGACGGCAGTACGCAAGGCCGAGGGGCTTTCCCAGCCTGATGAGCATCTTCAACCAAAATCGAGCCACCTTCCTCAATCAAGGGTTGACGCTCGATTACATCGTCGGCTCCATGCGGCTGGAAACGGCCGATAAGTTTGATCTCGGATTTCGCTATGTCGGCGACAAATGGTACGTGGCGCCGGTGCTGTTCTACAACTTGGTCCATCATCAGATGGTCAACATCTTCGATACGACGATCAATCAATCGGTGCCGACGGCGGGCGGTGAAGGTCGGCAGTACGGCGGCGAATTGGAAGTCGGCGCACAACCATTCGACGATCTCTCGCTTTATGCGTCAGGCGGCTACACGAGGGCGGAATTGGTAGAGGATTTGCAGACCGCCACGGGAGTCTTTTCTCCGGTCAGCGGTAGGCAATCTCCGAACGTGCCGCGCCTGACGGTCAAGGCCGGCGCGACGTATCGTTGGCACGGATTCTCGGTTGCGCCGATCTTTCGTTATGTGGGGGCTCGCTTCGGAGATGCCCTCAGCACCCAACAGATTGCCCCCTATATGACTGTGGACCTGAACCTGATGTATTCCGATCCCAAGGTCTTCCAAAAGTTCTACATGAAAGATGGGTTCGTGATGGTGAGCTTCTTGAATCTCTTCGACAAGAAGTACATCGGCCTGATCAATTCGTTCGACGAAACTGTGGCGAGCGGCACATCCTACTTTTCAGCTGCCCCCTTTACCGTCGTGTTGACCGTAGGGGCAAAATTCTGATGTCCACACTAGTGATCAGCGACCGTATCCCGCCGAACGCCCGCTTGTTCGTCAGGGCCGCTCTCGTCGCAGGATTGTGTTGGCTGACGTCGGCGTTCGCCTGGGCTGAAGAAGCGACGAAGGGCCCTGAGCCTCACCCGAGCGCCGGTGGCGCGCCGGAGGTGGTGCTCGAAGACGTGAAGATTCAGGAGCAACAGTCGCGCGCGTTTCTCCAATCCAAAACGACCCAGACCAACACCGAGACCACCATGAACCGGGAGGCGATCAAGACCCTCGGCGGCCCGGCGCAAACCAGCCCATACAAGGTGATGTCGATGCTGCCGTCGGTCATTGTGGAAACCACGGACCCGTATGGCTTGACGGTCGATCAGAATTTTCTGCGAGTTCGCGGACAGTTGGGGTATACGTTCAGCGGCCTCTCAAGCACGGTGGAAGGCACTCCCTCGACGGTCAACGTGGGACAGGCGTCTATCGGGAACCTCTACGATCTGGACAACGTGGCGGCGATCAATTTCTTTCGCGGTCCTCTTCCTCCGTATCTGGGCTTGGGTAATGGAGATACCGCCGGCTCTCTGGATCTTTCCCTTCTCAAGCCCACCGACCAGCCTGGAATCACCTTCAAGCAAAGTTTCGGGTCGTTCGATTTCCGGCGCACGTTCGTGCGCATCGACAGCGGCACCTTACCGACTGGGACCAGGATGTTCGGGTCGTTTTCGTACACCGGAGCCGACAAGTGGCGAGGGGAGGGCGAACAGCGGCGCGGCAATGGCGAAATCGGACTGGTGCACAAATTTTCTGATCGTCTGAAGGTGGAGGTCTACGGCGCGTACAACGAATTCCGACTCCATGAGTACCGGAGCTTGACCTATGCTCAGGCGAGCAACCTCAATAGTTTTAACCGCTTTGACTTTAATCCTCGGCTGTTGGGTGTGGCGGCGCAAGACGTCAATTTTTTCGGTTTTAACCGGCAAGTCTTCACGGAATATAACGGCATTGCGGTGCTGGAATGGAAACCGACCGACCATAGCCGGCTCATCATCAAGCCGTACTACGTGGGGAACAACGGGTTCAGGCAGTTCGGCACAGCGAATACCTTGGGCGCTCCCGGCGTCGTGAAGTTCGACATCACCCAATCACAATATGGCCTGGTGACGCAGTATGAACATCGGATCTGGGATACGGACTTCACTATCGGAAACTGGTTCCAGGGCATTTACACGATTCCACCAGGTTATTCCCAGAAGGCGTTTCGAATCAGTTCCACAGGAGATTTACAGTTTGCCGGATGGGCCACGTTGGCGAAGATCGAGCATCGCCGCTTTTACAGCCCCTATGTCAGCGTGGCGCGCCGGTTCGATCAACTCTCCATTCAGACCGGCGTGCGGTATGTGCGAGCCGAAGTGCCGGGGGTCACGGGATACAACGCCGCCGGTATGCCGGATGTTGCCTATCAACATGCGTTCGGGTTCAATCCTTCCGTCAATCAGGCCACGAGCGTTTCGAAGGCCATCGACGACGCATTTCTCCCGTACTTCGGGGCGACCTATAGTTTTGACGATACCAAACATCTCCGCTTTGCCTATGGGCGGAACTTCGCCTATCCGTTCCAGGGGCCACTCTACTCAGCGTTCACGGGAAATCTCGCGCGCTTTCAGGGCGCGGGCGTCAGCTTACAGAATTTGTGGGATCGGCTCAGGCTGGAAGTCGCCGACAACTTCGACTTGGGATTCCGCTATGTGACCCACGAGTGGTACGTCGCGCCGACCCTGTTCTACGGCATCTATCACGACAAACAGGTGGCGGTATTTGATCCGGCCGTCAATCTCACCTATCAGCAGCCTGCCGGCCAGGCCAGTTCGTATGGCGCGGAAATCGAAATCGGCGCGACTCCCATCCCGAACCTCACGGTTTTTGCAAGTGGATCCTTCAATCGCTTCACCTTCGACGATAACATCCGCACGGCGACCTCGACCGTGGTGGCCGTCAAGGGGAAGCAAATTCCCGATGTGCCGTACGTCACCGGAAAAGTCGGTCTGACCTACCAGGTGATGAGGCTGTCGGTGTCCCCGGTGGCGAGGGTCTTGGGTCACCGCTATGGCGACGTGCGTAACGCCCAGCGGGTTCCCTCCTATGCGGTGATGGATCTGTACATCAACTATGAGAAAGAGCTGAAGGCTCCTTCGCCCTGGTTGCCGAAGCAAGTCTTCGCCGGACTCAGCTTGTTGAACCTCCTGGACAAACGGTACGTCGCTATCATCACCGCAGACGAACGAAACGGGGATGCGACGCCGACCTATTTCCCAGGCGCCTCGTTTACCATCGCCGGTTCCGTGGGGGCGAGGTTCTAGTCATGGTGATGCGGCTGCTGGGCATTCAGTTCTGGGGCATGGCGGCGCTGTTGACGATTCCAGTCCCGGCACAGGCCGACAGTCCCGTACCTTCACGGACGGTGATAGACATGGCGGGGCGTGAGGTGCGGATTCCTGCCGTTCCCACGCGGGTAGTCACGGCCGGCGGCACCCCGGCGGTGAATATGTTCCTGTTTCTGATGGGGAAAGGGCCTCTGATCGTGAATGGGCTGCCCCGGTTCATGAAAGGGCAGGAAAGCCGGTGGCGGCTGCATACGGAGTTAGCGCCGCAATTGGTGAATGTACCTGCCGTGGCTGAGCCTCCCGATTGGGCTCCCGACATGGAAGGCCTGTTGGCGCTCCACCCGGACCTTGCGTTTGTTGTCGATTCCATCAGTGCAGAACTGATTCAGAAACGCGGAATCCCGGCGGTGGTTTTAAGTTGGAAAACCGCCGACAGTGTGCCGGAGACCCTGGTGTTGTTGGGGGAGATCTTCGGCGAGCCTGAAAGGGTCCAAGCCTATCTGGACTATCGTCGTCAGGTGCTCGCCCGTATTGCGGAGGTGACAAAAACGCTTCCGGACAAATCTCGCCCCAAGGCAATGTACGGGCGATTAGATACGATGACCCAACCAATGGGAACAACCGCCCGCTGGCTCATCGAGGCGGCGGGCGGCAGACCAGTGCCGGACGCGGCGCTGCCAAGTCTCTTGGACAATCTCCCCTTCACGCTCGAACAACTGTTGGCCTGGAACCCGGCGTTGTTGATCGTGATGGTTCCGGCCCAAGTCGGACAGGCGTTGCAGGATGAACGATACCGGCAATTAGCCGCCGTGAAATCCGGCAATGTACATCCGGTCCCACGCGGTGGACATATGTGGACGCACTACACACCTGAACAGCCGCTCGCTCTGCTGTGGATCGCCAAGCTCCTGCATCCAATCCAGTTTCAGACGGTGGATATTGAGGCGGAGACCAAGACGTTTTATGCCAGGTTTTTCGGCCTGGCACTCTCCGACGTCCAAGTGAATGCCATCCTGGCCGGTATGCCGTGAAGGAGTCATCGCGATGAACTACGGAATCTTCGGGTTCTGGGAAAATTATGAGGGCGACGACCGGTCTGCCTATGAGCGCCAGATCAGCCTGGTTCGCCATGCCGAAAATCTGGGATTCGACGAGGTCTGGCTGGCGGAGCATCATTTCGGCCCCTTTAGTCCCTGTCCGTCGATTCTTGTATTGGCCGGGCATCTGGCTGCGCTGACGACACGCATTCGAATTGGAACGGCTGCCGTGTTGCTGCCCTATCAAGACCCGGTACGTGTCGCGGAGGATGTCGCCACGGTCGATCTGCTTAGCGGCGGCCGCTTCAACTTCGGCGTCGCACGCGGCGGTCCGATTCCGTTGCAAGAACAGCACTTCCGGGTCGCGGCCGAGGAAAGCCGCGGCATCACGATCGAACGGTTGGAAGCCATTCGTCGGTTGCTCCACGAAGAGCATGTGTCGGTCCAGGGCAAGTCGGTCACGCTGAGCGATGTGACGATTCGGCCCAAGCCGCGGCAAGCGAAGGTTCCGATCTTTATCGCCAGCAGCGACCGGGATTTTGTCTCCCATGCGGCCCAGGAAGGCTACGGTCTCCTCGGTGCCCAGGCCTGGCCTCGTGAACGACTCACACAACTCGTCGCGACGGCCCGCGAAGCGAATCCGCACGGTCGTTGCGCGCTGACCGTGCTGCGCCCGTTTTTTGTGTCCCGGTCATCCAAGCATGCACATCTGGTCGCCGACGAAGGGATCGAGACTTTCTCGGCCAGAATGAAAGGGTACGTACAGCCGCCCGCCGAACCAGGTCGACCGGAGTTCCATACGGCGCTCTCCCAACTGAGAGCCAATGCGATTGTCGGTGACCCCATCGAGGTGCGCGAGGCCATTCAAGCCCTGGCCGCGGAGGTGCCGTTGACGTCATTGGCGTTCAGGCCCGCAGCGATCGATGGAGCGGAAAACCACAAGAGTCTCCGGCTCTTTGCGGAACAGGTGCGGCCTTTTCTCGCATGAGCGGCGTGATAGCACAGGGAGTCATGCGTCCATGAAGTCTCCAAACAGACGAAGCGCGCTGCCCGGTTCTCTCGTCTTCTTGATCTGGGTACTGTTGTTCCCGCTGGAGACGCCGGCAGAGAATGTGTTGCGCACTGTGACCGACATGGCGGGCCGGACGGTCGTGATTCCCGCGCACGTTGAGCGGGTCGCGGCGGTCGGATCGGTCCCCGTGATACACAGTTTTATTTTTACGATGGGCAAGGCCGAGACGATCGTCAACGGCATGCCGTTGTTCGCGCAGGGCAAGCGGTACGCATTTCATCGGCGGATCGCGCCGCACGTCGCACAGCAACCGACCACTCAGGGCCCGGGAGGCGAGCCGGACATCGAACGGCTGCTTGCGCTCAAGCCCCAAATTGTCTTCGTCATGGACAGGATGCTGCTCAATCTCTTGGAACGGAAAGGCTTCACGGTCCTGTTCCTGGCCTGGAGAGAACAGGGTGATGTTCGTCCGCTCATGCGGTTGTTGGGACAGGTCTTCGAGACTGAGGCGCGAGCGGAGGCGTATGTGGGGTGGTTCGATCAGATCATTGCGAGAGTCGAAGCGGCGCTGGCTGATCGGCCCGTAGCGGGGCCCCCGCGCGTGCTGTTTTCCCACTTCAAGAGCCTGCGTAGTCCCCACCTGATCGGAGATTGGTGGATCAGGCAGGCGGGAGGAGTCAGTGTCACGGGAGACGGCCGCCTCGCGGAGCAATTCGATTTCTCGATCGAGCACGTGGTGCAGTGGAATCCTGACGTGATGATCGTGAACGATCCCGGCGAGGTGTCGCAGGTGTATGCCGATCAGCGGTTGAAGAGGGTCAAAGCAGTCGAGGCGAAACGGATCTACTCAATTCCGGTCGGAGTGCATCCATGGGGATACCGGACCGCGGAGCAGCCGCTCATGGTTGTCTGGACGGCGGAGCTGTTGTATGGCCCGGGTTTTGCCGGGCTGGACCTGATTGCGGAAATGAAACAATTTTACGAACGTTTCTTTCAGGTTCGTCTGAGCGATGAAGAGTTACAGAACGTGTTGCGTGCAGAGCCCTGAGCGGGGAGAGCCACCATCAAGAGAGGGAGGGGAAGATGTCGAGTCTAGGTGATTTGTCCGCATTGGTCGGACAGCTGGCAGAGCGAAACCAGGAGAGTCACAAGGTGCTGAATTGCGTTGAGGGAAAACTTGCCGCCATGGATTTGGATCTGGAGGTGTGGCTGCTGAACGACCCGCTCACGTCTCACATGGCGGTCGTCGACGGCAAATCGCACGTCGTGGCAAAGGTGATCGGGTTCGGCCCGCATAATGGCGGGCAGATCCTGTTGGTGAGAGATATCGTCCATGCGCAGGAGGAAGATTGGGCCGCCAAAGGTATTGCCAGTTACGGGGCACCGAAACCGTTGAGGGATGCGTCCAGGGATCTGCGATTTCTGGCCATCGGAAAGCTGGATCTGTTGGTCGATGCGATCACGCATCAAGCGCGCATACTCATCCAGGCGTTTGATGCGGGGAGGAAGGCACAAAAGAATTGTTGAACGTCTCGCGCCGGGTCCGAATGTTCGGCCGCGCTTGGTAGAGCCATTGATGGATATCACTATACTTGATATTTATAAATGTATTATGTATCGTCGTAGTGAATGTCGATCGCCCTCGCGCTGAAGGTACTCCCATGATTGTGAATGAGACGCCGGCCACGCTGCTTTCCTGTGGGACCAGGAGTGACCGGAACGTTCATTTGTGCACCGATGGGGGAGCGTGTGTCACCGTGGAATGCTCCATGATAGGGCTTCCGCGGCTGCCTCTTTCTCCCGGTCAGCGGGTTCGCCTGACCGTGGCGAGTACCGATGTGAAAATCGCCTCCCCCCGGCTACACCAATGGTGTTCCGGCAATGAATGGGCGGGCCGTGTGCTCTCCAGCCAATACCAAAACGGTGAGATCGTCGTCACCGTGAAGATCGTCGGGCAGCCGCTCACCTTCACCAGTACGAATGTATCCGATTGTGTCCACCGACCGATCCAGCCGGAGGATCAGGTGCGAGTCAGTATCGAGGCCGCAGCCCTGCGGGTCGAGCCGCTCGGTTGGTCCGCGCTCGAACAGAGTTCAGGAATGAAACCGGTGGCGGCTTGCATCCCGCTCAGGTCGGAACAAAAGGAGTGAGCGATGACTATCAACGCGTTGAGACCCGGGTTTGTTCAATGGCTGTCCATCGGTTGCTTGTTGACAGGATGCACAAGTTCTCAAGAGGTCACGACTGTCCGGCAGGATTTACAAAAGGAACTGCAGGAGACCCGCGCCACCTACGATCGGGCCATGGCGAAGGCGGAGGCTTCCAGGAAGGCGTTCGACGACTCGCACGCGCGGTTTGCGACTGACCTCAAGAATCAGGAACAGCATCTTGCGGCTCTCTCGAAACGAATACAGGATCTGCACGTTCGCCAGGAGTATGCCATCAAGGAGCGCGCATCGACCCAGGACACCAATCGCGCGCTCCGCGACGCGATCCTGCATGCCTTGAGGACGGAACAGGCCGATCTTCAGCAGCGCTTGAAGCGGTTGGGTGATTCGATCGGGGAAATGGAGCAAAGGCAGGCTCCGACGGTGCAGGCGTCAGGAGCGGGGCAGCCGGCAGTGGCGGAACCGCCGAAGCCGGACAAATCGCTACGCGAGAATCAACCGGTTAACACACCGGGCGAATCGACACGCACGAATTGATGAGCCCCTGTCGCGCAATGCGACCCCGCGAACGGAGATGCCTGACTCCATCACCGTTCCCGACTGGCAGGGAGCCCTCACAGGCTCCCTGCCTTTCCATTGGTGTGGGGGCCTCTGGAACAGACTCGCTTTTTTGATGGTTTGTTCGAATGGAATACGTTGCACCTCAGAGTTCTCGCCTTGAGTGTGGCAGGGCGACAGTTGTGTCCTCTTCGGTTCTGAAGGTGCAGTGGCAGGCCTGGGGAATATCCCTGCTGCTACACCTGGCTCTTATCGCCGCGGTGATCATGATACGCATCGATGTTCGACCGGCAGTTCCGCCCGACCCGTTTCATTGGGAGGTGACCATGGTTGATCCGCCTCCCCCGGAGTCGAGTCCGTCTGCGCCTGCCGCATCATCGCTGCCATCGCAGTCTTCTCCCGTCCCCGTCGCCAGAACGTCCGAGACGGTGGTTGACAGACGGCCGGTCCAGCGTGCGATGGCGCAGGTACGCACGATGCAGCCACGCACGCACCCGCCCGTAGAGTCCCGGGTCGTGAGCCGGGATGCGCCGACAGAGCGCACCCCCGCCGTGGAGCGGGCTGCAGCCGTCATACAATCGGCCGGAGAAATTCGACACGCGCGGGCGTTCGCGCAGGAGCGGACGCAGACCTCCGTCGAAACCACCGAGGCGTCCGTACGAGCGGTCGCCGTGCCGGTTTCCACTCCTCCAACAGTCTCATCTTCTCCAGCAGTCTCATCCCGCGAAGGCCTGCCGGATGATCAACGGGCAAAGGCAGAGGTGCAGGACAAGGGGTCGATCAAAACCACTGACGCCTCGATTCGGCATGGGGAGCCCGTACAGGATGTGCGCGCGGCGGTAGAGTCGGTGCAGGTTCAACAGGTCGATACGAAGCGGAGTGAACCCGTCGTCGCCGAAGTTCAGTCGGTGGGGCCGGTTCGTCCTCATTACGGGTGGCTGAAGACAGATGTGATGGCGCAGATCGAGCGGATGAAACGCTATCCGCAGTTTGCGCTCGACAACCGGTGGGAGGGCCGTGTGGTGGTGCGGGCAGTCATCCGTGCGGACGGCCACCTTCTGGAGTTGGCGGTGGTGGAGAGTTCCGGGCATGAGCTGCTGGATCGTGAATCATTGGAATTGCTGAGACGCCTTTCCCCTGTTCCCCTGAAACACCAACTCGGAGCGCCTCAGGTGACACTACGGATTCCCATCAGCTACGGGATTCGTTGAATGGAAGTCGGTCTCATTTCTCGGGGGGCGCGGTGGTTCGCTCCTGCAGCCCGCCCTCTGTGGTTCCTGGGCTCGCTGCTCTGCCTCGCGGGACTCGCCATACTGTCATTGGGCATCGGGCGCTATGGGATCTCCGCAAGTGAGCTGGTCCGCTTTGTGTTCTCGCTCACATCAGATGTCCCGCTCATCGAGCCGGGACGTTTTGACGAACTCAAAAACGTCATCTTCCATGTGCGGTTTCCGCGAGTGCTGGCGGCGATTCTGATCGGCGCCGGCTTGTCGGTCTCGGGCGCGGCATTTCAGGCCATGTTCAGAAACCCGCTGGTCTCACCGGGGCTCCTCGGGGTGTTGGCCGGCGCCTCGTTCGGCGCGGCGGTGGCCATGCTGTTGGCAGAGCGGTGGATTCTGGTACAGGTGGGAGCCTTCGCCGGTGGCTTGGCGGCGGTCTTCCTCTCACTTGGACTGGCGCGTATCTATCAGGCTGAGTCGCTGCTCATGCTGGTGCTCGGAGGCATCATCAGCACCGGGTTGTTTACGTCGCTGTTATCCGTGGTGAAGGCGTTGGCTGATCCATATAACCAGCTTCCTGCCATTGTGTTCTGGCTGATGGGGCGGCTTTCGGCGGTCGATACCACGACGGTGTTCGCACTGTCTGTGCCCATCGTGGCCGGGATCGCGATCCTGATGCTCCTCGGGAAGGCGCTGAATGCGCTCAGCATGGGAGATGAGGAAGCGTTGACGCTGGGCGTGAATGTGCCGGTCGTGCGGAGCGCCGTGATTCTGGCGGCGACGTTCGTGAGCGCCTTGACAGTCAGCATGGCCGGAATGATTGTCTGGATCGGATTGGTCATTCCCCACGTGGCGCGTCTGCTGGTTGGCCCGGACAATCGTCTGTTGCTTCCGAGCAGCGCGCTCCTGGGAGCGGCGTTTCTACTGGTCGTCGATGATCTCGCGAGAGTTTCGTTCAGCACGGAAATCCCGATCGGCGTGGCAACGGAACTGATCGGCATTCCGCTCTTCATTGCCGTCTTACGGCGGGGCCGTGCGGGATGGCTGACATGACCGCCTTGGAGGCGCATGGCGTGACCTTTTCCTACGGGCGGCGCCTCGTGCTGGATGGAGTGTCGTTGTCTGCTCCACGGGGGCGGGTCCTCTCTCTGCTGGGTCCCAACGGATGTGGAAAGAGCACGCTCATCAAAATCATGTTGGGGCTACTGCGCCCGCAAGGAGGACGCGTATGGCTCGATGGCTGCGAAGTCAGTCGGCTGAGCATCCGGGAACGGGCGCGCAGAATGGCCTATGTGCCGCAGGCTCATACCCTGTCGTTTCCCTATCGCGTGCGGGATGTGGTGTTGATGGGCCGCTTCGCGCATCGGCACCTGTTTCAACAGACCTATTCGGCACACGAGCGTCGATTGGCTCACGGCGCCATGGAACGGCTTGGGATCGCCCACCTGGCTGATCGAATCTATACGGAGATCAGCGGCGGGGAGCGGCAACTGGCATTGATCGCCAGGGCCGTGGCGCAGGGGGCCGCCATCCTGATGATGGATGAACCAGTGAGCGGACTGGACTACGGCAATCAGCTGCGCTTGTTGCGGGAAGTCCGCGCCTTGGCCGAGGAGGGGTTCACGGTGTTGAAATCCACGCACTTCCCGGATCATGCGTTTCTGTCGTCCGATGCCGTGGTGCTGATGCATCAGGGAAAAGTCTTGGCGCAGGGGAGTCCCGACGAAGCGATGACGAGGGATCGTCTGCATCTGCTGTACGGCGTGGAGGTCAACATTCTCACCCAGGAGGGCGGGATCAGGTGTTGTGTGCCTGCGGGAGCGGGGAAACGACCGGAAGCTTCAGTGCTCTGATGGAGAGATGCCGAACGAGATGGTCTGGGGTACTGCTCGGGGTGCTCATGGCCGGTCTCCTGGCGGCTTGTGGTCAATCCGATCCGGAACAGGCGGCGGCCTACCAGCTGCGCGGCGATCGGGCCGTCGAACAGCAGAAGTTCCGCGAGGCGACCATCGAGTATCTCAATGCCGTGGAGCATGCTCCGAACGACACGGCGATCAGGTGGAAATTGGTTCAGGCCAGCCTCCATGCGGCGGACTACGATCGGACACTCACCGAACTGCGCGCGGTGTTACAACGTGAGCCCGGACATGCCGCCGCACGGCTGCTGTTGGGTCGGCTCTATCTGACTTCAGCCAAAAAGGCCGAGGCCGCACGGATGGCGAAGGAGTTGGTCGCCACTCAGCCTCATCACCCGGCCGGATATGTCCTGCAAGGGGAACTCGCGCTGCAGGCGGGAGACTTGGCGAAAGCCCTCGATCAGTTCGAGCAGGCCCATGTGCGTGATGAGCGGTCCCTGGAACCTATGCTGGCCGCCGGCAATGTGGCGATGTTGATGCACGACCTGATTCGGGCTTCGCTATGGTATCAACTGGCGTTGGAGCGGCATCCCGATTCCATCGACGTGCATCTGGCGCGCGGGAATTATTTTTTGGCCGCGGGCGACCGGGACACCGGCGACCGCGAGTTTGATCGCGCCGTGGAATTAGCCCATGACAGCGAGCCGGCGCGGTTGAGCCTGGTGGTGCAGCATTTGGCGCACGGGCGGCAGGACCGCGCACTGCGTGAACTGGAGGATGTGATCCGTACGCTGGGTTCGAGCAAAGGCCGGGCCTTGTTGGCGGAACTTCTGCTTGAGATCGGCCGAGCGGACGAGGCCCGGGTCGTGATCGGAGAACTGGCCAGTCAGGCCTCTCCGGATGCCGTCACGCTCTACCTTCAGGGGCGGCTCGCGATGGTTGACCAGCGGTGGGCGGAGGCCCGCAGCCTGCTCTCCCAGGCGATGACCATGCAAGAGGTCAAGGCAGGACCGCATCTCTGGTTGGGCCGGCTGGAGCTGCTCGAAGGCCATACGGAAAAGGGAGAGGCGCTGCTGGAAAAGGCCGTACGTCTCGATCCCGACAACCCCGCCGGTCATCTCGCGCTCGCCGGACTCTACGTGCAGCAGGAGCGGTATGAGAGGGCGGCGGGGGAATCGTTGGAGGTGCTCCGACGGAATCCCGGACACCTCGAGGCTGCGCTGATCTATGGCGACGCGCAGATGGGGCAGGATCATTGGAACGAAGCGGAGGCGATCTATCAAGCGATCTGCCATCAGATGGCTGCAAACCCGATCGGGTATCGAAAGCTGGGGCAATTGGCCCAGCGGCAGGGGCTCACCGCCAAGGCGGTGACCTGGTATGCGCAAGCGGTGGCGCGTGATAAGGACAACGTCAGCCTCTGGATGGAATATTTGTCTGTCATGGTCACGGCAGACCAGGGACCACAGGCCGATCAACTCGTGAACAACGCCGTGCGGGAAGCGCCGCAGGATCCTCGCCGATTGGAGGTCGCGGCTCGATACCATCGTGCGCGAGGGCAGCTTGATAAAGCGCGGGCGGCCTGGCGAACAGTCAGCGCGCTGATGCCGAATGCAGCCGGCCCCGACTATGAACTGGCACAATTGGATGTGGCTCAGCAGAAACCGCAGGACGCGGAATTGAGGTTGCGGCAGGCGCTCGCCAAAGATGGACAGTTCGAGGCGGCGTTAACGGCACTGGGCATGCTCCTGTCGTCGCAGGCGAAGACCGACGAAGCGAATCAGTACTATCGGAAAGCGCTTTCCGGCGCGAGACCCAACCCGGTTGCGGCGAATAATCTGGCGGTCAATCTCATGGAGCAGGGAGAGCTCGATGAGGCGTTGCACTATGCCGTGCGAGCCCGTGAGGCCGCTCCATCGGCGCCGTTCATCATGGATACCCTGGGATGGATCTACTACAAAAAAGAATTGTGGGAGAAAGCCGCTCCTCTGTTGGCGAAAGCCGCGGAGCGATTGGAAGACAGTCCGGTGGTGCGGTATCACTATGGCATGTTGTTGGCCAGGCGGGGGGAGAAGGTCCTGGCCGAAAAGGAACTCGCATCCGCCCTCTCGCTTAGCGCTCAGTTTCCCGGGGTTCGTGATGCGCAAGAGACCTTGGCATCGTTGAAGAACTAGCTGCCGGGATGTCCCGGCTCGCCGACCTCATGGGCGTTTTCAACGCCTGGCCGATGTCCTGTCGGGTAGGCGAGATGTGGTGGTGCCCCCCAATTCCTCCTTCCCATGAATCGCGTCTCGAGCGAAGAGAGGCGCTCGAAGGTGATTCCGGCTCGTTCGCAGAACTCCAACAAGCGGCGCAATCTCGACAGGAAGGTGTTCTGCTGGGCGATGGTACGAACGAATGGATTGCAGCCGGCCAGGAGACTTGAGGAGTGGAAGACCAGGTTGAGCAACGGATACCCGTGCCACTGCATTTGTTTCACCAATTGGATCATGCGTGCGGCTGACTCCTGTTCCGGCGAAAGCCAGGCCTTCCTGGCGATGCCCAATCGTCCCAGCAGGGAGGAGAGTTTCAATCGTTGAAGGGGATAGGCATCCAGACGTCTGGCTAGCAGGGCGCAGGTGTCGAATCGCCCCCGTAGAAAGCCGATCGTGGCAGGCACCTCCAAAAGTGGGCCGATGGGGGCTGGCGAAAAAATGTGGCTGGGAGTGAATCGATAGGGCTGTGGCGTCACGTGCGTATAATCCGGCCCATGGGATCGGGCCCAGGAGGTGTAGGGGGTGAGCGAGCTGTCGATGCGGCAGCCCAGATCCTGGAGGACATGGGCCGTGTCTCGCCCATAACCCCAGCGTCCGGCTCGATAGGCGATCGGACGCGTTCTCAGGCGAGTCGTCACTGCTTCATAAAGGCGAGACAGTTTTTCTCGCTGCAGCCCAGGATTCAGGTTGCAGAGCATACTGTTGGAGCGGGTGAGCTCCTCCTCGAACGGCGGGGTGGTCCAGGCATGGCAATGCATGCCGATTTCGCAACGCCCGGAATCATAGGCATGCCGCACAATGGCCACGGCGCCGTCGTCATTCAGGACGGGGAACGTCACGAGGTAGGCCGGCACGATGTTGAATTCCTGGAAGAGGTTACTGAGCAGCGGAAGTTGGCGAATGTTGTCGGTTGTGCTGTACCGCCCTTTTCGCATCCCCCATTGGTCTTCCTCGACATCGATGGTTATCACGAGTCGCATGGCATTACCTCAGGAGAATCTTCATGCCCTGCTTGGCCGTTTCGAGTACATGCAAGGCCAGCGCGCGCCAGGTGCGATTGTAGAGGCGAAGGGAGAGGCAGCGGGTCGACTGGTCTGCCCAGGTCGTCTTGTAGCCTGCGGGGCCTTGGAGCAGGTCGAACCGTCGACAGCCTTCTTCAATCGCTTGTTCGATGCGATAGGAGAGGAGGAGCATCCCGGGACTTCCCTTGGCGGCTGGTTCGGGATCGAATCCCGGCAGGTAGTAATAGTAGGTACGGTCGTGGCGGTAGCCGTAGATACCGGCTACCGGACTTCCGTTGAGGCATAAGAAGGTGATGTCGAGCCAGCCTCGCGTGTGAAACAATGGTGCAATCTCTGTGTGGAACGCGCGAAATCGGCTGTCCCGAAAGGCGCCCCCTTGGCGCGACCGCGTGGCCCAGCGTTTTTGGTGCAGCGCGCTGAACGTGTCCAAGGCGGCCGAAATGTCGTCGTTGCTCCTCGTCCGCTGGTAGGTGACCGTGCCTTGTTGGTCGAGATAGCGACGTTTGCGTTGAAGCGAGCGCTGGAGACTGGGGCGCATGGCTCCCCGGTAGGTTTCAATGGAGGGGGGAAGGTCCATGGTCGGACAGCAGGTGTGGCCGATAATCGATGCCACTTTTCCTGCGATATCGAATTGCTCCTGCAACAGATCGAGCGTAGCGGATTCAGCCGGGACTGGCGCGAGGGTCACGATGTCCCATTCCGTGGACGCTTCGAGGAAGAGGTAGTTGCACAGACACGCCAGTACGGACGGTTTGTCCCCTCGCGCGGCGATCACATCTAGATAGACGGAGCCTACGCCTCGGCCTCCCAGGAAGGCCACCTCCCGATAGGCGGCCCATGGCCCAACGCGTCTCTGCCGCACACAGAACGGCGCGATGCCGCGCAATCGATCGTCGGAATCCATGAATAAGAGAATCCATAATCGGTCGTCACTCAGATAGGTGATGGTCCAGTGGTAGAGCCATTCCCAGGTGAGAAAGGGAGAATTGGCATCGGAACCGTCGTGAAGGGCGCGCCATTCAGAGGCAAGTGCGTGGAAGGCGTCCAGGTTGTCGATCACGGAGACCCGCAAGGGCTGAAGCTCATTCATGGCAAATAGGCCTGCAGGATGGGAAGGGCCAGAAGGGTGAAGCGGGGGAGCGCGTCGTCGGTTGGCTGTGTGTCCGGTTGAGTCGAGGCGATGGGGTGGCTGATCAACACAAGGGCTCCCGCAGAGCCACCGCCCGTCAATGAAGAAATGGCCGCCATGAGTTTGGCGTACAGGCGATCGGTAAACATCCGGCCCTGTTCTTCGTACCAAAAGACCAGGTCGTAGGCGCGATGGGAGGCTTCGAATGTCGTCCGGTTTACTGTGAGGGCGGGTTCACCTGCGTCGATGGTGACCCGGGATGCTGCTTGATGGAGGCGTCTGGTTCGATGGTTGATCAACTCTCTGCCTTGTGATTGAGACGCCAGATACACGATGTGCAGCTGGATTTGGTCGCCGGAGGCATTGCGGTAGGTCCGTAGTAATTCCTGATCGACCTGGCCGACCGCGATGAGCGGGGTGCCATGTACGGCATCGTCCCAGATCCAGTCCCCGATCGTGCCGGGAAATGGAGAGAGATCCGTAGAGGCGTTGAGGCTCGTCATCAAAGGGACAGAGAGCAGGATGAGCGCCAGGCTCATCAACAGGCAGGTGGCAACCCAGATGTGATTCCAGCGCGGGAGGGCATTCAACGGAAGGGACTGCTCTGAAAGCAGGCGAGGCTTCTGTGGCTGCCCGGAGATCCTGCGTTCCACTGTGCGTCCTACCCCGAGTCCGCAAAGCAGAAGGCCCAAACCGATCCAGTAGACCGACATGGCATGCAGGAGATGCAGGGGACCGTGGAGGTTGGCAGACCAGCCCCAGAGGTGGCCGCTCAGAGCGATCAGGGCCACACGCATCCAATTCACGCCGAGGCTGAGGACGAGCGTCGTGGCGATCAGTGCGATCCGCATCGGCCAGGTCCGCAATCCCATCATCGCAAGCGGGAGGCCGATGGCCAGGATCGAGATCAGGAATCCCACTCCGCTGCATTCCGCCGCCACCTCCACTGTTCCGGTCGGAAGGTGGAGCAGCGTGCCGGATTGAAAGACCGGTATGGACAAGAGCGCGAGCATGAGCCTGGCCATGGTGGCGGTAACGAACTGAACATAGGGTTGTAGCGGTTCGGTCACGGAATCAAGGACCGGCACCATGAAGACGGCATAGCCCAACGGAAACGCCAGCATCCGGAACCAGGCCCAACCGAATAGCGCCACGATGAGGCTGGCAGTGAGTCCGATGAATGAGAGGCCGCTGAGGCTGACGACAGCGCCGGCGTCGCCGAGAAGAAGGCCGGCCAGGGACAGCAGGATGAGTGGGATGCCCAGGCCGGGAGAGGGTTGGAAGGGGAGTCGCCGCAGCTCCGGCCACCGTTGCCGGATGAGGACAGCGGCAATGAGTGGAATGAGGAAGCCGTGCGAGGCGTCCGGTCTGCTCGACCATACCGTCCAGAGGCCTTGGAAGGTGGGGAATGCCAGCAGGCTGAGCAGAGTACCGGCAACAGCGAGCTTGAGAGCGATACTCGTGCCGGTACTCCTGGATTTCGATATGTGAACACCGGCCTCGCTGTGGAGCCTCTCAGCTTGTCCCGCCTCCAACGTGGGATGCCATATGCCGCCTGCGGGTTTCATGATGGCGGGACAAGCGTGCTGTTCAGGCGTGTGGTTGGTCTTGCCGCCGCCAACCGAGGAACATGATGGCCGGAATACCAGCGAGCAGAAGGAGGCCCGTCGCCGGTTCTGGAGCTGAGACGGAGCCTCGTGCGTCGAAGACTTCCAGGCCGATGAGATTCGACACATAACGGCCGCCTAGCGTATCGCCCGGAACCACTAATCGTGCGAATCCGTCGGCGCCGAGGCCTTGTCCGTTAACGTTGTAGGCCACGAGCACATCCTTATTCCCGAACCGTGGAGAGATTTCGCCGAGCGCGATGACGGCTTTGTAGCCGTCACTGCCGGTTGCCACCAGGTATTTCCCCAGCAGGTCGTTCTTGATGTCGGGATTGGTGATGAGCCCGGCATTGGACAGCAGGGTCCAAAGGGGAACGCCGGTGAAGGTGCCGGTCACGGTGGATGAGCCGGCTCGATAGGTGACGGTTTCGGTGGCGGAGGGTAAGGTTTGCAGCCTCGAGAGGTTATACAGGCTGGGATTCGATACCAGCCCTGTCAGGTTGAGCTGAGATGAGGGTCCTCCACCGGTTCCGTTGATCTGAGAGGCGGATGTCGCGGACAAGACTTGCAAGCTGCTCAGATTGGAGACATAGCGTCCACCCGCGATATCGCCGGGTGCGGTGGTTCTCGCGAACCCGTCGTTTCCCAATGGTTGCCCATTAGACTGGTAGGCGATCAGGTCTTTCTGGCCGCCGAAGTTCGGCTGGATTTCGCCGACGGAGTAGACCGCGCGATAGCCGTCGCTCCCTGTGGCGACCACATAGTCGCGTAGCAGATCATTTTTTACGCCAGCGTTCTGGGTAATCCCGCCTCCCCCCTGGGCACTTGTCAAAAAGTCATAGAGCGGAACTCCGGTAAAGCTGGTCGAGACGGTGCCCGACCCGGATTGATAGGAGACACTTTGGGTAACCGGCGTAAATGCCTGGAGATCACTCAGCGCAAAAGACCTGATGTTGTTGACCAGTCCAGACAGGGAGAACTGGTCGGTGATCGTCGAGGCGAGGAGGGGAGGGACCGACCAGAAACTGAGGAGGAGGCCGAGCAGGATAGGTGCGAGAGGACGGTGGTGGCGGTGTGGACGGATCATGATCGGCTCCTTTCTCTGCGGAAATACTGATGTTCGACGTGGCGGGATGACCGGTGGCACCTGTCTTCGGGAACAGGGGGGCAGGGAACACAGGAGAGCGGTTCCCTACCCTTGTGAGCCGGATATGGTGGGCGTGTATCCGGCGGCGTGTGGTCTGAATCGGCGGGCATGCACGATGATTCGGTCAGGAGGCGCGGGTGGAGACGAGAGTCGCCGGGGTAGCGGCAATCGATGACACAGGACTCGGGGCGAATCCGGACGGTGACACGGTCCCACGCGCGGAGCGGGCGGGCGGGCTTCCCTTCTTCCTGGGTGCTGGTCAGGGTCCACGGTCGCCCGAGGATTTTCACAATCAGCAGGGAGCCTCGTTCCTGACCGGCCGGTAGGACGACCCGCGCGGGCCACACGTTGTCTTCCGTGGCTTCGATGGGTCTCGCAGGGCTGATCACGACGGCATGCGGAGGAATGCGAAGCGACACGTGCTGTCCAATCGACAGCGTGCGCGTGCGTCCGGGGAAGGCGGGATCGTGCACCGTCACATGAATGCCGTCGGCCGTACGCACCTGATAGTGCCGACGATGGGGATGGCGGCGGGCCACGATCAGCCCAACCAATTTGTTCAGGACGATCACGGGGGGCCTGACCGTGCTGCCCATGGTCTGGCCGCTCTGTGGGAGAACCGCTGTGAGTGTCATGTGCCCTCCTCGCGTTACGGTGAAAGCTCCACTAATGCCGGCTGCCGGCCCCTACGACATCGAACTCGTCATCCTTGACGGCTGCGCGTGTCTCGACGCGTCGTGTGAACCCGTGGAGGGATTCCCTCACCACCGCTTCCGCCGCCGCGCGATCAGCAGTCAATGCGGTTGAGGTGACGGCGTAGCAGCAGACTTCACAGCGCCAGAACGCTCCATTCGAGACCAGCGTATTTCCGGAGCAGCCAGGACAGGTACCGATGGCTAAACGACTGCGTCGGACAACGTTCATTCCACCTCTCCTTTCATCCGGTATGCGGTGACTTTTTCGCGGACGGTGCCGGAATGTGTCACGGAACGTATCAGGATAAAGTAAAATATGTCAAGTATCATAGATAGGAGAATCTGTATTTCCGGGCTGCGCCGCCCGGCGGCCTATTCGGCTTATGCCGGATGTTGATGCCCGTCAAATTCACGCCTGAGAGCGATCAAGGACAAGGTGAAGGGGTTGGCCTACAACCGTTCGCGTCGCGGCGAAGCGGATTCGGAATGACCTGAACCTTCGCCCTTCAGAAAGAGATCGGCAGAATGGGACGATTCATCACCGCATGGGGCCTGGTGCTGGGAGGATGCTTCATGATCGCGGCGGCGGGATATGCACAGGCAGACGCGCCGGTGGCCACGGAGTCACAGACCGAGGTGGCGTTGGACGAGGTCGAAGTGGCGGGCGTGAAACATCGCGGTTTGATCGAAGAGAAAACGACTCAGCCTCGAACCGAAACGACTGTGACCAAGGAAGGGATCCGGAAGCTCGGCGGTCCCGCGCAGGTGTCTGTGTATCAAACCCTTCGTATGTTGCCGTCGGTCACCGTCGAGACGGCCGATCCCTACGGTCTGAATACGCGAACACCATTCAATCTCCGGGTCCGGGGCCAGCCCGGCAAGGGTACGGCGATGACGATTGAAGGGGTGCCGGTCTGGGCGCAGGAGTCGCCGGGGCCGCGGCCGGATATGTTGGATTTGGAAAACATTTCAGACATGACGTTATATCGAGGCGCCATTGCGCCAGACAAAGGCCTCGGCGCGATGAATATTGCGGGGAATATCGATCTGAGCGTACGGCGGCCGGCGGACACATTCGGGATCGATGTGCGGCAGGGATTCGGCGCCTTCGATTTTCGGCGGAGTTACGCACGGATTGATTCCGGCACGTTATCGACCGGCACCAAACTCTATGCGTCGTATTCCTATACCACCGCCGACAAATGGCGGGGAGCGGGGGGCGCGCCGTCAGATCGTCACCATGTCTCCTTCGGAGCCAGCCAGGAATTTTCACGGTACGTCAAGGCGGATCTTTTCTTCGACTACAATGAAGCCACGCAGAATGCCTTTCGCCCGCTGACCTTTGCGCAGGTCCGGAACCTCGACGCCGCGCGCGACCTGGACTACAACCGGTCGATCCTCAATAACGCGGCGCAGGATGTCAATTATTTTGATTTCAACCGCGAGAAAATCACCAATTATCACGCGTTCTCGCTGATCACGATCACACCGACGGACAATCATCGAATCACCATCAAGCCCTACTATTTCCGCGAATGGGCGCCTCGGCTCGCAGGGACGACCTTCCTTGGGGCTCCCGCCGTGCGTGAACGCACCAATCGATTCGATCGCTACGGCACGGTCGTCGAGTATGACACCAGCATCCTGAATACGGGGCTGAAGATCGGGTATTGGTATGAGCAGTTCAGCCTTCCCATCGCCGAGAAATATTCACGTCTTCAGAACGGCCAGCTCCAATTCAATCAATGGTTGCTGACCAAAAAAGAGGGCAACGGGGTGATCAGCAGCCCCTATGTCAAAATCACGAAGGACATCGGTGGTTTTCACGCGGAGGGAGGATTCCGGTATTTCAATATGTATGAGCCGCCGGTCACCGGATTCAATAATGCCGGTCTTCCCAACGGATCGTTTGAGGATGTACAGGGGCTGAATCCGACGAAGGATGCGGCGACCAGCTATAAGGGGCAGACCTATGAAGCCTGGTTACCCAACTTCGGGTTGAGTTACGCGATCAATAAGCAGGTGACCACCTATGCGACCTATGGAAAAAACTACGCGCAGCCTCATGGGTTTCCGGAGTTTCAGCAGGTCTTTGCCAACAACCGGGCGGCCTTCAATGCCGCCGGCCTCAGCGTGCAGACGTTAGTCGATCGCGTCAAATTAGCCACGTCGCACAATGTCGATCTCGGCGTGCGGTATACGGGAGAGAAGGTCTATCTCGCCCCGGTGCTGTTCTATACCTATTACGAAAATCTGCTGGTGGGCGTGTTTGACCCTGCCCTGAACACCAATGTCAGGACCAGTGCGGCCGATGCGCGGGCCTATGGCGGCGAAATTGAAATGGGCGCGACGCCGGTCGAGAATCTTTCGATCTATGGGTCCTTTCTCTACGGCAAGTCGGAGATGGCCAGTGATACCACGGCTGCGTCAGGAGCAGTGGTGGCGACGAAGGGGCACGACACGCCGGACTTTCCGAAGTTCATGCTGAAGGGCGGCCTGAGCTACAAGCTGTACGGGTTGGAAATTTCTCCGGTCGTGCGGTACATCAGCGCGCGATACGGGAATGTCGACAACAGTGAGAAGATCGCGCCCTATACCGTCGTCGATCTCTTCTTGACCTATAGCAATCCGAAGCTGTTCGGCGCGCTGCCTGGCGTGAAAGACGGTTTTGTGAGTCTGGCGTTCTTGAATCTGTTCGATAAAAAATATGTCGGCGTCATCAATGCCTTTGAAGATCGATTGGGCGGCGGCGCCGCCTATTTCCCCGGCGCTCCGTTTACGGTGGCCGGTTCGGTGGGATTAAAGTTCTGATTTGAGTGGCGCCTTGAACAGAAGGAGGAGAGATGGATCAGCATCGACCGGGTCTTGGCCTGTTGCGATGGGCCGCCGCGCTAGTGATTCTCATGCTCGGCGCTGTTGCAGCGCTGGCCGAACCGGCAAATCACCAGGGCTTCCATGTGGTGGCCACGGACGAAAAGAATATCGAGACGGAACTCCAGCGCACGGTGTTTTACTATGAAGAAAAGCTCAGCGAGACATCGTTTATTCCTCATGAGCTCGACGCGCTGCCCTTGAAGCGAGGGGCGGCTGTCGTGCATGTGAAGTTTCACACGATCAAGCAGATTGAATTCGGGCCCGGGCCGAACGACGAATCGCGGACGGCGCATGTCATGCTGACGAACGGTAAAACCGGAACGTTCCAGCTGGCGATCGCGGGGAGTTTTAAGGGCATCTCGGATTTCGGTGAGGTCCTCGTGCCGGTCTCAGGGGTTCGGAAGGTTGTGTTCCGGTGAGTGACGTGCCGATGCCATGTCGCACGTCGGGCATGGTGGGAATAGAAGAGGATGTGGTGGATGGATCGGGGCGGGTGGAGTGATTCACCGCGGCGCCTCATCCGTTCACCCGGATCCGGGAGAGGCGGGAGGCAACGGTGCGGCCGTAAGGCGGACTCACGTGAATTCATGGCCGGCGCACCGATTCGTCCTGACTGTTCCTTGTGGCCCATCGATCAGGTGTCCAAGCTGACATGCGACATCCTGCTTTCTTGGCGACCCGGTTCTGCGCGTCGGTTCGTCGCGATGGGGGGCAGGCGTTTGCTGTGGAAGTCTGCGCCGCGGGTGCCGTCGTTGACAGCACAGCGCGGAACAGGATACATGAGCGAACGAGTGCATTCGCGGGGAGCGCATCGCTCGTCAGGGAGCGGAGCGGGTGGGCATGCGGTGGCGCTCCAAGTCGAACAATCACCGGGTAGCAACAATTTTATGCAGAAAGACTATCATAATAGTTGACACTAGTTAATCTACCATGATATCACCCGAGGCGCCATGAGTGAGAAAAGCAAAGCAGAGCCAGCATCCAATGTCGTCAATTCCCTTCGCGCCCTGCGCATGGCCAAAGGCCTTTCTCAAGGCCAGCTCGCCGACGGCGCCTTGATTACCCGTCAGGCCGTCTGCGCCATCGAGGCGGATCAGTATCTCCCGACCACGGCGGTGGCCTTACGGTTGGCCAGTGTCTTGGGCTGTCACGTGGAAGATATCTTCAGTCTCAAGACGACCGGCGAGTTGATCGAAGGTGATTGGGTCTGGCCCGGATTGGCCGTATCGGCCGTTCAACCGCGCACCAGAGTGAAGGTGGCCAAGATCGAAGATCGTTTCGTCGTTCGTCCGGTTGCCGCTCTGGGTGAAATCCTCAACTACACCGTGCCGGCTGATGGTCTGATCATCGGCAAGGCGGGATCGGGGTTGCGCGCGGCGAAGTCCGATCGCCGGGTGCTCGTCCGCCTGCTGCGTGAACGTCAAATCGTCGAGCGGGAAATTGCGGTGGCCGGTTGTGATCCGGCCATCAATCTGGCCAGCGAATATCTCCATCGCCATAAAGACACGTCCACGGTCGTGGGGTGGTCCATGGGCAGTGCCGCGGCGCTGGAGGCGCTCAAGCGCAAAGAAGTGCACATGGCGGGATTGCACATTCTTGATGCCAAAACGGGAGAATCGAATCTGCCCTACCTTCGCCGGCACCTGCAGGGCGACGATTATATTGTCGTGACGTTTGCCGCGTGGGAAGAGGGGCTCATCGTGCGAGCGGGGAACCCCAAACGGATCCGCGGTGTGGAGGACCTGGCCAGGACGAATGTGTCGTTGGTCAATCGCGAAGAAGGCGCCGCCGCCAGGATGTTGCTGGACCAACGTCTTCAGGCATTGGGCATCGACAGCGTGTCCGTCAAGGGGTATGGCATGACGGTGAGCTCGCATTTTGAGGTGGCCCGGCACATTGCGGACGGGCTAGGCGATGCGGGGATCGGCGTGCGGTCCGCTGCGCAGATCTTCGGGCTCGACTTCGTGCCGCTGCAACAGGCCCGTTACGATCTGGTCCTGCCGAAGCGATACCTCTCCACTCATCCGGGCCTCTCGCATCTGCTGGATGCGATTGCCAGCCGTCAGTTCAGAACCGAAGTCGAAGCGTTGGGTGGGTACGATATGACGGAGACCGGTAAGGTGCGTAGTCTGCGGGCCGGGTAGGTGAGTGTGCAATACCGGTCGTGCATGCATGTGAACAGGCATCATCTTTCAAGGCGAGGATATTAATGAGGCGCTATGCGTGTGCTCGGAATGTTGTCAGGACGTTGCTCGCCCTGGTTCTGTTCCTCACGTGTGAAAGCGGTGTGCGGGCGGTTCCCGCGTCTGCCGATGAGACGTTCGTCATCGCCGCTTCCCCGAGTTTGAGAGAAGTGCTGGAAAGGTTGGGGGATGGTTTTGAGCGCAGCCATGCCGGAGTCAATGTGCGGTTGTTTTTCGATACAGGATTGAGTCTCCGGCAGACCATTGCCGGAATGGAAAACAGTATGGTGGGCCGATACTTTATCGGAACCGGTCCTATCAGTCTTGTCGCGCCTGGCGGGGACGAGCTGATCACGCGCTTGGAAGGAAAGTATTACGTCCTGCCGGACGCGAAGCGGGCCTATGCCGCCGATCAACTGGTGCTCGTGGTGCCGGAATCTCTGGTGGAAGCGCCGGCATCGCTCGACACGATCAGCCGGGGGGGCGCACGGCTGGCGGTTGCTGACCGGTCGCGAACGCGGCTCGGAGTCCAGACGGACGAGGTGCTTCGGGCTCTTCGGCTCCACGAGTCGCTCAAGGGGCGTCTGGATGTGGCCACGGATTCCCACGGGGTCATTGACCATGTCTTGAGCGGCCAGGCGGATGTCGGAATCATTTACGGACATGAGGCGGTCAGGCAGCAACAGCGTGTGCGGGTTGCCGGAGTGGTTGAGAAAGGATATCAGCCGACGGTGCACTCCATGACCATGGAGCGATACTGCCCGAACCGTCAGCTCTGCGAGGAGTTTCTCGCGTACATTCAGGGGCGCGATGGCCAAGCCATCGTGCGTCAAGCCGGCTATGCGCTTCCCGCTGGAAAGAAATAGCGGATTTTTTTGTGATGGTATCAAGTATACATTAACTTATTAAATCTACACATGATTTTTGTGGCGTTTTGCAAGGAGGAGTAATGAGGGAACGAAGAAGAAAGACAGGCCGAGGCCTCGCGGCGTCGCTCGCCCTTGTTCTTATGGGGGCGGCGGCCCTCATGGCGACAGGATGCGCGAGGCTGCCCTACACCACCAAAACCGTCCACGAGGACCAGCGAGTGATCGTGACGGTGCAGCAGGAGGTTGACGCGCAGGCCCATACGCATCCCGTGCAGCTCAGTAGCGAGGATATTGCCAGCATTTTGCGAGGATTTTCAGTGCGTGAGCAACAGCGATTGCCGCTCCGTTGGTTTGCCGAAGAGGCGCCGCCGAAGCCGGTCTTCCGTGAAGACGAGTTGCAAGCGGTGTCGCCCCATTTGTCGGCGACGATGAAACAGCTTGGGGCAAATGAGCGGGCCCATTTCGAAGTGCGTGGACCGGGTTTCAATCCGGCCGAATCCCGGGACGTCATCGCGGGATGGATGGCGGTTCAGGAGCCATACCTGTACCTGACCCTTGAACAGTTTCATCGCCAGGTCCCGATCCGCAAAGATGATTTGTACGACATCAATTATCCCGCCACTCCGCCGCCTCCTCGTAACTACATCCTCTATTTCGAACCGGGACGATTTTGGCTAGAGGATCAAAAAGGTGCGAGAGCCGTCCAGTATCGCCAATTTCTGAATTCTGGCGAGGCCGGCGGAACCGGGCTGAAATCTATCCCGGCCCCGGTGGCTCCCTAACAAATCACGTCCATATTTAGTCATCGTGTTGCAGAGGAGTGAGGGATCTTATGATGAGACAACTTCGAGGGGGTCATGCGGTTACCCTGATGCCCCGCGTTCGATCTGTGTTGCTGATGGTTGCGTGCCTGTGTGCGTCATGGCAGGCCGCATTTGCCGTACCCGCATTCGCCACGGAGACAGGATCTCTGGTGATGAAGAACGGCAAGTACGAATTCGTCGAGAGTATGGATCCGGCCACGAAACTGTTGCTGGATCGCGCGGCAAAGCAGGGCATCATTACGGCCGAAGAATACGCGGAGGTCCTCAAGGAATCGCAGGAGCGAACCTACCTGCTCCAACCGAGCTTCAAGGCCTGGTACGATCGTGGGTTCAACCTTTCCATGAACGACAATGCGTTTGCCCTGAAAATTCGATTCCGCAGTCAATTGCGGTACACGCAACGGTTTCGGAATGATGCCTGGCGAAATCCCGGCGACGCGAAGAACTTTCCCGAGTTGCTTGGTGTCTTCGGCGATTACCGGGCGAACCGATCAGATGAGACGGCATCTTCCTTTAACGTGAGGCGAGCCCGGGTGTACTTCATGGGCCACCTGTTTAGCCCGGATTTCAAATATTACATTCAACTAGCGGGAGAAACGGCGGAGAACTCTCAAACGCCGGGGTCGCTGCGTCTGTTGGATATGCAATTCTTGAGCACGCATTTCCCGCTCTTCAACGTTCAGGTGGGTCAGTATAAAGTCTTTTTCAATCGCTCTCAGATTAACTCGACGGCCTCCATGCAGTTCGCCGAGCGATCGCTGGTGATGGATGCCTTCACAGCCAGCGGGTTGGATCGCCGTGACATCGGCATCACGTTCATGAACGATGAGGAACTCTTCCCCGTCAATTACTATTTCGGCGTGTTCAACGGGGCCGGACCAAGCTTCAATCGCCTGGGCGGGTTCTTCAGCGAACAGCCCACCGCGGATTGCGCGGGAGGAACCACGGGGCAAGCGCCCTTTCCATCGTCGGCCTCCTGCCCTACGCCTCAGCGCAATATCAATGCGAATTTGCGGAACGATATCAATCAACTCATGTACAGCGCCCGCTTGAATTGGAACATCATGGGGCGGCCCGGGTATGGAGAAGGCGATTTGGCCTATTCCGAAACGCCCCAAATGGCGGTCGGCGGAGGAATTGCGTACAACCCGTCCGTGAACACCAGCTCGAACAGTTCGTACATCGGCACGGACCTGGCCAATCTCAATTTCAGACGGCAGATCGCGGCATTCGGCAACGGCAGACAACTCGGCTGGGGCGTCGTGGACTATCTCACCTGGGCGGTGGACGGCGTGTTCAAGTATCGAGGGTTTTCCCTCCAGGGAGAATTTTTCTATAAGAACGTCAACCGGCACGACAAGGGGGTGCCTTGCATGAACGTCGCGTGCACGACCACGGCCCCGGCGTTGCTCGGCAATTCCACCGGCTGGTATGTGCAATCCGGCTATTATCTTATCCCTCGGTACCTGGAGCTTGCGGGCCGATTCTCGTATTGGGATCCGGATACCAATGCCGGCGGCGACCTGGTGTATCAGACTGACGCGTCGGTCAACTGGTTCCTGAACGGCACCTACGATCATCAAATCATGTTGACGTACAGCAACACGCAAATGGGAACCGGCGGCTATGCGATCGGAAGGAGCAATCCGCTCCCTCCCCTTTCGGGATCGGTCCCGCTCGATGCGCGGGGGGGCACCTTGATCGAAAATATGATTCGCGTGCAATACCAGATCTTCTTCTAACCAGCTCGACCGCGAGAGCCCTCGCCGATCATGTGATGGCGGGGCTCTCGTCAACAGTGAGTCACCCTCATGATGAATCACGACGGGCGTAAGGGTGGGGCGCCGCTGAACGTAGCGCCGGGTGAGGGGGCCGGAAAGCAGGCGTCTTTTGCAGGCCAGGATGTCCGGGTGTGGCTGAGAGCCACAATCGTGGATGTCGACAGGGACTTGGACGGTCGCCTGCTCTCACTGCTCGTTGGGACTGCCCGTGTCTCAGTGCTGGTGGAGCAGGAGGATGACCACTGTGCTTCCTGGGAGGCCGGCATGATCATTGATATTCATATCGGCCGGTACGAAGCCTGGATCAAGCCCTGGGGCAGGGATTGTTCTCCGGTGTTGTGCGGTTTGTTGTATCTTGACCACCAATCCCTCGCAAGCGCACGATAAGGGCCCGCGTATCGCGTCGCCTCGCGATGTGCCACATGACCTGGAATGAAAGGAGCTCACACGTGCCAATCTTGAAATATATGCGACCGCTATGGCCGGTCACCTGCATCCTCGCGATGGCGCTCATGCTCGGGATGGCGACGGTACCGGTTGTGGTTCAAGCCGGCGAGGTGACCATTGCTGCCGCCTCCGATCTCAATTTCGCTATCAAGGAAGTGATTGAGGAGTACGAAAAACACAGCGGGCACAAGGTGAAGTTATCGTTAGGTTCGTCGGGCAATTTCTTTGCTCAATTGCAGCAGGGTGCGCCATTCGATCTGTATTTTTCAGCGGACATCGGCTATCCCAGGAAATTGGAGGAAGCGGGTCTGACAGTACCGGGGTCTCTCTATCGGTATGCGGTCGGGCGGGTGGTGGTATGGGCGCCCAAGACCTCTCCTCTTGACGTGACCAAGGGACTCACGGTGTTGCGCGAGCCGGTGATCAAGAAGATTGCCATTGCCAACCCGAAACATGCCCCGTACGGCCGGGCGGCGGTAGCCGCGATGGAGCATGAGCAGGTGTATGGCGATGTGAAGGATCGGCTGGTGCTCGGAGAGAACATTTCTCAGGCCGCCCAGTTTATCGAATCCGGCGCCTGCGATGTGGGTATCATCGCTCTGTCGCTGGCGATGGCCCCTGCCATGCAAAGCGCCGGGAACTACTGGGAGATTCCCGCCGGCCACCATGCTCCCCTGGAACAGGGCGCGGTGATTATGAAGCAATCCAAGAACCAGGACGTCGCCAGACAGTTTCTGGAGTTTATGAAAGGCGACCGGGGACAGGAGATTATGATCCGATATGGATTCACGCTGCCGAGTTGATCGCCGATCACTCTCTCTGTGTGCGATGGTTCTGACCGCTGTCGCGGGCTGCTCTGAGGCGGTCATGATGAGTCAGGAATCGGACCACGGGGGCGTCATGACCTACAGTTATAAGGAAGACCGTGGCGGTCCGATGGGCTCCGCTTACCGAAAACCCGCGCTGGATGCGATTCACGCGAAGTGCGGGAAAGGGTGGCGGATGATCCGTGAGGGAGAGGTCAAAGGATACACCAGCGCCGGGATGGGTATTGTTGAAGGCACGGAGGACGAATCGAGAGGCAGGCGTTGGGGGATGCAGTTTGAGTGCAAGCCCGGGAGTGCCGACCCTGAACATGCGCCTGAGACGTCTGCGCAGGGGCGGGCCAAAGGATGAACGGCTATTGAGTTGAGGCGATTCGCCTTCACGGGAAAGGAGCACGGCGATGAAACTGAGCGCGAGAAATCAATTCCAGGGGACGGTGACCAAAATTACGGAAGGGCAGGCGATGGCCGAAGTGACGGTCAAGGTCGGAGCCCTCGAATTTGTGGCGGCCATTACCGAAGGATCCGTCAAGCACATGGGGTTGAAGACCAATGATTCAGTGCTTGTGGCCGTGAAGGCCACGGAGGTCATGATCGGAAAGTAAGACTCGGCGGGAACGGCAGGCATTTCCCGATCGCCGTGTTCATGTCATGGCGCCGATGAACCGTGGGGCGGACGCGTGAACTGGATTGCGATTTGGGTGACTGTGAAACTGGCTGGTCTCACCGCGCTTGTTCTGTTAGCCATCGGGCTGCCCATCGCCTACTGGCTCAGTTTTTCCCGCTGGCGGTGGAAATTCCTCGTCGAGTCTGTAATCGCGCTGCCGCTGGTGCTCCCTCCGACCGTCCTGGGATTTTATATCCTCATCGCGATCGGTCCCCACAGTCCGTTTGGCCGACTCTATGCCGAGCTGGTCGGCCACCCTCTGCCGTTCACCTTCGAGGGCCTGCTCCTGGGGTCCATTCTCTATAGTTTGCCGTTTGCGGTGCAGCCGTTTGTGGCGGCGTTCGATCAGGTCGACCGGCGGGTCATTGAAGCCTCCTGGACGTTGGGGGTGTCAAAATTTCAGACCTTTTTCAAGCTGATTGTACCGCTGTCCACGGCCGGGCTGGTGACCGGCGCGGTGTTGAGTTTCGCCCATACGATGGGCGAATTCGGCGTCGTATTGATGATCGGCGGCAATCTGGAAGGGACGACGCGCACAGTCTCGATCGACATCTATGATGAGGTGCAGGCGTTGAACTATGCCGGGGCGGCCGAGACCGCCTTGTTTCTGTTTGTGGTTTCGTATGCCGTGCTGCTTCTCGTGTACGCCGTCAATCGAAACGTCTGGGCAGCATGGCCGCAGAATTAGCGCTCGACATCGTCAAATCGTATGCGGGCCGCGTGCCCATCCGCGCGCGACTCCGCTATCCCGTCGAGGCCTCGACGGTCCTCATTTTGTTCGGGCCATCGGGCGCGGGCAAGAGCACGATTCTTCGATCCGTGGCCGGGCTGGAATGGCCGGAAGAAGGGCGGATTCGATTTGTCTCGCGCACCTGGCTGGATACGAGATCCGATATCCGGGTGTCTCCTCAGGATCGGCATGTCGGGTACATGTCCCAGGACTATGCACTGTTCCCCACCTACACGGTGGCAGGCAACATCGAGTATGGGCTCGGGCATCTGTCAGCGCACGAGCGCAAGGCGCGGGTGTCCGAAGTCTTGGATCTGTTTCAACTGCGCGGGCTGGAACATGCCAGGCCGCGGCAGCTATCAGGCGGCCAACAACAGCGGGTCGCATTGGCGCGAGCCGTGGCCCCACGCCCTCTCCTGCTGTTGCTGGATGAACCGCTGTCCGCGCTGGATGGGCCGACCAGGATCTATCTCAGGGATGAACTACGGCGCCTGCTCAAGCAACTCGCGCTGCCGTCGATCATCGTCACGCATGACTGGGCCGAAGCGCTGACGCTGGGGGATCTCATGGCCGTGGTGAGCGGAGGGGAGGTCTTGCAAACCGGCACGCCCTTGGACGTCTTCAGTCGTCCGCGGAATGCCGACGTGGCGCATGTCGTGGGCGTGGAAACGGTGGTCAAGGGGCGGGTGGTGTGGGCGGCTGCCGGGATGCTGCGTGTCGACGTCAACGGTGTCGTGGTGAACGCCATTGAGGGAGAAGCCTGCGGGCCGGATGTGTACGTCTGTATCCGGGCGGAAGATATCGCATTGGAACGCGGTCCCATTGCCGCGAGCAGCGCGCGCAATCAGCTTGCAGGGACGGTGATGGCCGTCGCCACGTTGGGTGCGCTAGCGCGGGTGACATTGCACTGCGGCTTTCCGCTGGTCGCCACCGTGACCCGGTCATCGGTAGAGGATTTGCAATTGGTTCCCGGCCAGGACGTCATCGCGGTGATTAAAGCCGGCGCGGTGCACCTGGTTTCGCGCCAGGACCACTGACCCGGGGAACGTTTGCCTGAGCGAAAGATGAGCGTCCTGCGTCGTTCCTGCGAGGCCATGGCACGGATGGATTTTCACTATCGATAAATTCTCACGCGACTCACCTCCAATTCTCAGTCGATCTTGCTAAGGTACGCAGAGATCGCAGGTGCCGACTTCGAATCGTGGCGCCAGGGTGAAAGGAGGTGAGAATGTGATCAGCCGATCATGATGTGCGAATGGTGATCAGGTTGAATGAAGGACCTCTCAGCATGCCTCACAAGCGAGCGGGAACAGGGGACGTGTTTACGGCCAGGGAAGCGGCCCGTTATGTGCGCCTCACACTCCCGACGTTTTACCGGTACATCTGGGAGGGGAAAATTCGAGCGCCGAAAATCGGAGGCCGGTACCGCTTTAAGCGGGCTCTGCTCGACGAGTGGCTGGGAACCAAAAAGGCCGGCACGGAAGACGTGAGCGGCAGGAATAAGCTGGTCGGGCGAGTGACGGCGATCAAACGGGATGCCATTATGGCACAAGTCGATATCGATATCGGACCACATTTGATCACCGCTGTGATCACCCGGGATGCGCTTGAAGAACTGGGTCTGCGGATCGGAGACTCCGCCGTGGCCCTTGTCAAAGCAACCGAGGTCATGGTGGTGAAAAACTAAGGAGGACAGCATGAAACTCAGCGCACGGAACCAATTTCAGGGCACCATCACTCGCATCACCGAGGGCGCCGCGATGGCCGAAGTGACCGTCAAGGTGGGCAATCTGGATTTTGTGGCGGCCATCACGGAAGGTTCGGTCAAGAGCATGGGCCTAAAGGTGAACGACAGCGTCACCGTTGCCGTGAAGGCGACCGAAGTGATGATCGGTAAGTAAGCCTCGTTGGGAGTTGATCTTCCCGACCGGCCTCCCTACTATGGGCCGGTCGGGAACGATCTCCTAGAGGCTGGCAGGCGAGTGAACTGGGTTGCGATTTGGGTGACGTGCAAATTGGCCGGTCTCACGGCGCTGGCGCTGCTGTTCGTCGGCCTCCCCATCGCCTACTGGCTCAGTTTTTCCCGCTGGCGGTGGAAATTTGTGATCGAATCCGTGGTCGCATTGCCGCTGGTGCTCCCTCCCACCGTCCTGGGTTTTTATATTCTCCTCGCGATCGGTCCCCACAGTCCGTTCGGGCGACTCTATGCCGGGTTGGTCGGCCATCCGCTGCCGTTCACCTTTGAAGGCCTGGTCCTGGGCTCCATGCTCTATAGTTTGCCGTTTGCGGTGCAGCCGTTTGCCGCGGCCTTTGATCAGGTCGATCGGCGGGTCATTGAAGCCTCCTGGACGTTGGGGGTGTCAAAACTTCAGACCTTTTTCAAACTGATTCTGCCGCTGTCGACAGCCGGGCTGGTGACCGGCGCGGTGTTGAGTTTTGCCCATACGATGGGCGAGTTCGGCGTCGTATTGATGATCGGCGGCAACCTCGAAGGCTCCACGCGCACCGTGTCCATCGATATTTATGATGAAGTGCAGGCGTTGAATTATGCGGGCGCGGCGAGGACCGCCTTGTTCCTGTTTGTGGTCTCGTATGCCGTGCTGCTTCTCGTGTACGCTGTCAATCGAAACGTGTGGGCAGCATGGCCGCAGAAATAACGATCCATCTGGTGAAGACGTTCCCCGGTCGGGCGCCGATTCGCGCGCAGATCCGCTACCCGCTCGAGGGGGCGACGGTCCTGATTCTGTTCGGCCCGTCGGGGTCGGGGAAGACGACCATTCTGCGATGCGTGGCGGGGCTTGAATGGCCTGAGGAAGGCACGATCCGGTTTGTGTCGAGGCTGTGGCTGGAGACTGCGTCGGGGATTCGTGTGCCGCCCCAGGCTCGCCATATCGGCTACATGTCGCAAGACTATGCCCTGTTTCCGACCTATACGGTCGCGGGCAATATCGCCTATGGACTGAGCCATCTTCCTTCCGCGGAACGAAAGAAACGGGTGGAGGAAGTGATGGAGCTGTTTCAACTGCGCGGATTGGAGCAGGCGAAGCCCAGAGAACTGTCCGGAGGCCAGCAACAGCGTGTCGCCCTGGCGCGAGCCGTGGCGCCCCGGCCGCTCTTGTTGCTGCTGGATGAGCCCCTCTCGGCCTTGGATGCGCCGACCCGGCTGCATTTGCGTGATGAACTGCGGGCCCTCCTGAAGCAGCTGGCGCTGCCCTCGATGATTGTGACGCATGACTGGGCCGAGGCCCTGACGCTGGGCGATGTCATGGCGGTCATCAGCGCGGGAGAAGTCTTGCAGGTCGGCGCGCCGATCGACGTGTTCAGTCGTCCGCAGAATGCGGACGTGGCCCGCGTCGTCGGAGTGGATACGGTGGTGAAGGGACGGGTCGTGGAGGCTATCGGCGGCATGTTGCGTGTGAGCGTGAATGGAACGACCCTCATGGCTCTCGAGCCGGCGTCGATCGGGCCTGAGGTGTTTGCCTGCATCAGGGCGGAAGATGTGATGCTGGAGCAGGGGCGAGCCTCCGGGAGTAGCGCCCGCAATCACCTCACGGGTACGGTGCAGGCAATCACCATGTTGGGAGCGGTGGCGCGGGTCACCTTGGATTGCGGATTTCCTCTCGTGGCCATGGTGACGAGATCGACGGCGGAGGAATTCAAACTAGCCACCGGGATCGTCATCACAGCCGCGATCAAGGCCGGAGCCGTCCATTTGGTGTCGAGGCAAGCTGACTAGGGTGGGCTTCTGGTTGTGTCCGCGATCCCAAGTCCCGTTGTGTTTGCCTTGTCGAGAGGTTGTTCACCGGCCCTGCTAGAATGCGCCGGTGATGCTGGCGCCGAACTTCTCGCGCACGATCGGTGTGGCTTCTTCGATGTTCAGATGTTTTTGCAGCACGTGGGCGACCGACCGCATCTTGTAGGTCCGTGCCGGACCGTTCTTCCCCTGTTCCGTGACCAAGACGTCGGCCACACATAGGTAGATCACGTCGCCGCTCGGTTGAGGCTGGGCCAGTCCGGGGTAACCGCCGCGGCCGTTCATGGCCATTCGCATCATGGCATTCATGTCCGGCATCCCGCCTTCGCCCATGGCCATGACACGCATGGCTTGCGCGTGTACGCCGCCGCCGGGCATTCCTGAGAACATCCCGCCCATGGCGTCCATGTCGAAACCGCCGGCATTCGCGAGCGGAGTTCCTCCACTGCCGATACCCGCGCCGAAGCCGGCCTTGGCTACCGCCTCCGGTCTCACGCCATCACCCGCTTTGTGGCAATAGATCACCTGGGTTTGCAGCCAGTAGGCGGCTTCCATCGGATCGGTGACGACGTGGTAGCCTTTTGCCTGCAGCCGGGACGGAATATCAGTCGGGGTTGCGGTTTGGTTTTCAGAGGTGTTGCGGATTTGCACATAGATGGTCCGTGCGGCGCCGGGGGGCAGAAGGATCGAGGAATCATTGACCAGCCCAGAACGCAAGATATTACTGCAGCCGGTGAGCATGAGCAGACCGACCAACATGGCTATCGCCGTATTCATGGACCGGATTGCCGTCATGTCAGACATCCTGCCGGTATGATCAGAAATGCCCCGCCACTGCGGCGCTCAGCCGTTGTTGAACCAGCGGGGTGGCTTCCTGTTCATCGAGTTTCTTTTGATGCACGTTTGCCGCCAACCTGGTTTGGTAGACCCCTGAAGGAGGCGGCGAACCCGGGTGCGATACCGGCAACATCCCTCCTGTGGCCCCCAAATCGGTGATTTGGAGATCGGCGACACAGGCATAGTTGATGTTCTCATTGGCGTCGGGCCGGGATGGTCCGCCGAACATATTACCCATGGCCTGTCCGATTCCCTCGGCCGCATTGAGCCCCAGGCTGGCGGCGCCTCCGATGAGAGCACCCTGCGGCCCGGCCATACCGGCCATGCCCGTCAATCCATGGAGCCCGGACATGATGGAACTACCGATTCCCGATCCATACCCGCCGGCGACCATGTCTTCCACCGGCAATTCAATCTTGGTCTGGTTGCAATAGACGATGTTCGTCAACACGACATAGGCTGCTGCCTGGGGATCCTGCACGACTTGGTACCCTTTTGCGCCCAGGCGTAACCCCAGGTCGTGCAAGGACACGTCTTGGTTATCGGAAGAGTTGCGATTTTGAAGGAAGACGGTTCGCGCGGTCGAAGGAGCCAGCATGACGCTGTTGCTGGCCAGGAGGTCTGTGTCCCGGACGTTGGCGCTGCAGCCCACGGTAAGGAGGATAACAGCCAGGAAACCTCGGAGTGAGCCTCCTGCCATGTGCCACTCCCCAATGTGCCACACATCCGTGCAAGTGAGACGAAGTCGCGGCGCGATTCTAGGTGAATGGTTCAGAGGTTTCAATCAAGAAAACGACAATTCTTCGAAAAAAACCCTCTCCCCAAAATCTGTGGATATCTCTGTTGATAGTCCTCCAGGCGCATGCGAACAGTACTGCTAATCCACGCCTCGCACCAGGTTGCCTAATTATTAAGCATAGAGAAGATACATTGTGCGACCACAATATATAGGGGTGGTCGTTCGATGTGTATGTATTAGCATTCATATTTGTACACTTGGGCTGGATTTGCGGTTTTCTGCTGTGGACACTGAGATTATTTGTTGGACCGGGCAGAATGGCTCTTGACTTATGCACAGAAGCTCAACGGTTTCGCCGGATTTTACCGCTTCCGGCCGCAAAAACAGCGCTGAGAGAAGAGAACGCATGAGTCAAGAAAATGATGAACGGACGGGTTGACAAGACGTTCCTGTTATGTAACCATTGGTTACATGATGACGCCAAAACAATTTCGAAGTTACCGGGAGCAGTTGGGGTTCACGCAGGAGCAGCTTGCCGAGGCGTTGCATACGACTCGCGTCTCTGTGGCTCGCTACGAATCCGGGATGCGCCGTATCAGCGGAGCAGTTCAAGTAGCCATGACTCAGCTGGCGAACAGGACACAGGTGCTCATGGCAGGGATGGTGGCCGCCGGAGTGCCTATCGAACCCGTGACTCAATCCGAATGGGTGGATGTGCCTCCCAGCATGGTGCGGGCCGGAGAGACCTTCGCGCTCCGGGTTAAAGGCGAGTCGATGATCGAAGATGGGATTCTACCGGGCGATCTGGTCGTGATCCGGAAGCAGCCGACCGCGCACAACGGCCAAACGGTGGTGGCCCTGGTCAACGGGCAGGCGACGATTAAGACCTATTTTCAGCGGGAGCGGTCCATCGAACTTCATCCAGCCAATGCCACGATGAAACCTTTGCTGGTGACACCCACCGATGAATTCGCCATCGAAGGAGTCCTTGTCGGGGTGATTCGTCATTGCGAGAACGCATAATCCAAGGAGGGCATGATGATGACTCAGCCGCAACACATAATGGTCGAACGGGTGGATGAACTGGAGCGTATGATCGTCCGGCTGAACGGCCGGATCGGGGAATTGCAGCGCGAGTTACAGATCACGAAGGGCATGACTCAAGGATGGAGCGGCGGCTCCCGCTTGCGAACACTTCTGAGTGGAATGAAGCCAACTATGACCACCACGCATCCCGTTCGAGAAAATAGGAGGGTCCAACGCCATGATGCCTGTCTCTTCTGACATTGATGCGACGACAGCCGGTTGCTGTGCCGATTGCGGGCAGCTTGTCATGCGCAGAACACCTCTTTCCGATGAGCAGGCCAAAACGGTGCGGGAGGTTTGTATCCGCTGTCTGGTCTTCGCCTACCAGCGCCGGCAGTTTGAGTCCGGCTGCTGTGGTTGAAGGGATTTCTGGCGCAAAACAAACCTGACCGGACGCATGCACGAATGATTCTCTCCGTATCGGTGGCTTTCACAGTCGTGGGCGAGCCGCAGTTGTCCTCTCCGGGGGTAGGCTTGCGACCAATCACATCTCGGATGCCCTCGCTGGACACCGTCTGCCGTACATCGGCGCCTCCGTTTGCTCTTACCTGAAGGCCTGCCTGTGGGGTGTCCAGGCTTCATCCAGTCGTAACGGTTCGCCCTCCCGTAATAAGTACAAGAACTCTCCCCGGCTGGCCGTGCCTGCCCGCTGGTTCAGCCGTTCGAGTAGGCAACCCCATCCCGGGAGCATTCCTCGAAGCTGTCCTATTGTTCGGCCCGTGCAATAGCAATATGATGGAGATGAGCATCAATCAGCCGGCTACAAGCCTCACGCTAAGTTGTCCTGCGTATGTTGCCGGCTGGTATAAATTGAGCAGCGCCGATCATATGGATCGGTCAGTCAACCGAGAAGGCCTTATACGGAAAGAAAGGGGTAGTATGCGCGTATTCCTATGGTGTTTCGTCGTATTGTGCTGTCTCCCGCAGGGTGTGAGTGCTGCTGCGGACGACTCTGCCTCCGATGTGTCGGAGACCGCACGGCTCCTGGCGATTTTGCTCGATTCCGGTCGAGTGGCGATCGGACGCAATCAAGCGCTGATCAATGATCCGGAAAACGCGCAGACGGCATTTACTCAGGAACTGTTCGCCACCCACATGACGGCCATTTTTAAAGAGCGCACCGGACATAACCTGGATGATTTGCCGAGCGCGAGTGTGCCGGCCTTGGCCAAACGATTGTTGGAACGGTTGTTGCTGGAAAGTAAAAAGACCGTGGAGAGTTTTCAGCCCGTGCTCAAAATGAAGGGGCTTAAATACAAGGGACTCATTCCCGCCACATTCGGCACGGAAGCGGCCACGCGATTTCAGAAATGGTCCGGTGTCTATTTGAAGCAGACAGCTCCTGAACACCTTCTCCGCAATGCCAATAACAAACCCGACTCGTTTGAGGTGGAACACATGAAGGAACTGAGTGCGGCAACGTTTCAGGGCAATCAGGAGACCGTCATCAGCAAGATAGAGGGCGGAAACAGCGTGCGAGTCCTGTTGCCGCTCTTTTACGAAAAGGCGTGTTTGAGTTGCCACGGAGAGCCAAAAGGCGAGCGGGATCTTACCGGTTATTCCAAGGAGGGAGGCAAGGAAGGTCAACTGGGCGGTGCGATCAGCGTAAAAATCGAGATGAACCAGCTCGCGGTTCGGTAAAT
>WBZN01000368.1_pt1 | contig 40085 bp, 35 predicted proteins | sample 5204281 | NCBI WGS metagenome assembly WBZN01 (sample SAMN12344347, study PRJNA552823) | activated sludge metagenome | biome: Activated sludge suspended growth; feature: Nitrification reactor; material: Wastewater; isolation source: activated sludge from nitrification reactor of wastewater... | reverse complement strand
AAAATGGGTGGATCACATGCGCGATAATGGTTTTACTGTTAATACGCATGACGTGGGAAATAAAGAGGCCAGAAAAAAAGCGGGCATATCCAGTACATTGGGTTCATGTCACACGGCTTTGATCAATGGATATGCTATTGAAGGTCATGTTCCTGCAGCGGACATCATTCGCTTGTTGAAGGAAAAACCCAAGGCAGTGGGACTAGCAGTTCCGGATATGCCGCATGGCACGCCGGGTATGGAAGGTGCTCGTAGTGATCCCTACAATGTTTTACTGATCAAGGAGCGTGATGAAGAGCGCAAGGATACTACGATCTATAATCGATATGATCCTTATGCCAAAAAAGCAGAGCAAACGCCGTCAGCACCACAGCCTGATGCAGCTAAAGATAACAATTCCGTGATGCGTTTGAAGTAATAGTCCTGTTGCATGATAAAACAACTGATTGTATGGCTGGGTATCGCTGTTGCTGTTTCAGGTTGTACGGATTCTTCAGCGTTGCGCGCCTTAACCGGAAAACCTCAAATCAATAGCAGAACGGGCCTGATTGAGCGTAATTTCGATAAGGAACAAATCAAGCGAGGCGAGGCCGTTTATACGGCCAATTGTGTCGGATGCCATGGTGTTGCTGGTGCAGGCACACCGGATTGGCGTAAACCCAATGCAGATGGCAAGTATCCTCCGCCTCCACTGGATAGTACGGCACATGCCTGGCACCATTCGACAGCGGTACTGAAAAAAACCATTCTGAAAGGTACTCCGCCTGAAATCGGATCGATGCCAGCTTGGGAAGGAAAGTTAACCGAGCAGCAGGTTGATGATGTGATCGTGTGGATCAAATCACTATGGTCCGACGAGATTTATGATACCTGGTACAAAAACTTTGAAAGTAAGTCGTAGTCCATTTGTACATTCATTTTGTGATATAAAAACGATTGAAAATTTATCTGGTGGGAGGGTCCGTTCGTGATGAATTGCTGGGACTACCCGTAAAAGATCAAGACTATGTCGTTGTCGGTGCCACTCCGGAAGAAATGGAGCGCTTGGGTTATCGGCCTGTGGGTAAGGATTTTCCAGTATTTTTACATCCGCTTACGCAAGAACAGTATGCCTTGGCTCGAACTGAGCGAAAGATTTCTCGTGGTTACAGAGGATTCGAGGTATTTACTTCGCCACATGTAAGCCTACAGGAAGACTTGGCTCGACGTGACTTGACTATCAATTCGATAGCCAGGGATGAAGCAGGTAACATCATCGACCCTTTTGGCGGTGTTGCAGACTTGGAAGCAGGTATTTTGCGGCATGTCAGTCCGGCGTTTGCAGAAGATCCCGTGAGAATTTTGCGCGCAGCCCGGTTTGCCGCACGCTTCGGTTTTCGTATTGCTCCTGAAACATTGACGCTAATGAATGAGATGGTGCATAACGGCGAGGTTGATGCACTGGTGCCCGAACGGGTCTGGCAAGAGCTTGCAAAAGGATTAATGGAAAATCATCCTTCGAGGATGTTTCATGTTCTGCGTGACTGTGGTGCATTGGCACGCATCCTGCCGGAAGTTGATGTCCTGTTTGGTGTGCCGCAACCCGTACATGCCCATCCGGAGATCGATACGGGTGTACATGTCATGCTGGCCATTGATTTTGCTGCATCGAGAAATTTTTCCCTGCCAACGCGTTTTGCAGTGCTGACGCATGATCTGGGGAAAGGCACAACTCCCCCGGCAGAATGGCCACGCCATATTGGTCATGAGGCCAGAAGTGTTACCTTGACGCAAAATATGTGCGAGCGTATTCGCATTCCTCGGGATTGTCGCGATCTTGCGATACTGACAGCTCGCTATCATGGCGATGTACATCGTGCATTGGAACTTAAACCCTCGACGATTGCCGATATGTTTCAGGCTGTTGATGCCTATCGCAAACCTCAGCGCTTCGCTGAATTTCTGCAGGCATGTGCCAGCGATTTTTATGGAAGACCGGGTTTTGCTGTCAAGCCTTATCTACCCACAGAGCATCTAAAAAAAGCCTTAGCGGCTGCCACAAGTGTCGATGCTGGTTCCATTGCATTCGAATTGCAGCAAAAGCATTCTGATTCAAAAACACTTCCTACCATGATCCAAACAAAAGTGCGGGAAGCACGTGTCAATAAAATCAAAGCAACATTGGTTTGATCTCGTTTTACTGCCTATTTTTTCATAAATTTCTTCGATCGTTTTCCGGTTTCTATTTCAGCGTATATACGCTTGTAAATTTTGCCCTGCATCAATTTACGAAACTCAGCAGAGTGTCACCCTGCATTATATATAACTAATAAGCATATTTATTTAAATAAATATTATTTTTGTTTATATCGTAAAGCTGATATCGTTCGCACCCATTGATATTTTTTTCAATCAGGTGAAGTAGATGGATACCAACGCACAATTAGACTTAGAAGCACCCCTTGCCATCAGGGATACAAGTAAACGGGTACCGGTGGAAATTGCCCAGGAAATTTTGCGGGCCATTGCAGCAATCGAATATGGATCGGTCGAGGTAGTCGTGCATGAAGGCAAGGTCATGCAAATCGAATGTCGGGAAAAAATCCGCTTGAGTCAGGGTGGATCTGTCCGCAAGGCAAACAAATCTTGAATCTAGGCAATCCATTCCGGTGATCAGGTCCGATTGGTCGCAAAAGCAGAACACCGACCCAAAAAAGGGGGTGCTACAGAATAAAAATAAACGATGACCCAACCAGATTGCTGGAGGGATCATTCAGGAGAGCAATAGTGAAGTTTTTTGAAAGGTCATTGAAGGTGTTGTTGCATGTGGCGATAGTGAGCCCAATTGTAATTGGTTCAGCAAAAGCATCGACAGAAACAGAAGAAAAAAAATTTCTGGATTTTCAAGCCATGCAACAAAATGTTGTGCAATTGGTGCAGCAGATGTCCGATGAAACAACCAAATCAACAGGTGATAAATCATCGGCTCAAACAAAACCTGTGGAGCAGGGAAAGCCCTCAGCTACGGTTGCACCGAAAGCCAATGCACCGACGAGCTATCATCGCCGCTCAAACAGCTATGCCACCAATCCCGATTCCGATCCGCCACGCTATGTCCGCCGCCTGAGTGATATTGGTGTCGAGGCATTCAAGGATATTACCTGGCTGGATATTGGATTTGAACATCGTACGCGTTACGAATGGCGTAACAACGATGTTCGGCGCATCGAAGGCGGTGAAGATAATCCGTTTTTTTTGCGGAATCGTGCTTGGATCGGCATTCGTGATATTTTGGATCCCTTCCGTTTTGCCGTGGAATTCCAGGATTCACGTGTTTATAACAACAAGCATGCAATTACCGATCAGGAAAGGAATGAATTCGATTTGCTCAATGCCTATGGTGAGTTGTATTTCAAGAAAGCATTGGGTTCCGATGATTTAGGCAATGATCGTCCACTGCGCTTCCGGGTTGGTCGTATGGCTTATGAAACGACAGACCGTCGTTTCATTGCACGTAACGAGTGGCGCAACACGACCAATACCTTTGAAGGTTTCCGCTTAAATCTGGGGCGTGAGGCCAATGATTGGGAACTGGATTTGTTTGGTATGCAACCGGTGCGTCGCTTGCAAAAACGCTTTGACGAAGCAAATGACAATTTGTGGTTTTTCGGTGCCATTGGAACCTGGCGCAGATGGTCGGATATTGCAACCATCCAGACTTACTACATGGGTCAAAAGCAAGTCGGTGATCCCGATGGATTTACCGCGACCAACAGACTGGACAGACAGATTCACATGCCTGGTTTCCGTATCTATGGCAAAGCTTCAAACTATTTCGATTTTGATGTCAGCTATAACCATCAGTTGGGATTTTCAGGACCCAATCGTGTGGATGCACATGGATATACCATCGAAGTTGGCAAGACTTTCGAGCATGCCTGGAAGCCCCGTATTGGCTTGTTTTATGGTTATGCATCCGGCGACAAGAATCCAACGGACAATGTAGACAACCGTTTCGATCGTTTCTTCGGGTTTGCCCGACCCTGGTCAGCGGATCACTACGTCATTTATGAAAACTTGAAAGCACCGAAGATCCGGTTTGAATTCAGCCCGACACAGAAACTTGGTTTTGAACTGGGGTATGGCGGTTATTGGCTGGCCAGCAAAACCGACCGTATGTTCGATATTCTCGATGGCAATATCAGTAATACCGTCAAGGATCCTGGATTCAATCGCGATCGTACGGGACAAAGTGGGGATTTTGGCGGTCATGCGTTTGAGGGTCGCATACGTTATCAGCCCACATCGCGTATCAGCACTATTCTGGGCTATACCCATTTTACTGCAGGCAATTTCGTGAAAAACCGCATTGCCGCCAATTCCTGCGAGGCATTGAACAAGCATCCTTGCGTGGATCAGCGCTCAGGTGACACCGACTTTTTATATTTCGAAGTACTCATCAGCCTTTTATAACCTCTTTCGCTTAAATTTTTTGGAGAATGAATCATGAAAATTAGAAACTTGCTTACCACCACCCTGTTAGCGACTAGCTTGTTGACCAGTGTTCATGCAATGGCAGAAAAAACCTTGCTGAATGTATCTTATGATCCAACGCGAGAACTGTATCAGGAATTCAACAAGGCTTTTACCAAACACTGGCAAGAAAAAACCAAGGAAGTCGTATCCATCAAGCAGTCGCATGGTGGCTCCGGGAAGCAGGCACGCTCCGTTATCGATGGATTAGAAGCCGATGTGGTCACATTGGCGCTGGCCAATGATATCAATGCCATTGCCGAAAAGGCCAAGCTGTTGCCCGAAGACTGGCAAAAACGCCTGTCGCTGAATAGCACACCCTACACCTCGACGATCATTTTTCTGGTACGCAAAGGCAATCCCAAAGGCATAAAGAATTGGGATGATCTGGCGCGCGCAGGTGTTTCTGTCATTACGCCCAATCCAAAAACTTCCGGTGGTGCGCAATGGAATTATCTGGCGGCATGGGAATACGGCAAACGCCGCTTTGGTGAAGACAAGGCAAAGGATTTCGTCAGGGATATTTATAAAAATGTCCCGGTTCTGGATTCTGGTGCGCGTGGATCGACCACGACATTCGTCGAGCGCGGCGTCGGTGATGTTTTCATTTCTTGGGAAAACGAGGCATTTCTGGCGCTCAAGGAATATGGTGCGGACAAGTTTGAAATCGTCGTACCGTCATTGAGCGTGCTGGCTGAGCCGCCCGTCGCTGTCGTGGATAAAGTCGTTGATAAACGCGGTACGCGTCAGGTTGCCGAAGCCTATCTTGAATATCTCTATTCGGAAGAAGGTCAGGAAATTGCAGCAAAGCATTTTTACCGCCCTACCAATGAAAAAGTTTCCAAGAAATATATCAAACAGTTTCCGCAGATCGAATTATTCAAAATCGATGAGGCTTTTGGTGGTTGGAAAAATGCGCACAAAACGCATTTTGCCGATGGCGGGACATTCGATCAGATTTACTTGAATCAATAGCCTGTTCATATCAGGTTCGCTTTTTCTAGCAAAGGATAAATGATGACAGTTCTGATAGTCGGTGGGGATTATGTCGGTTCGTTCAAGCAACTGATTGCCTCAAAGCGCAATGTGCAGGTCGAGCACTGGAATGGCCGCAAAAAGGGATACGGCAAACGGGCACTACCCAATGAAACGAAGCTGGTTGTGCTGGTGTGCGATTATGTCAGTCATAGCCTGGCGCATGCTGTGAAAGAAAAAGCGAACCGCAACAAGATTCCCCTGCTGTATTGCCATCGCTCGGTGAACGAGCTGAGACACAAACTGATACAAAACGAGGAGCTGGCTGACGCAACGGGTTGTTGTCCTTATGCCTGCTGCACCCCAAAACCTATACGGAGATTGCACTAATGCCTAATCAATTTTGAGGATCGCACGATCCATGAATGAAGGAGTATTTCATGAGTAAAACCAGCATCAATACCAGTATCAAAAACGAATTCGAGCTGATTCAGTCCGCTACGGATTACGCACTCAAACGAGATGAAAAGGGTTGGATCAGCGGCCAATTTTATCAATGCGAATTGACCAGCGTGTTTCAGCCGGTTTGGGGTATTGATCAGGGAATCACCTTGGGACACGCGGCTTATGTTCGTTCCAAGGCTCATGGACAGGTTGCGTTATGGCCGTGGCAGGTTTTTGCCCTGGCATCGAAGGATGAACAGCTGATTGATCTGGATCGGTTATGCCGAGCCATTCATGCCTTAAATTATTATTTCAACAACACTTCCAAGGCAAATACCGTGTTGTTTGTTGATGTTCACCCCCGCTTACTGGAGAGCGTCAAGGATGATCACGGCCGGGCCTTCGAGAATTTTCTCGATCTGATCGGAGTGAGAACTTCGCAGGTGGTGATTGAAATTCCGGCCATCGTCAACCGTAACTGGAAATTGCTGCAGCATGTCATTACCAACTATCGCTCACGAGGCTACCGCATCGCCGCCAACTATACCGGCAACCGGATTGACTGGATGACTGAGCTGGGCAGTCTGTATCCCGATTTCGTGCGGATCGAAGCGGGTGACTTGCAACGGCATGAAGCCGTAGCCGCGCTGATTAATACCATACACAGCTATGGCGGCAGTTTGCTGGTGCGAGATGTGGAAACGCCAGCACATTTGTCTGCAGCCATCAGAGCTAAAGCGGATTATTTGCAAGGCAATTTGATCGGCAAACCGCAAAACCTTATTAAAGAAGCTGAATTATTACCCATTTCGGATTTGACTGATTCGACAGTCAGTTCCAAGCCATGACCGTGACATACAGGAGTGTGCAGTGTATCCACTAAAACAACATAGCATTTTGCCGGGCTTTAATCTGGCACTGGGTTTTACCCTGCTCTATTTGAGCCTGATCGTATTGATTCCATTATCGGCTGCATTCATACGCACGGCCGAACTCAGTTGGCCCGATTTCTGGTCCATTGTCACGACGCCGCGTGTGCTGGCGTCATATCGTTTGACTTTCGGTGCGTCATTTGCCGCAGCCTTGGTGAATGCGCTATTTGGCCTGCTGGTAGCGTGGGTGCTCGTGCGTTACCACTTTCCCGGCAAGAAATTCGTTGATGCCCTGGTTGATCTGCCATTTGCTTTACCAACCGCCGTTGCAGGTATCGCATTGACTGCGCTGTATGCCGGCAATGGCTGGATAGGTCAGTATCTCGAGCCACTGGGTATCAAGGTGGCTTTTACCCCATTGGGCATTTTTGTGGCACTGACTTTCATCGGATTGCCCTTTGTCGTGCGTACGGTGCAGCCGGTTCTGGAAGATGTCGAAGCCGAACTGGAAGAAGCCGCTGCGACGCTAGGCGCTAATCGCTGGCAAACCTTTACGCGGGTGATATTTCCGGCAATTTTTCCGGCACTGATGACTGGATTCGCACTGGCATTTGCACGGGCGATCGGCGAGTACGGTTCGGTAATTTTCATTGCCGGAAACATGCCGATGATTTCCGAAATCACGCCACTACTCATCATCACCAAGCTGGAGCAATACGATTATGCGGGTGCTACGGCACTTTCCGTGGTGATGCTAGTTATTTCTTTTATCTTGCTGCTGATCATCAACCTGTTGCAATGGTGGAGTCGGCGACGTAGTAGTAAAACCTGAGGTTAAGATGACAACCATAACTTTTCCCTTGTCCCCTGCTGCACAGCAGAAAGCAACACAAGAACCGAGATGGGTGCGTTGGGCGCTGATCAGCATAGCCTTGTTGTTTCTGACGCTATTTTTATTCATTCCACTGATTTCCGTTTTTTATGAGGCTTTCAAGAAAGGAGTGGAGGTATATGTGGCGGCGATCACCGATCCCGATGCCTTGTCAGCCATCAAGTTGACATTGACTGTGGCAGCCATTGCTGTGCCTTTGAACATGATCTTCGGCGTTGCAGCTGCCTGGGCCATTGCCAAGTTTGAATTCCGTGGCAAGAACCTGCTGATTACCCTGATCGATCTACCTTTTTCAGTATCGCCCGTCGTATCGGGTTTGATTTATGTGCTGGTTTTCGGCCTGCAAGGCTGGTTGGGTCCGTGGCTGTCCGAGCATGACTTCAAAGTCATTTTCGCTGTGCCGGGGATTGTTCTCGCAACGGTGTTCGTCACGGTGCCGTTCATTGCCAGGGAATTAATTCCGCTGATGCAGGCACAAGGTACGGAAGAGGAAGAAGCTGCCGTGGTGTTGGGAGCAAGTGGCTGGCAAACCTTTTTCAAGATTACTTTACCGAATATCAAATGGGGTCTGCTCTACGGCGCCATTTTGTGTAACGCACGGGCAATGGGCGAATTCGGAGCGGTTTCGGTCGTGTCCGGACATATTCGTGGCAGCACCAACACCATGCCATTGCACGTGGAAATCCTTTACAACGAATACAATTTTGCCGCCGCATTTGCCGTGGCTTCACTGCTGGCATTACTGGCTCTGGTGACACTGGCTTTGAAAACACTGATTGAATTTCGTAATCGACAACATCAACAACGAGGTCACGAATGAGTATTGACGTTTTAAATTTATCCAAACAATTCGGTACATTTACAGCGCTGCACGATGTCAGTTTGCAAGTGCATTCGGGCGAATTGCTGGCTTTGCTCGGTCCTTCCGGTTCAGGTAAAACCACACTATTAAGGGTCATTGCCGGACTGGAAACTGCGGACAGCGGGCAAGTATTGTTTCATGGCGAGGATGCAACCGATCAGCACGTGCGCGAACGTCAGGTTGGTTTCGTTTTTCAGCACTATGCCCTGTTTCGCAATATGACAATTTTCGAGAATGTTGCGTTTGGGTTGCGAGTGCGCCCGAAAGCATTCCGCCCTTCTAACGACGAGATACGTGATCGCGTCATGAAATTGCTGCATCTGGTGCAATTGGACTGGCTGGCGGATCGTTATCCACATCAGCTTTCCGGCGGGCAACGGCAGCGGATTGCGCTGGCGCGCGCATTGGCGGTCGAGCCCAAGGTATTACTGCTGGATGAGCCTTTCGGTGCCCTGGATGCCAAGGTGCGCAAGGAGTTACGGTCGTGGTTGCGGCGACTGCATGATGATATGCACATCACCAGTGTATTTGTAACCCATGATCAGGAAGAAGCACTGGAAGTCGCGGATCGTGTGGTTGTCATGAACGAGGGGCGTATCGAGCAGATCGGCACGCCGGATGAAGTGTACGAACAACCCGCCAGTCCGTTCGTGTACGAATTTCTGGGTAATGTGAATCTGTTTCATAGCCGGCTGCATCGTGGCCGGGCGTGGATCGGTGATATCGAGCTGGACGCTCCTGAGCATGCCGAAGCCGAAGAGCAAGCCGCAGTGGCTTATGTCCGTCCCCATGAAATCGAAGTCGAGCGTACTGCTAATGGCGCCGCAGCTATGTCTGCACTGGTCGTGCATATTTTGACTGTGGGACCGATCGTGCGTCTCGAACTGGTGCGTAAGAATGACGTGGATATTACACCAATCCAGGTTGAGCTGAGCAAGGAGCGTTTTCGCGAATTACAACTGGTGAAGGGCGACGAAGTATTCATTACACCACGCCGCCTGGATGTGTTTCCAAGTCGGAAAGCGCATGTCGATGTGCAGTCACAGATACTTTGATTATTTACAAATGAATAAACCACCACAATTCATAGGAAGGAGTCAGCACTGATTTATCAGTAAGTCAATTAATCAACGCAAGGAGAAAGACATGGATAAGGTTAATACCTGTAATACATCGAAACATGGAATATCGATTTCCCAAGTCAAAAGTCAGTGGTTGCTGACCAGCCTGATGACTCTGGAAATCATAGTTTTGATAACCGGGTTTGGACTGCTTTGGTTCGATTTCAAATTAGCGTGGATTGTGTTGCTTGCTGGTGTGATCATGCTGGGTCTGTCATTTCTGGGGTGGTATCGACTGGCTTTCTGGCGTTTGATGTTATGACTTTTCCAGAATCGATTTCCAGGTAATCAGTGTGGTTTCGCTGTGGATCTACTTGAATGATTACCTGGTTCAGGACTGAAATGACGGAATAAGGATTAAAGCATGGAATGATGGAATCCTGGTTTAATTACTTCTCTTCCCGTTTCTTCCATGATCTTGGTCATCCTCCTCACTATCATCTTCGAGCTTATAATTTTTGAATGTATCGTTGAGAATGGGTGACGATTTTAATTCCCAGTTCATGGAATTGCCGCGTTGCTCCAGAACCACCGACAGCATCTGACCGTTGTATTGAACGCATGGTATGGTAAGAACACCGTTGCTTACAGTCGTGATACATTCTTTGACTGGGATGGGTGCATTGGTCAAACATCCGGCTACATCGACCAGTTTTACATCGGTGGTTGTTGCGCTGGCATTAAAAGTGGTGATAACGGCTGTTGCATCCTTAACCACAATATCGGTTGCTGTCAAATCGGTTGTTAATCCAAGCAGGTTTAATCCTCTATCCGACAGACAGGCGTTTTTAGTGCCGTCAGTAAGATTTTTCACGATGATTTGTGAGCCAGCAACGCTGTTATCTACGATAAAAACAGTATTGGCTTGTATAGCTACTTTTTCAGCTGAGACGGTGGATATACCCGTTATAAACATTGAAAAAAAACAAGTTACTAGGTGTATCTTTTTATTCATACTTTCTCCAAAGAATATGATCATGGTCTTTTAAGATGCAGTTTTGTTTTTTTGCAACCTGTTCAGCAACGTCAATTTGTTCAAGACCTTTAGGGAAGCACAGAAAAACTCTGCTCATATAACAATCTATATTCGCATGGGTTGAATCCAATTCGTTATTTTTTCTGAACTTGCTTTGAGTGTTTCTGAGATCTTGAATTGCAAAGACAGAGTAAGAAAACGATGAAGAAAGTGTTCGAGACAAGTTACAATCGATATCAATATATCTGAAGAGATGAGTTCGAAAAAAAGGCACTGGGTAAATAGTTGGGTGCCAGATAATCAGTGATTATTTTATATTTTCTAGGAAGGAATATGCCATTTAGTTACAGTAGTCAGCTGAGTGCGATAGTTGGTTTCGCTGAACAGCAGAAGCCACAAGCGATTCTGGATGTCGGTATTGGGATGGGACAATATGGTTTTTTGCTACGCACAAACTTGGAGAATATCAATCTTTTTGAAATTGATGGCGTGCATGCGCGTCAGCGCGACAAGAGTGAGTGGAACATCAGAATTGACGGGATTGAAGGTTACCCGGGGTATATCAATACAGTCCATCAATACGCTTATACAAGTTTGCTGATCGGTGATGCAATGAAAATTTTGCCAACCTTGCAAGCGGGAACATATGATCTGGTTCTAGCTATTGATATTTTGGAGCACTTCGACAAAGAGCAAGGTGGTCTCTTTTTAAAAGAATGCCAGCGCGTATGTAAGGGCCATGTTTTGGTAAGTACGCCGAAGGAATTTATTGAGCAAGAAGTTGTGGCAAATCCACTGGAAAATCATCGATCACATTGGACTGAAAAAGATCTTAAGATGTGTGGTTTTGAGTCATTCTTATCTAATCCGTTGAGTTGGATAGCTATTGCAGATGGTAAACACTAATTCCAGGCTTTTTCCTGGCGTATAGCAAAGTTTACTCAGTATGAACTGGAAGTTGCGATAACTGTTCCACCATGCCATTTGAAAGGATAAATACGCGGTCAGCTGCATTAATTACGGCGGGCTGATGAGAAACAGCGATAATAGTCAGATTTTTAGATAGCTGCTGCAATGTTTCGCAAATAGTCTGCTCGCTTTCCGGGTCCAGTGCGCTGGTGGGTTCATCGAGAATCAGGAACGAAGGATTGTGTGCCAGTGCTCGCGCAATCGCAATACGTTGTCTCTGGCCGCCGGAGAGTAAGCCGCCTCGTTCACCCACGACCGTTTGTAGTCCGTCAGGCAAGGCGCTGACAAATTCCCATGCACCAGCCTGACGCAGTGCGCGTTCGGCATCTTCCGCTGTCAATGAGGGCTCGCCAACCAGAATGTTGTTCATTACGCTATCATGCAGCAGGATCGTATCCTGCGAAACATAACCGATCATATGACGCCACTGACGTAAATTGATGTCATGTAATGGTACACCATCAATCTGTACTTCTCCGGACTGAGGTTCAGTCAGTCCGCACAGAAGATCCAGCAATGTACTCTTACCTACTCCGGATGGCCCCATGACTGCAGTAAAGGTGTTGATCGGTATGGTGATATTCAGGTCCTTGAATATCGATTTCTGGCCATAATCAAATTTGACATGATCTAGCGTGATGCCCTGCTGCAAATGCGGTTGCAGTGTCCCCGTTGCTCTTTCTGCTGCTGCGCGAGCGTCTTCTGCTGCTTTGCGTAAGGCCCAGAAGGCGCTTTCCTGTGCGACCAGTTGCTGATGTCGGCGTTGTGTTTTGTTGAGTAATCCCAGAATTCGGGTTAGCAGAAAAACCATCAGCATGACTTCTGGCAATGATAATTCCCATATCACCAGGGCAATGTACAAACCACTGGCAGTCAAGGCAGCCAGTATCGGCTCCTGCAATGCCGTCAGTGCGGCACGATTCATGACTTCACGTCGTGTTGCCTTTTCCAGGAATTGTGTCTGCTCATGCAAAATAGCATCGGCTACATTATCACGAGCCATGGCTTTGAGGGATTTGACAGAACTGAGCACATCGGATAAATAGGCGAGCAGATCTCGCAGCAAATGTGTTTGTTTGTTGCCGGCGCGGCGTGTCGCACTGACCAGGCGATTGAGAGCAATCAACAGAAACAGACCGATAAACAGGGAGGCTAGCGTGGCTTCCCAGGAAATGAACAACGCCACAATGGCATAAACGATGACCTGGATGGCCAGCGCCAGAACATTGACACTATGTTCAAACCCGTTGGCGGCACGATATGCTTCGGTGGCCACAGAATTCGCCAGTGAGCCTACGGATTGGCGCAGATAATACTGCCACCGGCTGGCAAGCAGGGCTTCAATCAAATCCAATCTCAAAGCGGTGGCTACATGTGCAACGGTATATCCTACCTGTCGGTTGGCCAATAAGAGAACGATGCCTTTAAAAAACATTCCGCCGACAATGATGATCAGGATCGTATCCAGTGCTGGCTCGATGCCGATGTTTTGTAGTGCATTCTCGATAAACCGGCCGACGCCGGAATCATTTGAACTATCCGACTCGCCAACGGCAATGGATATAAGTGGTAACAAAGCGGTCAAGCTCAGTCCTTCTGCTATTCCTGCAATCAGCAGCGCCAGTAAAACAAACGCACTGCGCCGTGGAAAGACCATGATATATGTGAACAGGGTGCGCATTCGGATTTGGAATTAGTAATTAGGGATCGGTAGGCTAGGATGAATTAGGGTACTTCGGATACATCACATAACACGCCATCGATCAACTGCTTGATGCGTTGAGCGCGATGTGCAAGTTGTGAGTCATGGGTCACAATGATTAGGCTGGCGTTGATTTTCTGATTCAGTTCCAGCATTAAATCGAACACACTTTCGGCGGTATGCCGATCCAGATTGCCGGTAGGCTCGTCGGCCAGAATGCACGCGGGATTGGTGACCAAGGCACGTGCGACGGCAGCGCGTTGGCGCTCACCTCCGGATAACTCACCCGGGGTGTGCGTCAGGCGATGACCTAGCCCGACTTGCTGCAAAATATCGGCAGCACGATCATAGGCTTCTTGTGTTGCTAGACGACGAATCAGCAGCGGCATGGCAACGTTTTCCAGTGCACTGAATTCGGGTAATAAATGATGAAATTGATAGATGAATCCTAGCGAGCCATTACGTAAACGGCAGCGCGCCTCTTCACTGGTTTTGGCGATATCCTGATCTAGAATCCGGATTTCACCACTGGTCGGGGCATCCAGTCCACCCAGCACGTGTAATAACGTGCTTTTACCGGAACCGGATGTGCCAACGATAGCAAGTATTTCTCCCCGTGCCAGATCGAGATTGACTCCTTTGAGAACGGAGACGATCTGATTGCCTTGGGAAAATTGTTTGTACAGTTCACGGCAGGCGATGACAACGTTACTCATAGCGCAAGGCCTCCGCGGGATTGACCTTGGAGGCACGATAGCTGGGATAGAGTGTTGCCAGCAGGCTTAGAATGAACGATGTCACGGCGACTGTCGTGATATCGGATATTTGTGGATCAGTTGGAATCTTGCTGATGTAATACACCTCGCGTGACAAAAACTGTACTTTGAACAGGCTTTCAATGAAAGCGACGACTTCGCCCACGTTATATGCCAGCAGCATTCCGCCGGCAACACCAAGAATGGTGCCGAATACGCCGATAAAGGTTCCTTGCACAATGAAGATTTTCATGATGCTACGAGGGCTTGCACCAATGGTGCGCAAAATGGCGATATCGGATTGCTTGTCAGTAACGGCCATGACCAGTGTGGAAACGATATTGAATGCAGCAACTGCAATGATTAATGCCAGAATCAATGACAGCATGCGTTTTTCTATTTGGATAGCGCGAAAATAATTGGCGTGCTGCTGTGTCCAGTCACTGATGAAGTGATCCGAAGTGAGCAGTGCCGGTAATTCTTGCACGACCTGAGGGGCCTGGAACAGATCCTTGAGTTTCAAACGTACGCCGGAGACGTCGTCATTTTCCATGCGATACAGTTTTTGCGCGTCAAACATGTGTATCAGTACTAATCCCGAATCGTATTCGAAGTGACCGACTTCAAAAATGCCGACGACGGTGAATTGCCTTAGCCGCGGCAGGATACCGGCAGGAGTTACCTGGCCTTGCGGGGAGATGAGGACTATTTTGTCCCCGATAAAGGTTCCCAGCGTACGTGCCAGTTCCATGCCAATGACGATACCAAACTCACCCGGCTCCAAATCTTCGAGTTTGCCACTAGCCATGGTTCTGGAAAAATCGGCCACCTTATCTTCTAGCGCAGGGAGAATGCCGCGCACGACAACGCCTTGCACCACCTGGTTGTGTGACAACATGCCTTGGGCATTGACGTACGGAGCAGCTGCTTCGACTGCCGGGTGTTTGGAAGCTTCCTGTGCAGTTTGCTGCCAGTGATTTAGATTTCCGTGAATGCTGCCAATCTGGACATGCGAAGCAACACCCAGGATACGCGAGCGCACTTCTTTCTGGAAACCATTCATAACCGACATCACCGTAATGAGTGCGGTCATGCCAAGAGTTATTCCCATCAGGGAAATCAACGAAATAAATGAAATGAAGTGATTGCGTTTTTTGGCGCGTGTATACCGTAGGCCAATGAAAAGTTCGTAGGGAGACACGAATTGTTTACCGGTAATAAATTATTTAATTTGTAGATTGGCTGGAGTTTGCCACAATTGACCGAACTTACCAAATGAAACACAGGGTAATCCCATGGGAACAGAATAAGCTCTGGCCAGATTCGGAGCAAAACGGCTTTGACGCATTAAGCATTTACAATCAGTCAGTATTTCTCGAAGAGTATTGAAAAAAGGAACTATAAAATAAAATCCTCAACACCAAGATCAATGGTGCCAGTGAGTCGAATGGTCATGTCTGCAACTTTATTACCATCAAGATCGACTTGAATGTTGGTGAAATTCTGAGTGGTATTTTTAAAATATCGTATTTCAGCACCTGCACCAGTGAATGCTGATTTACCACGGAATGTGAAGGCCGCATTACCAGCTGCAGAACCATTTGCATCAATTGCCGCAACATCAATATCATCAAGGGAGTGTACAAAGTCATTGACGGTGTCGAACTGGCTGTTAGTGCTGTCGGTAATTGCGGTATAGACAAAATCATCAGCTCCTCCTCCGCCTGCCAGAATGTCGGCTCCAGATCCGCCATTGATTTTATCCGCTCCGCCCAATCCACTGATTCGATCATTTCCGGCATTACCACTCAATATATTGGCGGCGCCATTGCCGGTAATGCTGTCAATAGCTGTTCCACCTGTTGCATTTTCAATCGTGACACCATTGGCAATGGAAAAACCACCATTGATTCCATTGACGAATGATATGAATCCTCCCCCACCTGCGGCATGCTGCAGTGTTGCTGCGCGCAAGTCCATGATGGAGTTGGACGCGGTGGTGTTCTGAATCGTGTCGATTCCTCCTACATCCCATATACAAGAGTAAAAAGTTCCCGGTGCATTGATAGCACTGAGCGTATACAGATCGTTTCCAGAGTGAAAACTGGTATTTGCCCCATAGAGAAATTGCAATGCAGCAATATCAAAAGCCATTGGTGTGCCTTCATAGCCATAACTGGGGGTGCTGAAGGGATCAAGTGGTCCAGTGGGCGCAGTTCTCCAACCATCATTGTAAGACATCATGGTAAAAACACCCTGGTTGAGGTTGAAATCCCCATAATCGTCGAATGCTGAAGTAACGCCTGGAAAATTTGGCCTAGTTCCCCCACCCGAATCATGCGGATGTTTTAATCCAATCGCATGCCCAAGCTCGTGAATGAAAGTCGTAAAATCATAACCTCCTGGCTGAAGACTGGAATAATCCGTGGAAAAATAACTATCAAAATTAATAATTACCGAGCCTTGTTGACTTGTAATAGGGCCTGTATCCTCCCCAGGAGGAACCGAGGTGCCCAAACCACCTTCGGCATCAATATTATTAACAGCACCTAGTATTAGATCGGCATCAGTTTGACTACTTGTGGCGATGAAATCTATATTGCATACATTCTCAATCAGTTGCATTGCATTCTGGAATGCAATGATTTCTTGCGATACAGTATTTGCCGTAACCGGCGTACCGCCAAAATCGAATGTTTCATTGCCTTGCTGACCTGCAATATAAACGCTTAAACGTGTGCCATTAGCTGGATCATTCCAGTGTTTTCCCCAAAGCAAACCATTGATATAAATATTGCTAGATACAGGGCTTGGGATTGGATTGGAGAACGCCATGATTTATTTCCTTCTTATCAATTCTGTTGCTATACATATAAACCAATATAAGCTGTGAATCGGCGTTTGTATAATATTTTCTGGTCAAACCTTAACATTGCTCGGATAATCGTTGTTTTTCTGTGAGTGCTTTGCTTTTATTCTTGGGGAGATAATTCTTATCTTCCCATTCTCAGTGCTTGGTAGTCTGATAGTTTCGAGGCATTTTCCCATACAAAAACTGGTTCAGGACTGGGAAAAGTGGGAAGCCAGAATGTAATAAAATCAAGCGCACCATTGCCAGTGCGGGCAGCTACATGGTATAGCCCCCATAGCAATCCTTCGGGTAAGCCGACAATAAAACTGTCATTCTTGGCACTCCAGTATGAAATATTTTTGGGTAACTCCATCCATCCGGTAGCAACATTGGCTATTCCGCTTATGATTTTGGCTCCAGCTCGATTTACATATACTTCACTGGTGATTTCCTCGCTGGCATGAGCCTGCATTGATAAAAAAGAACTAAGCCACAGCACTAAAATAAGTTGTCCGAATACCTTCATATATAGACCTTGTTATTGAAATTGGAGTGAATTGGAGAACATGCTGGCAATTTGTTCTGCTTTTGGTTGTGTCCATTCCTATTTTATACCACACTCGATCAAAAGCATTATGGCTTCTAAGGTTAAATTATTTTTGTTTTTTCCAGATTCAATTTATCATCGTTACGTGGAGCGGTTCTTCCGGTATTGAATATAAAATTCAATACTATTGATCGTTATTCAAATTTATGAATCAAGTCAGCTCAAAACTGAATCGGTTCGGAAGGTTAGGAAGCGAAGATGAGACACATATTGCCGGATAATGCCTGTGAATTACTGGAAGTCATCAAAGAATTCAGAGGACTGACTTTGTATGATCTGGAGGCGATTTCACAAGTTTGTTATTGGTATCAATTTGATGCAGGAGAAGCGATTCTTCGTTATCACGATGATTCCAACAGTGTATATTTCGCTGCTCAAGGTGTGGTGCGAGTCAATTACTATTCGATATCGGGCAAGGAAGTCATTTTATGCGACTTGCCTGCAGGCGAGATCTTCGGTGAATTAACAGCCATTGATGGTCGTTCCAGATCAGCAATGGTTGTAGCCAAAACCGATTGCTTACTGGGTTCGATTTCCTCACTCGCTTTTCAAGAGTTGATTTTTAATAACCGTCAGATTGCTATGAATATTTTGCAGAGACTGGTTGGACAGATTCGGCGCCTTACCGAACGAGTCATAGAGTCAGACACTCTAAAGGTGCCCAATCGGGTTCGAGCAAAGTTACTTCATCTGGCTGAAACGCAAACTCCAGTAAGCGATAATCGCGCAATAATCACAGCGGCGCCGACACATGTTGAACTTGCATGTCTGATCGGTACACACCGCGAAGCGGTTACTCGAGAATTGAATTATCTGGAAAACGAGGAAATTATCTTGCGAAAAGGGCAGGAACTGCACATTCTCGACGTAATCAAGTTGAAGAGTATGATCGAAGACTGAAACACTGATTTGTATTTTGAGCCCAGATGCTGTCTAAAAATAAAAAGCACACCCGAGAGTGTGCTTTTTATTTGGCTAAAATAATCTACAGCAATGGGATAATCAACAATGCAACAATATTGATGATCTTGATCAATGGATTGATCGCAGGACCAGCAGTATCTTTGTAAGGATCGCCAACGGTGTCGCCTGTGACGGATGCTTTGTGCGCTTCACTGCCTTTGCCACCAAAGTGACCATCTTCGATATGTTTTTTCGCATTATCCCAAGCACCACCACCCGTCGTCATGGAAATCGCCACGAACAGACCGGTAATGATGGATCCCATCAATACACCTCCCAGTGCCTGAGGACCCAGAATAACGCCGACCAGCAGAGGAATCAGTACGGGTAACAATGATGGTGTCATCATTTCCCTGATTGCTGCTTTCGTCAGCATATCCACAGCTCTGGAATAATCCGGTTTGGCTGTTCCTTCCATGATGCCAGGGATTTCCTTGAACTGACGACGCACCTCGATTACAACGGAACCGGCCGCGCGACCAACTGCTTCCATCGACATGGCGCCAAACAGGTAAGGAATCATACCGCCGATGAACAGACCGATAATGACCATGTGATTGGATAGATCAAAAGTCAGTGTGTGACCTGCATGCTCCAGCGCATGGGTATAATCGGCAAACAATACCAGGGCAGCCAGACCAGCGGAACCAATTGCGTATCCTTTGGTTACTGCCTTGGTGGTGTTACCTACGGCATCCAGCGGATCGGTAATGGCACGAACAGAATCAGGCATTTCAGACATTTCAGCGATACCACCAGCATTGTCGGTAATCGGACCATAAGCATCCAGTGCAACGATGATACCTGTCATGGATAACATGGCCGTTGCGGCAATGGCAATTCCGTACAAGCCAGCCAGTGCATAGGCTAACAGGATACTGATACATACAGCCATTACTGGTGCTGCAGTAGCACGCATGGAAACGCCCAAACCTGCGATGATATTGGTTGCATGACCTGTCGTCGATGCTTCAGCAACGTGTTGAACTGGAGGGAAATCTGTTGAGGTGTAGTATTCTGTGATGACTACCATCAATCCGGTGAGTACCAGACCAATCGTGGCCGCCAGGAATATACGCATGACCAGCATGCCGCCTGCAACTTCAGTGCCATCGATATTCAGAGACATGTCGCCCATGAACCAGACGGTTACCGGGAGGTAAGTAAATAATGCGATACCACCAGCAACGGCCAGTCCACGGTACAGTGCATTCATGATCTTGCCGCCTTCACGCATTTTGACGTAATAGCAGCCGACGATGGAGGCAACGATTGAAACCGCACCAAGCATCAAGGGGTAAATGACAGCGTCGATTGCATTGGTTGAAAACAGCAATGCACCCAGGATCATGGTAGCGATGATGGTAACTGCATAAGTTTCAAAAAGATCGGCTGCCATACCAGCACAATCTCCAACGTTGTCACCCACATTGTCAGCAATCACGGCTGGATTACGAGGATCGTCTTCAGGAATTCCTGCTTCCACCTTACCAACCAGATCGGCACCGACGTCAGCACCTTTGGTGAAAATACCGCCACCCAGACGTGCGAAAATCGAAATCAGAGATCCACCAAATGCAAAGCCGATCAAGGGTTTGATGACATCACTAACGGGTTGATTGGCATCCGCACCATCAAAGAGCATGGCGCAGTATCCTGCAACACCCAATAAGCCGAGTCCGACAACCAGCATGCCGGTTACGGCACCACCGCGGAAAGCGATGGCAAGTGCTTCATTCAAACCGGTAGTGGCAGCTTGTGCTGTACGGACATTGGATTGAACTGAAACATTCATGCCAAGAAAACCGGCCGCACCCGACAGGATAGCACCCAGTGCAAAGCCAATGGCTGTATCCAAGCTAAGTGCTATTGCCAGGGCAACAAACAGAATTGCACCAACTGCAGCAATAGTCATATATTGACGCTTCAGGTATGCAGACGCACCCTGCTGAATTGCGCTTGCAATTTCTTGCATGCGCTGATTACCCGTCGATTGAACATAAATGCCCCTAATCCAAATACCGCTGAATATCAGGGCTAAAATCGCACTACCAATTGCGATAACAAAACCACTAGCCATAAAGAACTCCAATTAAAGTCAGACCACAAAATCAAATGTGAAACCCGGCCTAATAATTCCACATAATTAAACACTTGTCCAAAAATAAAATTTAAATCAGAACGTATTTTATCTTTTCTTGATGCTTGAATGTATCAAAAATGAGCGAAATGTGGATTGCAGTTTGCATCGACTGGGGTTGATTGGCTTCATTACAACACTTACCCAGTAGGTTGCAGCAACCCAAATGATTTTAAAGTTTGAATTCGCTCAATTTCTTTGCTACCGCTACATTTTTGAGGCGAACATAGTCTGGTAGTCCATTTTTGTAAGGTGGATAATCTTCACCTTCGATGAGCGGTGTCAGATAATCACGGCACGCTTGGCTGATACCAAATCCATCTTCGCTGATATAGTCGGCAGGCATCATTTTTTCCACGTTGGCTACGTTCGAAAGTTGTGCCATGCCTACTGACCAGCGATAGGGTGAATTGGATTCACGTACGATCGTCGGCATCACTGAATTGTGTCCGGCTATGGCGTATTCCACGGCGGCTTTACCCATCGCATAGGCTTGTTCTACGTCTGTTTTGGACGCAACGTGCCGTGCTGCACGTTGTAGGTAGTCTGCGACCCCCCAATGGTATTTTAGGCCCAGTCCTTCCTTGATGATATTGGCGACCACAGGCGCGACACCACCCAGTTGTGCATGACCAAAAGCATCACGCAGTCCTTGATCGGAAAGGAAGTTACCATCGCTGCCCTTGACACCCTCGGACACGACAACCGAACAGTAACCAAATTCCTTGACGTAATGATCAACCTTGGCCAAGAATTTTTCCTTGTTGAAAGTGATTTCTGGGAACAGGATCACGATCGGAATCTCGCAATCGGGGCTGGAAGCCAATCCACCTGCTGCAGCAATCCATCCTGCATGGCGGCCCATGACTTCTAGCACAAAAACTTTGGTCGATGTCTTGGACATACTTGCTACGTCAAAGCTGGCTTCACGTGTCGAGACTGCAATATATTTGGCTACAGAGCCGAATCCCGGACAGCAGTCGGTGATTGGCAGGTCATTGTCGACGGTTTTAGGGACATGAATGGCTTGGATCGGATAACCCAAGGTGTCGGCCAGCTGTGAAACCTTCAGGCAGGTGTCGGCCGAATCACCACCGCCATTATAAAAGAAGTAACCGATATTGTGTGCTTTGAAAACTTCAATTAGTCGTTCGTATTCGCGACGGTTCTGCTCTAGGCTTTTCAGTTTGTAGCGACAAGAACCAAACGCACCTGATGGTGTATGCCGCAGTGCGGCAATGGCAGTCGCAGACTCTGCGCTGGTATCAATCAGATCTTCAGTCAGTGCACCGATGATTCCGTTGCGGCCGGCATATACGTTGCCGATCTTGTCGGGATGTTGACGTGCCGTTTCCAAAACACCCGCACCTGAGGCGTTGATTACTGCCGTAACCCCGCCGGATTGAGCATAAAAAGCATTTTTTATTGCCATATTTCTCTCCTGATTAATAAAATCGTAAATCTGCTATATGTATTTCAGTATTCCACTGATCAGATAAGTACTCAAAACAAAATCCGGGTACGAGAGCAGTCATACCCGACTCTATTGCAAGATGAAACAAAACGGGGGTTATTTCAAACTTAATGCTGCAATAATTTGATCGCGAATTTGTTCGACTGTCCCGATACCTGCTACCTTGATATAGCGTGGCGCATCCTGACTGCCATTCGTAGACCAGGTCGAATAGTAATCAACCAGTGGTTCCGTTTGTTCGTGATAAACCTGAAGTCGCTTTCTGACGGTTTCTTCCTTGTCGTCATCCCGTTGAATCAGAGGTTCGCCAGTAACGTCATCTACTCCGTCTGATTTGGGTGGATTGAAATCGATATGATAAGTGCGACCCGATGCTGGATGCACACGACGTCCCGACATGCGTTTGACAATCTCTGCATCGGCCACATCGATTTCAACAACGTAATCGATCATGACGCCAGCTGATTTCATGGCATCGGCTTGTGGAATCGTGCGTGGAAAACCGTCGAACAGGAAGCCATTAGCGCAATCAGGTTGCGCAATGCGTTCTTTTACCAGGTCGATGATAATCTGATCGGAAACCAGGCCTCCACTGTCCATGATGTTTTTGGCCATGATGCCAAGCTCTGTACCTGCCTTAACCGCGTTGCGTAGCATGTCGCCTGTAGAAATTTGTGGAATACCAAAATGTTCCTTAATATAATTGGCCTGCGTGCCTTTTCCGGCTCCGGGGCCTCCTAATAGAATGACTCGGATAATTATTCTCCCTTGTTACCAATTAAAATTTACAAAATGCGGTGGCGAGCATATAGCTGCCACTTCAATGACATCGTGTGATTATATCGTAGGCCAGTCAGATACTCGAGTATTTTGCTGCTCAATTTATCGGATGTTGGCTGCGCATAACTTGTGGAGTCGATGCATACAGGTTATGCGATAATGAAATAACATTTATACAGGACGGGTCATGGACGAAAACAGAAGCAAAGCGCTGGATGCTGCACTTGCCCAAATTGAAAAGCAATTCGGCAAGGGCTCGATCATGCGATTGGGTGCGAACGATGTCGCTTACGATATACAAGTGGTTTCTACCGGTTCGTTGGGGCTCGATATTGCTCTGGGAGTGGGTGGTTTGCCACGGGGGCGTATCATCGAGATCTATGGCCCCGAGTCGTCAGGAAAAACGACATTGACGTTACAGGTCATTGCAGAAATGCAAAAAATGGGTGGAACCGCGGCTTTTATTGATGCCGAGCATGCGCTGGATCCATTGTATGCGCAAAAGATCGGCGTCAATGTAAAGGATCTGCTGATTTCTCAACCGGATAATGGTGAGCAGGCACTGGAAATCGCCGACATGTTAGTTCGTTCGGGTTCTGTCGACATCATCGTTGTGGACTCAGTGGCAGCGCTGACACCACGAGCAGAAATCGAAGGCGACATGGGTGATCCGCAAATGGGGCTTCAGGCTCGACTGATGTCACAGGCACTGCGCAAGCTGACGGCTAACATCAAACGCAGCAATACAATGGTGATTTTCATCAATCAGATTCGCATGAAAATCGGTGTAATGTTCGGTAATCCCGAAACCACCACAGGGGGGAATGCACTCAAATTCTATGCTTCCGTGCGCCTGGACATTCGCCGTACTGGTTCCATCAAGAAAGGTGAGGAAACCATTGGTAATGAAACACGCGTGAAAGTAGTCAAGAATAAGGTTGCTCCGCCATTCAAACAGGCTGATTTTGACATTCTGTACGGTGAAGGAATCTCGCGCGAAAGTGAAATCATCGAGTTGGGTGTACTGCATAAGCTGATTGACAAATCCGGTGCCTGGTATGCCTATCAGGGTGAGAAAATCGGTCAAGGCAAGGACAATGTGCGTGAATTCCTCAAAGAGCACAAGGAAATGGCGCAGGAAATCGAGCAGAAGATCCGTTCGATCGTCGGTATCGCCGATCCTGGTAAAAGCGCTGGCGAAAAAAAAGCAGATAAAGACAATTAGATCTCATGGACTCGCGATCAGACCTGGAAAATCGTGCCTTGCGCTATCTTGCACGGCGAGAGTATTCACGTTTGGAATTGCAGCAGAAACTTTCCACGCGTTCTCATAGCCATGCAACTGAAGTGCTTGTAGAGGTGCTGGACAAGCTGGAGCAAGCAGGTTATCTATCTGCGCAACGCGCCGTCGAACAGATTATCCGTAACCGTAGGCCGCGCTTTGGTAGCCAGCGAATTCTACATGAGCTGAAAACCAAGGGATTTGATGATCACACCATCGACATGGCCCTACTCGGGTTGCATGCCACTGAAACAGAGGCAGCCATAGCGGTCTGGCAAAAAAAATTTGGAGTGTTGCCCGGTAGCGGTGAAGAACGGGCCAAGCAGATTCGTTTCATGATGAGCAGAGGGTTTTCGATGGAAATGATCAATCAGGTCTTTCGTCAGGTGAGTGAGGGTGGTAGATGAAGAAATCACTGATATTCATGTGCCTGGGCATGCTGTGGATGATCCATCCGGTTCAGGCGAATGGTATTGTTTCGGTTCAGCAGATCCAGACCGCACCAGTCAATTATGATGGCAAGGAAGTTAAGTTGCGGGGGATTGCAAAGAATGCCACGCGCTTGCCCATGGTGGATCTGAAATCCTATGTGTTGGCAGATAGTAGCGGGGAAATCACCGTACTGACCGAATCCGATCTGCCGAGAATGAATGAAGAAATCACCATCAGAGCCAAGGTCAATATCCTCGCCATCGTCAAGGGTGAAGCCATGGGACTGACCGTTACCGAATTAGAACGATACGAGCAGCAGCAAGAATTATGAGAAGTAGTGAAATCAGAAAGCAATTCCTGGATTTTTTCGCATCGCATGGACATACGATCGTAGCTTCCAGTCCGCTGGTTCCCGGCAACGATCCGACATTGCTGTTTACCAATGCGGGTATGGTGCAGTTCAAGGACGTATTCCTGGGCCAGGATACACGGCCTTACTTGCGGGCAGCCAGCTCACAACGCTGTGTGCGTGCCGGCGGTAAGCATAACGATCTGGAAAATGTCGGCTATACGGCGCGGCACCATACTTTCTTTGAAATGCTGGGTAATTTCAGTTTCGGTGATTACTTCAAACGCAATGCCATCTTTTTTGCCTGGGATTTCTTGACTCAGGTGCTCAAAATACCGCGCGAGAAACTCTGGGTTACGGTATATGCGGAAGACGATGAGGCTGCAGACATCTGGTTAAATGAAGTGGGTGTTGAAGCAGAACGAGTGGTGCGTATCGCCACCATGGATAATTTCTGGCAGATGGGGGATACCGGTCCATGTGGACCATGTTCCGAGATTTTTTATGATCATGGTTCGGAAGTTGCCGGTGGTCCACCCGGTTCACTCGATGCCGACGGCGATCGCTATATCGAGATCTGGAATCTGGTATTCATGCAATATAACCGCGATAGCTCAGGTACGTTGCATCCGTTACCGAAACCATCGGTGGATACCGGTATGGGATTGGAGCGGATTTCTGCAGTTATGCAGCATGTGCACAGCAATTACGATATCGACCTGTTCCAGAGCTTGATTCAGGCTGCGGCTCGGGCCACGAATACGGGTGATTTGACTGACAATTCCCTCAAAGTCATTGCCGATCATATACGCGCTTGCGCCTTCTTGATTACCGATGGCGTTATTCCGGGCAGTGAAGGCCGGGGTTATGTGTTACGCCGAATCATTCGTCGTGCCATTCGTCACGGCTATAAGTTGGGACAGAAACAGCCTTTCTTTCATCAGTTGGTCGAAGATCTGAGTCTGGCGATGGGGCAGGCTTATCCGGAACTGGTTGCCGCCAAAGTGCGGGTAAACGCTGTCTTGCTTCAGGAAGAGGAGCGTTTTGCAGAAACACTGGAGCATGGCATGCAAGTGCTGGAAGGTGCTCTAAAGAACGATATCAAGGTACTGGATGGTGAAACGGCATTTCGTTTGTATGACACCTTTGGTTTTCCCATCGATCTGACTGCAGATATTGCCCGTGAGCGGGGGATTACTGTCGATCAGGCTGGATTTGACAAAGCCATGGCGCGGCAGCGTGAGCAAGCACGAGCAGCCAACAAATTCACCATGCAGGAAGGCATCGACTACTCAGGAAATCAAACAACCTTTCGTGGTTATGACACTTTGCAATACGAGGGGCAAGTCCAGGCCATCTACAAGCAAGGTAGTGCTGTCGATTTCATTGAAGCCGGTGATGAGGCGGTAGTCGTGCTTGATCAAACACCGTTTTATGCTGAGTCGGGTGGGCAGGTTGGCGATAGTGGCGAGTTGTTTACAGCCAATGGCACATTTGTGGTGACCGATACGCAAAAAATCCAGGCGGGAGTGTTTGGACACAAGGGTTTGTTGCGTAGCGGACGCCTGGTGGTACGCGATACGGTGCAGGCAAGGGTCAATCCGGTTACGCGTGTGAGCACCGCCAACAATCACTCGGCGACGCATTTGCTGCATGCCGCCTTGCGTCAGGTACTGGGTACACATGTTACCCAAAAGGGTTCTCTGGTTGATGCCAATCGTGCACGTTTTGATTTTTCGCATAATGCGCCTTTGACTGCTGAAGAGATTCGCGAAACCGAGCGTCTGGTAAATGAACAGGTACGTAATAACTGCGTCGTCGATGCTTCAACCATGAAGTACGACGATGCCATCAAGCGCGGTGCCATGGCATTGTTTGGTGAAAAATATTCGGATGTGGTGCGCGTCATCGGCATGGGTGAGTTTTCTACCGAATTGTGTGGCGGTACGCATGTTCCGCAGGTGGGCCAGATCGGTTTGTTCAAAATCATCAGCGAATCCGGCGTCGCTGCCGGTATTCGCCGAGTGGAAGCCGTAACCGGAAAGACGGCTGTGGAATATGTGCAGCAACGTGAGGCGCAGTTGCAGGAGATCGCGCAGACCCTGAAAACCAACCCGCAGGAAGTTACAAACAAAATTGCCCAGATGCTGGAGCATGCGCGACAAGCTGAGAAAGAACTCATGCGTCTCAAATCCAAGCTGGCCAGTTCCCAGGGCAATGACTTGACTGCGCAAGTCCGTGAGATAAACGGTATTCAAGTCTTAGCAGCACAACTGGATAATGTGGACGCCAAGGTTTTACGTGAAACACTGGATCAGCTGAAAGACAAGTGGCCAACTTGTGCGATTGTTCTGGGTACTATTGCAGATGACAAAGTAGTTTTGATTGCAGGCGTCAGCGCCGATGTCACGCAACGCATCAAGGCGGGTGAACTGGTCAACTTTGTTGCTCAGCAAGTGGGTGGTAAAGGAGGGGGGCGTCCCGATATGGCACAGGCGGGGGGAACTCAACCGGAGCACTTGCCGGCAGCGCTTGCCAGCGTGCAGAGCTGGATCACTCAAAAAATGGCATCCTAAACCCTACTTCTTTTCTGAATATTTCATGAAAAATCCACTGAAAATTGGAATCCTCTGTGCGGTTTTGTCCCTCATGATCGGATGCGGTACGGTCAGAACCGTGATTCGGGACGACTCGATGGTGCAGTACAAACTTAATCAAGCCAGAACTCCTTGTAAGACGATACCGAGAGTCTACAGTGGCGTGGCCTATGATATTTGCATGCTGCGAAGTGAACCGATACGTATGCCATCGCGACTGGACACGGTACCTGATTGGGTTGTCGTTGACTTGCCGTTATCAGGCATATTGGATACAGTCGCTTTGCCTATGACTATTTTTTGGCAAATACGTGCGGGCTCGATTCCTGTGCAGTAGCAATTTACTTATCAAGTTTGGTGAATGGTGGATTTTGATACGGGAGTACTCCCCTAGTGCTGTGCTTCGTGACTTTTTGATATCTACTGTCTTTGCTAAACATTCAGTTCGAGAATATCGTTAAGCTGCAAAAAGTACTTTTTTCACTTGAAGCTCTTCTTCTCTCGGAATTTGCTCACTTCTTTGTTGCTACTGCCTCGAATTTTCTACCATCCAAAACAGTAGCAACTATTTCAATTATTTTACAAATAGTCGGCTTAGATAAATTTTCTTTTTGAATCGATCAGAATCAAACATTATTCGGTTCGTGGATGGCAGTGGCGACAGAGAATCAAGCCAATGATTAAGTTTACTGCCAACCCATTTGCGAGCGGGTATCTCTACTGAGTGATAGCTCCAGATAGCCACGGGGACGACCAAGCTAATAAGAAAGAGAATGAATAATAGCGACCCTGCTGCACTGCTTTGTAAAGGCAATCCTAAGTAATTCTCCCAATCGGCTTGTTGCGCGATGAATTTGAAGAGGTAGTGCCACATATAAATGGAAAATGACAATAATCCGATGGTGTGCAGGGGGCGGATATTCAGACAACTGCATAAGTATCCGCGATCTTCCCAAGTAACCAATACGAGTATCGCCATCAATATAATCGACAAAATATCAGTTATACCGAAATGCAATGAAAATAGTAGTGCACTGCATATGGCGATCTGAATGACAGTGATATGTCGGTCTGAAAAATCGGATACCACTTTGCGCCAGAAAAACAGAAGGATGCCGATGGTAAAAGCTGAGACTGCGCGAATGGCCGAGAGCTCAAAATGTGTGTCGATGTCACTATTTGTGGCAAAGTGCAGGCAATAGAAAAAGAGTGCAGTACAAGACAATGCAAGTAACGTTAATTTGCGGTTTTCGCTTTCCATGGTGAGAAGCGTGGCAAATATCAGATAGCAGAAAAACTCGACACTCAGAGACCAGGATGGATAATTCCAAGTGTACGATTCAAACATACCCCAAGCATGAACCAGAAACAGATTGCCAACTAACGATTCAAATGTTCGTAGCGGATCGTCAAATACACAGCAGAACGTCTCATCTATGAACCAATTAAAGCTAGCAATGAGTGTAAATAAAGATAGTGTTGCGATCAGTGAGACAAAATGAAGTGGGTAAATACGTGCAATACGAGCGATCAAATATTGAAATGTATCATAAGTAGTGTGACGTAACGGATGCTCGATATTATAGACGTAGGACATCACGAATCCACTGAGAATAAAAAAGAAATCGACCCAGAGATAACCTTTGTAAAAAAAGAATGTTGTTTCGTCGGGGTGTATGGTGGGATGCACGAATGATTGAAAGTGAACTAAAACCACCATCAAAGCTGCCAGACCTCGCAATGAGGTGTGGGAGCGAATTTCATGAGTAATAGAATGTGCCATATTATTATCTTTCCGGTATAGGCTTCCTGTTGTCAGCATAAAAAACCTATTGGCTAATAGGTATTATTGATTCAAACCAGATATGGCAGATAAGGTAAAAAAAACCGCTCTGCCGCTTCTGAAGTGTGATTTTTAGTGCAACACAAAGTACGAGAAAAGCTTTGATGCTTCATCCTGGCATTGCAGGTTGTGAGCACGATGCTGGTTACTCATAGACGACGCAAGCTAGACTCAACTTGCAATAGTGATCATGACAATCCGGAATATCTCAAAGGATCATTCTAAATACATGCAGTTCCTGATCAATTCGATTTGTAAACAAAATAGCTTTCAATGCAGTCACTAAAGGAAAAATTATTATCAATCCAGAACGTACTGGTATTGATAAATGTCCCTACATAGATTTGAAAAACTTATGAGCTAATTTTTAGCAGTGACATCATGATATTGATATGACTGCTTACTAGCATTGAAAATGTATCGTTTAGATTGAGTTTTCTACCACGTATTTTAATTACTATAAAAACTGGTTTATTTAACTGGTCAATAAAATCTAGTTCTTAATGAATGATCTCCCTGTCCTCCGATCCAGATTAAAATTATTATGAGTGTTTATACATACCTTGCTGCTGAAGCATTCTACCATTTCATCAGCTAAATTGATGTGACAAATTGTCGCAAATTGAAATTGCCTATACGCTGAATTGCCTAGGTTGCAAACTAAAATAGAAAAATGAAAGCTAGATTTGCAGGCATAAAAATAACTGTAGCAGCAATTTTTTGCTGCTACAGTGACAGATTAAATTTAATTAACCCAATGCGACTCGGTTGTTGATTTGACCAAGTGATTGCTCGACCTGGTCGACCAGAATAAGGCAAAGCTCCCCATCCTCCAAATTTGATAATGCAGCATCTATGGCAATAGCCTCTCCGACAATCTCGCTGACTTTCTGGGTGCGTTTTGCATTACCCAGACCTTCGCGCAATAGTGTCAAGACTTCACCATCAGCGCGACCCCGCTGACACTTATCCTGATACAGTACTACTTCATCAAATGCATCACCCAGGATCCTCGTTTGCTGGCGAATATCTTCGTCACGCCTATCTCCGGCGGCACTGATAACTACGGATCGCTTTTTCGAAGGAATATTATCTATGGCGCTGACGAGTGCTTGAATTGCGTCTGGGTTGTGACCATAATCTGCAATCAAAGTGGCATTACGATAATTGAATAAATTAAATCGCCCAGGCGCAGTTTGCGTATTATTGACAAATCCTGTCAGACCTTTTTGAATTACAGACCAGTCCAGACCCAAGGCCCAGCATGCACCCACAGCGGCCATGGCATTCTCTATTTGAAAAGTGATGCTGCCATTCTTAGTGAGGGGAATTTCTTTCAAGGGAATGCGATGCTCACCATCCTCAGCAGAGGCTACAATGAAATTATTATCAATATAAATAACACGTTGATGTTGTGAGCGATGTAATGCCAAGACCGGATTGTGCTTATCAAGGGCGAAGAAAATTACGGCTCCAGGGCAGTGATCAGCCATGCTGGCAACCAGTGGATCAGCGGCATTTAGAACGGCATATCCCGTACCAGGAGTGACGTTTTGCACCACAATCCGTTTAACTGCAGCAAGTTCCTCGGCAGTATTGACATAACCCATGCCGAGATGATCGCCCATACCAATATTCGTGACAACTGCGACATCATTGCGATCAAATCCCAGCCCTTCGCGCAATAAACCACCACGCGCGGTTTCCAGAACGGCGGCATCGACATCAGGGTGGAAAAGAATGTTTCTTGCACTTACAGGGCCACTGCAATCACCAGTATCGATACATTGATCATCAATGTAGACACCATCAGTGCAGGCGAGTCCGACGCGTTTATCATCATTGCCCAAAACGCTGGCAATTAGACGAGCGGTTGTAGTTTTGCCATTCGTCCCAGTTACTGAAACGACGGGTATACGAGCATCATCGCCAGGATAAAACATATTATCAATGATGGCTTCACCTACGTCTCTTGATTTGCCGTATGAGGGTTGCAAGTGCATGCGTAATCCAGGAGCGGCATTAATTTCAATAATGCCCCCACCCTGATCTTCGAGTGATTGCGTTACACTGCTACAAACAACATCTATTCCGCAAATGTCTAGACCAACAACTTGTGCTGCAGCAATAACGCGTTCTGCCAATTCAGGATGAACATCATCTGTCACATCGGTAGCCGTGCCTCCTGTTGACAGATTGGCATTATTACGCAAGATAACCTTTGTGTTTTGGGCCGGAATCGATTCGGCTGTCAAATCCTGTGTTGCTAGGTGTGAAAGAGAGATCTCATCCAGTTGAATCTTGGTCAATGAAGACACATGCCCTTCACCACGTTTAGGATCAAGGTTAATTTGTTGTACAAGCTGTCTGATAGTTTGTTTTCCGTCACCTATGACCTGAGGAGGTTCACGGCGCGCTGCGGCAACCAGTTTGTTTCCAACGACTAACATTCTGTAATCGTGGCCGGGAATGTAGCGTTCGACTAAAACGCTGCGGCTATATTCTCTTGCAATTTTATAGGCACTTTTAACTTGTTCTTCAGTAGCCAAATTTACGGTGACACCTTTACCTTGGTTGCTGTCCTGTGGTTTGACAACCACGGGAACACCAATTTCGCAAGCAGCATGCCAAGCATCATCCGCATCATCCACTTCACGACCGAGTGGCACAGGGATACCGGCTGCATGAAGTAACGTTTTTGTCAGATCTTTGTCCTGCACGATCGATTCTGCTACGGCACTGGTTCTATCGCTTTCGGAGGCTTGAATACGACGCTGTTTGCTGCCCCAGCCAAATTGCACCAAGCTGCCTTCGGTCAAGCGACGAATAGGGATGCCGCGTGCGATAGCTGCCTGGACGATTGCACCGGTACTGGGTCCTAAACGGATATCTTCATTTAGTTCACGCAGACGACCAAGTATTGTGGCCAAGTCGAAAGCTGTATCATTGAGTGCAGCAAGGCATAGTTCTTGTGCTGACTCGAACGCAAGTCGTCCTACTTTTTCTTCACTGTACTCGACCACGATGCGGTAAGTGTGTGGATCGGGTGCCGGCGCTGTTTGACTAAAAATAATGGGGCAACCTGCTAGCTTCTGCAAATCAAAGGTAATTTGCTGCAATACGTGTGCGATGGAAGTTTCGCCCTGCTGAAACAGTGAAAGTTCCGGGAAACGCTTGCGCAAACGTGTTTCAAAACCAGAAACAGTATTAATATTATTCTCAGCCTCAGTGCAAAAAATTGTCGCTTCGATTGATGTGTGCTTACTCCACAGGTTTGGTCCACGCAGTGCACGAATACGCAATACTTTCATAGTTTTTTCCTTGAGTTTGAAGGCCTAATGGAAAATTTTGATTTCCGAGGTTATTGTTGTGGGATTGAATCTAAAAGATTTGATACCAGTTTGCAGGAGATCAGGTTCAATACCCAATGCCCATGCAGTTGCGATTGCAGCCAATATTTGTTCTATCGTTTCAGTATCAGATTTATGCTGCTCAGCAGTGATCTCTGACAGATCAATCAGTGATAATTCTTCGGATCCTGTTATCAGGACTATATTGTTATTACGGATCGCAACGGCACGTCGACCTTGTGTAGGTCCAGTGCCTTGATTGCAGTGCTGAACCAACACGGGTAGATCTGGATTGCGACTGAAATAGATAACTTCACCATGACACAGTTCAGCCATCTCAACCAGCATCTCATCCTCGGCACGCAAAATGGCTGCACCGATCGGGAGTTTAATGTCTTTGTTGACATCGTCTATGGCTGCTGCGGTAGGCGTGACAACATCAACTTGTGTTCTTAATACAGTAAAAACCTGTTTTTGAGATTCGATTCCGTTGCGACCAAAATGGTGTTCCGGATCAATATTTGTGATGACGCCAACTTGACAGCTGTCATACGCCAATCCCTGATTCAGTATCACATCGAAGCCATTTTCAAAAACTGCTGCTTCAACAGTGGGATTCATTAATGTGCGATGAGCCGCATCCCAGTTGGCACAGTTTTTCTTGTCAATCTGCCTGTCATTGAGAAAGAGGCCATCGCTGCAAGCCAGACCAGTTTGCTTTCCCGATAAGGTGAGGAGCTTTGCAACGATATGGGCGACAACAGTCTTTCCGCGGCTGCCAGTAATGCCGATTATTGGGATGCGGCCACTATTCTGTTCGGGAAACAAGTGATTGACAATAGCTTCTCCAACAGGTCTGGGTTTGCCAACTGCTGGTTTGATGTGCATTAGCAGACTGGGGCCGGCATTGACTTCGACGATGGCTCCACCTTGTTCGATGAGTGGCTTGGAGATATCGCTGGCGACGAGATCAATGCCGGCAATATCGAGACCGATGACGCGAGCTGCAAGCGACGCAATCGTCGCTGTACTGGGGTGCACTTCATCGGTTACATCAAATGCGTGATTACCGTTACGCTGAATGAGCACTTCCGTTCCAGCTGGGACGACAGAATCACTTTGGAAACCCTGATGAGCGATTTCAATTTGAGCGGCACTATCTAGGCGGATCAGATTCAGTGGGTGATTCTCGGTGATACCGCGTCTTGGATCAGAATTGATCTGGGATTCAATGAGTTCCATGATGGTCGAAGTGCCGTTTCCGGTCACGGATACGGAGTCACCTCGTGTTGCTGCAACGAGTTTTCCACCTACGACAAGCAAGCGGTGTTCAATACCTGGAATGTATCGTTCAACAATGACGCTGCTGCCTTCGCGACAGGCGACTGCAAAGGCGGATTCGATTTCTTCACGGCCGGTTAATTCTATAAATACACCTCGACCGTGATTTCCATCCGTAGGTTTAATTACCACCGGAACACCAAGGTCGTCGGCAAATTCCCAGGCCTCTTGTGCGCTTTGTATGATGCACCCTTCAGGTACCGGTACACCGCATGACTGTAGTAAGGCTTTGGTTAAGTCTTTATCACGGGAGATACTTTCAGCGATGGCTGGGGTACGATCCGTTTCTGCAGTCCAGATATGCCGACACTGATTGCCATGACCAAGTTGTACCAAATTACCTCTGCTGATCAATCGCATGGCAGGAATATTACGAGCAACTGCCGCATCAACGATACAAGCCGTAGATGGTCCGAGCCACAGTGAATCAACCATGTCACGCAGGTTGCGGATTGTTCCTTCAACATCGTAAAATGGTTCTTCATGCTGCTGAAAGTTCATCGCAGTCAGCACCAGCTCACGGGCTGCGTGTAGGGCTGTACGAGTGATTTCTTCATGCCATGCACTGAGTGCAACCTTGTACACTCCTCTGATGGAAGTTTCTCGGGCCCGTCCAAATCCACCGCGCATGCCAGCCAAGTTTTGTAATTCCAAGGTGACGTGTTCCAGAATGTGGCAAGGCCAAGTACCTTCCTTTACACGACGGAGAAAGCCACCGCGTTCTTCGTAGCTGCAACGATGCTCAATCAGAGTAGGAAGCCACTCTGATAATCTTTCATAAAATCCGGGGATGGTATCGGAGGGAAAATCCTCAAGTTCGCCTATGTCGACGGTTGCTTCCAGTGCAGGATAATAAGTCCATAAGTTGGGACCATTCAGGTGCTTGATATCTAGAAATTTAATATCTTTTGCACTTTGATTATCTGATGTTGAGCAAGTAGACATAAGTCGGAATTAAGTTGTACACAATGCCATTAACGCGGTTGGGTACAAATTGGTTTACATGGGAAGAAACAATTTTTCGAACGTGTTACAAAAAGTGATCCAGCAATTTACGGCTGTGGCGATCGAGAGTTAAGCGGTCTCGTATCAAAAAATGAATGCCGTGACTGTCAGCAATCAACAGGGAGGTAACGGACAGACGTCGGATATCTTCTTCGCCCTTGAGAACAAATGTGGCTTCACCGCGATCCGTTTCCACTTGCCAGGTGCTGGGTGTGATGAAGCTGGATACTTTTAGCAATTTATTGATTTCCGGCATGAATTCCCGACTTGCAAGCTCAGATTCAATGAGTGCGCGATAGTCCTCGGGTAAATCAGTCAAATGTTCGATCCATCCCAATTCATGACCATGTGAATCAACTAATGCTATTCCCTGGCTCGGGTTGGAAATGGGAAATGAGCGAACCGGTACGATAGCTTCATGCGCGACCCCAGCTTCATCGGTAAGAACTAGACGACCAAAAGTATTGCGATTTAACCGATAACGTGGCGACTGATTCATTTGAGATCTCCGGCTACACTGTGTTCAGCAGCGGCTTCAAGTGCTCGATCCTCGGTATCGACATTACGTGCCTGAGCTTGATACAGACGATGATAAAAGCCTTCTCTCGCCATCAATTCGGCATGATTGCCAACTTCGACGATTCGACCCCGATCAAGTACGATGAGTCGATTGGCTTCGCGTAAGGTAGACAGCCGATGCGCTATGGCGATGGTGGTGCGGCCGCGGACCAGGTTGTCCAGTGCTTTTTGTATGTCCTTCTCGGTGGTGGTGTCGACAGAGGAAGTCGCCTCATCAAGAATCAGGATGCGAGGATCGATGAGTAGTGCCCGGGCTATCGAAATGCGTTGCCGCTCACCCCCAGATAGGGCCTGTCCTCGTTCCCCCACCAATGAGTCGTAACCGTGTGGCAAGCGCAAAATGAATTCATGAGCATGGGCGGCTCGAGCTGCAGCGACGATTTCGGCATGCGTCGCATCGGGTTTACCGTAAGCAATGTTTTCGGCAATGGTGCCAAAAAACAGAAAAGGTTCTTGCAGAACCAGACCAATGTGCTTGCGGTATTCGGCAATGGGTAAGGATCGGATATCCTGTCCATCGATTAGGATGATCCCTTCCGATACATCATAAAAGCGACAAATCAGGTTAACCAGTGTGCTTTTACCCGATCCACTATGTCCGACCAGTCCGATCATTTCTCCTGGCTGGATAGTTAGGTTGATGTCACGCGTGATGCTGCGTGTGCCGTAGCGAAAACCGACATTACGCAGTTCGATTTTGCCTTTGACGGTGGGTAAATGCACGGGATTGGTTGATTCCGGAACACTCGAAACATGGTCCAGAATATCAAAGATACGCTTAGTACCTGCTGCGGCTTTTTGAGTGACGGAGACAATGCGACTCATCGAGTCGAGCCGGATATAGAAACGGCCGATGTAGGCCAGAAAAGCGGTGAGAACGCCAACCGAAATTTCATCCTTGGCGATCTGCCAGATACCAAAAACCCATACCACCAGCAAACCGATTTCCGTCAACAGCGTCACGGTTGGGGTAAATAGAGACCAAACCCGATTGACGCGATCATTGATCTGCAGATTTCGTTGATTGGCTGCGTAGAAGCGTGCCGCTTCCCTTTTTTCCTGAGCAAAAGCCTTGACCACGCGAATACCGGGTATGGTATCAGCCAACACATTATTGACTTCAGCCCAGATGCGGTCGACTTTTTCAAATCCGATACGGAGTCGGTCACGAACCAAATGAATCAACCAGGCTATGATGGGGAGAGGAACCAATGTGACTAAGGCTAGCCACGGGTTGATTGATATCAGAATGATGGCGGTCATGGCAATCATGATGACATCGGTTGCAAAGTCTAGTAGATGGAGTGATAAGAACAGATTGATACGGTCTGTTTCTGCACCGATGCGTGCCATCAGGTCACCGGTGCGTTTACCACCAAAGTACTCCTGCGAGAGATTGAGCAGGTGTGCATAAGTAGTGGTGCGTAAATCGGCACCTATGCGTTCGGAAACCAGTGCCAGCATGTAGGTTCGTGCCCATCCTAGTATCCAAGCCACGATTGCTGCTCCTAGCAGGCCGGACAGATACATCGTTACCAGATCTTTATCGATAGGCTGACCATTCTGGTATGGAATCAGTACATTATCCATAAGTGGCATGGTCAAGTAGGGGGGCACCAATGTTGCAGCAGTGCTGCATAAGGTCAGCAGAAAGCCGATCAAAAGCCTCCCCTTGTAGGGTTTTGCAAATCGCCACAAGCGTAGGATGGTCCAGGTTGAAGGAGGCGTTTGCGCCTGTTTCTCGCAGACCGGACATTCTTCCTGATCAATGGGGAGGATGGCCGCGCAGGTTGGACATTGTTTGTGTTCGTAAGAGGGCGCCGAGAATTTTCCCGTTACATGAAAATCAATCTGCTGATCAAAACTCGCAATCAGTCGACTGACACTCAGATCACCTCCCAGCCGATAGCGCCAGTGAGTCAGTCTTTCGTTGGTATCAAACAATTCTAGATTCCCTACTCCGGCATAATCTCGTTGTGTGAGTTTTAAACCGGGCTGAAAAGGCCATTCCTGCCACGTTTCTCCGTGTGACATGCTTGCCAGCAAACGACGATCGGTGACAACAACCAAACCAGAAGAAAATTGCAGTTGGATATCCAAATCAATTTCAACCCAGGCAAAAATGTTTTCATCCTCTGATAATTGTGCTGTTAGAGACTCAGACCAACTCGAAGGCAGGTTAGTAACTGGAGAATAGGGATTCTGTGACATGAAAATAATCGCTGAAGAAGCAAAAAACTTGACCTGGATGCAAAACTATAAAAAGAAAAACTTTTTAACGTATCAGCAAGGCATTTCCGAACGTGACATCCTGCTGATGAGACGATGAAACGTGAATTGCGTCGATTAGGAATGCTATGACATGTTTAGCATGCCAAAGATAAAAAAATTTGAGAGTAAGTCGTCGTTGAAATCAATTGGACTCCATCAACCATTTTTCTGGTGTTTCGTCAGAGTGAATCTCGGATGAATTACTCACGGGGGTATTTGTTTGATCAAACTGTGTGTCGACAGGTAGTCCATCAATGACTTCCCGTTTGATATCGGTTTCAACTTCCAATGATGGGTCATGCATCATTTCGGAATGGTGATTCGTTGCGGGAGTGAGGTTAGATTCATCACTGAGATCTTGGGTATTGTTGAGCTGAAGCTCGTCAGCAGGAAATTCACTTTTCCATTCCAGTTCAGTATCGTTTTGATCTTCGATTGAAAAGCTGTCGATCAAAATCGGATCATCTCCGACATCGTGCCTGCTCTTTTCCAGAAATTTCCAGTAACTTGTCGATCCGACGACAAAAGCAAAAAATACCATGGCTAACAAAATCAGTTTTCCAGTATTGAAGTGCCAATCATGACCGCTAAAAATGGAAGTGCCATTTCCCGAATTGACTATTTTCAGGGCGGGCTGATAGTGCTCCAGAGCAGCTCGGCGGGCTGATTGCAAACGATAGGCAGTGCTTTGTTTAATAGTGTCACTGGCACTGTAATCAAGAAGTTTTGCGATTTCCTTACCCAACTCTTGCTCATTCATAATTGCACCCCCTTTTCATTCAGGATAGAAGCTAAAGTATGAACTGCTCTCGAACAGTGTGTTTTCACACTTCCTTCCGAGCAATTCATGATGACCGCAGTTTCTGCCAAACTCATTTCTTCCCAATAACGCAGCAGGAATGCTTCGCGTTGACGTGCCGGAAGATTTTCTATCGCTTTTTCAACTAAATTGATGAGTTGTGCTCGTGCAACTTGTTCATCTGGTTCGTTAGATTCTTGTTTTATATGTAAAGTTTCGAGGATATCGAATTCGTCATCATCCTTGCTAGCGTCATTGGGTGTGAATGCCGAGAAAAGGGTTGTCCACAGAGAGCGTGTTTTTTGCCGACGGTAGTAGTCGCGAATGGTATTTTGCAGTATGCGCTGAAATAAAAGGGGAAATTCTTCCGCTGGTCTAGCGGCATATTTCACAGTCAACTTCATCATGGAATCTTGAATGATATCGAGCGCTATATCTTCATCGCGCACTGCAAACAGGGCTTGTTTAAATGAACGTCTCTCGGTTTCAATCAGAAAATCGGAGAGTTCTTCTCGAGTAGCCAGGATGGTAACCTTTCCTATTGTTAAAAAAATAATGTCACAGCCAGTAACTGTTTGTTCATTTATATTTTGCTAAAATGATTAGCGGCTATATTTGAACAATATCACAAAAGATCGCTGAGTTTATTTATGCAACCTAACATCGTCAACTGTCCGCGCTGTGGAAAAAAGGTCGTCTGGGCAGTTTCAAACCGATTTCGCCCCTTTTGTTCCGATCGCTGTAAAACCGGTGATCTGGCCGATTGGGCGTTAGAATCTTATCGAGTTCCAGTTACGATCGAATCAGAGAAAGAGACGTAAACTAGCGAATCCATGCTGAATTATTGTTCGGATGGAGCTATGCCACGCATCATGGCAATACCATGCGCGCCCATCTCCTGGGCAATTTCCAGATCTTCTGTGCACATTCCACCTAAGGCGTAAACAGGTAGCGGATAATTGCGAATCAAAGTGGCAAAACGGTTCCAGCCTAGTGCAGCAACGCCTGGATGACTTTGTGTAGGCTGTACCGGTCCGAGTACAACGAAATCCAATTCCAATGCCTCTGCAGCAGCCAGTTCTTCGATGTTATGACACGAGGCGCTGCATAATCCGTATTTTTTGTCGGGGCGATGTGAAGTCGATAGTAGCCGAGTTGCGGTCAAATGAATGCCGTCGGTCCCGAATTTTTGTGCCAAGACTTCGCTTCCATTGATCAGTACTCTAGCATCATAAGGACGCGCCATTTGCAGTACCTTCTCGGTAAAATCTTGCAATCTGGCTTCAGGCATTTGTTTTTCCCGGATTTGCCATAACCGAACCCCATTTTTAAATGCCCATTC
>WBZN01000367.1_pt1 | contig 40099 bp, 28 predicted proteins | sample 5204281 | NCBI WGS metagenome assembly WBZN01 (sample SAMN12344347, study PRJNA552823) | activated sludge metagenome | biome: Activated sludge suspended growth; feature: Nitrification reactor; material: Wastewater; isolation source: activated sludge from nitrification reactor of wastewater... | reverse complement strand
GTGGCATTCTTGCTCGAAAACTCACTTGGCGGATGGTGGCAGAGTCGTCATTCACGCATGGCACTGCCAGTGGAAATGCCGTATTTCCGTAAACTGGACGATGGAACCCCTGCCGCAGGAACATTCCCTGATTGGCCAAATAACCTGGCAGACTTCAAGTTACTCGATCCTTGTGCAGGTTCCGGGCACTTCCTCGTCTCGGCCTTCCACTACCTGGTGCCGATGCGTGCTGCAACGGAGAAGCTATCGGTTCGCGACGCTATCAATAAGGTGCTCGCCGACAACCTTCATGGCCTAGAACTCGATGCGCGTTGTGTCGAAATAGCCGCCTTCGCACTGGCCATGGCCGCCTGGCGTTACCCGGATGAAAAGGACGAAGCCATCGGCTACCGTCCCCTGCCGCGCCTCAACATTGCCTGTGTCGGCGTCGCTCCTCGTAGTAAAAAAACCGACTGGATCAAACTCGCTGGTGGCGACGAACGTCTCGAAAGGGGGATGGAAGCTCTCTATGCTCTCTTCCAGAAAGCACCGGAACTCGGCAGTCTGATCGACCCGATGGACGCCACACGTGGCGATATGTTTGATGCTCATTGGGAAGAGCTAGCCTCCCGGCTGAATCAGGTACTTGCTGATCATGACGATGAGGCAGAAACCGAAGCACGAGTCGCGGCGCAGGGCATAGTACATGCTTCGCGTATCCTGACGCGTAAGTATCACCTGGTCATCACTAACCCACCCTATCTCGGCGCGGGACAGCATGGTCCCGTGCTTAGGGACTTCTGTGAGGAGCACTACAACGCTGCAAAGGCCGACCTGGCCAATGTCTTTTTGGATCGAAGCCTTAGGCTTTGCGGACCTGGAGGCTCCGTATCTTTTGTTATGCCCCAAAACTGGCTTTTTCTTAGGAGTTATCAGAAACAGAGAGAACATCTACTTAGGTATTCAACGTGGAATTTATTGGCAAGACTTGGATCGGGTGCTTTCGAGACAATATCTGGAGAGGTCGTCAATGCAGTTCTACTAACGCTAACTAATACAAAACCTGAATACGAACACATTCTACTTGGCCTAGATGCCAGCACTCCGAGAACACCAGAGGAAAAAGCCGCAACACTTCGGGTTGATCAAATCTTACAGGTTAAACAGAAAAATCAACTTGATAACACTGGGAGCATAGTCGTTTTAGAAGAGATTAATGTTGAACAATTACTTTCGAAATTTGTGGGTAGAACAGAGGGGCTAAGTACGGGTGACCTTCTCCGTTTTAAATTTAGTTTCTGGGAAGTAAATGTCTGCAACAAAATGTGGTCCCCCTTTCAAGGAACAGTTAAAGAAACTCAATACTTTGGTGGTCGCGAGGCTGTCGTTCTATGGAACAACGGTCTAACCCCAATGTTAGAGACAAGTGGCGCGCGCATAACCGGTCAAAAGGCATGGGGGCGAATGGGGGTACTAGTAAGTCAAATGACCAAGCTACCTACCTCAATATACGATGGCGGCCTTTTTGACGACAGTTCCGCCGTAATTTTCCCAAATAGTGAGTTGCATCTGTCGGCTCTTTGGTCATTCCTTTCCTCGCAGGAATACTCAAAACTAGTCAGGGTGATTGATCAGTCGCTCAAGGTAACAAGTAGTTCCTTAGTTAACGTCCCATTCGATCTTGTTCATTGGCAAAAAGTAGCCGCCGAACGCTACCCAAACGGCCTGCCCAAGGCTTTTTCCGACGATGCAACTCAGTGGTTCTTCCACGGGCACCCGAAACCAGCCACCGATCCGCTACAAGTTGCTGTAGCTCGCCTGATCGGCTACCGTTGGCCAGCGGAGTCGGATGCGGAGATGAAGCTCTCGGATAAGTCACGTGCCTGGATCGGTCGCTGCGAAGACCTCGCTGACCTGGTCGACGATGACGGCATCGTCTGCTTGCCGGCAGTACGTGGCGAACCAGCGGCAGTGGATCGCCTGCGTACACTGCTCGCCAAAGCCTTTGGCGCTGAATGGTCGGCAGCACGCGAAGCTCAGTTGCTTAAGGACGTCGGCAGCGATGGCCTGCCGCTGGCTCAGTGGTTACGCGACAAATTCTTTGAGCAGCACGTTACCCGTTTCCAGAAGCGTCCTTTCATCTGGCACATTTGGGACGGCCATAAGGAAGGCTTCTCTGCGCTGATCAATTACCATCTGTTGACGCGAGAGAAACTCAACACCCTTATCAACCTCTACCTGGGCGACTGGATCACCCAACAGAAACGCGCTGTCGATGCCGGTAATAGTGATGCCGTAGTCAAGCTCGCAAAAGCTGAGGCTCTGAAAGAGAAGCTAGAATGCATTCTTGCCGGCGAGCAACCCTATGACATCTTTGTACGCTGGAAGCCACTCCATCAACAACCTCTTGGTTGGGATCCGGACCTCAATGATGGCGTGCGCATGAACATTCGTCCTTTTGTGCAAGCCGAGGTGCTACGGATTCCACGTAACAAATTAGGCATCAAATGGGAAGCAGATCGAGGCAAAGATGTTGCCTCCGCGCCATGGTACAAACTCGGCCCGACTTACGGTGAACCAGAAGGTACTCGCATCAACGACCACCACACTACACTGGCTGAGAAGAAGTCAGCGAGAGAGAAAGCGAAATGAGTACATTTTGCGCGGTAGATGACTCTGCGTTGATTGGCCTGATTCAAGGTGCCCGTAAGCGCATCGTGTTTATCGCTCCGGGTGTACATGAACCGGTTGCCAAGGCCCTCGGAAAACGCTTTTCTGAGATTGATGGGCTGGACGTCACAGTTGTCATAGACCCAGACGAAGATGTTTGTAGAATCGGTTATGGAGATGCCGAGGGTCTAAAACTCATAAGTGATTTCGCGAAAAGAAGTGGGTTCTGGGTGAGATCTCAACCAGGCTTGCGCGTAGGTGTTTTGCTTACCGATGAGAATACTTTGGTATGGTCGCCTACTCCTCGCTCTGTGGAAGCCCCACCAAGTTCCACTTCTAATCAAGATGCTTTATTCGCTGAGCCTAAACAACTAACTCCGAATGGTCTACTTTTAGGTAATAACCCAGGAGATCAACTTGCCAAGGCCGTGGCTGCTGAGGGAATTGATGCTGACCCTAGTCAGGCCGAGATTGGCAAATCCGCTGTTACTCCAGAACAAGTTAAGACCACAATAGACGAACTCAAAAAAAATCCACCTATTCCTGTTGATTTAGCACGAGTGACCCGCGTGTTTAGCTCAAAACTGCAGTTTGTGGAGCTGGAAATTAAAGGCGCAAAGATTTCGCAGACGCAACTATCTGTACCGAACGAATTGTTAAATGCCGATGCTAAGGGTGAATTACAAGGATTAATACAGTCGAAACTTCGTGCATTTGCTGATTTCAAGAATGTTGAAGTCGCCGTACCCGCTTTCCTTGACGGTGAAGCACTTCTCGATAACGAAGGCAAAGCTCGACTAACTCAGGTAAGCGAAGCTTCTCTCCAGCGTTCGAGAACGGCTTTGGAAAAACGTTTTATCTACGATATTCCTGGATATGGTCGGCTTCTTTCTAAGGATGAGAAGAACTATTTTGAAAAGCAGGTTGATGCCATCAAAAAGCAGCTATTAGCGCACTCCAAGGAATTAAAAAAACTAATCACTAAACAGGCAACGGAGATTATCGATGAGGCGGTTGATCTCATCATGGAACGTGCTCGCCGGTCAGGAGCCACCTCACTACCTAATACTGAGCAGCTTCGCGATGTACTTCTAAAAGGTTTAACTCGTAGCAAAGAAGAAGAACCGAAAATCAGCCTGGTTTTCAAGGACATTACTTACGAGCAAACCAAAAGCGACATCTTCCGAAATCTAGTCAAAAAAGCACTTCCACCTCACAAACAAAAACAGCTTGGAAATTGGACTGAACATTTTGACGCAGCGCGAGAAACATCTGCGGACTAACAATGAAAAATAACCCACAAACAGTATTGTCCGCGCTGATTATGCGCTTGAGAGACCAAACCAAGCGCTACAACCCTGCGTTGGAATCAGCGCCTATAACCATTCTCTGGACGGATGAAAAGCGTGAGTGGGAGAAATTTCTGCCACAAATCAAGAAAGAACTGCCTGAGCTTTTTACTCTGGGGAACTATGACCCAGAGAACCGAAGTGGCCCTGGAGTTTGGCTCCGCATGGTGGCAGACGGCCAGGTAGGGAAACTAGATGGAACTCCAATTCTGTATCTTCCTGGAATCAGCAATAACAACCTGCGATCTGATTTGCGTGAGGTGAAGGATGATCCTCAACTGGCTCCATTGGCCGAATTGCAGTACCGGGGTATGTTTTGGCGCCAAGAAAACAGCAAGGATTGGACTCTTCGTGCATTTCTTGAAAGTAAACGTGGGGGTCTTGGCCTAACTGTTGCGGGCAACCAGGATACATTACAAGCCCTAAGCGAGGCGTTTGGAAAACTGTTGAATCGCAACCTGCCCGCTTTATCTGGACAGAATATTGATGAACGTTTTCTCGACCAGATGATGAATCCGAATCCCGATGAAGATGTGCTGCACTGGTTGTCCTCACCGGAGACGATACAGCAAGAAAAGGGAGACGCATGGCCTACGTTTGTCTCTAGCAGCCGCGCACGCTTTGGTATTGACCTTACCAAAGGCCCTGTTGAAGTGGCGCAAAAGATCTTGGCGAGCCAATCAGGCGATGCGACATTTCCTTTATGGGAGAAATATTGTGTGCATTGGCATAGCTACCCTGCCGTTTATGACGTGTTCAAGCACATTGCACCACCCGATCTACTTCAAGGCGCCGAACGCTATCCTCGAGAAAATGAAGCCGATGAAATTCGACTGGCTGAAGAACTTATAAAAATTGTCAACCTGGAACCAACCGCCGCCGCCAACCATGTATTGGAGTTAGATCGCAAACATAGATCTCGTCGTGAAACACTATGGGCGGAAATGGGCCATGCACCACTTGCAACAGCCTTAAAGCACCTTACCGAGATTTCACAGGCATTTATGTCTCCCCTCAACGGGGGAACTATCAGTGATTTTGCCCGGCATTATGCTGAATCTGGATGGCATATCGATTCGGCAGCACGTATGGCGATGGCACTTGCCCAGGACGCCGACATAGAAAAACCAGTCTATGCGGTACTGGAAACCCTTTATCGTCGGTGGCTAGAGAAAAACGCAGAAGCATTTCAAACATTGGTGCAACGCGATGGTTATCCGCATTGGGACCTGCCTGAAGTACCTGATGGCGCTGTTGTAGTGTTCGTCGATGGGTTACGTTTTGACCTTGCTAGAGATTTAGAAGCGGTGTTGGCCAGCGAAGGGATTTCGGCATCACTTGAACATGGGTTTACTAGCGTGCCTTCTGTAACGAGCAGCGGTAAAGTTTGGGTGTCTCCTGTAGCAAAATTGGCTCAAGGTGGCTCCAGTGGTGGCTTTGAACCAAAGTTACCGAAAGGTGATTACACCGCAGACAAATTACGCAAGGTGATGGAAGCGGAAGCATATGCAATTGTTGATACAGAAAATCCTACCTTGGCTTATGGTAAGGGGTGGGCGGAATTTCCTGGAGATATCGATAGCGATGGTCACAACAAAGGGCTACGCCTTGCCCGTGCGGTACCCGCGCACTTGGATGACCTTAAGCGCACAATTCGACGCCTCATGGCAGCCGGATGGAAAGAAGTATGGGTCATCACAGATCATGGATGGCTTCTTTTGCCTGGAGGCCTGTCCAAAGTAGAACTCCCGGCCAAGGTAACAGAAACCAAATGGGGTCGTTGTGCGGTCCTAAAGGATACGGTTGATGATCAGGATTGGTTTGTACTGCCATGGAGTTTCGATTCTGCCGTTCGTATTGCCTTGGCTCGCGGCATTTCAGCATTTTCCAGCGGACGTGAATACGATCATGGTGGGTTAAGTCCCCAGGAATCAATCATTCCGTTATTGAAAGTTAGTCGGCCGGGCCCAATTGAAGGTCAACCCAGGATAACCACGATTAGTTGGAACTCACGCAAGACGATTTGCTCTGTAATTGCTGTGGATGCGACTGGATTGGACATCACTCTGGAACGCTTGGGATCAACCATCGGCGAAGCAGAATGCATCGATGAAAATGGTAAAGGACGTGTGATTTTTGAAGAAGTAGAGGACCTCCTGGGTGAGCAAGTTTCGCTGGTATTGCGCCGAGAAGGCCAGAAGGTTTGTGAGGAACGCCTGAATTTTGGAGACAATTGGCATGCAGCTTGATGACTTGGATCGCAAGGCAGCAGATGCCTTTAGTGGCTATATCGTGCGAAAAGACTTGGTGCGGCAGTTCTCGCGTCAATTCCCAGTACCGACTTATGTGGTCGAATTTATGCTCGGACGATATTGTGCAACCACCGACGAGAAGGAGATTCAGGAAGGCCTCGACATCGTCCAACGGCAACTTTCAGAGCGAACCGTACGCGCGGGGAATGAGGCGCTCATTCATTCAATTGCCAAAGAAAAGGGGCAAGTACGGATCATTGACATTATTTCTGCGCGTCTCGATGCCAAGACAGATTCGTATGTAGCAGAGCTCCCTTCACTAAAGCTGCGTGATGTCCGAATTTCGGCAGCATTGGTTACGGAACATCAGCGCATGCTGACTGGTGGTTTCTATGCTGAGGTAACGCTTGGCTACGATCCTGCAATTGCTCAGGAAAAAGGTGGCCGGGCATTTGGTGTAGACGGCTTGCGTGCAATTCAGCTCTCACAACGTGACGTGCTCGACAAAATGGCAGCTGCACGAGCAAAACTGACTACAGCTGAGTGGAAAGACTTTCTACTTCGCTCAATTGGCCTTGAACCGGCGCATTTGACCGAGCGCAACAAAGACGCGATCCTGCTGCGGATGGTGCCCTTTGTTGAACGCAACTACAACATGGTCGAAATTGGTCCACGTGGTACTGGCAAATCACATTTATTCCAGCAAGTTTCACCCTATGCGCATCTAGTGTCTGGTGGCAAGGCTACGGTAGCACGTATGTTCGTCAACAATGCCAACGGACAACGCGGGCTAGTCTGCCAGTACGACGTCGTTTGCTTTGATGAAGTTTCCGGCATTTCCTTTGATCAAAAGGACGGCGTAAATATCATGAAGGGATACATGGAGTCAGGCGAGTTCTCTCGAGGGAAAGAAAGCATTCGCGCTGATGGCTCTATTGTGATGGTTGGCAACTTTGATGTGGACGTTGAACACCAACAACGAATCGGTCACCTGTTCCAGCCCCTCCCCCCAGAAATGCGTGATGACACTGCTTTCATGGATCGCATCCATTGCTACTTGCCAGGTTGGGATGTGCCTAAGTTGAAGCCGGATGTTTTTACTGATCACTTCGGTTTAGTCAGTGACTTTCTGTCTGAATGCTTTTCCCAACTACGCAATCAAAGTCGCCTGGCTGTTCTACAAAATCGGGTTTTCTTCGGTGGAGCACTCTCAGGCCGAGATATTAACGGGGTCAACAAGACAATCAGCGGCTTGCTGAAGCTAATACACCCTGGCCAAGACGCCGAAGTCAGCGATGAAGACCTTGAATGGGCTGTACGTCTTGCACTAGAAGTACGCAGACGCGTAAAAGAGCAGCAAAAACGTATTGGAGCAGCAGAGTTCCGCAACACCCATTTCAGTTACACCCTAGGTGCCGAAGGTGTCGAAAAGTTTGTATCGACCCAAGAATTGCAAAGTCATGGTGAAATCGGTGACGAACCATTAGAAGCTGGCCAAATCTGGACTTTGTCACCAGGTGGACAAGATGAACATCCTGGGCTGTTCCGACTTGAGGTCAGCGAAGGGCCTGGAAGCGGTGTGCGCGTGCTGAACAAGCCAGTGCCACAAGCATTTCAGGAATCCATTAGGTGCGCTGAACAGAATCTTTATGCACGTGCTGTGCAGCTAGTAGGCGACCGCGATCCACGATCCCATGAGTTTTCCGTGCAACTTCGTGGGTTTGACTCATCCAAAACAGGAGCTAAAACCGGCGTTGCTTCATTGATTGCGCTTTGTAGCGCCCTACTCCGAAAATCTGTCCGCGGCGGACTGATAGTCGTTGGAGAAGTCACTGTTGGCGGAACAATTGAGCCTATCCACAATGCTGTGAGCTTGGCTGAGTTAGCTGTCGAGAAAGGAGCAAAATCTCTTTTGCTCCCTGTTTCTTGCCGTCGGCAGCTTTTTGACCTTTCCGATGACATGGCGACCAAACTAGATATCGAGTTCTATCAAGATGCAAAGGACGCTCTGCTAAAGGCACTGGTTGACTAGGTCGCATCTTCTGCATTTAATCTGAACAATCTAACTGTTTTAGCATCGGCGCTTTCATATGGCTGCGAGTTCAAGGACAAATTTTCGTGCCGCATCAAGTTCTGGATCCGTTGCTAGTTCGCGTGTAAGAACAGCGTTTACCCACCTTGGTCCGTGCCCACCCTCTGTCCGGACATACCCTTCTAACTCGCCAACCTCCACAACGTGGAGCCCTCCTGCCCGTAGGTTAGCTAGAAGCCTTTCGCATGCCTTTGAAGGTTCACCTGATGGGACGAAAGATTTACCGACATGTTTCGCGTGAGCCCAGGGGGATGTGCGCTTAAGCACTGTTTGGATGTCGGATTTTATTTTCAGAGGAAGTGTGGTCGTAGTGACAGATGAGAGCAAGTCTCCAATTTCTTTTCTTACGTCATCAGTATTTAGATCAGGTTTCTTGCCGTCCACTGCATTTTTAACCAATCTCCAATCAGACTCTAACGTCAACCAGTCAATCCCAAGAGACTCGGCAATTGATTTCAGGGGCTCCTCTTCAGACAAGACGTCAAAGTCCGCGACCGCTCTTACCGGCACATCAACTTCGCGCAGTGCCCGAATAACAACTGGAAGGCGCGACTTACCTCCACAGTGTGTGAACATCAAATCCGGGCGCTTAGCGTCGTCCGCGATTCCACTCATGGTTGCGTCGAGTATTGCTGAGTAAAAACGGCAGTCGGCATCAGCCTCACACACAACGACACTTTCATGAAACAGGCCATCAAGTATGTTGGAATAGCGGAGTAACGGATCCCCCCAAAGCTCTTTTATCCTCTCGTTACTCAACAAGCGAACAGTGTTTGTTAATCCACTTCGTCGAATTCGGACCACACGTATATCGGGACTCTCTGAATCCAGAACGCCCCTTAGAATGTCTGTGCTGTGAGTCGCAATGAACAGTTGCCGTTCTTTGTTCCGATCTTGAACTAGCGTTGTTCCCAACAAACGCGCCTGCGGTGGATGTAAAAAAGCTTCTGGTTCATCTATCAGAACGATGCTCTCGCGTCCAACTGAAGTCGCCAGCAGGACGCCCGCGAAGCTGCGCATACCATCTCCTTGGGTATGCAAAGTTGGAAGCTTCTCTAATCTTTCAATGTAACTAATACTGACCCGATCTTCATCAGCAGTTGGCGTTGGTCGCTCACCAATATGCAAAGGCACTTGGCTCCCGGCATTGCGATGAACAACAAGATCAACACCAAAAGCCTTTCGGAACTTCGCACTTAATCTGAATTCGAGTTTGTCGTCTCGAAGCAAGAAATGGATTGGGTGGCTAGGGTTATCGCGTGCGAGTGCAATGTTTCCTGGCGGATTGCATATTTGAAGCCGCTCATCTGCAGACAGTAAGTGGCAAAACCAACGTGACAATCCGCCTAGCACGTTGTCTGCACGCTGCCATTCGCTGTAGGCTTGGTTACGATTTAGCGCATGTCCAAGTGCTTGGTAAATCGGGTTGTCCGGAGGGGATTCCATTTGTCGCACAGTCCAGCCCAGGAGCCAACTACTAAAGTCATCAACACTGCCACTTCTTTGAATCTGTAAGCCCTGTAAGACGGGACTTGTGTGAGCTGAGTTTTGTAACTTATCTCTTATTGCACGAAGTCCTGCACTTTTCCCTGCGTTATTTGGCCCTACAACAAGAACTACATCATTCGGTGAAATCGGAACACTAGTACCGTCACTAAATGTCAGACTACTTATTGCTACACGTGGCGATATCAGTTCAGACATATTGGATTGATCTATATCGGGCTAAGTGAAATTTCTCGATCAGTACAGCTAATCAGCTTGCCAACGGTACTCAAAAACGTCTGCATCTAGAACGAGAGCATCACACTGCTCTTTTGCCCCCATGTCCGGAAGCATCATCAATTGGGTCTGAATAACGTTTGTAATTGCATTTAAGCTTGCCTTCGCTTTTATCCAGTTATTTGGACTGAAAACACGGTTTTCTGGAAGAATTTCAGAGGCGGCATTCGTTAATGCCATATTGAGAGCCTTGCCTGCGAAATTGACCACCCATTTATCGATCCCTTTTTCCCTCGCGCGCTTCAGTGCCAAGAAAGGGTCTGGAACCCTATCGCCATGTTTGCTTGCGACTGCGAAATACATTGAAACAGCAAAAAGATGATGGAAAGGGGCATAGGCTTTCATTGCTAGTAATGTCTCATTGAAGCCAAGTGGATTATCTTTCGTCCATTGCTCCTCGATCATTTGCATCCATTCCTGCAAAGCAAGGACCTTCTCAGGTGAATAATCACGCTTGAATAGCTGCTCGAAGTATTTATCAAAGATTTTAGTTTCGCTGTAAGCGATATTTGGCCGCTGGGAATGCCAAGACATAAGGTTCTTACCCAAGCTAGCCAATTCAACAACCTTATTCTTATCTTTACCAGCCGGCGCCTGCTCACCACGTTTACTTAAAAAGGCTCCATCTTGGTAGCGTTGCTCAAAAGCTTTCTTGAGCGCGAGTACTCTTTTGTCATTACTTCGTAAATCTCTTGGTTTAACTGTGGACTGTGAGTTTGTCGACGTACTTATTTTGTCAGCACGATCATGTTGCGGAATTTCATAAAATCGGAACATGACATAAGTGTCAGAAAGCTTTTTGACTTGCTCACTACAAGAAAGAATTGTAGTTAGGGATTGGCAGCCATTCACGACACTTAAACCCTGCATCGAAAGTGAATCGCCGTCCAAATTCATTTGACTACATATGGCAGTGATTCCGTTATGAAAGAAAAAGAAGTCACGATGACGGTCACTATAAATCGTAGACTTTATTTGCTTGTTTACCGCATTGCTCAGCCCAAGAGATTGACGAACATTCTTTTGGAATAGTGCTCCATCCTTAATGCCAGGGAAGTTTAAGCAGGACTTTAAAGGTATTGCAGCAAGAACCACAGATGTCTCAGCAAGCTTCATTGAAACGTACTTGCCTTGCTCGAGTGTTAATTGATGAGTGATATATGGATTTTCTTTCTCCAATGCCATGTCATAGCGTCGCTGTAACTCATCAGGATCAACTAGAGAAAGTGCCGCAGATAGCTCATCAGACTCGGCTAGAGACTTCTGAAATAACGCAAGATCCTTATGCGCAGCCTCGGTTAAGTTGGAAGTGACAATAAGTTCAAAATGAACGTCATAGCCATCTTCTAAGGCATTCGCAAGATCAGCTAATCTTTGCTTAAGTTTGCTATTAGCATTCTCTTGCAACTTTGCCATATCCTTAAGCTGCAACCATGATGCAGTTACTTCTCTAAGGGGCTCGGCATCTACAAGACCATCTTCAATGAATTTCCCCTGAATAATGTAGACCAGTGATTGCTCGTCATCAATAACGATCGCATCGATCTGCTTGTCATCAGCACCATCTGTAATGCAGTACCGTGTCTGATTCGCATCCTGGCCATGTATGTTGCGCACATACCAAGCAACGAATCTTTGGCCATCATTTGGGAAATTCTGTTGATAATAAGCTTGAGAAATGTCGTTTTTAATTTTTTGATACATATGAGCTCCCAATATGACCAGCAATTAGCCTCATTCTATATAAACCTATGCAAAGGCACCTACAAGTCTTCCTCTTCTCCTTCATCATCAGCCTCATCCTCTGGAGAATCTTGGGATCCTAAATTTTCAAGAGTATCTGAAATTTCTTTATCAACCCTTGAGATAACTGCGGCTGGATCATTTGCCCAATAGAAATCGAATGTTTGCTCGTACCCTTCCGGACTTCTCTCTGTGAGAGTTTCCGAGAGAACATCACTATCATCATTGATCAAGCTACAAATTGCATATTGGATCTGAGATGAAAAGCTATCGAGAATTTCATCCGCGTCCATATCATCGCCAAAGTTCTTGACCTGATCCAAGATGGATGAAAACTCATCCCCAAGCCACAAATACTCTTGGGTTCTGATGCATTCCTCGAAGATGGAGCTGACTTTTTCTGCTAGTTTGTCAATCGTCGCTTGGATGGCACCACCTGAAACCTCGCCGAATTCATCCTGCTCAAACTTAGCAACCAGATGATCGCAAGCTCCTTCTTCCTTACCGCAAACAGGGCAAATTACCTTACTCATCAAGTGGCTCCTTATATAAGTCGAATCCGTAGAGCACTGTGAAGGACGTAGGGCCACATGCCATTCCACTGGTCGTGACTTCCATAATTAGGTTTGTTCCATGGTCATCAATTTGCAGAAGCTTCTCATGAACACTTGCCAAAGCGTCGTCACTATCCTCTTCGGCTTGCTCGATAACTTCCTGAATTTCATTCACAAATGGCTGAAAATTGGTTGAAACATAATGAAAATCGTCGACTTCAGGCAAGAATATGTAGTCAACATGTTCGCAATACGTCCCAGCCTCTTCATCAACATGGGTGCCACAAACAGGGCAAAACAATTTTGGCGGTTCAGCATTAAATGGCCAATCAATCTTTACGACTTGAACTGACATATAACCTCGCAAAATTTAAGTTTTAAGAAGTGAGCCTAAATAATGACTAGTTGCGGGCTCAAATATTGAGCCTAAAGCTATACTTCTTGGAGATCTGTAAGCCATGACTATTTCAGATACATATCCCCAAGATCCGCTCGAACATTCACGGTCCGAGCGCTACTATCGTTTGGAATTTCATGAGGGGATAGAATTCTCCCAACATCTTCCGCGTCAAATGTAAGTCCGTACGCCACCGACACACGATGGAAATTATCTTTAGTTAGCCCCATCTGCGCGGCTGATTCTTCAATCATGGGGAACCGCGACTCAACCAAAGGCAAATGAAGGCTTGTGAAAGCGTCTGTTAGGGACTTTCTGTAAATATCACATAGCGAGCCACCTCCAGCCAGAAAAGTAGGAAGCCCCCTACTCCATTCCTCTGCCTTTTTGTATCTCGAACGCTTTGTATAGCTAATAATCTGTGCAATGAGGGATTTAACTCGACTAGAAAACTCCCTATCAGCTTCATCAAGTTTCACCGGGTTTACTCTGGGATCGGCCACCAGAATCTCTCTGCTCGGGACTTCTGAGAAGTCGTCCCAGCTTTCTATTCCAAGCGCGTTCAGTCTTGCTGACATGAGAAAGTGTGTACCCTGTGGTTGCACATCGCTTGCAAAAATTGGGAATCGGTCAGCACCATCCTCATGATCTTTCATGATATTAAAAATAGCGATATCTACAGTACCTGCCCCAATATCCATCAGCATGTGCAGGCCGTCTTTCCTTTGTGGGGATCGGACATATCCGGCAAGCTGAGCAATAAATTCTGGCATCAACTTCATCGCGTCCAGTCCGATTAAGTGAGCATCTTGAAGGGAAGTCTGATTGAGGGCAGTTGTCGATGTTGCTATGTTGATGCCATGGTGATCCTGGCTAAGCTTCCATGCACTAAGTGCCAGATGTTGATAGGCACTCTTGATAGACTTCATGGTCCATGTGTTGGTTGGGCATCCAATATTCACTTCCCAAGCGATGCGCCTGTTCGTTAGCAGAGATGATAAATTTTTATAGATCCAGGCACGGCAATAGCGCATAACCCATGCCATAAAGGCCACCGTTGGAATCGAAGCGTGGATATCCTGGTTACCACCTTCCAAGAATGGAAGCTTTAGATTCGCATGTACTTTCTTTGCATTCGCTGAACGCCCAAGTCGATAATCACCGTCACTAAGCTCTGAAATTTCACCAGGTAGCAACCAATTATTGCCCCCCTGATGCACTCCTTCCCAAGTGATAAAAAATACCTTTTGGAAGGCTGAAATGGCCACCTTGGTAAAAGATGTACCAAAATCAATCCCGATACGTATTGAGACGGTTCTTTCAGGCGTACTATTTGGTGGCTGCAAATTTACGCCATGCTTAACCCAAGCATCCGGCTCCTTGAACTCCGCCTCTCGAGCGAGTCGCATCTCGCGCAACGTGCTAAATTTGACTGGCTGTTCCTTAGGTGCATTTTGGACTTTTTCTTGTGCAGAACCAGTGCGTTTAAGGGTTGCCTTGCTGGGTGGTGGGCCATAAACACTATTCAGCAATATGAAATATTCCTGGGCCTTAATAGTTGGCTTCGGATTTGAAGGTGAATTACTTCTGGAACCGGACCTAGTTGCAATCGCAGTGTTAGATGGGCTGGGCCGCGATTGCGTCTCAGCGCTACCATAGCGCTCTTTCCAACGCTGACTGCGGCCATCGACCGCCGTGCGCGCCCGATTATTTGAGCCCCTTGTATTGCTCGCAGACCTATTTGTAGTAGCTGTATTCTGATGATTCTGGGGCTGGTTTATCTGATGTGTGTTTTGAAGGTTTTTATTAACCCCTCGTGGAGGCCACACTGAATCCTTGGTTTGAACTTTGGGCTGCTCGGGCGTGATTTCGACGGTTTTGACTGGTTCTGAACTGCTTCCAGACTTGTTGAGCAGCTGAGCTAGCTGATCGCGTATCTGCGTATTCAGAATATCCCGGCCTCGACCATTACTTTTCAATCTTGATCACCCCTGCGCACACGAAGTTTTTGCTGGAATTAATCTTTTGTTGCTCCTGAATACGCTCCCGACGTGTATTCATTCTGGCGTTCTCGTTGTCAATGCGAGCCTGCGTTGCCTTAGCTAGAGAATCACGTCCCAACGCGATATGGGCATGCAAGGTTTCTCGAAGCTTATCCATACGTCGTTTAAGGTGCTGTTCAACTGAATCTAGCTGAAAGCGTGCGCGGTCCGCATTTTCACCTTTCTTACGCTCCAGGAGAGCACGGTAACGTTCATCCAATAGATCCTCAGCAATATTTAGCGATCCCAAAACATTGGTATCTGCCAATTCATTTTCAGCCCCAAGCCAATCGACCCCGTCAACTCTCCCCAACTGTAATATCTGGTCGGAAAGGTCCTCATCCAGGATCTCTGAATCCTGGAGCCTGATAGCCACGCTCGCCAAGACCTCTTCCTCGCGAACCCCGCGGAATGACCAACATCGAACATAAAACGCATAGGTACCAGCTGCAACACCTGGCAACTTCTGGCCCTTTGCCTTAACTGCGACCAAAGGATAGAAATGTTCATTTCTAAATCTCAGGTCCTGACTGATATAGCGTATAAAAGGGTGAAACTGGTTGATGATTTCTTCACCCATTTTTGGCTTTTCACTTACCCGATTCAGAAACCGGCAATTACGCATTTGCCCTGAACTTAGCAAAGTTTTCCCCAGCAAACCCTCATCTCTGAGGAAATCTTCAAACTTTGCAGCAAGATTTGCGGGTAGTTGAATCTTCACCAGATTAGGGTCATCACCTTCTTGCGCGAATCTGAATTCAGTCCAATGCTTTGTCAGATAGTCTTTTACATAGGTAAATAGATCATTTTCAGTGACTCGCTTTGAAAGTTCGTTGGCAGCATCGATACGTTCCATAACCCGCTGGCCATGAGCCATCATGTGGGCGGCATTTTTTTCCAGATCCTCTCTTTGAATACGAAGGTTTTCGAGAGCCATGGCGGCATTCTCAATACTGCGCTCCTCCTCTTCCGCAGTGAGGGGTCTGTTAAGAAGTGCGGACTCAAGTTTTCGAACGGTTTCCCCAACAATCGCCTCCGACTCGCCTAATGCTTCTTCGAAAACTCTTAGCCGAGACAGAAGCCGAGTGACGATGCGATCATCAATTGTTTCCTTGAAATAGAGATTCCAGATATGGATGAGGTCCGATTTCTGTCCCAGTCTGTCAATGCGGCCAATTCGTTGCTCGATTCTGGTCGGGTTCCAGGGTAAATCGTAATTAACCAGCACTCTACAAAATTGTAGATCGACACCCTCCGCCGCAACTTCTGTTGAGATAAGAAATCGTAGTGTTTGACTTTCCCGGAATCTGTTGATGACGCTCTGCTTCGTTTCAGCCTGCCCGCCCCATATCAGCTCAGCAGCAAAGCCTGATTCGTTTAAACGTTCGACAAGATAGCGGGCAGTAGCCCTAAATGTGGTGAAAACTACTATTTTCTCGCCAGGATTTTTGCTTAAAAATTCTCCGGCCACCTTGAGTAGGCGTTTCAGCTTAGTGTCGTTTTTCCTAAGCGCATTAATGTCGATCGACCTAGGCAAGGTTTGCTGTAGCAATTCTCTGAGGCTTGTAGAAGTTGAAAGAAGATCGTCATCGTCATCATTTTCGTCCTCATATTCTTCTTCAAGGTCTTGGCTCAACTCGTCGAGGCTTTTACCCCCCGCTATCCACGCAGCAGCTATGGCTGCAGGGCATGATGTCACTTGCCGTTGCGGGGTTGCCAACAGAAACCCGTCGCTAATGCCTCTGTCAAATGCGTAACTACGTGTGGCCTCAGTGACCGCGTAATACAGCTCCCTTTCTTCATCACTCATTACAACAGGTTCTTTTTTTACTTCACGCTTGGATCGGTGTTGCTGCACGTCCCGTTTACGAGTTCGAGTGACTACGTGTGAGAGCATATTCATTTGCTCTAGAGTGTCCCCAAGCTCTGCTCGATATGCCTTGCTAGCTAATTTCTCATCGGTTGGAGGATCATTTAGCAGGGCTGCAAGTTGTATGGAATGAGAAAGTAAAGGTTGATTTGCAGCATTCTTTAAATGCTCGAGAATCTCCTCGCTACCTTTACCAGGATTCAGAACAGCATCCCGCGCACTGACAAGTGGCTTATTGGATTCCAACAAACGTTGAAAGTCATACTCAGATGCGAAGTGATCTGGATCTATAAGATTCAGTAGATTAAACAGATCTCGGTTATGGAGATTGATCGGTGTTGCTGAAAGCATGACCTGATGAGCCGAAACATCACGCAAAAGATCACCAAGCTTCCATGCCGTGGTCTCGCGATTCCGCATATAGTGAGCTTCATCAAATACGACTAGATCAAGCAATTGTTCCTCATTTGCGTTTGCATTGAGGTAATCAGCTAACAGCCATCTAGCACTCGGCTTTTTTGGTGGGGTTTTGGGATCTGGGCGCCAATGTCGAGTCGGACGTGCCGAATGATAGCTAATGATCCAGGCCTTACCTTCGCCAAGTTGCATCCTTGGCTGTTTTAGAGCATCTAGAAGAGATGTCGCATTAACAATCTCAGCTTCTACACCAAATCTCGTTATCAGCTCTTCTTTCCACTTCTCACGGAGCATAGCTGGGCAAACTATCAGCAACCGGCGCATATCGTAACGTGCCCTAAGCTCGGTCCAGATCAGGCCAGCCTCAATTGTTTTTCCCAAACCCACTTCATCGGCGATGAGTAGTCCATTCGCCGGTGAATTGAGAAGAGTCAGCAAGGGTCTGTATTGATGAGCATAGAAGTCAGTATTGGTAATGCCCATGGCATAGACCAGATTCGCTAGCCTGCCGGATAGGTGCACGTAAGTGAGGTTCCGGCGAAGGTCCGACGCCCTACCATACCTGCCCCTACTAACGAGGGAAAAAGGATCATTTAGGTCAAGATTCTCAAGTTCCTCAAGTTCATCTTCATGGACGAAGTCTTGGTAGCCGTCAGACCACTTAACTTGATACTTGACCCCAGAAGGAAGGGATCGGGGTGGAGTGTTCGTGACAACCCCTTCCCGTCCAGGATCATCAACACTTCTTACTGCTGTTCCAGCCTGATATACCTTTTTCATAACAGCTTTTTCTTGAAGAATTGGAACACTAAAACAATTTCTAACTTTTGAATATCAGGGTAAACCTGAAACGAGTTGAATTTAAGAAATACGCTATTGAATTACATTACGGGAAATCTCATCTGCCCATTTAAAGGCTTCATCAATCTTATGCATAGCTGAGTCTCTGGCTCCGCACAAATGCTGCTGAAACCGTATTATCTTAAGAAGGTTTTCTTCGGTCGCTTTAGTTAAGCCCTCTTTGCAGCTTGCAACTGCGAAATCAAACGCCCCCGCTCTTCTTTGCAGATCTGCCAATAGAATGAAATCGGCCGAAGGCTCTTTTAAGATTGAACTACCTGAAGCCCTGTGCGATTCAAACTCTGCTATAGCGTGTAACCGACAACTTCTAGCTGAAAAATCGTTCCCAGCGTCATCACAAGCCCAAGCAGCATGCAAATATGCGAATCCTGCGGCTGATTCATGCCCTCCAGCCTTCAGTATCATGGCTTCACAAAGAAATACGTTGGCCAGGTGTGGAAAATTCTTGTCATAAAGCTGTTGCTGGTATTCATCGGACTGAACGACACTTGCAGCAAATTCGTCTGGCTCTGAAATGTCAGAAGCACAATAACCGCAATGCGAACAGCGCTCGGTCCATTGAGCATATGTAGAGCGCAGCATTTCCGCCGGTCGCAAATCAAGATCCTTTGATCCAAACTCGTTGCTTGAACCGACAACAATCACCTCATTGGTTCTCTCGCAAACCGCGCAGACCTTCTCTTGGGTGTACATAGTGGTCATAAGTGACTCTCCCTTTGATAGATCTGAATTATGATTAGCTAAAGGCTCACAGAGTGAGCCTAAGATACCACGATCGCCACAGTCACAGACTGGCTGTGGTATAACTTGCCGTATTCAGTAAATACAACATTCTACAAATGGCTATCTTGCATCCAGAAACCTTCGACCTCCTGCGACAGGATGCAGGTCTCTTCCGAGAACTTGATGTTCTAGAACGGTTGCAGCAGTCACTCCCAGCCAACTATGAAGTTTTTCATAGTGTTTCCTGGTTTTCGGTCCACGAGTCCCACGATTACCATGGTGAGATCGATGTCGTGGTGATGAGCCCTGAAGGAAACCTGTTGCTAGTTGAAGTAAAAGCTGGAGATGTGATTCTCCGCGATGGAGAGATGTTCAAGATGTACAGCAGCGGTGAGAGCAATGTGAGCCGTCAATGCAAGCTTCAGTATTCGGCTATGCTGAATAGGCTAAAGGAGGCAAAGCTTCAAGCCTACCTAACCAATTGTCTGGTGCTGCCTGACTACAAAATCGATAGCGCCAACCTGATCGCCTTTCCTCGCGACCGTATCATCAGCGCCGAGGAATACGATAATCTAGGTTCTCGAGTGCTTGATATTCTTCGAAGTGTTTCTGGTCGCGAAAACGTCGAGGTCGTCAGGCATTTCCTGAAGAACGAGTTTCAAGTTACTCCTGACCTAACCGTGCTCAAGGGCCAGGTAGGAACAGCCTCTCATAAGCTGGCAGAAGGAATGACCTTATGGGTTCCCAGAATCACCTCCCCGTCTGGCGCCATCCGGATTCAGGGGACGGCTGGCTCAGGGAAGACCCAGCTTGCCTTGCAATTACTATCAGATGCCGTCGCCAATAACGAGAAATGTTTATACGTCTGCTTCAATCGGTCTCTAGCCGATCACATGGGACATATAGCTCCGGCTCGAGCTCAAGTAACCAACTTTCATGAACTGAGTGTTGATCATTACCGTCGGTCGGTCGGTGAGCCTGATTTTAGTGACCCAGAAATCTTCTCTAAAGCGGCTGGTTGCTACATTGATTATGCAAACAGCCAAGAGCCTAAATTCGACTTAATCATTCTTGATGAGGGTCAGGATTTGGAGCCGGATTGGGTGGGATGCTTTGTCGGGCAACTCAAGGAGGATGGTCGGCTTTATCTGATGGAAGATGAAGACCAGCGCCTTTATTCAAGGGACCAATACGATCTTGATGGTGCCGTCTTGGTAACAAGTCAGGAGAACTTCCGAAGCCCACATGCCATCTGTCAGATGATCAATGCGTTCGGCCTGTCTTCAAGACAAGTTCAAGCCAAAGGGCCATACAAGGGCGATTTGCCCGAGTTTCGGGTTTTCAACAATGAGGACGAACTGATTCACATGACGGCACAAGCGGTGGAGTCCCTGCTCCAGCGAGGATTTAGTCTTGCGGACATCGTGGTGCTGACCGGACGTGGCAGAGCTAAATCAAAACTGCTGAATACTGACACTATCGGCCGATTCTCAACACGCCACTTCACTGGGCGCTATACCAAAGATGGCGATCAGATATGGAGTGAAGGCGAGCTGCTTACAGAATCGGTTTACCGCTTCAAAGGTCAAAGTGCGCCCGCGGTCGTGCTCTCGGAAATCGATTTTGCGGAAATGACCGACCTTGAGCGCAATAAGTTGTTTGTTGGGCTGACCAGGGCGCAGATGGCGATAGAAATTATACTTTCCTCTTCTGCTGAGAGTTGGTTTATCGAGAAGCTCTCAAGGAATTAACTCATCATTAGAAATGGATGACGCTAGCGCCCGTTCAAATAAACTTTAATAGTTGAAAGTCAGGACTTTACTGAATCACGTTCAAGAAATGCAACTCGATGTCGTGCAAGATATTCAGCAGTTTTGGGAGGAATGAACCTAAGTCGCATCTTGGAATGAACTCCAAAGTGAGTCAATGTTTCATTATCGAGACGACGTGCGATGAGTATCTTTCCACTCTCATCGAAGCTTATCAGGCCTCGATCGAATAAACGATCAAGATTAGGGGTCAACAACAGGCCATTATTCGGGTCAAGTTGCTCATGGGGGGCTGCGTCCTTATGAGCAATTATGTGTGATGCAACCAAAAGATTGGGGTTAGCACATCCTGTCACGGAACAGGTTTGCCAAAGATCGACAACGGCCAATTTATATCGGCCTTGCCCAGAACGGCGACGGTTACCGTTTTCATCTTTTTCTCCATCTTTAAATCCGCCTCTCGATCCAACCGCTTCTGCGGGACTTCGAGTAGCCATGTTTCGACGACGTGGCTTGGCATTTGTAAGATCGGGTGGAGGAGAATTAGGATCCTCACCGTGAGATTTAACTCCCCCAGCATATCTCGAATATGAGCCATTTCTACCATCGTCAGAACGTGCCCGCATGCGCCACCCTAGTTCAAGCACATAATACTTGAGCTCCTTAAGATCTTTGGCTTCCTTGCCATGGCCAAGAGCATTCCGAGCTGGCGATACATGGAAGACCCATTTTGTATCGTCCTCGGCAGAAGCGTAGAGCTGAGGATAAAGTTTGTCGCCATCAGCGTAGACAAAGAAAAAACGGCGATCAACTATTGCCATTCATTGTGCTCCGGTAGTAATCGGTGGGAAGTATGATGCGGCGCATTAACTTTTAAAAATCGATCATTAAGCACGATGATCTTCTCCACCGAGCGATTGAGTTAGATCACCAAGCATTCTGGAAAGCTCGCCTGTCATCAAAACAAAATCCAGGTCGAATATTTCCTCTTCATTATCAGCCTGAGAATTTGATTCTTCCTTGATGATATCGAGAAAGTCGAGTCGCTTAATCTGCAATTGCTCATTAAGCAAGAAGGAAATCCGATCGTTCCAGGTCAAGCCAAGACGTGTGGCGCGTTTTCCAGCCTTGATATGCGCCAGTATCTCCTGACCTTCCAGAGCATGATTGCCATAGCGAACTGTTGACTTTCCTTCTCCCGAAGCCCGAAGTTCAAGCTCTCTGTCGATGGTAAAGCCAGCAGGCCCAGCTTCACTGGCAAGCCAGTCTGTCATAGCCGCTACTGGCGCGATGGTGGTATGTAACGACTTAATAGGAAGATCATCGATTGTTTTGGCCAGATGCTGTAGCAACTCATCAGCTTTCGACTGTGAAGCAGCATCGATCACTAGGCGACCATTAGCGAGATCCATCCAGGCATAGGTTATACGCTGAATTGCGAAAGCTCTGGGCAACAGCTCTTCAGTGACAGCCTCCTTGATCTCCTTCATCTCTTTTCGCCCCACCTTGTACCCCTGCTGTTCTTCAATACCTGCAACTCGCTCCTTGGTGAAGCGGTTAATAATGCTTGCAGGCAAAAGCTTTTGTTCCACACCCAAGGCGAAAAGGAGTTGCTGATTAAAACCATGAACGAGCTGGTCCCCCCGGCAGGGCACCCACCCCCTACTCTGCTTTTCAAGCCCTGTACAAGGCTGCAGTTGTTTCAATAAAAGCTTCTGCTCAAGCGCTGAGGCAGTGATGTTGAACTCAGCAGGCAGACGAAACACAAAAATATTCTTAAACCACATATCGATACATTCTAAATAATTGTTATTGAAGAGCCGTTTAGCTCAAGTATTCGCGAAGGGATGAGGCTCTGTTGGGATGTCTGATTTTTCTGATGACCTTGGCCTCGATCTGGCGCACACGCTCACGGGTGACGCCAAACATACGTCCGACCTCTTCCAGTGTATGTTCCTGGTCCACGCCAATTCCGTAGCGGTATCTCAACACCAGGGACTCTCGCCCGCTTAACTGATCGAGTATTTCCCCAACCGCTCGCTGCAAAGCGCTGTGCTCCGCGGCTTCACTCGGGGAAATGGTGGCATCATCTTCGATAAAATCTCCCAAGTGTGCGTCTTCATCATCGCCCACTGGCATTTCCATCGAGATCGGCTCCTTGGAAATATTCAGTACCTTTCGAATCTTTTCCTCAGACATCTCCATCTTGATCGCTAAAGTGGCCGGATCTGGCTCCTGTCCAGTTTCTTGAAAGATTTGCCGGCTGATACGATTCATCTTGTTGATCGTTTCGACCATATGTACGGGCACCCGGATAGTACGGGACTGATCAGCGATTGAGCGAGTTATGGCCTGACGAATCCACCAGGTGGCATAGGTTGAGAATTTGTAGCCCCGGCGATACTCAAACTTATCCACCGCCTTCATCAGCCCGATGTTGCCTTCCTGGATGATGTCGAGGAATTGCATGCCGCGATTTACATACTTCTTGGCAATAGAAATGACCAGCCTTAAGTTGGCCTCAATCATTTCACGCTTTGCACGACGGGCGCGTGCCTCCCCCGTGGACATCTGCTTGTTTATTTCCTTGATTTCCCTAATCGGGATACCCACCTTCGATTGAAGCTCGATCAGTTTTCTCTGTAGGTCTTCAATCATGTGCAGCTGGGTTTGTAGTTTCTCACTGTAGAAGCTTTGGGACTTGATTTCCTTGTGTAACCAGTCTGGATTCACCTCATTCCCATGGAAGATCTTGATGAAGTGGTCGCGCGTCATTCCGGCCTTATTGACGCAGGCATCCATGATCTTTTTCTCATGGGTTCGCATCTCTTCAACAACGGCTCGAAGACTGCCACAAAGGATTTCGACCTTCTTGACGGAAAATCGGAAAGTCATCATCTCTCTGAGGATGATTTCCTGATGCTTCTTATAATCCTTGTGCTGGGTGTCATGTTTATCCAGCACCTTGAGCATTTTGGCGTATGCCTGACGAATCACAGAAAACCTTGTAATCACCTCTAATTTCAACTTAGCCAGCGCTTCTGCGGAAATTGCCGCAGCCTTTGCTCCATCGACGTCCTCCTCCTCGCCCCCCAAATCATCCGGGGACTCGGAGGATTCGGCGACCTGTGGTGAGGTCTCATCCTCGTCATCGACCAGTCCGTCTACCAGTTCATCTGCTGGCATTTGATCGTTTTCAACCTGATCAACCATCAGCAGCAGCTCGGCAATCGTGCTCGGGCAAGCTGAGATGGCTTGTATCATATGCCTGTAGCCATCTTCGATTCGCTTGGCTATCTCAATCTCGCTTTCACGTGTGAGCAGATCCGTCGTTCCCATTTCTCGCATATACAGCCGGACCGGATCCGTCGTCTTACCAAATTCGGAGTCCACCGTGGAAAGCGCCTGCTCAGCCTCTTCCTGAGCGTCCTCATCACTGATTGTTGCTACATCGTCGATCAGCAATGCTTCCGCATCAGGGGCTTCCTCGAGCACTTGAATACCAAGATCACTCATCATGCCGATGATGTTGTCAGTCTGTTCCGGATCATGAATGTGGTCCGGTAGATGATCGCTAATCTCAGCGTATGTCAGATAACCCCTCTCTTTGCCGAGAACAATCAGATTTTTGAGGCGGGCTCTATTGTCCTGCTTGATTTCGATGTCACTTTGAATCATGAATTTCCTTGAATGATGTCAATGAGGCCACGAGGGACGGAACTACTTAAGATGTCGTTACGAAATTTCTAAACCCCAGACACGATGACGCTGTCCCTGGAACTGAAGTCATGGGACGTCAATATGTAGGAAATAGCGGCCGCAATCTTTCTGCCGCCCACATCCGAGGGCTCGATAGGCGATATAACGGAGTAGTCTTGAGAATCATTGCAGATATGCCTAAGGTCCAGAATAGGCAAGCGATGCAGGGTAGCTTCGCTCAGAATGACCTCGTTGTAGATCGCGAGAGCTGTCTTTTCGATTTCTCCTAGTCCTGGGACATTGTTATAAATTGTACATACCACTACAGGAAGCCCCATTCCCAGGACATGCTGCAACATCATCCGGTATTTTACCGTAAAGCCCTCTCTGATTTCCGAGAAACGAAATAGTGCCGCTGCAACAGAATCGACAGGTTCGCTAATGACACCAAGATCCTGTAAGGCATCATTCCCGCCCGCGCTGACTACTAAATGCGTGACAGAATCCGGTAACAAACTTGTTTGATTAAGGACATCTGAAACCACATCGCCATCAACGGCACGAAGTGTGGCTGACCAGCCCGTCGGCAATATTGCACGGAGATGATCAATCACCGGTGTTCCATCGGGCACGTACACCGCATTATCAAAAATAGAGTCCCCCAACAGCACGACATGGCTCATGCGGTTTCACCTTTAGATCGTTAATGGAATATGGCTTTCAGGTCTAACCCGACTATTTAAGGGTAGACATTGGGTTTTATTGCGGAGATTATGCGCAGGTAAAGGCTCATATAGTGAGCCCTCGTGTCCGATCCTAAAATATTTTTACTTCCCTATCAGAACGGGTAGTCATCCTCATCAAAAGGCGGGGTGTCACTCAATGGCCCCTCCTCCCAGGGTTCCTTGGCCTTTTCAGGCAGTTTGGCGATCTCTCGATCACCGCCACCAGAAGAACCAAGCATTTTTAGTTCTTCAGCCTCAACTTCAGTGATGTAGCGTTCAACCCCGTTTTTGTCAGTCCACTTTCTGGTTCTCATCCGGCCTTCGACAAAGACTGATGAGCCTTTACGAAGATATTGACCAGCGATTTCCGCCAGCCTGCGGTAGAAGACAACACGGTGCCATTCAGTGGCCTCCCGATTCTCGCCCGAGGATTTATCCTTCCATCGTTCCGTGGTCGCGAGCCTTACGTTACAGACAGAACCACCTCCAGGTAATGTCCGGAGCTCAGGGTCGGCTCCGAGGTTACCCACCAGTATCACTTTATTGATTGATGCCATGCTCTATTTCCTACTGTCGAACGAGTTGGGGAAACCCCTGATATAAGGCCGAATGGTCACCGTCAAAGTTATCCATGCCGGGCTTGGTCAAACACCCCTTAGGATCGACATAACTTTGGATCGTCTTGACCGGCTTCTCATGCCAGGAAATGTTGAATGCTGCCAACTTGGGAAAGAAATAAAGACCACTATGCGGAAGATGATCATGTATCCACCAAGCTAAAGATTGCCAATCCGCGCCGGCTTCATACTTCTCGGTAAACCATGGAATGGCGATACAGGCAGTAGCGCCCATGTACCCATTGGTATCGCGCCTATCCCATATATGACCGGCATAATTGCTTTCATTAGACGCGCAACTGAGTTTGTTCTTGTTTCCGAAGTCATTCACCGCCACTGAACGGTAGCTTGAACGAACAGCAATACGACCGAACGTATCCTGTAATGGCTCAAGCAGTACTTCGCATAGCTGGGTGCCAGCTTCTATAGCCAAATCAGGGTCGTCAGGAATGTTGGGTATCCCATAAAAGTTGGAAATCTCGCTATACAGAAAATCCCGTAGATAGAACGATTTTGAGAGCTTCACCCGGCCTAGATCTTCCAGGGTTTTTATTGACAGAGGCTTTTTCATCAGCAGTTCAGAACCCTATAGTTATTTTAGATAGCGTACCCCTGAGCCCACCTATCGAATGCTACGCTCATAGGCCCAGTGAATCATCCGACTATCCCTGGCAGCAGGTGTACAAAGCTTGTGAGGATCAGGCACTATGCCTACGCGCCCGAGATCCAGCCGATCGGCGTCCCAGCAGGTCATGACAGTGATGTCACCCTCCGTATGGCCGAACGTATGATGAGTGCAGGCATAGGTCAGCAGATCAAACTCCTCATCGCTCAGCTGGAAGGCCGTCCCGCGCAAAGTCCTCGCAAAATCTGCTGCACGTTGCCCATGGCCAGGATCGTACCCGTCATCCCATCTGCGAGCGTCATGCAGAAATGCGAATAACTCGACTACTCGAAGGCTCGCACCTGTCTTCTCGGCAAGTTTCAAACCGATATGACGCACACGTGCCCAATGCGCCACCCCATGGATGCCATGCCAGTTCAATGAGTACTGCCCTCGAATTTGGGCAATGAGGTCGTAAGGGATCATTTAATTCATTAAGGCTCGGATGTGTTCGGCCGCACTTGAAGCCAAAGCGGATAAATCATACCCACCTTCCAACATCGAGACAGCCCTTCCATGAGTGGCATTGTTAGTCGCCGTGAGCACAGCCGAAGTCATCCATCGGTAATCATCCTCTACCAGTCCCATGGAGCCCAGAGGATCATTTTTATGGGCATCAAAGCCCGCTGAGAAGAAAACCATTTCGGGATGAAAATTGGCCAACGCTGGAATAACTTGCTTTGCAAAAACGAGCCTGTATGCCGCTCCGTCAGTCAATGCGGGCAGTGGGATGTTAACTATATGACTGCTGACAGTATCGGCGCCGCTTCCGGGGTACAAGGGGTGCTGGAATGTTGAACAAAAGAGTACCCGATGGTCATCCTTGAAGATATCTTCTGTACCGTTACCGTGGTGAACATCAAAATCGACAATCGCAACACGGTTCAACCCGTATTCATTGAGCGCATGGGCAGCTGCAACAGCCACATTGTCAAAAAAGCAAAATCCCATTGCCTTTGAACGCTCAGCGTGATGCCCTGGAGGTCGGATATTGCAGAAAGCCCGCTTAATCTCTCCTGACATGATCTTATCGACCGCCAAGACACCGGCGCCGGCCGCCGATAAAGCCGCATGCCAGGTATAAACGTTCATGCTGGTATCCAGGCCCAGTGGAGCATATTCTCCCGGACCCGGTTTGTTTTCTTCTAACCAACGGATGTATTGAGGAGAGTGTACGCGCGCGATTTGATCGAGTTCGGCAGGGAAAGCCGTGAACTTCACCATCCGTTCGAGCAGGCCTTCAAATTCCAGTATCTCTTCAATCACCCGGATACGATCGGGACACTCAACGTGCCCCTCGACAAGCTCATGCTTGAGGCATGACGGATGTGTGATGTAGCCAACCTTTCCCAAATTAGTCCTTTCTTGAAGCAGATTTGACCATGACGCCGTCCTCAATGCCGCAAAAGACTGGGAGCAAATTCAATAAAAGCGGTTTGCCCACCCAATTCTGCCTGCAGCAAGCTACCGGTCCCGTCCACAATTGCGCAGAAACGAGAAATTGATGGCCCGATATGTTCAACAACAAGAGGCTCTGCGGGTAGATCGGCTGCACCGTAGACAACTCCGTTCCGGAAAAAGAAACGGATCAGCCACTGATTAGCATTCAGTTCATTCAGTTTTATGAAGAGTTCAGCGCTTTCCTCGACATCACGCAGAATAGGACAAAAGATATGGACATGCTGCGGTTCACCAATCAAACGCAGGTAAGTCATAGCGGTCCCGTAGCGAACGCCAATGTCTCCATCTTCATCAAAGTCGAGATCCTGCAGTCCAGTCGTCGCCCGCACTGTGGCTAACAGTTTCTGAGTTAAAGGGGTCGCCTTGGGCTGCCAGTCCTTTGGCATGACACACCGTTCCGCTAGCAAAGTGATATCCGCTTCATTCGGGATTTGATAGAACTCCTTAACGATGCTTAAACCCAACTCGATCAAGTCACCTTCTTCAACCCGTAGATACGATACGTTATTCAAAGACAGCTTCCTTACCTTATGTTGCCGGTCCCTGATGAATTTAGTGATCTTCCGCTGATCAGCACGGTTTCTTTCACCCAGGAGGACCCAATCCATTCCTACGACACCGTTTGCCACCGAGTACTGGAGGTTGATGCACTGATCACCGGAACTGGTCGACTGAATGGCTGTATTAAAAATGAACACGATCCAAGAGGCATTTTCGCCATTGAGACGAAGCTGCTCGATGGCCTGACTTATCTGATTTGAATTGATCCCATACTTATAAGGATAAGACTCCATCAGTTTATTGCCATCTCCCACATTATCCCGCTGAACTGTGTTTTTAGACTTCTTGCGCCTGGAAGCCTTGCGAAGACCGAGTTCTGTCAGGCTGATTTGTACACCCTCGGCATTGAATGCTTCGTACTCCAGATCTCCAGGATGGGGGATGGAGTAAATTTCAGTGAAAGTTTGTACAGTTAATTTCGCCAGCGCGTCAAAGGAAACCGGATATGCAAATTCAGTATAGAAATTTGGCGAGCCATCCGGATCAGCCTGGCGTGTGGACTTTCCTGGTGTACCCGTCGGAACCTTCCAGCCAGCCGCTATCAGCTCCTTGACCTGCCGACTATCCAATTTCTCTGACTCGGCCAAATAACTGTTGCTTGTGGTCTCTGCCCTAATTCCGAACGAGCCTTGCGCGGCAAATTGAACGTATCGATTAGAACGCTTAATAGATATGATCAGAAACTGATCTTCTTCCAACGATTCAAGCACCGACCCCAGTTTTTGCTCGAACTCGGGCCAAGCTAAAGATCGGCCAGCCTTTTTACATGGTGATTGTTGTGTGACTTGAGTCATCGGTTTTCCTTTATTAACTACAAGTCAGAATTATCGGATGCCGCTAACGGGATCAACACGCCTGTGTTTCGCCTTCGTGATGCAATCTTCACATGTGAAAGGCTACTTCCGCTAAGTCTCACTGAGTGAGCCGGACGATAAATGATCAAAAAATCACGTGCTCAACTCCACATTTCATGCGAAAAAACCAAATGAAACTCAGGCGGCTAAAGCCATGCCGTTCGAAGTCCTCTTGAATACAACAGGCTTACGTTGTCGTGCTTCCCGGAACGCAAAGAATGTATTGAGAAAAGTTTCTTCAGCCCGCTCAGGAGACATTGGCAGTGTTAATCGGTTGAGCGGAATAATGCCTTCCAAGACCTCCCATTGGCACCGCTCTCTAGGCAACAAATCCCGCTTCTCGGTTGCCAAAGCAACCAGATCTGCGTGTTTGACCTCAGGATGATGATCCAGATTGATTCCCAACCGAATCCCAATCGTCTGGGTAAACCGGTGTTCGATTTCCTGAAAATCGGGTAGCAACAACTTCAACGGCTGGACGACATCCCCAACATAAGCTTCTGCCGCGTCATGTAGCAATCCAGCCAACTTAAGATGGTCCGGCAAAATGGATGCCACCATGAGGCTATGCTGCGCTATCGAATAAAAGCGGGATGTCTGGCCATTAAATCGACATTGATATGCCAACCCATGCGCAATGTCGCCAATATCGATCTCGGCTGGCTGGGGGTTCAGCAAGCTCACTTGTCTACCGCTTCGGGTAGTAATGCTCGGCTCTCTCATTTCATGCTCCTCATACAAATCATGTGGGCAGTATGTGGCGCCAGGAGCTCATGGAATGAGCCTGTGAATTTCAGCTGTAAAGATAAGATGGGTGGAAGTTCAAGGCGACTGTTTCCGGGATGCCATTACTCTGCTTAAGAACTTCTAGACTTGCGCCCTCTTGTCTCTCCAAAACGAGGGTCAAATCCGAGATTTCCCGCAGGTGACGCCAGACAGGGTCTTCCCCACTCAACTGTCTAAGCCCGGCAGTGAGAAGCACAGGGACTTGATTTTTCATAGCCCAGGTCTTGAGCCAACGCAAAAGCCTAAAAGCTGAGGCTGAATTGTCACAGTAGCCCCAGCAATCATCAATGACCACCAGGCCTAATGGAAACAATCGTGTCGCTTTCGTATTCTCGAGTGCGTTTTCTAGCTCGGTAGAATCCGGCTGAATGCTTTCGATATGGAAATCCGATTCAACAAATATTCCTAGAGAATACGTCAGGCTCTCCCAGTCCTTATCTACAAATTGTGCAATAGCTAGGTCTCTGGCAGGCTTTTCCATACCATAGGCAATTAGACGCATCGCTATATCCAGCATCGAGTTCCGCCAAGATATGTAGACAACGGATCGGCTATTTTCAGTCAATAAATTTGCGGCTAGTGATCGTTCTTTATCTATCAGAATATGACTCGAAAGCTGAATTGCCATTGTCGTTTTACCTGCACCGGGCTCTGAAGCTAATACAATCAAATCACCGCGATGAAGGCCCAGAACAGTCTTGTCCAGACTTTCAATATCAGTTTCTATCCCATTGATGAATGGCTCACGCCTGTACTCATCGTCTTGAATGTCTATTTTTTCAACCAAGGCTGGAAGGATTTCCTTGATGCTGGGCATTGCCGCTCCTGAATTATTTGTTGCCTATTTCGGATTTTGGCAACCTACAGGCTCTCAGGATGAGCCCCGGGCAATGACAATCAAATTGGGATAAATTTTAGGGTTAAAATCTCTATGTAAGATAGCCTCTGGCTGTCACAGAATGATTGTGCAAAAAACTTCAGAACTGATCCAGCGTTCCTGAACGATGCATGCCTTGTGCTTTTCGATGAGCGCCCACAATGGATAGCAGCAATGGCTCACTGGCATCCTCTCAAGTGAAGGGCCGTAGACAGGATACTGGTTGTAAAACAGGTCCTGCCTTGCCGATCCATGCATGAACTGCCTCTCTAGCTCAGCTCTGTCGGGAGACAAAATGCCAACAAGTCCTGGCAATTGCATGGCGATATTGATCCCGGCAAGATCAGCATCGACAAATGCGAAAACCGGAAGGTTGATGTGCTGAAGGAACGACAGGACAGCATCTAACCTGCTTTCGTTTGCATCACCACGATAAACAACCAATGGCGATTTGAACTTTTCAGGCAGTTCAAATCGTGTTTTGTGAATCAGGTTAAAGTTCTCATAGTTCTCTACCACTATGACGCAAGCGTGTCTCAATTGGTCAGCAATTCCGGTCCAATCAGCATCCAAATGACAGCAATCCGGCAGATCAATCGTACGATCAGCTAAGAGAATGGATTGGCCATGAAGGGGTTTGATGGAGACCCGATTCTTTTTGACTGCCCCCCCTCCTGCTTTTTCGTTGGGAGTCACGGACAAACGTTCATTTCGCTCCATTTCGGCGAGATTAGCTCTGTCGAACGAATATCCCTTGGCCAGAAGCAACATACGCATATCTTCGCGATCCTTGTCCGTAAAGTACACAGACTTTCCGCGAATAGTGCCGATGGCGTAGTCTTGCACCAAACGATTAAGTGACCGATTCACGGTGAACCTGGATTCGTTGCTGGAAAGCACGTTCTGAATAGCCTGGGCAAGTCGCTGATCAAACATCATGACGCCCTTCTTGAGACAATCACGTCACGGATCAGTACGTTTCCATCAAACGATTCATTGTGGGTATGAATGGTGCGCAATGCCCATCTTCCGGCATTGCCTTTATTGTCATGTTCAGCCAGTACCCTCAACAACCAGATGTCTTCACGTATCTTTCCCAGCATGGAAGGGTTGGTAGACCACCACTGTCTTGCCGAAATACCACCTTCGGAATTCCTCGCGTCCTTAAAATAAGCACGCACAGCTTTGCGGATAGGTGCTTCAGGCGCTTTGATGATTGTATTAGCCGGGCTGTCTTCAATGGTCCCCGACGGCCTTGTGGTCTTGATTCTGGCTCCAGCAGTCGCTGGGATGCTACTCGCAATCTCTGCCAGAATCGATTCTGATGCCTGATCACCAAGATCCGGATGAAACTGCAACGACAGAGGAGCCACACATTGCAACCACTCTGGCGGCGCAGCAGTCTCATCCCACGCCTTAGGATCCCAGTCCGTATTGCGATTGAGGTGGAGGGCGAATGCCCTGACGCGCTTCGTTCTATCCTCAATCTGCCTGAACTCGAACAGGTACTGATTCAGTAACCCAAGGATAGAAAGTAACGATTCTCGGAACGCTGGGATACGGTCTGACAGGAGTGATTTAAATGACAACGCCAGTTCTTCATGCCCCTGTAACTGGTCACCGATATCGGAAAAGTGGAAATTCTCCAGCAGGTTGACCAGCATCTGCGTGCGCTGCTGGTAATGGAGGTTCTGGCGTTTCTTTTCGGCGATCGTTGATACCGCAGCGAACCTGGTCTCCACCTGCGCCTGCAGGATGGTGAGCTCATCATCTATGGCATCGGCAATGTCGCTGATCGCTTCCCTGGTCTCATACTCATAGCGCTCACAGTCATCATCACGCCCTTCCTGAAAGGCGATGGAATGCTCTTCGACCAATTTGGAGAGGCGCTCGAAATAGGCGCCAATGTTCGCCCCCATGGAGAAAAGGCGCTCGGTATTGAGCGTGGCGTTGAGAAATTGCCGGAATGTCGCCCTTAACTGGAATGCGTCACGGATGTCCGGCGAGAGCAGTCGTATCTGGCGCAAACGCTCGATGTCTCGGGCGTTCTCATCGGTCTTGTGTATTCGTCCCTGGTGGTAAGCCGCAGATATGGTTTCGCTGGCCGCATGAAGCCTGTCCAGCAGGAGCTTGACTGGATCGTTATCGCTCAAATCAGCCTCGCCTGATCAGGGCTGGTGTCATGCTCGATAGAAGCAGGATCGGCAATCTGTTCATTCTCCATCAGGAAATCGACCACCTGATAGTAATAGTCCAGCTTACCGGTAAAACGATAGGCCTCATGCTCACGACTGATATTGACCAGATATCCCCAGCGCTCCATCTGTTGAAATACCTTGTCCAGCATAGATTTTGTGGATGCGTCGCTGACCGTAAACTCCTTGCCCATGCTGCCGAATTCCCGAAGCATCTCGGTCAAGTGCGAGTTGGTGGTGATGGTCTTGAGGAGCACGGCGTATTCCAGCCTGTCGCCTGCAGACGGGGTGATGTCCTTGCGTTCGGCCTCCATGCACAGTGTGATGAAATGAATGACGGGCCTGACGCTTTGCTTGATGGCAGCGAACACCCTTTTTACTTCCGACCTTTCACCTTGGGTGATCCGCTTCCATGTGGCATAGTAGGCAAGATCGTTAGGCGTACGTGAAAGACGCCGCCCGAGCTTCCCAAGGTAATCTGAGATTTCCTGCTGCGCCAGCTCGCTACTCAACCAGCGGAAAGCTTCAGGTGCGGTGGATTCACAGATGAATGCGCCTTCAAGCAGCTTTGTTGCTACCTGCTCAAACATGATCCGCCTCCGTTTCCTCTTCTGTAGCTTCAAGGTCAATCAGGCCAATCTCTCGCCCAGGCAGAATCTTGTAGTTGCGTGAGAACAGTTCTGCGAGATCGAGATCCACGTCCGGGAAGGCAGACACCATGGTGATATTGTTGCGGGTCAATAACTCCAGCAGTGTTTTCGCATTAACGTAGCTCAGGTCCTTCAATTCATCGACCACGAATGGCACAACCACCGGGTCCTTGCGCCGTATCCTGTTCACAAAGCCGATGAGGATGACGCAGAGAATGATGTACGACAAACCGTTTGAACTCATGTGCGTGAGTTCGTGTTCATTACTGGCTGTTCGCACGCCCTGGTTGTTGACGTTGGCACTGATCTTCAGGCTGACCAGGTCCACAGGGTCGGCCACAAGGCCCTTCTCGTCGCTCACAACGGTTGCCACGCGTTTAGCGGCATCCACAAAGCTTTTGGGGGGCAGCGATAAATCACCAAGCGTATGCCAAGCGTCATATTCGTGGTGCAACTCCTGCACGGCTTCCCAGTAATCCTGGGTGTCAACGTGGGTGCGGATCTCTGCGGATACATCTGAGATGCTGTCGAAGATTCTCCCTTGGTCCAGATGGGATTTCAGGTCCGTAGAGAATGTTGTGACATCGCGCTTGAAGCTGGCGAGCGTCTTCCAGAAATGGGAAATGTTCTGGGCCATGGTCTTGCCCATCTGGGTGAGAGAGTTGCGGTTCTCGTTATGCCTGTCCCCATACCAGGTACGAAACACTTCTATCCAGTCATGCTCCCGACCTGGCCTGTTGCCAATCTCATTCAAGGCGGTCGAATAAAAGCGCTCAGGGCAGGTACCAACTTCCTTGCACATCTGGCGCCGGATTTCTTCGACCCGCACACGGATTGCCTCCCTGCACTCATCCAACGATCCCTGAAGGCGGTGCCGATCACCACTCAATGCATCGACCGCCCAGGCGTTATCGAGACCAGTCGAAATAACGTCATTATCCATAGGCCAAATCGACAGCAGTTGCATCTGTGATCTGGCGTGGGAACGAGCTTTCACATGGGAATCTATTTTCTTGCCGGCGGCATCAATAGCACGATCCTTTTCTTCCAGAATGCGTTGGCGTTCCTTGAGAAGGTCATCACGCGCCCTTTCAAGCTGGTCGCAGACGGACTTGGCGGTTTGGGTGGCTATCTCATTCTCCTGGATTGCAGACCATGCGCTCTGGAGCCAAGTCCTGTACTCCAGCACATACTGCGATAGCTTCCTGGCGGATTCGATCAAATCTTCAAGCTCGGCAATGCGGCCACGAAGCCGATTCATGGTGTCAGGGGAAACACCGTTGTCACGAAGGCTTTGATCTCGGTCAGACGCAATCCTGACAAGCTTCTCCTTAAGCTCCTGCTCGATGTTTTTCTTTTCCGCATCGAATGCGATTTCCTGAGATTTAAGTGCATTGTCCGCGTCGGACATCCGAGTTTTGTAGGCAGAATCAACCTCGTCCAATTGCTTTTGATGCGCGGCCTTGAGTTTGGCAAAAGCATTTTCCGCAGACTTGAGATCCTCGTTGCAACGATCCAGTTTTTCCTGGATTGCGAGTTGCTGGGTCTTCCTGCTCTGTTCGACGCGCGCCTCTGCCAACTTGCGTGCGGACTGCGCATTTGACAGGGCGGTCTTTGCGAGGCTGATTGCGGCATCATGTTGAGTACAGGCCTGCCTGGCAGCGTCAAGATCGATCCGTTTCTTCTCAAGAAGACCTTGATCTTCCTTCACTTCGGCCTGCTTGCGCTGCAACCGTTCCTTCAGGGATTTGATTTCACGCTGCAACTCTTCTTCGGAAGCGAACCGACCAACACTCAGTTTCTCCAGATCGATGCTGATGCCATAGAGATGCAAGCCTTCAGCCATGGATGGGGACAGGTCATTTCGAAGCAGTACATCTTCAGGGACAACGCGGCCAATGTTTGAGGCCCATTCTGGCTTGTTAAGCCGGAGGAAACCAAGCAAGGTATCTTCGCCAGCGCTATCCGCAGCAAGCAGCCTTTCAAGCTCTTCCTCCGTATTTTCTATTGCTCTCTCGCCACCGTTGATTTGTGCTTCAATGTCCTCGAACTGCTGTTTCACCTGGTCCTGCGCCCGACGAAGCACCTGTGTCTGCTCGTGCAGGCTTTGCAGAGCATGGTTGGCATCGCGCTCAGCCGTTTGGGACTTTCTAAGCAGCTCCAAGGATTCAGGATCAGCCTGAACGTTTTTCAACGACTCAGTGTGAACACCCCTGTCAAGCTTAAGCTTATTGAGCTTGTCACTCGCGACATCGCGCTCAGATTGCTGCCCAGACAAAATCTCCTGGCGGTTGATTGCATGCTTTTCAGAAATCTCATTCTTCCTCTCACCACTCTGCTGGTAGGCAAGAACTCGCCTTTCATTCATCGAGGCATGCAGTTCGCTGGCATGCTGCTGAGCCTCGGACTCCATCTGGTCGAATATTTCTACGATGGATTTGACCTGTCCCTCCATGTCGCGAAGACTTGATTTCAGTGGGCTTAGTTCTGCCTCGTGGGCAGGTATGGCCTCAAACTGCGATACCTTCTGATCAGCGCCCTCCTGGTCGTATCGTTTCCTACGCGCATGCAGGTTGTTCACTTCAGTTTGCAGTTGACCGTGATTCGATTTGGCTGCACTGAGCTTATCGTTTACTTCAAGCAGCTTGGCGCCATAACCCTCTTCGGCGATCTTCTTGTCATTTTTGGCTGAAAGTTCCTCGCCTTCTGCCAAAGACACCTGACTGTCGTGGTGGTCATGAAGCAGCTTCAGTTTGGCATGCAGCCTAGAGAAACCAGTTTCAATATCGCGTCGCTGATGATCAAGAGTTTCCAACTCCTGCATCAGATCGGATTTCTCCATGACGGCATAGTGCGCTTCATATTCAGACACCCACTGCAGCAGATCCTTGCGGCTGGTTCTGAGAGAGAACACCTCATCGCCGTCAAGGACGGAGGACACGATCATTTTCTTCAGATCGTAAAATGTGGTGATGCGCAACAAGATGCCTGTGACGATGCGTTCCAGATGGGTCAGTCTTCCTGACGCTCCGGTGAACGCAAACCGGCTCAAGAGATGCTTGTGCTCGCGGCCAGCCGTATTCTGCATAATCTGCTTGTAGGCTTGCAGGGTGAGCGGTTTGGAGTCTAGAACTCCCAGCTTCTCAAGATGGCCGTGCAACTTATTGGTCTGAACCACGCCCTGGGCATCCCGGAACAACTCCGGCTTGTATTCGCTATCAATGAGGCGATAAACAACGCTGTCGTTTTGCCCGTCAGCATGGACAACTGACATCGCTATTTGGTCGCGGCGCTGATATTCGAAAATCACATACGATGAAGTGGTAGGGAAGTAATAACGACCGAACTTTTCCACGACAGCATCGCTACGGATGATGTTGGATGGTTTCTCGCCGAAAAAAATTGGCAGCAGCCTGAGGAGCGTGGTTTTGCCGGCACCATTTTCGCCGTTGATAGTAATGTGACCCGTAAGGTCAATTTCAACGATACGGTTGTGGCAGTAAGCACCAATAAGGATGAGTCGAGTAAGTCTGAAATTCATATTTTTAAATCGCAATAACTAATCAGAGTCTAAATTAAAACGCTCAAGCAAACTTCGAATAACCATATTCAATATTTTTTTTAAATACATTTGAAGCATCTTAATGATTGTGGCAACCTATGGGCTCGCTGGGTGAGCCTGACAAGGGGAACAATGATGAGCATGTACGAACGTATCCATATGATCGATCAAATGCTGGCGGGCAGGAAATTCGTGCCCTTCCTGGAACTACAGGATCGACTTGAGGTATCACGCGCCACATTGAAGCGCGATCTCGCATTCATGAGAGACCGCCTCAACGCACCCATCGTTTTTGACCGTGAATACGGGGGTTACCGTTTCGACAAGGCATCGCAGCTCCCCGGCAATCAATACGAACTTCCAGGGTTATGGTTCTCCGCTGAGGAAATTCACGCCCTGCTCACCATGCAGCACCTGCTTGCCAACCTGGATACCGGGGGCTTGCTAGGGCCTCACATTCAACCTTTGCTATCGCGCCTGACAGCGATCATTGGCAGCGATGAGAATGAAATCAGCGAAGTCCAGAAGCGGATCAAGGTGGAAACGGTAGGTGCCCGGCAGTTCCACCTGGATCAATTCCAGGCCGTGGGATCCGCCCTGCTTCGTCGCAAAAGACTGGTGATCGATTACCACGCACGTGGCACTGATGAAACCACACAACGCGAGATTTCACCGCAAAGATTAGTTTATTACCGGGACAACTGGTATCTGGATGCCTGGTGCCATTTACGCAACGGGATCCGGAATTTTTCAGTGGATGCCATCAAACGTGTCGAGATTCTGGAAAAGAAATCCGAAGATGTTTCAGAAAAGCAGCTTAACGATGTGCTGGGCTCAGGCTACGGAATTTTTTCGGGCAAGGATGTGCATTGGGCCACCCTTCATTTTTCCGCTGAACGAGCTCGCTGGGTGGCTGCAGAACGCTGGCACCAAAAACAAAAAGGTAAGTTTCTTCCCGACGGAACTTACGAACTCAAGGTGCCCTACAACGATGACCGGGAATTGGTGATGGACATCCTGAAACACGGCGCCGAAGTTAAAGTAATAGAGCCCGTTGATTTAAGAGATAGAGTCGTGAATGAAATTAACCTGCTCAAATCCCTGTATGAATGAAGCATTCAGCACCATGGATTATCCCGAATACCTGATGCTCTTTACTGATGAAGGCGAATTCGTCGTCGAAGTTAAGTTCGAGAAAAGCACAAGTGTCCCGATCAAAAGAAGTATAACTAAACGACAGATATCGATAGAGGGTATCGCCAAAATGCTCGAACAAATCAGTGCCAACCAGTCCTGCCTAAGGTTTGACGATTATCCATGCTTTGTTAAAAACATTCAGATCGACCCTACATTAAAGACGGTCCGGCTAAATGTCCGCTTCATTGAGAGTAATCTCATCTGAATTTGATTCTTCAGCTGTTATAAGTCCAATTGATAAAACAACACGACGCCATCTGTATTAAGGCCAATTCATTATGAAAATCACTTTCGGACTCCACCTGGATGGGCAACGCTCTTGGCATCGCCTCGACCTACTTGGTCAGACCACGGTTGGGCCGCTAGGCATACTTAGTCTGTTGGAAACCTTTCTGGGGCTACCAAAACCAATGAGCACTGAGGGCGAGCGAATTCTTCAGTATCGCGAGTTGCTCGCCGAGCTGGACAATCCGGAACGCTTTTACCATCGGAGCTTTGCTACAGACCAATACACGGTTGCCCGCACTCTGCTTTCATGGCGTGACAATTGGTATATGCACGGATGGAACGGCCTGTTCGATGAATCGGTGCCGCATCGCCTACGAGATATTGCGGATATTGAGAAATTATCAGCAGGCAGGCTGGGGCTGGGTTTCGGAGAGAGACTCAAGGCTGTAACTACAACCCTGGATCAACGTAAACATCCGATCGAGTCTATCGAGCTAATTGATCCTATTGAGGACTTCCCTACTGCTTGGCGCGATGTATTGAGCAAGCTAGTTGTTGTCCAGCATGCCACGGAATCCCTCACCTTCAGCGCAACCAATCTCTCCCGTCTTCAGCAAGCGTTGATCAATCCTACGGAGGACACCATTCCTTGGGCCAACGATAACAGCATCATTGTTGTCCGTTCACATTCAAGGCTTGCCGCGGCCGGCCTGCTATCAGGATTGTGCAGCCAAGAGCCTTCCAATACGCTTTTGGTGGCTGAAGCAGAGGGCGCACTTTACGACACTTTGTCCAGCGCTTACGGAAATGCACGCCTGGGAATATCGGACAAATCAGAACTCAGGCCGCCGTTGCAGTTACTGACACTTGCTTTTGCTTTGGCCTGGAAGCCCCTTGATGTTTTCGCTCTGCTCGAATTCTTGGCACATCCCATGAGCCCATTGCCGCGTTTTGCGAGTGCCTTACTAGCCAAAGCAGTCGCTTCGCAACCTGGAATGGGCGGAGAAAAGTGGCAACTAGCCATTTCCGACATCAAGAAATTCGCTGGCGAAAATGCCGAAGCAGTCATGGAGACCGTAGATCAATGGCTTCAGCCTCCGAGCATACCCGCTGGGGAAGACGCCCCAGTGGCGCTTCTGGAAGAGATCGCAACACGAGTTGCCAAGTCGTTCCGGTCAAAACTGGGCGCTGAAGATATTTTCACCCAGCGTGCCCAACATTCAGGCAATTCACAGTGCATCCAAATTGCGAGAGCCCTTGCCTTACTTAAGAAGCAAGGAGTAACAACGATTAGCCGCATGGAGCTTACCCAGCTGTTCGAGCAAACTGTGGTTAACGGTGAATCGAGCGCAGCCAGTAAACCTGAGGTGGGGAGTTGTTTGCTTGCCACGCACCCTTCAGCAGCCATACAGCCGCAGGAAACGGTCATCTGGTGGAATCTAGCGGCTCCGGCCCTACCCCCAAGTTATCCGTGGCATAAGCATGAAATGTTGGCCTTACGTTCATCAGGCGTCGCGCTTCCT
>WBZN01000366.1_pt1 | contig 40160 bp, 41 predicted proteins | sample 5204281 | NCBI WGS metagenome assembly WBZN01 (sample SAMN12344347, study PRJNA552823) | activated sludge metagenome | biome: Activated sludge suspended growth; feature: Nitrification reactor; material: Wastewater; isolation source: activated sludge from nitrification reactor of wastewater... | reverse complement strand
TGGGGCCGCATCTTCGTCGTCTCGCTCGTCTCGTCAAGTCCCATCTCCCTCCTCCTTCTGGTAGAGGGTGGGGAGAATTCAATGACCACATCTGGGGATTATTGAATGACCGCTGACACCCGGCACATCAGGCGGATCGGATAGCGACGGTCGTGCTCCTGGATCACCCGGTATCTCATCGCGACTCCTTCGCGAAGAACGCCGCCGCACGTCGTAAAAAATCCCGCTCCTGCGTCAACACGGCATGTTCACGTCGCCGCCGCACCAGTTCCGCCTGCTCGGCTCGGAGGGAGTGCCGGGTCTGCCCACGCCCCTCTGCCGCCTGCTGCTCCGCCCGCCACCGGTAGCGCAGATGGTCGGCAATGCCCAGATCCCGTGCCACCTGGGCGACCGGGTGGCCGGACTCTCGGCCCAAGCGCACCGCTTCTTCTTTCAACGCCTCCGGATACGACTGTCGTGTCTTCGTGCTCATCCTGTCCTCCGATTGCATCATTCTCCTCCTTCTGGAGGTGTCTGTGAAATCGGGGGAAGGTCAAGCGGCGGCTGAGCTGCGTCGTTGGGACTGATGAAGAAAGCCGTTCTCTCCTCACTGAGATGTCCGTGCAATTCTGGGTAGTCCGATTCCACGTCAACTCCGCGCACTCCACCTCGGCGAGATCCTGGTTCAATAGGTCGGTCGCTGTAAGCCGGGCTTCGATCCGGTGCCGCAAAAGATTCATCAATCTACTCTTGGATCGCTCAACTCGCTTTGTGCTGGGACGACCAACTGCTGTTCACTCGGCCTGTCCCTTCGCCACAAGGCGCTTGAATCACGACATCCCAAGGTTTATTCTGTCAAATCTTGAGCAACTCACTAGACAACTGCCTCGACTATGAAGTTTTCTAAAAAGAGTGAATACGGGCTCCGGGCACTGCTCGAGCTCTGCGAGACCTACGGGGGACGCGTGCTCCAGCGTCATGAGATTGCCGAACGGCAGAACATCCCCGTGGAATTCCTCGAACAGATTCTGCTCGCGCTCAAACGCGCCGGGCTGCTGGCGAGTCGGCGCGGCATTCGCGGCGGGTATTCGCTGATCAAATCGCCGGAAGACATCACGCTCGGGCAGGTCATCCGTATCCTGGACGGACCACTGGCGCCGATCAGCTGTGTCAGCAAAACCGCCTATCAAAAATGCTCAGACTGTCCCTACGCCGCCAAACCCTCCTGCCCGTTACAGCAGGCCATGGGGGAAGTGCGCGATGCCATTGCCAACATTCTCGACCATTACACCTTGAGTCGATTTGCCCATACCAAACTGGCGGAAGGATCTTGATGCGCACCATCGGCCGTACGATCACGACACTGACGCTCACCGTCATCGCAGCCTGGAGTCTGTTCACGTTCCCGGCCACACCGGGCCACGCCGCCGAGACCCGTGATTTGATTCTGGCCGCCTATAGCGTGCCGAAGGAAGCCTACGAGCGACACATCATTCCCGCCTTCCAACGGTATTGGAAACAGAAAACGGGGCAGGATGTCCGCGTGCGCAGCTCCTATGGAGCCTCCGGCGCCCAGGCGCGCGCCATCATCGGGGGATTTGATGCGGATGTCGCCGTGCTCTCGCTGGAAGGCGATGTCGATCAAATCACCAAAGCCGGCCTGATTACGCATGACTGGCGAAAAGCCCCGCACGGCGGCATGATCTCCGCCTCGGTCGTGGCGCTCGGCGTTCGGAAAGGCAATCCCAAAGGGGTGAAGGGCTGGGAAGATGCAGCGCGGCCTGGCATCGAAGTCTTGTACCCCAATCCCAAAACCTCCGGCGGCGCCATGTGGGATGTGATCGCGATTTATGGCGCAGGACTGAAACTGGCCGAACAACGGGCGGGAAAGCCGGTAGCTCCAGAGGCAGCAGCGACGCAGGCGATCGACCTGCTCACGCGTATTCAGCGCAACGTAAAGGTCATGGATAAAAGCGGCCGGGAATCGGTGACGACCTTCGAACGCGGCGTGGGCGATGTGATCGTGACCTATGAAAACGAATTATTGCCGCGTGTGAAGAGCGGACGTCCCTACGAACTCATCGTGCCGGCGGAAACGGTCTGGATCGAAAACCCGGCAGCCGTGGTTGATACGTATGCCGATCGGCATAAGGTCAGGGATCTCGCCGAAGCATTCGTCGCGTTTCTCCATGGCCCAGAGGCGCAGGCCGCGTTTATCGAACTGGGATTTCGACCATTGGATCGCGGCGCAGCAGCTCCTGCATCAGTTGCCTCCATGCCCCAACCGGCCCGCCTGTTCACCATTGCGGAGCTTGGTGGATGGGAATCCGTGAGCAACAAACTGTTCGGCGCACAGGGTGTGTGGACGAAGATTGTCGAAGACGTCTCAAAAAAATAGTCGCAGGATGCTGAACACGCCAGCCAGCGGTGGGAATGGTCGCATGCCAAACAGAGGCGGACGTAACCAAGAACAGGGAAAAGACGCATGACATCACACATGCTCTTGGGCCTGGCGCTGCGGTCCGCTGCGGTGGGGTACGTCCTGCTGCTGATCTTTCTTCCGCTGGCCACCCTCACGCAACAATCCATCGCGTCGGGATGGGACCGTTTCATTCAGGATTTATCAGCCCCTCAAGCGGCGGCCGCACTGTGGTTGACCATTGAGACGTCCGCGATTGCCACCGCCATCAATGCGGTCTTCGGCACCCTCTCGGCGCTCGTGCTCGTGCGTTATGAATTTCCCGGCCGCTGGCTCTTGAATGCGTTGGTCGATCTGCCCTTCGCTATCCCGACCCTGGTCGCCGGATTGATGATTGCCGCGATCTATGGCCCGACGAGCGTCCTCGGCACCTGGCTCCAACAAGGTGGCCTGACAGTGCTGTACAACCAGCCAGGCATCATTTTGGCCATGCTGTTTGTCACCATGCCGTTTACGATTCGCTCACTCCAGCCGGTGCTGATGGGACTGGAGCGCGATCAGGAAGAAGCGGCATTCACGCTCGGAGCGAGTCCCTGGACCACATTCTGGAAAGTGACCGTCCCGTCGGTTCTGCCCGGACTGCTGACCGGCGTGTTCCTCACCTTCGTGCGAGCGCTGGGCGAATTCGGCTCCATCGTCATCGTGGCGGGCAATATCCCGATGAAGACGCAGGTGGCGTCGGTATACGTCTATGGAGAAATCGAGAGCTACAACCCCCAGGCGGCGACCTCCGTCTCGGTGTTGATTCTCCTCATTTCGTTCGTGGTGCTGCTGCTGTTGGAACGGCTGACCCGGCGTCCCGGCGAACGGTTACCCAAACTGTTTCGCTGGTCGAACCGGCATGAACAACCAGGCCATGATTCGGCAGTGCCCACGGCTGCACATTGAAGATCGACCGGGTGTGAGATTGTGTTACGTGTAATGGGAGTGCGGGCATGCGCTGGCTGTTGATCGGGATCGTCTGGCTCTATTTTTTGGTCCTCCTGGTGGGCCCGATCCTCTACATGGCGAATCAGAGTTTCAGTGAGGGGCTGACGGCCTTCTGGACGGAGATCACGAGGCCGGAAGCGCTGCACGGGTTTACCCTCACCGCAGAAATCACGCTGATCGTCCTCGTGCTCAACCTGATCTTCGGCACGCTGACGGCGCTGGTGTTGGCCCGCCAACAGTTCTGGGGCCGCAGCCTGATCAGCGGGGTGATCGATTTGCCTTTCGCCGTGTCGCCCGTGATCGCCGGATTCATGCTGATCCTGCTCTTCGGCCCGGACACCATGCTGGGCGCGTGGTTCGGCCAAGCTCATATCAAGGTGCTCTTCGCGCTGCCCGCCATGATTCTTGCGACCCTGTTCGTCACGTTTCCCTTCATGGTGCGAGAACTCACGCCGCTGCTTCAGACACTGGGAACCGAAGAAGAAGAGGCGGCCCGAACACTAGGCGCTAACGAGTGGCAGGTCTTTGTGAAAGTTACCCTCCCTGCCTTGCGCTGGGGACTGGTCTATGGTGCCACCCTCACCGTCGCGCGGGCGATCGGCGAATTCGGCGCGGTCCTAGTCGTGTCCGGCAATATCCTGTTGCTGACGCAGACCGCGACCCTGCATATCTATCAAAGTTATGTCGATTTTAATTACGTGGCGGCCAATGCCGTGGCCTTGACTCTGCTCGCCGTCTCCTTCGCGATCCTCACCGTGCTGGAAATCGCCAAGGCCCGGGCTGAAACGACCGTCGCGGAAGCGGGAGCGCAGTAACCCAGTGAAGATTGAAGTACGTGGGCTCACCAAGAAGTTCGGTTCCGGCACAGCGGTCGGCAATGTCTCGTTCGTGGTGAACGAAGGCGAACTGCTCGGCTTGCTCGGGCCCAGCGGCAGCGGAAAGACCACGGTATTGCGGCTGATTGCCGGTTTGGAAGTCCCGACCTCAGGCGACATCTTCATTGATGGCAAACGAGTCAACGACCTCACCGTACAGGAACGCAACATCGGCTTCGTGTTCCAACATTACGCGCTCTTCAAACACTTGACGGTCTTCGACAACATCGCCTTCGGCCTCAAGATCAAAAAGTGGACCCGGCAGGATATCGAACAGCGGGTGCTGGAACTTCTTTTCTTGATGAGCCTGGATGGACTGGGTAGCCGCTACCCCCACCAGCTCTCCGGCGGACAACGGCAGCGTGTCGCCATCGCGCGGGCACTGGCGCCACGCCCCTCCGTGTTGTTGATGGATGAACCGTTCGGCGCGGTTGATGCGAAGGTCCGGCAGGAATTACGCGAGTGGCTCATCCGTCTGCATACGGATCTGAATGTGACCAGTCTCTTCGTGACTCACGACCAGGAAGAAGCGATGGAAGTCTCAGGCCGCATCATCGTCTTTTCTAAAGGCAAGCTGGAACAGGCGGGCACGCCCGCCGACGTCTACGAAGAGCCGGCCACGGAATTCGTCGCTCGTTTTATCGGCTCGATGAATATCGTGGAAGGTATCGTGCGGCGCAATCAGGTGCAGGTGGGCTCATTGGAATTCCCCGCTCCCGGATTTTCGGACGGCCAAAAGTTGCAGGTTGGATTTCGACCCTACTACGTCAAGGTGGCCGAAGATGCGACCCGCTACCGTCAGCAGGCCAAACTCCGCCACATTTACTTTCTTGGTGTCGCGTACCGGTTGGAAATTGAAACCGCGGACGGGCTGATTCTCCGCTCACGCATGAACAAAGAAGAGTTTCGCCGCTGCAATTTTGTCGTCGGGCAAGCCGTGTCGTTTGCCGTCACCCACTTCCGCATCCTGCCCCAAGAAGGCGCCGGGCCATCAAGCGAGGCCAAACCCGGCAGCCCCATCACGGTACCGCTGACGCCGTAAACGTTCCAGCTAATTCGGCTAGTAGAGCTCCCATTCAGGCTATAAGCTCCTCACCAGGTTCAACCCTTCAAGCGCGGTAGACACAAGGGACAGCATGGCAAGAAAAGCAGTGATCCTCCTTGTATCGATTGCAACTTTTCTCGGCGCCCTATCGTCATGCTCGCGAGCTTTCATTGTCAAAGCAGAGGGAAAATATGACGGCGCAATTTATTTTCGATTCTTCGATATTGGGGCGGCGACGCGTACAAAGCACAACGTCACCGAGCTGATCGTTCAACAGAGGATTGGAAACAATCAATGGGATCCAGCCTGGTCTCTCAATGGCGAGCGATCGATTGACGAAGTCGAGTACGGAAAGAACTACGACGGTCTTAACGAGACGACTCCAGCACGAGCCCTGTTAATGAAGGGAGAATATCGTGTGCATGTCAAGGACAGGCCCAGGTTCGACTCTCCTAGATACGGGTATGTTCAATTCACATTTAATGAGACTGGAGAACATAGTCATGTTGAACTCCCGGGACCCAAGCGAGATGGAAAAGCGGACGGGAGTTTCTGCGCAGATTCAGGAGTCTATCCCCAACTCCTCTTCGCACAACGAACCTACGAGCGCCTTTAAAGGGGCAACAATATCAGCACCCTATTGCGCCTTCCGGAGATGCAGCAACCCGCTGCCTGGGAAGGGCACGGTGAACATGCGTTCGCCTCCGCCGATCAGGACACCTTCCTGTTTCGCGCTTCCGGTTTCGAGTTCCATCCACTCCAAGGTGAAGGTGCCGCTCGCGCCGTTTAAATTCACGGTAACCGGTCGAGTCGCCTTTGCAGCGCCGGATTCAGCCGTCGCGCCGCCGGCAGGAATGTAGATCAAATACTCACCCCCCCGATCAGCGAGGCAATACCCGGTCGAAGCTAGCTCGCTTTGCGGAGTGACACGCTTCAAGTTCAGCCTGTCCGCCCACCGGCGCGTCTGCCCCATTGCCACCCGCGCGCGCTCATGCTGCGGCTCGTTCAATACCGGCTCCCCGATGGTCAACTCATGAACCGCGTCGAAGGGATCCATGTAGATGGGGCTGTACCCGCGCATGAAGCTTTCCCAGACATACTCCTGGTCGCCACCGATGCCGTGGATATGATCGGTGTCCAGTACCTGCACATGGTGTCCATCGGTCGTCGGGGGATTCCGCGCGTATTTGGTGTATCCGCCTGGTGAGATCCAGTCGGCTTCGCTTTCGAAGAGAGTGCGGTTTTCACCGCCGCCGAATTCTCCGAGTTGAAAAAAGGTCATGCCGACTGGATGCGCCATGAAACCTCGCTCACGCTCATACCGTTTGACGAAGCGAATGAAATGGTATTGCCAGCCGACCGACTCAGGGGTGGCCTCGTTCACTACTTCATACAGCACGTTGTCCAAATCATGCAGTGTCTCCAGCACCTGGCGCACATACGCTTCTTGGATCTCCAGCACCTGCGGTCCTGGCGATCGATGCACTTCCAAGCCCAGCCCGTCGCCGTTGGCGTCGCCGTCGATGCCGTTCACATTATTCTCGCCGTTCAGCGGATGCGCCTTCCATCCTCCCGGCGTCACCACACTGAACCCTTGAAAGAACATGACGGAGACATAGATGCCGCGCTGCCCCGCTTGCTTCACCCGCGCTCGAAGCCGCTCGAAGTAATCCGGGTTGAAGCGTGACAGATCCAATCGTGGCCCACCGTCTAAGGCGAGGCCAGGCCCGGTCCGCAGATACGGCAGCGGTGCGATATCCTTTTCATTGGGGGGAGGATTCATGAGCCACCCGCCGTCTGAATGGATCGATTCAGTGACCCACATGCGGATGAAATTATGATGCAGCGTGGTCAGACGATCGAGATAGGCCGGATAGTCGAACACCTGCGTGACATCCTGAAAGTTTTCCCAGGTGTGGGACCCGGTCACGTAGACGATCCGGTTGTCCGCATCGGCGAAATACCGTGGATTGTCAGGAGACTGTCGTAGTGGCCCGTGAGTGGGCAACTGCTGCGGGGAATCCCCGGCCCGACCTTCCACTTGGCCGGCGCCGCACAGTAACAGGGCAGTCACGATACACTGCAGTATGTTTAAGTAACGCACCATCGTCCTCCACCGGCATCGCATCTTACGCATCGGAAATTCACGCCGCAGCGATGAACGAGTCTCATAACGTTGCATGATGAGCGCTGACTCATCGAGAGTCCATGCGAGAGGCGTTAGTGGTACGTGATCCGGCGCTCACGGATATGCGCTTGTTTGATCCGGGGTTCACTGTCGCGTAGTTCCCACCACTCAAACGTCTCTGTAATCCAGTTTCCCGCCGTATCGTATACATACCGGTAGGTCTTGCGGTCAGTGAGCCGACCGGCGGCATCATAGCTACGTTCATCGATCTGACTACCACGGTCATCATAGAGAAACTCCGAATGCCCTTGCCTCCGTCCTCGCAGGTCCGACACGATTTTTTGCTGCACGTGCCCGCGTTCGTCGTAGCTGATCGCCACATCATGTCCCACATCGAATCGATCCGTCGTGACGATCTGATGCCCCGCCGCGTCATATCGATAATTCCGCTCGAATCGCTCCCGTGTCAGGCGCCCAGCGGCATCATAGGCGTACAGGTTCCGGTTCACGACCTGCACCGCATTGTAATGAAGGCCTCGCCTGAGTCGCCGAGACTCGTCATAGTCATAGAGGGACACATTCTCGAATGTCCCATCGCCCCATGCCGACAACTCGGCCGACCGATTGCCCTGCGCATCATAGACCACACGGGTTTCTTTCACGAGTTCGCCCCGTGCATCGCGGATTACTTCGGCGACACGTCTTCCATCCTGGTTGTAAACATACGTAAATCGCAGCGGCCATAGGCCTTGGGACGTGTCTTTCCCGCCCTGAACCCGTTCGAGAATAAGCCCCTGCGGATCGTAGTAATCGGTTTGCGCCAGGAGACTGTCTAAAGTTTCAACGGACCGAACGGTTCCGATCAAGCCGTCTTCCTCTCTAGCCGTGAGTTGGGCAGAAAGGACAGGCAGTGGCAGGCTCGCCATGTCGAGGGTGAATAGGCAGAGAACCAGCATGAGCGGAGAAAGCACCGCCCGATTCCATTGCCACCGGACCTCGAATGAATCCGAGACAACGCGCAGCAGGGATCGGGCGTATAGGACTGTCGGCTTCCTAGTCGACGGACGCCAAGGAGCCGAGAATATGGTATCCCCCATCGACGTAGATCACCTCTCCGGTGATGCCGCGGCCCAACGGGCTCACGAGGAACAGCGCCGTATCGCCGACTTCGCCCTGCTCGGTCGCCCGCCGCAGCGGCGCGAATGCACGATGGTGGTCGACCATTTTGCTGATGCCGGATACCCCACGCGCTGCCAGCGTTTTGATCGGTCCGGCGGACACGGCATTCACCCGGATATTCCTCGGTCCGAGATCGTGGGCCAGATAGCGCACCGTCGCTTCAAGAGCGGCTTTGGCGACGCCCATGACATTGTAGTGCGGCACAACCCGCTCACTGCCGAGATAGGTCAGCGTGACGACTGAACCGCCTTCCGTCATTAATGGCATCGCCGCCCTGGTGACCGCGACGAGGGAATAAGCGCTCACATCGAGGGCCGTCGCAAATCCCTGGCGGGTGGTGTTCACAAATTCTCCGGTGAGTTCTTCGCGCGGCGCAAAGGCAAGTGAATGGACGACAAAATCCAACCGGCCGAGTTTCTCCGAAGCCTGTTTCATCATCGCGGCGATCTGACTATCATCTCCGACATCACACACGCAGGCCGATGCGCCCGGCAGGGTCTGGACCAATTCTTCGACGTTTTCGCGCAACCGTTCGTTCTGATAACTGAACAGCATCTGCGCGCCTTCCCGCGCGGCAGCCTGCGCGATGGCCCAGGCGATACTGTGCTTATTGGCCACACCGATGATCAATCCCTTTTTACCTTCTAGCAACATACCGGCTTATGCTCCTTCAATGAGATGTCACCTGATTGGGCGCTGAACATACCATGATTCGCCCCCGGAGTGAATGACCTTCAGGCCATCCAACTGCGCCGTGCAGCGCTCTTCTACATACGTTCCCCCGTCCTTTCAGTCTTTCCTTTACCTCACGAAAGGTGGCGTCCGGATGGCCATAGATTGCGCGCATCGAACGAGCATCTTCTGAGGTGCGCGTTCTGCGAGCATATGGCTCCCCGGCCCTCCCAGCTCTTTTACTCTACCTCCCCCGTCCCCATGAGCGTGGCTGTAATCCCTTTCAACTGCGCGCGTCCAACGAGGGCCTTCTCAGGCCGCGCGTTGCGCGAGCAAGAAAGGGATTGCAGCCACGCTCACAGCTTCTTTCGCACCTCTTTCCAATCCTTCGCACCCTTGGCTTTGCGTGGCAGTTCGCCTTTGGGCAATTCCGGGACCACCACGACCTCCATGCGATGCTGCAGGAGCATGTCTGCAAAGCCTCTCGTGCTACCGATGCCGGATTTCATGGTCGTCCACCCGTCACTTTTCAACGCATCAAGGGTCGCATTCAGCCCTCCTGGCGTCGGCGTCGCCACGAACCCGGTAGGGAACTGATGCGCCCCCAGCCAGCGACGCACCTGTGCACTCGAGGCATGACCCATCGGACCCTGTTCGTGACTCCAGACATAGACCACGTTGTAATAGTACTGCGTCAGCCGAGACAATTCCTCGGCGGCCTCTGGAACCGGCATGGGTCCCGCGTCATCCGTTGTGTCCATCACCGGGGACTGTGCCGGAACTGCCGAAGCGGGAGCCGGTTGAATGAGCGCGTCTACTTCGACCACCACAATCGGACGCCGGCGTTCCCACACACACAAGGTTGCGTCAACTTTCTCCGCTGCAACGGGAGCGTCCGGATCGACCGACACGCTGATCACATTGGTGCCCCGCATTTTTGCCAGATAATCGAATGAGACCTGTCCGCGCTCATCGGTGTTGCCCGTGGCGACTTCCTTGCCGTCGATCTGCAGATGCAGCACCACACCGCTCGACGACGGGCCTGCCGTCGTTACCGCAACCTGCGCTTCGATACGAACCGAATGATTCGGCAACGTCAGGGCATCGCGCACGATCAACGTACCGGGGACCTTGCCGGCGGCTTCGGCAGTCGTCGCGATCCCGATACCGGCCACAAGAATCAAAGCCAATGTGCGTAATGCCGGACGAACACCTGTTGCCATGATACGGTTGGCTTTCTCTGCTGAACACCACATGCGTGATTAAGAAAACAGTCCGCGGTCGCGGCTGACGGTGAGATAGGTATCCCCCATACAGAACAACACAAGGCCGAGCAACGGCACGAGGGCGAACGACAACCAGCTCATCCACACGATGAGCAGCAGCAAGCCTGCTGCAAGGAGCGGCCCGCCGCGCTTTTCACCGATATAGAGATGACCGAGCCCTGGCACGAGAGACAAGGCCGCGGCGCGGAGAGCATGGGATGGTTTTTCCAGCGGGTCCATAGGAGCTACAGAGGAGTGAACGACGCACTCGCCGCAACGGAACCGAGGCTAGGCCTTCAGTGCCGCCAAGACCTCTTCGACATGACCGGGCACCTTGACCTTCCTAAAGGAAGCCTTGATTCGACCGGTTGCATCGATCACAAAGGTGCTGCGTTCAATGCCCATGTATTTGCGGCCGTACATGCTTTTTTCTTTGTAGACTTCGTAGGCCGTGCTCACCGCCGCATCTTCATCGCTCAGCAGCGCAAACGGTAATCCATACTTGGCGATAAATTTCTGGTGAGAAGCCTTGCCGTCCTTGCTGACCCCAATCACTACCGCTCCGGTCTTCTTGATTGCCCCCAGCGAATCGCGAAAATCGCAGGCCTCTTTCGTGCAACCGGAGGTATCGTCTTTGGGATAAAAATAGAGCACGACCTGCTTGCCCTTCAAACTCTTGAGCGTCACAAGGGTGCCGTCCTGATCCGGAAGGGAAAACTCCGGCGCCTTCGCCCCGACTTCTACTCCAGCTGCCATATCGCGTCGTTCTCCTTCAAAATTGCCGTCGCCGTTAGCGCGGGCCGCTGCCGATTGTGGGCCTTCTCGTCCCGTAGGCATGTTCCCTCGCCGGGCCCTTGGGGGCTTCCGGATTCCCGAACGGACGCAATGCCGGAGAGTCCCAGATAACTTTATCGCCGGGAGCCAGATTTGCCGCCTCGATGAATTCCTGGCGGGCCTGATCGGTTTGTCCCAACGCGTTCAGCGCCAACCCGTAATTGTAATGCGCTTGCCCGGAATCCGGCACGGCTTTGATCAGCTGTCCGAACAGATCTTTGGCTTCAGCCATCTGGCCGGCCAGAAAGGCCTGCCTCCCTTGGTTGTTCAGCGCGTTCGCATCGGCCTTCACTCCGTAAGCCAGTTCGAGAGGCACGAGCGGTTTGGGCTTCTCATGGGCACAGGCCGAAACGGACAGCACCACCAGTGACAGGGCTATCCAGAGACTGACTCTCATCGATGCCACCTCATTGATATCATTCGCCAGCAGAGTTACGGCTTGGCGCGTTTTCTCTGTTCTTCTTCGGACGTTTTGCGATACATCACGTCCCATTCGGGACTGCCTTCCACGATCTGTTTCGTGTAGGACGCCAGTTTGGCACGCACTTTTTTATCAATCTCCGCGTCCAGGGCGAGTTCAGCAGCGACCACGCGTTTGACCTCTCGCAACACCTTGCCATCATCCTCAGTCAGCCTGCACTGCGGGCTTTTCTTTAACGCGCCGAGTATCAAATGGGCCAGGTGGCTGGCTTTGTCATCACTGATCACGGTTAGGGCTCCCGTCGCGAGTGGCGCCGCCACTCATAAGATGATCCCGCGCTCACGCACCAGTTTCTGTTTGATCATCGTGAACATCTTCTGATAGTCGACCTGGCCTTGCTCGATCTGCCGTTCATAGGGCTGCATCATCCGGCGCACTTCGGCATTGAGGCGATCTTCCACCATGAGCTCCTCTGTCATCGTGTGTTCCAACGACTCGCGGAGCGCCTTTCGATCTCCGGTCACCTCGAGGAAGCTCAACTCGTGCAATCGAGTGAGCACCGAATCCGCCATATGATGCACCCGCTCTTTCGCCAATCTCATGGCCCTTACTCCTCGGTCGAATGTTCCGTCGAACTTCTACCCGACCGGTTGCGCCGGCTCGATGCGCTCCACCCGAATCGTACTGGCGTTCATAGCCTGCCGCAATGTCGCCGCATCACCCAACACCCGTCCCACGACGTTCACCCGATCGGCAGGCACAGGGTCCGCCCCCATGCTCATCGGCGTGCGTCCAAAGAAGATCGCCAAGACCTGGCCGGCTCCCCAGAAGGCCACGTCGCCGATTTTGACTTGCGTCGTCGCCGTTTCGCGATGATCTTTCACGCCGGGAATTTTAAAATAGAACTCTTCGCCCCAGACATTCAACGGTCCCTCCGCCGGCAAGGCCTGATAGAGTTCCTCGGCGGTTTTTGTTCCCTTCAGTTCGGCCTCCAATTGAATGCCGCCGACCTTGATTCGAATGCGTTTCATCGTCCCGTTCGTGGTCATGATCCCTCATCTGCGCCGTAATACGCTGCGCCGCACCATAATGACGAAACTCCGCACCAGTCGCGGACTCTAACTTGTTTATCCCTTGAAATCAAGGTTACAATCCTGCCCGGCCGATTCCTGGCCACCCCTATGCTGACATCCACGTTTGTCCATTTGAACGGTATCGGGCCGGCAACTGAGCGGCGCCTGTGGGAAGACGGCATCGCCGATTGGGCGACCTTCCGGCGGGAGTCGCAATTGACCGGCATCGCGCCGGCGCGTAAAGCCGCCTATGACGCAGAGCTGGCCCTCGCGCAGGACCACCTCGACCTCCATAACCCTCGCTATTTCGCAGACTGTCTCCACACCCGCGACCATTGGCGCTTGTTTCAGACCTTCGGTGCACGCGCGCTTTATCTCGACATTGAAACCACAGGACTCTCGGCCCGCGAGGGGCAGGTGACCATCGTCGGGCTTCATCGCCGGGGGCGGATGCGCACCTTGATCCATGGCCAGGATCTCACCCAGGAAACCATTCAAGAGGAACTCGACCAAGCCGACCTCCTCATCACATTTTTCGGGACGGTCTTCGACATGCCGTATCTGCAAACCTGCTTTACCGGCTTGCGCCTGTCGATCCCCCATTTCGATCTCTGCTTTGCGGCCCGACGCGTCGGCTTGCAAGGCGGGTTGAAGTCTATCGAACGGGAGCTAGAGATCGCACGGGATTCAGATCTGCTCCAGCTGGATGGATTGGAAGCGGTTCGATTGTGGCACCGCTACCGCGCGGGCCACGACGCCGCCCTGGAGCAACTCGTTCGGTATAACGCCGCCGACACCCAAAACCTGGAGCCCCTCGCGACCTGCCTCTACGAGCGGCTGGCTTTGCGATACGGACCGCAGTCTCTTGGTCTGGTCGGATAACGTGAACACCGCGCCAGAGAGGTGGGACTGGATAGGATACGGGCACACAGACCGTGGACTGGTCCGCTCGACCAATCAGGATGCCTTCCTCGTCGATAACCGGCGCCGCCTGTGGGCTGTCGCCGATGGCATGGGAGGACATCCCGGCGGAGACGTGGCCAGCCGCATCGTCATGGATACGCTCGCCGACTTTTCACCAACCCTCCTTCACAGCTCCGAGAACCCCGACGAGGACTATACCGGGCAACAGTCCTTTCTCCTGACCACCATGGCAGAGCAGGCGCATGCGGCCGTCCGCGCGTATGCCGACCGTCACCCGTCCTTCTACGGGATGGGAACGACCCTGGTGATGGCCCATCTAATGACTCTGCCCGCCCCTCGACTCCTCGTGCTCAATGTCGGCGACAGCCGGGCCTATCTCGTCCGGGCGGGGCACACCACGCAGTTGACTCGCGACCACACCCTGGTTGACGACTCTGTGCGCGAGGGCCGCCTCACTCCTGAGCAAGCGGCCCGGCATCCGGACCGTCACATCCTGACTCGGGCGATCGGGCTTGGACCTGTCATCCAGAGCGATCTCTTTCCCGTCGATGTCTGCATCGGCGATGTGCTGTTGCTCTGTTCCGACGGACTCACCAACATGCTGCCGGACGAACGCATTCTGGAGATCGCCCTTTCGCATAGAGACAATCCCCCCCTCGCGGCTCAGGCCCTCGTTCAAGCGGCGCTCGATACCGGCGGCATCGATAATGTCACCGTCGTGGCCTGCGCCATGACCGGCCTGCCCGATCAGGCAAATATCCATTGACAGTGCCTCAAGGCACCAGGTAGCCTCAAATCAATGTGCCCGCTTCTATGAACCGACAACGGCATCACCATCGTCCATTCAGGCTTCTGGTCCGGGGATGGCTCCTGCTTAGCCCGCTCCTGGCAATAATATTGTGCGCTCCGGCGGCACGTGCCGAGGAGCCGCATGATCCGGAAGCCACCCTGCGCACGCTCGTTCGGGCAAATGCCGAGCGGGACCTCGCGACCATGTCGAAATATATGTCGCACGACGTGGATGCCATCGGCTATACGATCGATGGCCGCAAATATGTCGGATGGCCGGATCTGGCCGCCGATATGCGCAGCGAGTTTGATTCGGTGGTCAAGCTGGAAATCCCCATCACCGACCTACGCATGTGGAGGAACGGGGGTGTGGCCTGGTTCGCCATGGAATTAGACTATATTCGCTACAGCAACCCCGGCGATCTCACCCAACGCATGGTCCTTCCACTCCGGGAAACCGGTGTGTTGGAGCGACGGGACGGCCGATGGATCCTCGTGGCCTGGCATGAATCCACACGTCATCATGATAGCGCAACGGAACAGGCGGCCGCCGACCGTTTGGCGCTGCTGCACCGGGCCTCGGATATGCCGCCGGCGGTTCCGAACGCCGTCGACCTGAGCGGCGAATGGGAAGTCACGGAAATCGAAGACAATAAAAAGTACGTCGCCACACTGAACGCCCAGGGCAGCGGTCCCTACACCTGGCAAGAAGGACAATTTTCTACGACCAGCTTCAACGATCGACGTTGGCAAGGCACGTGGAAGCAAACGGGAAACGATCGCGAGGGTGCCTTTGAAGTCATTCTCTCGGAGGATGGCACGGAAGCCAAAGGCATCTGGTGGTATGTGCGTGTCGGCACCCGAGACAACATCCCGCCCCGGCAACATGGCGGCAGCTACCTGTGGAAACGACTCACCCCGGCTCCGACGGCTCCTTAACGGACGGGCGGTTACTCCCTACAGAGCTTCACACACACACTCATGGACGGCCGGTCTGCTACAACGAGGAGGGGGCTATGAATCGTGCGCTTCTATTGCTAATCATGTTATTGGGCGTCACGAATATGGTCTATGCTGGCGGCGGACACGATCATCACGCCATCCCAACCATGCCGAGTTTGGGTGAGACGAAACTCACTATCGAGGATCAGACCGTCACGCTCACCTTCGGCCCTGTCGATCTTCCGACCGGCCATGACGGCGATCTGGCATCCAGTATGCCGAAGAAGGTGTTCCAACTGCCCGAGGACACCTACATGATCGGGTACAAATCCGAAGTCTTTACCAAGGATGGCAAACCGCTCCCGAAGAATTATCTCCATCACATTCTCATGTTGAACAATGACAAACCCAGCGTCTCGTGCGATGGCGAACCCTTGTTTTTTGCCGGAGCCGGACTCGAAATGACCGAAGCGCGTTTCCCAGACGGATACGGAGTGAAGTTGGGCAAAGGCCAAAATCTGATGTCTGTGGTGGCCTTCTATCACAAGGCCCCTCCGACGAAAGATGTGATGGCTCGCTTCACGATGTACGTCGCACCCAAGGGCGCGAAGGTTCAGGAGATGGACGTCTACCAGGTGGGCGTGAACATTGTGTGCTACAGCAAATTCGCGCAACGGGGCCCGGACCAGACGGACGAAGGCATCGAAATCAAGCCGGGAGTCTCAGTCCTCTCCGCACCCCTGAAGTTCAACATGGATGGTTGCGTCAAGTTTGCCTATCCCCACGGACATGACGAGTTGCTCATGGTGGCGCTGGAGAATAAGACCGCAAACGAGACGCTCCTCCGCACTGTCCCCGAAGTCGATGCCGATGGTACGTTCAGGGACTTCCTGCCTCATCAGGTCTATCGGGACAGCAAAGGATTTCCCGTGACGAAACAGGATAACTACGAAATGGTCATGGTCCACCACCACCTGCTGCAAAACCCCAATATCCAACATGGCATGGGCAACTATCTGCTCTATATGACGCCTGGCGCTTGCCCGCAGGCATCGACCACTGCCTCGGCGCATTAGACGGAGCCTTTGGGTGCCCCCACAGTGTGGCCACTGTTGGGGACTCCACCCGATCAGACATCGGGACTAGCACAAGAGACGTACGAGATCCCGTTCCAATCCGAACACCTCCCCCGCCTCGGGTGCTCTCGGGCTTCATCAATTTTCCAATTTGTCTCTTCCTTCCCCTACCGAAGTGGAACCGCCCCCTCGGGCGGCGGACTGGGATTCTCAAGAACGTGTATGATATTGAACCACTCATGCAGACCAATCAGCTGGGGAAGGACAGATTTGTCTGCCTGAGAGGGAGATCATGTTCATCAACGTACGGTGGTGCATTCCCCGGGGCTCATACAGCCTCCGGGCTCGCTGAACGCGCCCCGGCGTGAAGACCATGAGCTCTTCCATGTCCTTGCCTGAACCTTCGCTGCAGATCCTCCTCATCAACGAGAATCCCGACGAAATCAAGTTGGTGACCACCAGCTTACGGAGCTTCTTCGTCGGTTGTCGCATCGAAGCCGGCTACTCATCCGACGATGCCCTTGCATTCAGCCGCCAGGGTGACTGGCACATCATTCTCATCGATCAGGATCTGAGGCCGGAACGAGGGCTCGATTTGCTGGCACGACTTCGTCGCAATGCCCCCTACGCCGCGATTCTGCTCCAGACCAACGACAGTGACTCACACACCGCGGTGCAAGCGCTCCAACACGGAGCTGACTTTTTGCTTTTCAAACGATCTCCCGGCTTTATCACAGAGCTCCTCTTTTCGGTGCAGGAAGCCCTCGAAAAACGCGACCTGCAAATGAAGCTCGACCACACATTTCAACGCCACCTGCGCGTGATCGAAACACTGAGCGATTTATTGTATGAGCTTGATGCAGAAGGTCGTTTTGTCTATGTAAGCCCGACGGTCACCGTGATGCTCGGATACACGGCGGAGGAACTTGCCGGCCGGCACTACTCGCTCTTACTTCCGCCTCAACAGGAATCAGCCGCGCGTTTCCGATTGAATGAACGCCGAGCCGGCAGTCGTTCAACGCGCCGAATGGAACTGACTCTATACCGGAAGCCCCCTCCAGATGTTCCGCCGGCACCCCTCATTGTGGAAGTCACGGCTAAAGGACTCTTCGACTCCACGAATCGGTATCTCGGAACGGTCGGATTGTTACGCGATCTATCTCAACAAAAGGCCCAACAGAACCGCCTGGCCGAACTGGAATCACGCCTTCAAGAAACCGATCGTCAACTCACCCTCTCACGTGAGGCGGCCCGTGTGTCTCGCCAGTTGCAGCAACCACTCACGTCCTTACTTCAGGACTCACAACGATTGCTGACCTCGATCCAAGACAGCCGGATCGAGCAACATGTTGAGACGATGGTCGCCCAGGCATCACAAGCGAGCCGGCTAGGACACCAGCTGGCCGAAGCAATCCATGCTCCCACGACAGAATTGGTGCCTCTTGACTTAGAGGACGTGCTTCAGACCGTTGCCCGGACGGCACAAGGTGAGACCCAAGCCCCACGGTTTCTGCTCACCACCCGCTTTGCAGGCAACCTTCCCGTCATCCTTGGTTCGCGTTCGGCCCTGGAAACCCTTGCTCACACCTTGCTCACCTATGCCTCCCAATCCGCATCCCGCAACATGACTCCCAGGCTCGTGTTGCAAACAGCAGCATTGGCCGTAGACAGTTCGGGAGCGCACCCGCAATACGTGGGATCGCCCTCGCAGCCGGTTCGTATCTATGCAAGCTTTACGATCCGGGGAAGTGCCGGCGCTCTGCGTCTGCCGCCGGAGAGTCAATCAACGCACGATCGTCCGGCGGAGAGTTTGTTTCACGCACATCGTATCGTTCAGGCGCATCGAGGCGCCATCGAAGTTGAACATACACCCGAAAGTGGCGTAGCCATCACCGTTCGCATTCCGGCTTCGGACGACTTCTCGCGGAGTGGATCACCGGAGCCACCGGCCTCGCCGCCCCCGTTCGATAGTCACACGCCAGCGAGATACATTCTCCATCAACACCCTGAACGTCGCAGATCAGAACGCAAGCCGTTTTCTCTGCCCGTCCAATTGTCGATCGGCGGCACGACTCTTCGCGGCCTATTACGCAATATGAGTACGGAAGGGGCGCTCCTGACTATCCGAGGAATGGAGGCTTCCATCCATCTGCAGCCGGCCTATGTCGTCATCAAGACACCGGTCAGTTTTCTTGAACTTCAGGGCGTGGTGCATGAGCGCTCCACCTCAACCGAATTATCTCTGCCAGCCATTAAGGATTTTGTGATTTCGTTTTCTCTGGCCATTGAACACGAGCGCAATATACTCCGGTCGCTGCTTGAAGGCCTGCAGGAGGGGTCTCCGCAGATCACCTTCGAAGGATTGATTCTCCCCCTGGAAACAACGAGCCATCGCCGTGATTCTCTTCCATCCTCGGCCATGCCGGAAGATCGGCGCGAAGCCATTCGACTGAGCATCTCCTGCCCCATACAGATGACGGAATCCGAAGCGGTCACGCCGCGTCCATTCGGCAGGATCATCAATCTCAATGTGAACGGGGCGTGCATCGAGGTACCTGCAGCTGCCGTCTTAACCGGACATTCGCAGCTCATCCGTCTCGACCTCATGGAATCGACCGCCATCGCGTCCGGCACCCCGCCATCACCTGGGATCGATCAACCATTGCCGGCACACATCGTCTGGAGACGTCCGGCGGAGATGATGTCGACACACCGTCCCGCAGCAACGGAAGAACAACGACATCGGATCGGTATACGCTTTGGCAGTTTGTCCTCCGCGCAAGAGCAGAAATTACGTAGCATCGTGGAAGCCGGGTTCCGCGGAGAGCAGAATCAGGCCGAATCCGAGTGGGACGCCCCTGTCCTCACCGAGTCACGCAACCTACGCAACCGTGAAGGCTATACGATCACGTTACGTCATGACTTTCCTACGCAAGGCGGCGGAGCGCACGAGCCGCTGGTACTCTTCTGCCCGGGATACGGCACAACGCAGCACGCCTACATTGCCTTGGCTTATATGCTGGCTGGGCGCGGATTTCATGTACTGCGATACGACCACAGCCGCCATATCGGCCTGAGCGATGGCGACCCCTCGCAGACCACGTTCACCTCCCTTGAAGACGACCTCGATACGGTGTTGAGCTTCGCCCAAGAACATTGGCCGGAACGGCCTCTCACTCTCGTGGCCCCGGACCTTCTCGGTCGAATCGCGTTACGAAGACGGGATTGGCACAGATGGATTCGTCGCCTCCTGCTTCTTAATCCGACACTCGATCTCGGACAGTGCCTGCAAAACCTGCATCAGCGGGATCTGTTACACGAGCATCTCAACGGCACGCGCCTGGGATTGGGGAATTTGTTCGGCATTCCGCTCGACATCGATCATTTTCTGGCTGACGCGGTTGCCGCACAGTATACGGATGTCACAGTCCTGCAGGATGAACTGACCCACTGTGGAACAGACGTGGTTCTTCTAACCGGTGGACAAGATGGCCCTGATGGCTCGATTCCCGCCCCTTCCCCGATCCTTGTCAATGATGTCCTCTCTCGGCTTGGCGCGAAAGGCAGGAAAGTGCTCTTACCATCGTCGACCCTGGCGGCAGGCCCTATTCCTCCACCGACTCTGCGTGCAAGCTGGCAACAGCTTGCACACCTCTGCCAAGCGGGACAGGCGCTTCATGAACCAGGACCCGTCATGCTTCGGCCGCTCTTACAGGCAACCTCCACCCGGGCCCGGTTCGAACGCGATCAGCTTCGCCACAAACAGGGCATCGGCACCGCAAGCAGCGAACGGCTCTGGACGGCACACACTGATCTCACCAGCGCCATGGATGAGCTGCCGTCACATTGGCATTCGATCGATCAGCTCTATCAACTCCTGCAACCGCTCGATGGAAACCTGGCGCTCCTGGACATCGGATGCGGCATGCATTCCTTCACCCGGTTACTCCTACTCAATCTGTCATACCGCCTGCGCGCACAAACCTGGCAGCATACTCAACCGCTCCGGTATGTCGGCCTCGACTTCTCCCCGGGCGCGCTGCATGCTGCGCGAGCCTCGACACAAGCGGCGTTACAACACCTCGACAAGTTGTTTTCCGGACGTATTTCTTCACCGACTCCCGTCACTCAGCAATGGATTCTCGGCCGCTCAGCAGAAACGCTGCCGTTTGCAGACCGCTCCTTTGATCGTGTGGTGGCGAATTTCTCGCTCAGTTTTGCACGGTCACCAATGCACATGTTGAGGGAACTCTTCCGCGTTCTTCGGCCCGGCGGAAAACTTATCTTGAAAGCTTTCACGCCGACCGCCGATTTGGCCCGCCTTTACAGACCGTCCTTACATGAACTCGGCATCGACGCGTTTTCGGGAGCGCCACGCTTGGCCTTGCACCGCATGGCACAGTGCTGTGTGGCGCTACGTACAGGACAACTGCACACGTTTGAAGAAGACAGCCTGACCACTCAGCTTTCGCGCGTCACACCCCTTACGCCACGGCTCGTTCGTACCTTCGCTGGACAGATTCTGCTCGCTGCCGCTGAAAAACCTGATTCCCCTAGCTGAAACAATAGGTCGCATATATACTTCACTCACTAGCATAAAATCTGCAGTGAGTCAGGCGACACCATGGCAAACAGGTGTCTGGCTCGATATTCCTTCCATGGGACTATGACGCTTCACCCCAACAGTCAGCACATGCCCGTCCTTCGAACATCCATGGACATCATCAGACTGCTTGGCGATTTTGCCGAGACGTTAGGATCCGCACGGGATGTGTCAGGTCTCGGGAATCCAATTGTGACGACTCTCTCGCACCACACTCGGCTGCCCGAAGCAGCATTATGGATTCGAGCATCAGCAGATGGACCGTATCGTCTCCTTGCATCCCATGGCCACAACGCTCCGTCTTCAGTACCGTCGATCTTGACCGCTGATCACCCGCTCGTGAAAGGTCTATCTGCCCAGCCATATGTGTTTCACGGTGGCCAAGATCCATCCTCGTCGGTTGGGTTTGCCATGACGGCGGTCCGCGCAACCCTGTGTCTTGCGCTACGAAACAAAGGACGACTCCTCGGCCTCTGCATCTTGGGTCCACTTAATACAAACAGCCACATCGACGAAGAAAGCATCACCATCGTTGAAACGATCGCGCGCATCGCCGCGAATAGCCTCGACCATCATCTCACGCAAGACGACTTCCGTCGCTCATCCACGCTGATGAGACGGACGGATCGACTCCGTTCCTTGGAAATCATGGCCGGCGGGTTTGCCCATGAAATCCGCAATCCACTCACATCGATCAAAACGTTCGTCCAGTTGGCCCCTCAACGACAGCAGGATCCGGTTTTCATCAAAGAGTTCAGTAAGCTGGCCATAGAGGACATTCATCGCATCGAACGCCTGCTGCATGAGATTCTCGACTATGCCAGTTACATGACCCCTCGGCCCACCGAGGTAGACGTGAACCACCTCGTCGCCTCCTGTATCGGGTTCATCTCATCGAGCGCTGCGCATCGGGGCATTCAAGTCCAGACGCACTTGTCACCTCAGCTCCCGCTGCTCTTGCTCGATCGTCAACAGATCAAACAAGTGTTGCTGAATTTGCTGCTGAATGCTCTGGATGCAATGCCCAGTGGCAACGGCATTATTCAGGTCCATACGCGTCTCGTGTCGGAGGGAGACCACCCGGCGCGGGTGCAATTGGAAGTCGAGGACGAAGGATGCGGAATCGCGCCCGATCATCTCGAACACATTTTCGATCCGTTTTTCAGCACCAAACATTCCAATAGCGTCAGTGAAGGAGCCGGACTCGGGCTCACCACAGCGCATCAAATTGTTCGTGAGCACGGCGGCACCCTCACCGTCGAAAGTCGCGTAGGAGCAGGCTCCACGTTTTCGGTCCATCTTCCAGTTCCCGAGACAGGCCCCACAGTGTCAGCAGCACGGGAGTAACATGAAAAAACGAGTACTACTTGTCGACGATGAGCCGCGTGTCCGAGCCTCGCTGAGAACGGTTTTGGAGCCGACGTATGAAATTGTGGAAGCGGCGGATGCCACCGAAGGCCTTCGGAGCTTTAAACACGATGCCCCTGACCTAGTGCTCCTCGACGTGATCCTGCCGGGAACGGATGGTCTGTCGGCACTGCAAACCATGCGTACCGAGAATCGAGCCATCCCCGTGATTATGCTAACCGGCACCAAAGCCGTGAAAACTGCCGTCGATGCCATGAAACTCGGAGCCGCCGACTATATCTCCAAACCCTTCGACGTCGAGGAACTCCAGATCGTCATCGAACGAACGCTGGGCAAGCAGGAACTCGAACACGAGGTCCGCCAATTGCGTGCGCAGGTGGTACAGCGTTATGCCTTCCACAATCTCATCGGTAAAAGCCCTGCCATGCAGGAAATCTACGCCAAAATCGAACAAGTGGCAGACAGCCGCACCACCGTGCTGGTGACCGGTGACAGTGGGACCGGAAAAGAACTGGTTGCCAAAGCGATTCACTACAACAGTGCCAGGCGGGAACGCCCGTTCGTCGCACTCAATTGCGCGGCCTTGCCGGAAACACTCATCGAAAGCGAATTGTTCGGCCATGAAAAGGGTTCATTCACGGATGCCACGGCACGCCGAGTGGGGCAGTTCGAATTGGCGCACACGGGCACACTGTTTCTCGATGAAATCGGCGATCTCAGTCCGGCCACGCAGGCGAAACTTTTGCGGGTGCTGCAGGAACGGGAATTCACGCGGGTCGGCGGGGTGCAATCCATCAAGGTCGATGTCCGGATCGTCGCGGCGACCAACAAAAACCTCGATGAGATGGTCAGAAAAAACCAGTTTCGCGAGGACTTGTATTACCGTATCAACGTCATTGCGCTCTACCTCCCGCCCTTGCGCGAACGGGGCGAAGACATTGCCCTGCTCGCCAAGCACTTTCTTTCCAAACGCATTGAGGAAGAGAAACGGCCGCCTCAGGAGTTCACGAAAGACGCGATCGAATTGATCTCACATTATCCGTGGCCGGGCAACGTGCGCGAGATGGAAAATATCATCGAACAAGCCTTCATCTGGTCGAAAGGCTCCACGGTGATCACGCCGGAGCACCTACCGAATATTCTCCGGACCGATACGCGATCATCGTCCCTTCGAGACGACACCCTCGCCGGACGATTATCCTTAGAGAAGGCCGTCATGGAATTCGAACGCGAAATTATTTTGGATGCACTCAAGCGGACGACATACGTACAAACACATGCGGCGACCATGCTGGGCATCAGCCGTCGCATGCTGAAGTATCGCATGGACACCCTGGGAATCAGCAGGCCTGACAGCGGCGGCGGCAATGCCGAGACGTCACTGCCTCAGGAATGACACACTCTGGCACAACAATTTCGGCATCTGTCTCACAGTTTTTACAGTAGGAGCTGCCGTGCCAAAATATCTTGTGGCCTGAAATAGATAGACCTGCTATATATTGATCGTTTTACGTCTACGTAGACGGTGTAGGTTTTGCGTTTCGTTTTCCCTGAATCTGGCAATACACCGGGAGCAGTCTGGATGGGAACTCAGGCATCAGCTGAACAGATGAGCACAAAACCGTCGGTCCTGGTCGTCGACGACGAAACAGGCCCTCGGGACGCGCTGAAAGTGATCCTTCGCCCCTTCTTCACCATTCACTCTGCCGACAACGCCAAATCCGCACTCCGGGTTCTGAAGGACCAGCACATCGATCTCATCACGTTGGACCAGAAATTACCCGACCGTCAAGGCATCGACCTCCTGCAGGATATCAAGCAGGACTACGCCGACATTGAAGTCATCATCATTACTGGCTACGGCAGTCTGAAGTCCGCGATGGAAGGCATCCGGCACGGCGCGGCAGGGTATCTTCTCAAGCCGTTCAATGTGACGGAGCTGATCACGCTGATCAATCAGACCCTGGAGAAGAAACAGCGACTCGACTACTTACGATCGTTTCTGAAAACGTCGACCGCCTTGTGGGGCACCGAAGAAGAAGTGGCGCACGCGTGGAAGGAGCTGCAATCGAAGTACTTCGCGATAGGCACTTCCTCCACTGAAGCGTTCGGAGGCCCAGGGGACGTCACCGCGCTCATTCCATTGTTATCCGACTTGCTTGAAGCGAAGGACCGCCAGCTCCTCAACCATTGCAGCCGCGTGAGTTTCTATGCATCGCTTCTCGCGAACCAACTGACGCTGCCGCTGCCCGACCAGAAGGCTTTGGCGCTGGGAGCGTTCCTGCATGATATCGGCAAGATCAGTCTCTCCAGCTACAAGTATTCAGCGGATGACGATGAGAACCTGAAAACCAACACCCATGGAAGAGAATGTTTCGAGGCAGGGGCCCGGATGCTGTTACCGCTTGGCTTCCAAGCAGAGGTCGGACAAATCGTGGCCTATCATCAGGAGCGCTTCGACGGTGTGGGCAATCCACACGGCCTGGAAGGCGCAGGCATCCCGCTGTTGGCACGAATCGTCGCCATCGCGCAGGCATTCGACAACCTGACGGTGGATATGCCGGGGCATCAACCGACATCCATCGATGAGGCCATTCGGCAAATTCTGCTGCAAGCCGAGACGCACTTCGATCCCAAGTTGACGGAGCTCTTTGCGCAGGTGGTGCGGGAATGCAAGTCTTCTCTGCCGGCGCTCGCGATTGCCAAGACCTCGCCGACCAGCTGATCTGGCGTTACCGCCGCTCCTTCGCGCTCGCAATCATTTCAGCCGCCGCCGCGCGCGCCTTCTTGGTCACCGTCACCCCGGCCAACATCCGCGCCACTTCTTCTTCCTGTTCATCGAGACTCAGCAAGCGAACTTGCGTCACCGTTCGATTCAGCCGCACCTGCTTTTCCACGAGATAATGCGCATGCGCCTGAGAGCCCACTTGAGGAAGGTGGGTGACGCATAACACCTGGTGGTGGCGACTGAGATTTCTGAGGCGCGCCCCCATCACGTCGGCGACGGCACCCCCGACACCGGCATCGACTTCGTCGAAAATCAGGACCGGCACTCGATCGCTCTCAGCCAGAATCGTTTTTAGTGCCAGCATGACCCGAGACAATTCTCCTCCCGAGGCCACCTTCGCCAGCGGTTTGAGCGGTTCTCCGGGATTCGCCGAAAACATAAAGCTCACCGTATCCTGCCCTGCCTGACCGAAGGGCGCATCACCGGTGAGCCGCGAGACCTCCACGCTGAAACGAGTTCGCTCCATCCGGAGGGCTCCCAGCTCCTTCATGACCTGAACCGTTATTTTTTTTGCCGCGTCAAGCCGGTTGCGAGACAGCCGCTCCGCCACATCGCGTAGGCTGCGCGCCCCCTGCTCGACCGCTTGAGTAAGGTCGTGCACGTGTGTCTCCGCATGATCCAATTGAGCCAGCTGCACGCGGAGGGAATCCTGCAAGGCCAGTACAGCGTCCAGCGAACCGCCATATTTTTTTACCAGTCGGTGAAGCCGGTCCAGCCGCTGCTCTATCTCCAGCAAGCGGCCCGGATTGGCCTCCACATCATCGCGATACCGGCGGACTTGTTCAGCGAGGTCCTTCAGCGGGACGACCGCGTCTTCAAGCGTGTTGGCCCACTCGATCGTCGTGGCGTCGATCGACTCCATTTTGGAAACCAGCTTCCGGGCACCCGCCAACAGACTCAAGACTCCTTGGTCGTCTGCATACAGCATGTCATGGAGTTGCTCAGAGAAATCTCGAAGTTGCTGGCTGTGCATCAACCGGGGACGTTCCTGCTCGAGTCGCACATTCTCGCCAGCCTCGAGGCCCGCATCCGTCAATTCCTGGAATTGAAACCGCAGGAGATCCTCCCGCTCTCGACGCTGGGCGATCTGCGCCGTGAGAGTCTCCAGGTCGGCCACCCGGTCCAGCCAATGCCGATAGGCAATCTGATAGTCCTGCCGGAGCGCGTGAAGGCCGCCGAACGCGTCCAGCGCGTCCATTTGAGCGGAAGACGACAACAGCGATTGCTGTTCGTGCTGCCCGTGGACGTCTACTAGTGCGCCGCCTAATTCTTCCAGCAGATGGACCGGGCAGAGGTTGCCGTTGAGATAGGTCCGGTTGCGGCCCGTGCGGGAAATCACGCGTCGAATGAGAATATCCGTCTCGCCGGCGCGCGCAAAGCCTTTGCTGTGCAATAACGCAAGGAGCGGATGGTCAGGCGCCAGTTGAAACGCCGCTTCGAGCTCCGCCTCTTCGGCCTGAGCACGAATGTGTTCGGCGGAAGCACGGCCTCCGACCAGCAGGGTGACGGCATCGATGAGGAGAGATTTTCCAGCGCCGGTTTCACCGGAAAACACAATGAAACCGGCGCCGAAGGTAACGGCCAGCTGCTCGATGACACCGAAATTCGAGATGCGCAGCTCGGTCAGCATGCCGCTGAGAGTCTGGCGCTAGGCGGCGCCGGAATGTTGAGCGAGGAGCGTATCGATGATCTCTTTAAACTGGCGTTTGGGACGCGCACCGACCAACCGTTCCACGGCCTGACCGTTCTTGAAGAACAAAATGGTCGGAATGCTCATCACTTGATAACGACCGGCGATTTCCGGGTTCTCATCGGTATTGAGTTTACGAACTTTCACTTTGCCGGCATATTCCGTCGCTAGTTCATCGACGATCGGAGCGACCATCTGACAGGGACCACACCACACGGCCCAAAAATCTACCATGACCAATTCGGATGCCTTCATGACATCCTCATCCCACGTTGCATCCGTCGCTTTCAACGCATCGCCTGCCACAATCCCCTCCTTCTCTACCCGCATCCTGCAGTCTGGTTCACGTCCTGAAGCGGCTTCAGGTACTGTTTGTCATCCTATAACATGGTTTTACGGAGAGTCAAATCACGGTCTCACCCATTGCCACTGAGGAGGCGCTCCTGACCACCAGTCATCCGGGCGTGCCCGTCGCCATGCCGTCTGCTCCTGCCACAACTGTGCAACGAGACGATCATCCAAGCGCGCAGCCATCGCCGCGGTCACATCTGCCTGTCGTTGTACGGCTTGCTGGATGACCTCTTTGGCAATCCGTGCGAGGACATCCGGTGGATCGAGCAAATCCTCGACCCGTCCCGTCGACAAATTCAGATAGAGCTGCTCGACCCGAACCCATTGATCGGTGTGCGCCAAGTGTTGCAGATAGCCGTCGAGCGCATGGTAGGCATAGGTCAGATAGACATAACTCCGCACGGAGGGCGCATCCCTCACTTCTGCCTGACAGGCCTCCAGCGCTTGACGATAATCTCCCGCCTTCAAAAACACCGCGGCCCTTTCGAGATGGGACATGCGTTCTGTGGCAGAAAGACCGGCTGGATACAGTTCCTGCACGGCGATTGCCAATACCAGAAGGCAGGTCGCCAGAACGGTGCGCCGGTTGAGTCGAACTCTAGATGCACACTTCGTTTCGGTCATGCTGGGCAATGCCACTGAGAGATGGAATTCAACCGGCCGTTTCGCTAATAACGCCCGAATGGCATCGATTGCACAGGGAGCGCGTTTTGGACACGGCCATAGGGACCACCAGGGGCGGCCCACGGCAACCCCCGATCTCCGACCAGCAACGGACCCAGGATAGTCCTCGCCACGATCGTGCCGAAGTTTTCCGTCCAGCCAATGCCCGTCATGCTGAACATGAAGGAATAACTCTGCCGATCCGGGAACTGCAAATAGTACAAGCCGAGCGACCAACACTTACACGGGTTTTGATACAGCGCCACCACATCGAATTCCGGACTGCGTCCGCCTTTCACATCGTAGTACCCCTTCGCCCCGACGGTCCACCCCCAGGGCGTCCGGAATCCGCCACCGGCCGTCGCGAACTGGATCTCCTTCGTGGGCGCATAGACTTCATTGAAGGAAATCGGATTCCAGATATCGCCGCGCCTGACCCGATTGCCGTCATGACTGAATCGTTGCCCGACCTCAACGTACCAGTAATTCGATTGCTGGACTCGAAGATCGGTATTCCACTGGCTGAACGTCCCGCGATACGGATCGAGAAACGCATCCACCGACAAATAGGAATTCGTCGGCGGGAGCATCTGTCCGGCCGTCACGTTCTTTCCGAGCGCTTCGTTGAGGCCGGGAGGACGAAAGAACTCCGGCGCCGTGTTGCCAATCACCGCACGCATCCAGACATCGGACATTTTACGTCCCTGCACGTCTACCGTCGCCGGCTGCAAGGGCTGCGTCAAGGAGCCCAGAAATGGCAATACACCGGGCGTAAATTCGCGCGCCCGCGTCTGCACCGCCCCCACGTGATAACTTTGCGCCACGGTCAGATCCAGCCAATTGAAACTCTTCCCATTGAGTTGTTGCTCCAACAACTTGGTCCGGAGCGCATAGGTCAGCAAATTTTTCTTGGGAATGTCGTCGATCTGATCGATCTGCGCAATCTGGCTTTGATCGCTCCCCGGCACATATTCATAGGTGACGCTGGGTTCAATCGTGTGGAGAAAACTCCCACCCTCTCCGCCGGTGTAGCGGCGGCTCAATTTTGATGTGGCATCCAGTGCGGCCCAAAACGTCTCACGATGCAAGGGACTGGCCTCTTGAATCCCGCGCGTATAATAGAGTTGCTTATATTTGAAGTGCGGCGTCAGGCCGATCACATGCCCGATGTCCGTCACATCGGCGGTGATCCCCGGCATGAAATCCATGCGATTCACCGCAAACCCCTGTTCGCGGTAGAAATTCACAAAGTTAGTATCAAGGTTCATGAGAAACGGCATGCCGAACGGCGACGTGTTCGGCAACACATACCCCACTTCGGGAAGGCGTTGAAACGTGTCGGGGCCGCCGGAGTTCAACGGCTGCAGATACTGACCCAGGAAATACGCGCTCCCGTAGGGAAGCCGCTGGGTCGCCAGCAACGTAGACTCACCGCTAGGGGAGGCCCGCTGCGAGCCGGAATTGCTCAGTTGTTGCAGATATTGCCGGTCCGACACGAAAGAGGCCTGCCCGCGCACCAGAAGCGTATCTGTCACCTGTTGGACATGCTGGCCGCTGATCATGCCGCGCAACCGCCGCTCATCCGAACTGGTCTGATTCACTCCCGACACATTCGGCAGTTGGGTTTGCTGCAGAAAACTCGCGAACCACTGGCCACTCGACCGCCGGTCGAGATAATAGCGGTAGGTAAAATCGCTGCCGTAACCAAGGTTGTTGTAGTACGACGGCGCGATCGTCAGATCCTGGCTGGGGTTGATCGCCCAGAAATATCCCTGCTGATAATGCAACCCGAACCGGTTGTCGTAGCCGGGCGTCGGAATGAGAAACCCGCTATGCCGCTGGCTGAGCGGATACGTCAGGGTCGGCACAGGGATGATGGGCGTATCGCGCGCACAGAGCCATGCCCGCTTCATGCCGATGCTTTCGCCCGCGTTCACATCGAGATCCTCGAACGTAAATCGCCAGGCCGGCACTTCACCGTCCTTCGCATCACAGTTAGTAAACGTGCCGTCCTTGATCCGGTAATGATCCTCCGACAACCTTCGAATACTCCGGCCGGTAAAAAACGAATTACTCGGCCGGATAAACATCGACCCGTTGGCAACCACGCCGCCTTCGGTGTTCACATTCAACTCCAGCCGTTCCGATTTGAGATCCGAACTCGCATCCCAGAAATGCACACGGCCCGTGGCCGTCAGCGTGCCGGGCAAGGCATTGATCGTCACATGGTCCGCAGTCAGCCGCAGCTTGCCTTGCGTCACCACCACGGACCCGTCCGCCTCATAGACCTCCCGCTCCTGGAGATGGTCGATGCGCTCAGCGGTGACCGTCAGAGGCTGGTTGGTCGGTGACAGGGTGGTGACGGTCGATTCCCCCCGCGCCCAGGGCGAGCAGACGAGAAGCAGACCGAGAAGCATAGAAAGGGACAGGGCGAACGGAAACCGGCTGATCAGGCGCGGCCACGTTGAAAACGGATAACGGTCTGGCCCCATCTCAACCACGAACAGGTGAGAGGGAGTCCCCTCGAAGAAGGGCCTTGATCTCGCCGACCAGCATCAAGGAGCCCGTGACACAAATCAGATCGGACGCAGCGGCTGCCTGCTTGGCCATGGCCAAGGCATCCGACGGAGTCGGCGCGACCTGCGCGAAAGGTGCGTCCTGTTCCAGTAACAGACGGAGTTCCGCCCCGGTCGCGGCGCGAGGAAGATCCGCTTGGGTCAGGATCAGCGCATCGACCAGCGGCAGGAGCGGTGCAAGAAATTCGCGCGGATGCTTATCACGCATCATTCCCACAATCAGGCTGACTCGCGCCGCAGGCCTGGCCCGTCGCCACCCGGCCAGATACTCGGCAAGGACCGCGGCAGCCGCAGGATTGTGCGCCCCATCGACCATCACCGTCGGCTCCTGGCCGACAATTTCCAACCGCCCTTCCCAGGCAACCTGCTGCAGTCCTGCACGGACCGCCGTCTCCGTCACTGCGACGCCGCGCTCACGCGCCAGTTCGATCAGAGCCAGGGAGCAGGCGAGATTATCGAGTTGAAATTGGCCTTGTAAGGGACAGCTCAGATGCTCAGCCTGCAGCGCGAAGCCGGTGTACCGGCAGTCGGCCGGTGAAGATCCTTCACAACGGAAGTCCCGATCAAGACGAAAGACCGGAGCGCCTACGGTGGCTGCGCGGGCTTCGATCACTCGACGAGCCGGTTCGCCGATGCGGCCCAGCACCACCGGCACGGCTGGCTTGATAATGCCCGCCTTTTCCATCGCAATCGCTTCTATCGTCGATCCCAGATAGGCTTCATGATCGAGGCCGATCGTCGTGATGGCGGTGGCCAATGGCTCCACGACATTCGTGGCGTCGAACCGACCTCCCAAGCCGACCTCGAGCACAACGACATCCACCTGACACGCCGCAAAATAGTGGAACGCGAGCGCCGTGGTGAACTCAAAAAATGTCGGGGACAGATCCGGCACGGAGGCCGCGCGCAATATTTCGACCCCGTCGATCACGCGCGACTCGGGAATCATCTCGCCGTTGACGCGAATGCGCTCGCGAAAGTCGATCAGGTGCGGCGAGGTATAGAGCCCCACCCGATGGCCGGACGCCTGCAGAATCGACGCAGCCATCGCCGCAGTCGAGCCCTTCCCGTTCGTGCCGCCGATGTGCACCACGGGGTATCGACGATGCGGATCGCCCACCCGCCCGAGCAGGGCGCGAATCGTGTCGAGCCCCAACTTAATCCCGTGCTGTTGCAAGCCATACAGAAATTGCACGGTGGAGGGATACGTCATCCTGGTCACGAGAGACTCACCTAGCATGTTGACATCGAGGCTTCCAGCAGGATGCGCCTACAGATCGTCCGGCAAGACCGCGGCCAGCAGGGAGGCACGGCGTACAGAATTGGCACATCGAGCCGCCGCGCACCATACGCACGTCAACGGCAGAATGTTTCCGCATCCTGCTAAAAATGACCGACCAATGTGCTGACGGCCTCTTTCAACTGCTTTCGCTCGACAATCATGTCGATCATGCCATGATCGAGCAAAAACTCCGCTCGCTGAAACTGATCGGGTAATTGTTGTTTAATCGTCTGCTCAATGACACGGGGGCCCGCAAACCCAATCAGCGCCTTCGGCTCGGCAATAATCACGTCGCCGAGCATGGCGATACTGGCCGTCACGCCGCCGAACGTCGGATCCGCCAGGATCGAGATGAAAGGCAGTTTGGCTTCGCCCAATTTCGCGACCGCCGCCGACGTTTTCGCCATTTGCATCAGCGACAGGATCCCCTCCTGCATGCGGGCGCCGCCGGAGGCGGTGACGAGGATCAAGGGTATGCGCAAGTCCAGGGCACGATCCACCGCGCGACAGATCTTTTCCCCCACCACGGAGCCCATGCTGCCGCCCATAAATCCGAAATCGAACACACACAGCGCGATTTTTCGCCCATTGATGACGCCCTGGCCGATGACCATGGCATCCTTTCGGCCCGTCTTTTCCTGCTGCGCCTTGATCCGGTCTTTATAGGTGCGGGTATCCTGAAACTGCAGCGGGTCCTGCGGCTCGAGCTCGGGGTCCCATTCTTTGAAGGTGCCGAGATCGACCAAAAGATTGATGCGTTCAATGACCGAGATAGGAAAGTGATAGTCGCACTTCGGGCAGACCTTGTTGTTGCGGTCCACTTCCTTGCGGTAGACGATCTCCCGGCAATGATTACACTTCAGCCACATCCCCTCCGCTGTTTTCGAGCGTTTGGGAGGCTCCGCTTCCTCGGTTTTTCCTTTTTTAAACCAAGCCATCTGTGCTCACCTATAGTACAAGGGTTTGGCCCTCTTCAAGCGCGGTCAAATGACGAATGCCGAGTCGTCCCAGCTCCTGCCGGATCTGCTCTCGAAACCGCGGTTTCAAATGGTACGCATACACGGGCAAGTCCGGTCTCGCGATTTTGGCGAACTCGTGGGCCAACAATGCCGGCGTGAGGTGTTTCGCCACTCGCGCCAATTCGGCCATCTCGTCGGGAAACGAACTTTCAATAAAGGCAGCCTGCAACCCGTCCACCTCTCCGGCCGCCTGCCAGAGTGCTTCCGTCTGATAGGTGTCGCCGCTAAACAGCACTGTCCGGGACGCCTCACGGAGGAGAAAGCCCACTGTCGGCACCACATGGTTCACCGGAATCGGCGTCACCCCCAATCCGCACAGCAGTGTCTCCTGTCCGGAAAACAGTTCGCGGGACACGAATAGGGGCCTGGCTGGATCGGGCAACCGGAAAAAATCCGGGTAGACCGTGCCATTAAAAATATGTCTGCGCAACCCGTCCAAGACTTCGGGTATCGCCGCGATGACGACCGGCTCATCAATCTCGCCGACCAGGTTATCCGCCAAGGTCGGCAGCTCACGAATATGATCAAAATGCGTGTGCGTCAGCAGCACCACCCGGATCCGTCGTTGCTCGTCCAGGTACAGCCTGGATCCGACCGTTCCGGCATCCACCAGCAAGTGCTCGTTGACCAGAAAGCCGCAGGTCCCGCACTGAATGGGACCATTGTCGCCGGACACGAGCTGCCCAGATCCGTGGCAACCCAACACACGCACCTTCATGGCCGTGGCTTTCCGGACCTGCCCCGGCGGATCGGCATTCCCTCACGATATGGTGGACGGGTGCTCCGCACTGGGCGGCAGAATAACACACCTCTCCAAAAGGCGCACACAGATTTGCACGGGCTCAGTCCGCTACCACAGCTCGTCATGAGAGAAGAGACATGCCTGCGGGAGGCGGCGGGACTGTTCACGAACCCGGGGACTAGGACCAGCCACCACCGAGCCCGATTCGCACCATCATCAACACACCCAAGCCGAGGCTGGCGACACAGGCCAGTCCCTGCACCAGCCGATAGGCTCGAGGGCCGACGGTGACGGAATACACCACTGGCAGACTGAGCACCGCCCCGACTCCCACCATGCCGAGGATGGATCCGATCCCGAACACGACGATATAGCCGATGCCCTGCGCGATGCCGGTCACTGTCGAGAGCACCACCAACATCAACGCCGCCGATCCGGCCAACCCATGTGCCATCCCGATCAGCAACGGCCGCAGCGATCCCCGATACCAGTGCCCATGCGTGTGATCCGCCTGCAGATGGTGGCTATGCAAATGCACGTGCGGCCGTCCATCATGCTCATGCGCGTGGAGATGCCACTGCTCACGATAGATCCGTCGGGCCAGCGAAAGGCCCAGCGCCACCAGCATCCCCCCGACGGCAAACTCGAACAGATTCGCCATGGATTCAGGAATCGTCAGGTTCAAGGCCAGCAGGAGAGTCCCGACGCACAGCAGCATCAGCGTGTGGCCAAGACCCCAGAAAAACCCGATCGAGGTGGACGCCTGAATGGTGGGCCGTTCAGCCAGCACAGTGGACAGGGCGGCAAGGTGATCCGCATCCAGAGCATGACGAAGCCCTAGCACGAAGCCAAGACTCAAGATGGTCAGGGTATGAGGATCAAACATTGACTGCTCCAGGAGAGGTACATCGGCCGATCCGGCAGCGGGAGCAGCACACACCGGCGGTCATCCCCCCCGCGCGTGCATTTCCAGGTGGGGATCTTCACGGAGTCGATTGATCTCGATGAGGCGTTGTTCACGTAACCCGAGCACTTCCAACGCCTTGCGCTCTTCAGCGCCACGATCGGCCCGTCCTTCCCAGGCGGCGAGGATCAATGCTTTCAATTCGTCGCGGGTGCGGCCTTGCCGGAGCGGCGCACGGAGATCCAACCCGTCTTTCGCATAGAGGCAGAGATACCACATCCCGTCGGCCGTCAACCGGCTGCGATCGCAGGAACGGCAAAAGGGCGTGGTCGTTGAGGGAATGATGCCGAAGGTGGTGCCGTCCGGGAGCACAAACCGCTCCGCCGGCGCGACGCTGTTCTCGATGACCGGCTTGACGTCGCCGTAGTGGCGGCCGATCAGGTCGAGCATCTCCGCCCGCGACAACACTTGCTTCATGGACCAATCCGTGGCGCCGCCGACATCCATATATTCGATGAACCGCACCTCACCACCGACCGTTTTGCCATATTCGATGAGGTCGATGAGTTCATCGTCGTTGTAGCCCTTAATGATGACCGTGTCGAACTTCAACGAGGGAAACCCGGCATGCACGACAGCCTTGATGCCATCGAACACCTGGTGATGGAGATCCCGTTTGGTCAGCGTACGGAACCGGTCCGCACGGAGGGTATCGAGACTGATGGTCACGCGATTCAGTCCGGCGAACGAGAGATCGGCGGCCTGATCGGCCATGAGCACGCCGTTGCTGGTGAGGGCAATCTCGGTAATCCGGCGATTTTCCGAGAGCTGCCTGACAAATCGCGGTAAGTCCCGACGCAACAGCGGCTCCCCACCCGTCAGGCGAACCTTGTCGACTCCCAGCTCGGTAAAGACGGCGGTGAGCTCCGCCATTTCCTCGAAGGTCAGAATGGTATCGCGGGGCAACCAGGCATAATCATCCTCGGGCATGCAGTATTTGCACCGAAGATTACAGCGGTCGGTCACCGAGAGCCGCAGACTTCGAAGCGGCCGCCCCAGGCGGTCGTAGATGGTCGGGACTGGTGTATCGAGCGTGCGCTGATCCATCGAGACACGAAGGCGCGGGCCTCTCCTCTCACGACATGCCCGGTCGGGCTACGGATGCTCCTCGACCCACACTTCTCCCTCGGTCGTGTGCTCGAGTTTCCAAATCGGCGTAATTTGCTTCAATTCATCAATGGCCCACTTACAGGCCTGAAAGGCTTCGGCGCGATGTTCGGCACCGGCGATGATCAACACAATATTGTCGCCGATCGCGATCTCGCCGTACCGGTGCAGGATCAACAATTCGATCACGCCGAAATCTTTCAGCGCGCGCTCGCGGATTTCCCGCAGCTTCTTCTGCGCCATGCCCTCGTAATGCTCGAAGGTAATGCCGTCGACATCCTTGCCCTTCGAACGGTCCCGGGCCGTCCCCAGAAAAATCGCAATGCCGCCGATGCGTTTGGAACGCGCGCGCACACGACGGAGCTCTTCGTCAATCGAGAAATCCTCCCGCTGCACCCGAACCAGCATCGCCTCGTCGCCGGTAACGGGCTGGTCGGCTTTCGTGACCTGTTCAAGACTCATCGGTCGCTCCTATTGATTTCCACCGGCAAACGGCGGCAGCAAAGCAATTTCGTCGCCGTCGTGCACTTCCAGATCCTCATGCGCGATATCCTGATTGACCGACACGAGTACTTTTTTCTTCTGCAGCAATTCACCGATCTTCGGGTAGGCCGCATCGATCACAGCGACCAAGTCCTTCACCCGCTTGCCGTCATGCAGCGCCAGGGACAGGGTGCCCTGGTTCCCCGCCAACATTTTTGTCATGCCGAAGAGTCGAACCGTTACCATCTCACGCTCCATCTGCCCCAGCCCACGGGTCAATCATGAGACAGGAAGCGGACGTTGATAGGTACCGGATTTGCCGCCCGACTTCGTCAACAGACAGATGTCGCCGAAACTCATGCCTCGGTCTACCGCCTTGCACATATCGTAAATCGTCAATGCGGCCACCGAGGCGGCCGTCATCGCTTCCATTTCAACGCCGGTCGGTCCCGTCGTCTTGGCCGTCGCACTGATCACAATCGAGCACCGTCCCTCACGGTCCGGCCGATTGATTTCCTGGAACGAAATATCGACGCTCGTCAGCAAAATGGGATGGCACATGGGAATCAGATCCGGGGTCTTCTTCGCCCCCATGACGCCTGCCACTTGGGCGACAGACAACACATCGCCCTTGGCGATCTTACCTTGTTGAATTTTTTCGAGGGTTTCCGGTTGAAGGAAGACGATGGCCTGCGCGGTGGCGAGCCGCTCAGTCGAGGCCTTCGCCCCGACATCGACCATCCGCGCCCGCCCCGATTCGTTGAAATGCGTAAACTCGGCCATTCTCTATGCCAAATCAGCTGGTTGTCGCATCAAAACCGCCGAATTATAGGAGCCGGGGAAAATGGGAGTCAAGCCACGGTCAGCGATCCACCATCAGCCCGGACAACCGAATCGCACCGTTCAATCCACACGGCCGGCGCCAATCAGATGCCGTGCAAATGCCGCCGACAATCGAGTAGAGTGGTCCCTCACCTGAGAAGGTAGCTGAGGCTGTTGGAGGACCCATGTCGACCTTGAGACGACCGGAGTTAGAAAAAGACAATCCCGTGGCCCCGCAGATCTATGTCGGGCCGAGAAGAAAGCGGGCCTTGGCGCGAATGACCGCCGCCACGCCCACCCAGGCCTCGCCTGGCATCGAAGCGGCATTGCAGAACCTGGTGGATGTGGCGGAAGCGTTCGCGCATAGCCTCCCGCCGACACAGGAGACGGATCGCGAGCGGCAGGCAGTGATGGAGGCCATCTCCCAGGCGCAGACCTTTCTGCCGATCGAACTCAGTCCGCCGACTCCAGATCGGCCGACCTCACCCCCGCGATAATCCAGGAGCTCCAGACGGACCATGGGATGGTCAAAAAGCCCGTCCAGCGCGGCCGCAGCAAGCGAGGGAGCTCAACGTACCCTTGCGGTACGTTGAGCTTCGGAGCGACGCGAGAACAACGCTGGCGGACTTTTTCACCATCCCGTTAAGCAGGCTGCTGAATCGCGGACAGCAGCCACGAGCCGTTTCCGAACCGCATGAACGTCCACACCTCGGTCGTCTTGGTCGGCTGTTGGTCGTTGCCCTCGACGAGATACCCGGCCTCACCCGGTTGCTTCGTGAGCGAGACCGTGTAATCTCGGGCCGTCCAACTCAAGTTCACGGTCGCATATTGCGTCGCGCCCTCACTCCACGACTCCAGCACCTCCGCCCGGCCCAGCTCGACATCGTCCACACGATTGGCCACCCCCTCGCTGGCCTGTTCAGCCAGGCCGGTGCTGAAATACTCCAACATCTCCGGCGTCACCAGGCGGCGTAAACCCGCCAGGTCTTGGCGGCTCCACGCAGCTTGAATGTCGGTCAGCGCCTGTTGGAACGCCGCCTTGTCCGTCGAGGTGATTTCGTCTTCAACGACCGCCGCCCCGAATCCTGCGCGTGATGATTCGGCCAGCAGCGAGCCGCTCGCGGCACTCGTTCGAGAAAGTCCGGAAAAATTCGGCGCCGGGATGCGCCGTGAGCGCATGTACCACCACAGGGCCCCACCGCCCATGACCATCAGCAACAGCAACATGCCGTTTGAGCCTGAGCCGCCGGCAGCCTGTTCGCCTTCAGCCCCGTCCGTCGTGCGCGCGCTCGTGTCCGTTGCGCCAAAAATCATATGCCCCAACCAGGTTCCTGCAAGACCTCCGGCGATGCCGGCCAGGAGCGGATTGCGTTGAAACCAGGAGGGCTGCGCAGCGGGCGCGGGCCTGGACGCCGTCGAGGGATTGCCGGCCATCGAAGGCGGCGGGGTGGCGGAAGGCCTGGCCGTCGTCGATTGCTCAATCGGCTTGGCCCCGTTGTCTTGATACGTCCGCGATCCGCGACTGCCCATGCTGCCCGAGGAACTGCCGCCGCGCGACCCGCTAGAGAAGCCTCCCCCTCCTCCGCGCGCCTTCGCGAACGACAGAGTCGGCACACCGACCAGAGCGAACACCAGACACGCGGCCATGAGTTTCGTTGTATTCAACTTGAAGTCCTTTCTTTTGACGTTCAAAGCCGTCTGAACCGTGTCTCATCCTACCAGCAATGCCAGTCGAAAACCTAACATTCGTCCGGCGCTCCCTCATGATGCGGGAAAAGCCTACCAGCGGCGTTTTTGCAGGACGGCCTGCTATGCCGCCTACATAGCGGGTTGCTTCCCGGAGAGAAGCCTGACAGCATTGCTTCCATGCGGTCACCATGACACTCATCCAAGATCGTGTAGAAAGAAGGAGTCGTCGTGAAACAGGGCTATCGCTTGATCGTCGTGGATAAAGACGGGGTGCTGGTGTCGGAATTTCAACTGACCGAACAGGCGCTGGCTCAACCGGAGGCGTTCGTGGCGGCGCTCAAAGAATCGGTCGAGGAGATCGAAGAGGCGGAGCCGTGAGGGACGAAGCCTTCTTTTTAAGGAACGTCTGATTAATTCACGTTTGCCCCGAGCAATTTATTCTTGGGATGGTTCAGCAGGCTATCAGGCTATTTGGTGGGCATCTGGTGGTCCGGGAGCGTCTACGTCGGGATACATCCACCGTCCGACAGCCCACTGCCCCCCGGCGGACATGCGCGTTCTATGTCCCCGCCAACAGGCGCCGCCTCGCCACATACAAATTCGCCAAGCCGCAGGTGCCCCAGAGCCAATTGGTATTCTTCGCCAGCCCGCGGTACCGCACCTTGGACCACTCAAAGATCCGCTTGATCACCAAGAACACATGTTCGACTTTCGCGCGGACCTTCGACTTGGTGCGATTGCGGCCGCGCTCCGTCTCGCTCAGGGGCCGGTGGCGATGGGCTTTGGCCTGGATGAAGCTCTTGGCCTCGGGGGCGTGTTGCTGAATCACATCGCGTTGTCCGCTGTAGGCGGCATCGCCCCAGACTCGCGTCTCCTGACCGTGCAACAGATCCGGCAACATCTGGCTGTCATGCACATTGGCCGCCGTGGCCGCCACCGAATGAATCAGCTTGGTGCGGCTATCCACGCCAATATGGGCCTTCATGCCGAAGTACCACTGGTTCCCCTTCTTCGTCTGATGCATCTCTGGATCCCGCTCCTTGGTGCGATTCTTCGTCGAACTGGGGGCACTGATGATGGTGGCATCCACGATGGTGCCCCGGCTGACCGTCAAGCCCTGCGCAGCCAGATAGGTCCCGATCCGCGCAAAGAGCTGTTCGCCCAACTGGTGGGCCTCCAAGAGATGCCGAAATTTGCAGATCGTGGTTTCATCAGGCACCGGTTCGCGGCCCAGATCAATCCCGACAAACTGCCGCATGGCGCGCGAGTCGTACAGTATAGTGGACCCCAAATTTGAGACACTGGTTTAAGCTGTTATCCCAGGAGGATGATGGCATGAGTGAGGGCAAGAAGCGCACGGTACACAGCGCGGAGTTCAAGGCGAAGGTTGGGATGGAAGCGG
>WBZN01000365.1_pt1 | contig 40311 bp, 31 predicted proteins | sample 5204281 | NCBI WGS metagenome assembly WBZN01 (sample SAMN12344347, study PRJNA552823) | activated sludge metagenome | biome: Activated sludge suspended growth; feature: Nitrification reactor; material: Wastewater; isolation source: activated sludge from nitrification reactor of wastewater... | reverse complement strand
GCCGAATTGGCCGAGCAGTTTCAGGTCCAGCCCACCCCGATTACCGACTGGAAACAGCAGCTCCAGGACCGGGCCATGGACGTGTTTGGTGGGACGAAACCGCCGTCGGAGGCGCCGGATCTCAAGAACCTGCACGCCAAAATCGGCCAGCTGACCTTGGAGTGCGTATTCCGACCCAAGCCGGCCACCCATTCCGACGGAACGCGGCCACTGTTTCGAGCCTTCTCGGAATCGGTGGCCGACATCCCTCGGAATAAGCCGGCGATCCGCCACGGGCTTCTTTCGGAGCCGTCCGCAACACAGGTCCTCGTTCAGGTGGACGTGAAGATCATAGCGGCAGTTTATTTGAAATAATGCGTGCGAATCACACATCTAATTGAAGGACTTTTCGCCTCCGGAATGCTTCGAGGAAAGTTGTTCGTCTTTTCGCGGAGTGCCTGTCCTTTCTGCACGGAGATTCAGTGTTGCTTCAATCTTGGGTTGTACGAACCCCCTCAATTCGTGAATTTGTTCAGCACTCAGCGCATCCTTATGGATCTCTACTCCCCCCTCCTTGTACGTGAACGAAGTTGACATCAGGCACAACCAAACTGCCCCTACGACACCCACGCTTAGAACGGTGGCCACACGCTGCACGTTGTCAGGCCATTCTTCTATACAACGAATAATCAAAGGCTCAAAAGGTGGGTGTTGAGCATATTCGACAAAAAGCCGTCTCGCCAGGTCGACCGAGTCCGTGGGGGGGAGCGGTTGGTCAGCATGGAGTTTTAGTGTTTGAAGCATTGGTGCGATCATTTCTACATTGTCCAAAACCGATTTTAGCCCATCTTCGATCTGATCAAGCGCTCCGTCGACCCCTCTCAGAAGTTGATCATGAAAAAGTTCGAATGCCCGAATAACAACGAGATCCCGGCTTAGTGCAATGGTTTGTATAGCCGACACCATAAGAGATCCTCCGGACAGGAAAGTTAGTAGAAGATCACCGCCAGCTGCCGAACAAACTAAAGGCGGTCCAGGCTTCTGGGACGATGCTCGATCCGTTCTGCTCAATTAAGGAAAGTATACTCTCGCGCCAGGCTTGGGAACGGGACATGCGCTTTCCGAGCCAGCGCGCATAATACTCGACGAAGAAGAAGCTTGTTTTCGCCCATTCGAGGTTCCAATGGCTGGCTAGTACACAGCTGGCACCAGTCAACCGAAGGGCAAACTCCATCCCGAGGACATCACCGCCTTTTCCAGGAATGCCTTGTCCAGACACACAGGCATTCAGGCAGATATCACGCGCCTTAGTTGAAACTCCACTATCGTGAATCTGTTGTGGGGTAAGCAGGCGGTGTGGTTGGCCATCACGTACCGGTGGTCCCTGACTGTCACCAATGAGTAAACCGGAGAATTCCCACGGGTTCTGGTTAGGGTCAAATGCACCATGTGCGTCGACGTGGATTAAATCGAACTGATTTATTGCATCAAGGACATGCGCCTTCGAAATCGTTGAGTGATCTATCGTTTGTGTCCGTAAGCTTGCTGTCAGGGCTGCCACTACTCGAGAAAAGGCAAGATGCTTCGTCCTGGGATCTTTTTCGTCAGCAGGTGCCACAAAAATCGCTCCCGCTGTGCGAGGGAATTGATATTCAGAGTGTGCGAGTTGAAAAGCGTCTGCAAAGGAAGTGCAACGCGACATAGATACCCACCTGATAGCTGGCGAATTCTGCAGTCTGATGTATTGAAAGGGAATGAGGTGCAGGGGATCCTCCGCGGCTATGCACACATGATCGCCTTCCTTAATATGCCCAGCGTTAAGGCCCTTCGCTAGCGGAGAGAGCAGAGGGGACAAAACCTCCGGTGGGGTGTATGTCGGCCTACCAAAAAGATTGGGGCGCGACCATTCTGATGGATCTAAGCGTGGGATCTGCTGATACACTTTGTCGAGAGGTAGTTCGATGAACTCATGTAACAGTGTTCCATCGGCGCAGTACAAAACTGCATGAATCTCTCGCGATGTATGTATCGAAGTGAATCCTATGTAGTGTACATTTCGACCAAGCGAGTTGGTTTTGGCTTGGGACAGGCGAACCAAACCTGGCCTTTCTGCGGCTGCCGCCACCAAAGACCTGCCTCGGCGAAGCTCGAAGGCATCGGCAACATGATTAACCCGCGCGGGGTGTTCCGGAAGTTCCAACGCCCGTCTCGGCAAGTCGGGGAAAAAGTTAGCGATGTCGCTCTTGACAGCCAATTCAGATACCTTTGCCCTGGCGTCGCGAAGATGAACTAGCATTTCCTGGAGCGGCTGCACACTTTCGGCGGGACGACTGGCGTCACTCAAAATTAAGAGTCTCGCCCAATTAATCAGCCATTGACTATGTATATCGCCCGCCTTCTGTGTCCATCGCTGTGCGAGATCACACTCGTACAGTAGATGGTGAGCTTCCCCCCCCACTCCTTCCCTGTTGTAGAAAGCCATGACACGGTGAAACAAACGATTCACCCAGTCAAATGTCACGCGGTCGAAGTCTCCAGAGGGGCTTTGGTAACGTCGCAATGCCTCCTGAAACTCATATGTGACTTGAGCTAGCGCGAGTCGTTTGCGCTCAAAAGGCATGTCGGCATCAATCATCCGTTCGGCTCCCGCAAGGGAGTCGATAACCTGATCGAAGAATGTGGTCATCGGCTCAACCTTGGCCGATCTAGCACGAATAATATCAAGTTGTCGCAGTTTGGCCATGCTCATGCGCATTCCTGGAATATCTCGCTTCCAGATAGCCGATGTCTGTTCTGCCACTGTTGGCCTAGAGTCGACCTCGAAACGACGTTGAACAAAATGGTCCAACTCATTTTTGGCACTAGCAAGTTGATTGTCCTGGCCGAAGAACTCCTGTGGTGCCCGTTCAAGGATAGCCCGTGCCTCAGCGATAGCATTCCGCCGTACCAACATGCGAGCTTGAGTACCGAGTGCATTCCAATAAAGAGGATGTGCTGTGAGTTGCGGAACATCTTGCGCTGGCTGAGACGTCAGTGACAACGCGAGATCCCAATTTCCCTCTTGCAAGTTCGCATAAACCGCGCAACTGATGGCAGAGGCATAAAAGTGCAGAAGTGCAGATCTTTTCCCCGGCAGCCTATCAAGGTGATTATTGAGATACCCGAGTAAGGATTTGGATAGAGACAGTGCTGTCAGCGTGTCCGCTCCAAACGCGAATTCTTGAAGTGTTAAAAGCAGGGCCTCCAGCCTCCCCATCTGAGTCGGGCTCTCGATCAGGCAACGGACATGCGACGGATGGGCAAGACGTCGTTCGTGCTGCTCCAGAAAATCTGAAATGAGAACCTCGTCGCCTTCATTTATCAGCGACGCTATTCTTTCACACATTGACTTCATCTCGTCGACCACTTGTTCGAGTGAATCAAAATGGCTTAAGGACTTGCCTGTGCACGTTGCAAGGGGCGCCGACCTCCCCATTCTACTCCCTTTCTAGATCGGTGTCTTTTTCAGGGAGCCGTCATTGGTGTAATAAAGTGGAGGAATGTCATTACGATAGTTCTCATCGATGTGCTTTCAAGTAGCGATGCATTTCTGCTATGGCAGGCTGAGTGTTCGCAATGAGCACGCGATATTTCTGATTAATCTCCCATAAAGCCCTTTTTCTTCGGGAGAAGAGGGCATAGGCAGTCCAGATAGATGGCCCGATACGATACAGCGAGCAACGCTTCACCAAACTCTGTTGCGCATCAGCGGCGCGATCCAAGTTTTGGAGGAAGAGCTCAAAGTCTAGCCACAGAACGCTGCATTCAACAATGGGACGTCGGCCGGTGACATCCCCCTGCGAATATGAGCCAGGTGAATGGTTCTCGTGAGGAGTCGCCAGGTATGTATGCACAACCATCGACTCAGGCGTCTTGACTTCAGGGGAGCACTACAACAACGAACACACGATACTCTTACAAGTTGTTGTATTGGTAAAAACGGCTGCAACACTTGAGGCAAGCATTTGTACTGCAAATAGAAAGACTTTGTATATCCTCCTATCTGCCATGCAAGAATTTTCGGTCCGGAATCACACATTTCCCCCATGCTCATTCGATCCTCACTCAGAATCGATGAAGACAGTGTCATTCTAATCGACCCCCAGCGCCTTAAATACGGCATCTGTGGGATCTGAGTAAAAGCTGGTTTGAAACTTTGCAAACAACTCACCTGGTATGGTGGGAATGTCGCGCACACTGGCCATAGGTAGCAGAATACGTTTCGCTCCGGAATCGAAAGCCACTTGAAGGGACTGAGCCAGGTTTTCACCCGGGATCACGTTACCACCGAGACTCATGCTACCGAGGACAACCATTTGGGACTGGATCGGCTTGCTAAAGACTGCCGAGCAAAGTGCAACAAATGCGGAGAGGGTCAAGGCATTGGTGGGGCCGGTATTCTGCAGCTCTACAATGTGCAGATGGTAGTCATGGTCGCCGGCTTTTATCGAAGCACTCACGCGCGATGCATTCGCTCGAAAGAAGTCGAAACCGACCTTGATGGCTTCTTTCGCTCCGCTGTTCGATCCGAGCCCGGAAGTCTTCAGCGCCCCATTTCCGGCCGTCACTTGAGTCTCCAGTCGATACAACCCTAAGTGACCGCCGCTCCCAGTGGCGACGGTGTGCAAGGCTCCTGGGCTCATGGGGCCATCAGGGATCAGTGTGCCTCCTCCCTGTTCAGGCACACTGATAAACTTCTCTTGTAACGTGTCCAGGTCGATGTAGCTGAAATGCACATCAAAGAATTCCATTCCGCCGATCTTCTTCAGCTGTTCCTTTACCCGCCGACGTGTTTCCAACGCATATTCGAGGCATCGGCGAACAGCGTCTTTTTTGTACTCCTCATTGGGATAAAGCAGCTTTAAGAGCCCAGATACGGTGTGCTTAACAGCAATTGTATCCCGCTGGTTGAGATCTCTGCCGAGCTTAAAATACTTGCTGATGGCATCGCCAAATGTTCGCTTGCGCATCTCGCGCATCCATTCGGCGAGGTAATCCACGATCATGCCGTACTGGTTGGTGAAGAATTCCGGCCGCATCTTGGGAATTTCCCAGCCTGGAACATAGGCATGGAACCGGTCAAAGAAGGCGCTGTCGATCATGTCATCGGGAAAGGGGGCCAAGAGATGACTCGTCTTGACCAGTGTGTCCACAGACTGGTTGATGTTTCCGACAAACACCATCGAGGCATAAGCGTTGATGGCATCCCGCCCACGAGAGAACGATCCTGAAGCCATGTAATCCTTCATGATCTGGACGCCGTCTTTTTCTTTAAACGTAATCCCAGCGACCTCATCAAATGCCACGACATCCCAGACGCCGACGAGTCCCACGGTGCGGCGAGCCATGTTGTAGAACAGATTCGCGACCGTCGTTTGGCCACCAGAGACAAGAATGCTGTTAGGACTGATTTCCTTGTAGATGTGGCTCTTGCCGGTCCCTCGTGGCCCAAGCTCACAGATGTTGTAGTTGTTCTCCACCAATGGAATCATGCGGGCCAACAAGTGCCATTTGACTCGCTCGCTGAAATTTGTGGGCTCTATACCTGTCGAACGCAACAAGACATCAATCCACTGCTCTTCTGTAAATGCCCTCCGACCTTGAAAAAGCTCCTCTAGATCCATGTTCGGCATCTGGATCGGCTTCAGATCCTGAATGACGAATGGCGAGCCCTTTTGATTCTCCTCAAAATAATACTGCAGCGTCACAATGCACCAGATGCCACCCACGAGCAGCTTCTCAAACTTTTTGACGTAGCTGGTGCTGACCTCAACCCCTTTCACACCAAGATTCGCAAGTAGGGCCTCATAGACGTCTCGTTTTTCATTCAGCGTCACAGTGATCTTATCGATGATTTTGAGACTGCCACGCTCACGAATGGTGGATTTGACCTTCTCCGCTTCATCTGGACGGACATAGTTCTCGGCCAGAATATTCTTGACCGTCACGAGCCCGTCTTTGATGATGGTCTCGTCGCTGGATGCGCAGTAGGTGCCCAGGAGGTATTCCAACACGTAGACGGGAACATTCGCCCCTTCCTTGACCAACTTGGTCAGATCTTTGCGAACGACCTTGCCGGCAAAATGGCGATTGAGGAGATCGTCGAGGCTGGGATCGATCGCGTTGTTGTCAGAAGTCATCGGCAAACACCCTATCAATGGTCACCGGTACACTCTGTTGCTCAATTCCAGTATCAGCATCCCGAAGGACGAGGCGATACGCGGTATTCTTGTGATACTGATGATCTTGCAGCACGACGTGAACCCACTTCTTACGTTCGTCCATCTTATCTGATGAACTCTCAAACCTCACGGTCTCGACATTCGTGACGGCGGTATCTCCCTCGTAGATCGCCACCTTCAGCGTGATCGGTTTCACGCGTTCGCTGACTGGTTCCGTTTGGATCAGTTCAAAGCGATGACGGTTCGTTGTGACTTTGTGGCTGGCTCCTAACACATGCACGGTGACGGACTTGACCTTGGTGTCTTCTCGAGCGGACTTATCTTTCTTGTGTTTGACCGTGATCACCGGCACGACAATTTCTTGCAACATGGCTCCCCCATGCACGAAACGAGCACCGCCAGTGAAGTGGAAACGATTGGCGGCCTTGGGAATCCAGAATTCCATTCCGCCCTCCGCACCAGCAGTGATTGCTGTCTTGCCATGCCACACGGACTCATGATCAGGAAGGTTGTGCCCGATCACGTAACGCTTTTTGGCTCGTACAGTCCCGTTTGGCTTCTGGTCCAATTTGCTCTTTCCCGGTTCACCGGGCGAAGATTCTGTAAAAAGGAACCCGTGATCCGACGTAATGACCACATGGTTTCCATTCAGACTGTTGATGACATAGGCCACGAGCGAAGCCAATTCGCCGATTGTGGTTTGTACCGCTTCAAATGTCTTTTCTTCTGTCGCTGCTGAGTCACCCACCGCATCCACGACGTTGTGATAGATGTAGACGACCCGTTTCCCACTCACAAATTCACGGCCTTGCTCCTTCTTCATAGCCACCAAGTCACTGGCCTTGCAGGCCATCCCCTCAACTGCTCCTAGGACTTCCCCCCGCAGTTCGGTTGAGGAGGTTGATTTCCCATCAACGAAGACGTCGCCATTTGGCTTAAACGACAGCGCGTTGTAGGGCAACAAGCTCGCCATCCCAAGGGCAGTGTATGAGGGCAAGACACCGAGTTGCGAAGCCAATGTCGCTTCAAAACGGTACGTGCCATTGAGCTCTTTCGTGAGTTCCTGGGCTGCCTCGTAACGGAACGCGTCACTGATGATGACATACGCCTTTCGGTTCTCTGCCTCCTCCAGACGAGGACGCACCTGACGGTTGAAAAACTCTTGCTGGTTGGGAATCTGGTCGAGCTGCCACTTGCTAAGAAGTTGGCCAGTGCCTTGGGGATCAAGAAACTTTCCCCAGGCTAATGCGAGCATCGGAACGTACCAATTCGCATAACAATCCTCGATCAACTCTCGCAACGGCTTCAGAATGTTCCAGCCCTGTGCCTCCGCATGATCAGCCGCTTCGCAGAAATGGCGGTACAGCTGGTCGAATCGGAATAACTCTCCCTCGTAGGCCCGATAGAGAGCCGTCGCATCGGGAAAAGCGAATCCATCCCGATGCTGGTTTCGCAGGGCAAAGAAATCAGCGGCGGCAACCAGCGCGTCATACACCGCATGAAGCGCCCGTCGCGGCACCGCTGAGGATTCGTTCACCATGAGCGAGGCCCAGTGTCCAGCTTGCCTGCGGGTTGCGATTGACCGAACTTCATCAGGCTTAATGACGCCCGCCGTCTGATGCACACGCTCACGCAGACGGCTGGCAATCCCCCGTTCCACCACAAGGAACGTCATCACATCGAGCAGATCAGGGATCTCCAAGCCGATCAAGTAATCTTCTACGTGAATAAGTTCCGCCACTTCTCCGGAAAGTCGGTCATAGCTACCGCCTTTGCTGCTGCTATCACGCCATTGCCCGAGGCAGACCACGGCATTCGATCGTCCTTGTGCCGGGAGGATAAGATGCACAAGCGCACTTGGTGGAGCGGATTTTAGATGGTGAACATAGTCGGTCACAAAAAGTCTGAGGAGAAGATTCTTAAGTGTCGGAGTCTCTTCCGAATAGCCGAACGCGGCCTTGGCCGTCTCCCAGAAAGGCTTGTCTAAATCATACTTCTCGATCTGCTCCCAAGCTGCTGGTTCCGTCTGCAGGTCAATGTCATCGCCGTTGTCAGTATAGGCATGGTAGAGCGTGCGGACGATGTTGAACCATTCCGGCTGCTCTGCCTTCACGACCGTGGCCATCATTTTTCGGTCCAGGTCGCTGGCTATGTCATTGGGCTCGACCAAGCTCTTCAGCTTGTGGAACCGTTCTTTGTTGTCAAAAAACTTCCGTCGGTCGGCTAAATGCTGACGAAGGTGGAGGTTCTTCAATCCAAGCTCATTGAGGAGAATCGAAGCGCGGTCGGCCCGGAAGGGGCGGCTATACAGTCGAACGTCAAGAAGCCAATCGTTCTCGTAATCGGGCTCCTCACTCGGGGAATAGAGCAGATAGCGCCCTTTAGGGTCCTCCTGCTCCACGCGAATCTTGATTTCTAAAGCACCCATCTCCTGGAGCTGGAGGATGTTCACCCCTTCAAGGTTCAAAGCAGGCAGAATGGTCTGGAACTCCTTGTCGGGATCGTTCCAGAAGACAATCCTGGCACCCTCTTCCTTATACATGCGGTTGAGCGTGTCCTGAATTTGGCGAGTGTCCATCAATCCTCGTCCGTTCCGCCGGCCACAGTTTTGACCTCGGCGAGGAGATCGCCGAACTTCCCATAATTGACCTTCACCCCATCGTCGAGATCCAACGTGATCCGCTGATCGGCATAGTGCCGCAACTTCTCGTCAAATCCCCGGAGTTCAGTTTGGTGCTTCATAAGCTTGTCCCGTTCCTTTTCCAGTGTTTTCCGTTGGGAAGTGGAAGATGCCTTCTGAGTCTCGGAGGCCAGTTGTTCAATGCGAGCAGCCATTTTGCCTTGCAACGGGATGACATATTCCGTGCGCATACGGGCGAGAGTGCCGTCCTGATACCGGTGCAAATATACCAGGCATTGGAACGCTCGCTCCTTGCCACTGGAGAAGAGCCAGTAGATTGGACGTTTCTTGTAGGTCTGGAGGTGATCTTTGTAGAAGTCTGTCAGGAAGTATTTGCGCAGACCCTTGCCGAGCGATTCCTCGATGAAGTGAAGATTAGCCTCTAGCGTGGCCTCATCGAAGGTAGCTCGTAGAAAAGCCTGTGTCCCGGCCACGACGTCGTCCTCGAACCATTCGCCATCGAGTACAGGGATGATGCCATCCTCGTCGGGGGCGAAGGCCAGCTGATCCATGGTCTTACCAACTATAGACAGGTAATGTCCCAGGGAGTCGCCTGCGTTGGCGAGGATAAGGCCTGGCCTGTCTAGCGAGTAGCGACCCATCATGCAGCCGATGGCGTAGGAAAGAAACACGGCCATGTCTTTGCGTTGGTCAGCGCGGGTGAGGGTGATCTGGCCCTCTGGGACTTCGGGCTTCAGCTCATCGGCAAGGCCGTAGGCATCGATGAAGAGCCGGTTGTTCTCTGTCTCTAGCTCCTGCATCCGGCGGACGGCGGCGGTGCTCTGCGCCTTCCAATTCCGCCAGCTCGCCTCCAGCGTCGTCTCCTTCTGCCCAGTCCGCAGTAATGGCTGGTCGCGAAAATTCCACGAGGTCTCTGATGAGTCCCAATCGGTGCGGGCGATTTCGACGCATATTCCGGCTATAACTAGAACCCTCGAATTTATATGTTTGATGACCGCAGGATCAAAGGGGAGGCCGCCCACGCTCTTCGAGACAAAATGCAACGTTGGACTGGTCAGCTCCACCAAGTGTCGACCAACCACCGAACAAAGATACGACAACAGTACTAAGGTATTGTTGCCAAACACTGATGGTGCCTCAACATTGAAAATAAATCCTGGTTCAAGCAGTCGTGCGCTAAAAAATGACGTGGTAGTATGAGACCAAGTAACTCCTTCTTGGAAATAAAGGTGCGTGTTCTTTATGATGCGAGTGGGTGACCCATACAGTGATCTCGCGAATTCATACAGTTCAGCGCCTCCCCGCTCCCAATTCAGAACAAAGTCGTTGTTGCCATACCATCGCCGAACTGGTCCCCCTTTTTTATGCGGAAACCACTTTCTGTAACTTGCGAGAGCATCTTCGTTTGATCTTGCGTTAAACTCAATCATTCCGAAACTAACTTCATACCACTGTCGCAAAAACCTCTCGTTGTCGCTTGTCTGCAGTCCAGAAGCGGTTTCATAAAACTCTGAGACGGAGCTCATCTTTTCAAATGCTCGGATGGTCGAATCGCCCGCGTGGTAGGCGATTGGGCTCCCTGGAATCTTCCTGAATGTCGCCGCAGCTGCCTCCCTATAACGCTCGTTGATCGTGGGAAACTGCTTTGGAACGAAATCTTCGTCGCATTCGAAATATCGAATACACTGAAACTGGGCGCTCGCCGCTACTGGCAGGCATTTACTCCAGATCATGGCGGCGGTTCCGAAATTAATTCCCATGGGAGTGCCACCTTTCCCCATGTATGGCATATGAACCATTCCACGCAGAAGAAAGGCTTCTAAGAGAGACTCCCGCATCGCTTGACATGTTGGCAGAAACATCCATGCGTCCATGGTAATCATGGCCACGAAACCGTTTGTTTGAACAAAAGCAAAACCGCGGCGTATGAACATTGCAAAGAGATCTGACTTTTCAGTTTCATATTGGCTCTTTGCAAAAGTCTTCAGCGAAGAGTTCATTCCCCCGTTTGCCAGATAGGGAGGATTGGCTGCGAGGACATGGTACCGTTGGCACAGCAACTCCGCCTGTTCTAGGACGCGGAGGACTTTGCCGTGGGTTTCGCTGAGAAAAAGCTGGCTGACAAGATCTTTGGCCTCAATGGTTTGACGGGCAAAGCTAATATTTTTTTCGTCGACGCAGGGCTGAATCAGTGAGCCGAAGGTGGTCGCATCCTCGAACTGAGAGAGGAGCTGCAACATGGGCTGATTAAAGAGGTCGCCGAGGTCGAGTGCGGCGATGTAGTCTCGGAGCTCGCCTTCAGCGAAGCGGATGTTTTGCAAGGCGAGGATATGGGGCTGGACAAGAGTGCCGGGCTGAAAGAAGCGCCGTGACTTTTCCCTGGCCTTGAAGACGAGGGCCAGTTCGGCGAGCTGCGCCGCGCGGGGACAGATCTCCAGACCGTAGAGATTGTGCTGCAGGATGAGTGCGGGAATCTCGCTAGGCACGTAGCCTTCTTCTTCGTAGATACGGAAGAGCAGCTCGAAGGCATAGGTAAGCATGTGTCCGCTTCCACAAGCGGGATCCAGTAGGCGGATGTCCTCGGGCTTGGTGATTTTCAGAAAGTCGGTCTCGGCTTCGCCCTCGATGTAGTAGGGCATGTGCTCATGGAGCCTGGAGCTTGGGCGGTTTAGCAACCAGAGGCGGCCAAGTGAGTTCTCGACAAGGTAGCGGACGATCCAGTGCGGGGTAAAGAGTTGGGTGACGGCCGGAATGTCCTCCGTGGGCACGGCACTCTTACGCGCCATGACCGCTTTTTTCCGTTCAGAGATGTAGAACTGGTAGAGCCATCCGAGGATCTCGACCTCCTGCCAGTCGTTTTCGTCGACCTCGCCGACGAGCTTGCGGATCAGCGAGTCTGTGTGGAGCAGGTTCTCTGGCAGGAGGAGTTCCGTTTCGTCGCCGATCCACTCAAAGAGAAACGGCATCGTCTTGTACAGCGCGTTGCACTGAGCAAGCAGCAGCATCCGGTACAGCTCGGCTTCTTTGCTGCCGTCCAATTTCAGCTCAATAACCTTGTGCTTGTCTAATCCTGGCAGATCGACATGCTCGGCTTGTTCCAGGATCTCAGGAATCGACTTCGACGCGTCGGGATGGCTCAATACCCGGTAGCCATGGTCGAGATACCCGTGCAATTCCATGTACCGGATGGCGACCAGGCGATTAAACCAGGTGTAGGCAATCGCGTCCATGGTCTGCCCGAAGCCGTATTGGGCAATTCGTAGTTCCAAGGCCTTGCGCTTGCTGGCAATAGCGCGAGGAAAGGCGCGGCCTCCGATGATGGCTACGTCGCCGTTCTCGGTGATAGGCTCAATCTTCTTCTCAGTCAGACCATAATAGGCGGCACGGTCTGTCACGGCCTGAATGAAATCCCGGCGAGCTTGCGGGGCATAGGTCTTGAGCTTGGTGCGGTTCATTGATTGATTTGCCTGAGAACTTATTAGGCACAAATAAAAGACGCTTTGCTTACACCTTCCGAGATATGATGAATTCTCCTTCAGACGCAAAATCCACAATTTCGGCGAACTTGCCCATGTCAAATTTGATGACCGAATAGGCAGCTAGTGGGTCTTTCATTGTCTCATCAAGCACAATCTGACCTGCGGCGGCTAGGCTCTGTGCGATGTCTCCTGTCATAGTAAAATCATTGGCCAAAAGATGGTGAACGGGCGCCGAAGGTTTCCATCCACACTTTGTTAAAAACAGGAGTATCTCTGACCAAGTTGAGGGTTCGACTTCGATTGTCCAGCCTTCTCGTGTCAATAAAAGCATGGTCATTACCTTTAACTTATCGAATCTCAATGCGTTCGTCGTTGGCGATGGCCAGCTCCAACTGCTGCCTGAGCAAGTTGAGGAACCGATCCACGTCTTCCTTTGTTTCCAGACAAGGCCCCTTTACCAGGCTGGCCGGTTCCACCACCCGTTTCTTCTTGAGAATAGGCTTAAGCTGCTCTCCATTTTCCTTGGGCTGCTCCGTGGCTTTCCGAACAGATTCTTCTATCCGAGAGGTTGCAAGATCGAATTCTTTCAGAGCCTCCGTCTCTATTTGTGTGATATGGGCCAGACTCTCTTCAGACTGGACTGCGCCCTTAAGTTCTTCCAGTGGCCTCATGCAGGCAGCACGAAGTCCTGCGTCTCCATTGGCTGCCTCAATGTCCTTGGTGACTGTGACGAGGTGCCCGTCAATCTTGGCAAGAGCCTGCTGGCGAGCTGCAGCCACGAGGGCGCTATTAACGGTACTGACTGTGGTAATGAGCCCCTCGGTCTCTTTGATCAGGCTGTACGGACTCGACGCGTTCAGGATTTGCTGCATCCGTTTGAGCGCCACCCTTGCCTGCGCATCTCTCTCAAGCTCAAGGCGATTTCGCTGAAAACGGCCATACGCCTTCCGTAGCCTTTCCCACGTGGGCTTTTGGTGTTCATAGAACTGTTCGAGATTGGTAAAGTGATCGGCGAAATCGAGAAGTTCATTGTTCTGTTCATTGAGTTGCTGGATGAACTTATAGCTGTTATCGGAAGCGAGCAGCCTCTTTATAGCTAGGAGGCCATCTGCGATTTGGTCTCTACCGGGGTAATCGCCGGTTTCCGCCAACGGCCTATAGCTCATCAAGGATGATTGCCAGCTCTTGAGCTTGTTCTGCAGGAACGCATACAGGGCATCCTCGCCGTCAGGCCCCATCTCATGAAACAATTCTTTCCCCAGCGTGCGGGCGTCTTGAATGGCTTTAGGGTCGGTGGTTTGCCGCTTGAGGATCACAATCTTACGGCGTTTCGCAGGGGTCGTGATGGCGTCGTAGGCCTTATCGAGCGGGACCAGCGTCCCATCCATCATGAGACTGATTTCACCCAGCACCATGAGCCGGGCGATCAACATCACCACTTCGTCTTCCGGCCACCCATACGGGCGTAGTGAGTACCGCTTATCGATCATGTCCTGGAGCACGATCTGCTTATTACTGGATGACATTAGGGCGATATAATTGCGGAGGTCATCTATCGCTTGCTTGTTGCCCTCCTCGGTTGCCAAGATCATTGTCTGCTGACCGATGTCGTTACTCCGAATGATGGCCTGAATTTCCTTCAATGGCTCCAGAGACAGCCGCTTCAGGTACCCCATCTTATTGAAGGTGTTCTTGACGAGATAACCCAGCGATTCGTCGAGCGCGGCCAATGGCGTGGAGGCTTTCAGCTTCAAGGGCTGGCCGGCAGCATAGAAGTCGGCTCCGGCGAACGTCTCACCTAAAAGTGTGACTAGACGGGCTCGGCGGTCTTGGTTGTTTCCGGATATGTCGCGGAAAATGCGCTTCGCCGACTCTGGAAGTGTGCCATCGTTCTTATGGCGAACATACTTCTCTGTCTGGAGGTATGTCCGGAGCTCGCGGCCCAGAGTCTCGTCATTGCCCAAGCGGACCAGAATGCTGCCTCCTTCAGGTGAGCTGTCGAGCAGACACTTGGCGTTGTCATATAGCTCGTACTCATCGTTGAGTGGCGTGATAACCGAGAACTGTAACGCGCCATCGAAGCGGTTCCCGATCGGGAGTAAATCGCAAAATCGATTAAACTCAAGGTCCTTCTTATTGTCGGGATAGCGATACTTTCGTTGTTCCTTCAGTACCTCGTTGCAGATAAGTTCACCAAGGAGCTTGGCTTCCTCGCCATTGTTCAGATCGACATTCTTGATCTCCCGATTGATGTCCCGTTCTTCGTTGGTCAGGAAGAAATACAGATCACCACTTCGATTAATGAGCGTTTCCTTTTCGAGACGCTGGAGGCTCCCTTCGATCTTGCGACGAAGCGCCAGTCGGTCGGCATCGATCTCAGTGACGCACAGGGTCACCAGGTTATCGACGTTTCCCTTGACCTCCTCGACATAGCGAATGAGAAACAACACCTGCAGAAGATGGGTATCAAAGGGATGCTCCAGACTCGGATTGTCCTTGGCTTGATCGATGGTCTTCTTGACAACGGTATCAAGAAAGCTTTCGATCGAAGGGTAGAACCGATAGAGAGGGACCAGGATGCCGACCTCTTCGAGGGCAACCTGCTTGCCAGCCGACTGAAATGCATCGAGGATTGATCGTTCGCCACGGGATAGATGCAGACCGGTGGCCCCGGCCCTTCGGATCGCCTCGAAAACCTTTTGGACGAGCTGGAACTGATACGGAACGAAGGGATAGTTCTGGACGAAGTCCTCGCCATCCTTGACGTTCTTGAAGGTCATTCCGCAATTGGTGAACGTGAGCTGATTCTTGAGAATGTCCCCCTTTTTGCGGAAGACTTCCTGGAGGTCGCTTTTGACTTCCTCGCGTTTGGCCAGGAGACGAGACTGGATCACTTCATCCACGTTCGCACTGGAGAGCGAGAGGCGTGTTCGGAAGCGTCCCTGAATCTTCGAGAAGTCGTTGGCCTTGCTCTGTTTCATTTCGCCGAGCACAGCATCAATATCTTCTTGGGAAGTGACGACGACCCATGCACGCCCCTTGCAGATGGTTCCCAGCTCTTCCGTGATGGTCTGAAGGTTGAGCATCAGGTGGGAATCTGTCCCGATAAACTGCCCCACTTCATCCACGAGGAAAATGAGGCGATGACCTTCCCCCTTTGAATCCAAGTAATCCTTGACCCACTTACAGAGGTTTTCGACGGTTAAGGCAAAACTGCCTTCCGCCCCATCGACCCATTTCTCCGCCGACTCTTTGCTCATCTTTAGCGTTTCGCCGAGCGCTTTTACTATTTCGTCTCGGTGGAAATGGTATGCATCACGGTCTGCTATCCACTCGCTGCCAGTCGCCTTGCGAAAGGCGTCGTGGAACTGTGCGAGCTTGCCTCTCCCTTCCAGATGGCGTTCCAGGTGTGCGATCTGAGGATGATCACCGCAATAGCCTTGCATCTCGTTCAACACCTTGAGGAACACGGCAAGAATTGCATCGCGACCAATGCGGTGGTCGGCCTTACTGTCAATATTGAACAGGATGACATCGGTATTCGAGGCGACCGCCCGCTTAATGTCACCAAACAACATGGCATCTTTGATCTTGCTCTCGAAAAACTCGACCGCCCGCTTGCTCTGTCCCTGATGCGTGTGCGCCTTGTTCTGCAAGAGGTATGACAGAACCTTAATAAAGTGTGATTTACCGGAGCCGAAGAAGCCTGACACCCACACGCCAATCTTTCCTGCGACATCGGGATCTTCGGGGTGCTTGATCGCGTCACCATACGTCGAGAAAAAGCGGCGAAGATGCTGATCGAGCTCTCTTGTCACAACGAATTCGTCCAACTCCTGCCAGACGGAGGATTCGTCCAACTGATCCGCCTTGACGACTCCGTTAATGGAGCGGAACAGGTCCCGCTCGAAGAGATTCTGAATGTTCATAGTCAGCCTCTGTTAGGGCACTAATCTGAAGGCACGATAGTAATGTTCCGGTTTCTTGCTTTTTGCTACACCGTCAAAGTGTGCGGACAGACTCAGCTTCCCAAACAGTCTGAGGGTCAGTTGATCGTACTTTCCTGGATAAAACAGCACGAGAGGAACGGGTCCCATCACATTCTGCAGGTTGCTGAGCAAGCCGCTGGTTCGGAGCAGCGGATACACACTTCCGACACCTGACACCAAAACAAGTTTGTTCTGGTCCGGCCTAGCAGCTTCATAAAAGATCGATGCAAGTTTCTCTGGATGGAGTGGGCCGGCCAACGCTGCCTTGAGAGCTTCGTCACCCTTCTCCCGTTGTATCTGTAGTGCCTTCTCGAGCAATTTCCGTTGCTTGAGGTGGTCCAGCACGAGATCGAACAGATCGATGTGCGTAAAACGAAGTTCTGGTTTTTGCTTGGGAATGTGGTCTATTAAGAAACGAAGGTGAGCTCGTACACGGAGCTCCTCTTCGGGCGGGTAGTCGAAGATGTAGAACGATATCTCGTTCCCGATGCCGCTGCCGCTCAGAAAGTCATCGGAGATGATCCGTGGAAGAATCTTGTTGAGGCGATCGGTCAGCAGATCACTCACGGAGACACCTGAATGCAACGCAGCACATACTCTTCATGGTGGCTCCGCAAATAATCAAGCACTTCGGTGGCGATATGAACTGGTTGAAGCCGTAGCGTTCGTGTGCTGTCCAGAAATCCTGCCTGTACAAGGGTCTGATACACTGACGACCGCAAGCGTCTCCTCGTCGAGTCGTTCCAGAGCGGCATCACAGGGTCACGGCCTCGACAGTCATTCAGATACTCTTCCCAGAGAGCTGGTGAGAGTTTTGAGGCGAAGAGGCGGTACTGTTCCCTGACGACCAAATCCAGGAAGTCTCCGAGCAAGGCACTGTGCTTAATGGCTGCCGCGAAACATGCGTGCGTAGCCACGGTCTTTGATCCATCACGAACGAGCCGCCAGAGTTCGGCATTCATTAACTCCAGCCGTTGACGGATCAATCTTCCCAGTCGCCTCGCTGTCTCAAGGTTACGGGTTTGGAGTACATTCTGCTTATAAAGAATCTCCTGCCATTCTTCTGGCGCGACGCCTCGGAGAAGCAGATCAGCAATAATCCGGCTCTCTGGAACTTTTAATGCTCCAGCTGTCAGCTCAGCGCCATAATGTCTAACTGCCGATGTAATAACGAGCACTCCAAACTCTCCACAAAATGTTGCCGAGAATAACCCTTTTTGAGGGGGAAATCATCCAGACTCAGAAAGGATCGGACCCGTCATGGATTTTGTTTAGTACCTAGACCTTTCGTGCCAATGATTCTATTCGGACTCCTCCCCGTTCGGTCCAAATCCGACTTAGATGCGACTACACGGCGAGCGGACGACCACTTTACAAAACAGATTGATCAACCTCATTTCATCCAGAGTACCTGGAATAGCGAGAGCAATCCGAGGATCAGCAACTATCACTGCCAAGCACTGAGCACGTGAAATCGCGACGTTGATGCGGTTTCGATCAAGAATGAACGCCAACCCCCTAGAGCCGTATTCGCCATAACTGGAGCAGAGTGAAAGAACGCAGACCGGGGCTTCCTGTCCTTGAAACTTGTCGACGCTCCCGATCCTTGCGCCTTGAGGCAGAGCAGCTTGAAGTGCACGCACCTGCGCGTTGTAGGGAGCAATAAAGAGAAAGTCGTTTAGTGCCAGTGGTCTCGTGGTGCCATCCTTAGCCATATAGAGGCAACCGCGGAGCGCATCATAAATCGCTTTCACCCGCTCAACCTCCTCATCGCTTTGTTGAACGTTTCCATCATGCTCAACGCCGCTGAAGACGATCCCGCTTTCCCTGGTAATCAGACCATTGCCGCCCGACAGCACCGTAATCTTCTGCCTGGCACAGTCAGGATGGGAAATGAGTCCTTTCTCATATATGCTTTCAGAGATGAAGCGGCAGACGGACGGGTGCATTCGACGGGATTCGCCAAGAAACAGCCCGTAGTCTGCCGGGACCACAGGGTGGAACACGGGCAAATCTGGCCGGCTGACGTCCGTATCTTTCAGCGCGTATTGCAGAGCGGACAATCCGGCATCGCCGGGATGGGCCCCTTGCACGGGTTGTTCAAGCTGCATCTGGTCGCCAAGAAGCACGAGGTTCTCTGCGCATCGAGCCATGGCTACGACATTGGCAAGGGCAACCTGACCGGCTTCATCAATAAACAGGAAATCGAGCACACCTTCCCACTCGGGCCGAGTAAAGAGCCAGGCCGTTCCCCCCACGATGCCTTCTGTGTATGCCCCACGCGCCTCACCTGTATCTTTGACGTATTTCAGACTCAGGTTAGAAGAAAACAACGGACCTTCCGCCTCCCCTCCAACCTTGATTCCCCACAAACTCCTGCCGGTTTCTCGTGCCGCGTCGCCGCAGGCCATGAGAAGATTCACCACTGCCTTATGACTATTGGATGCGACGCCGATCTTCTTTCCGGCAATGAGAAGAGACAAAATGACCTGCGAGGCGGTAAACGTCTTGCCCGTACCAGGAGGCCCTTGAATGACCAAGCACCCCCCAGTCATCGAATTGGCGACCCGGATAGCGGCCTGCGTCGTGCTTTCATCGTCTTGTTTCAACATCCTCGTGGGAGGCACACGGTTGACCAGTGCGGCCACCGAAGGAGGAAGAGCGCTCGTCAGGTGCCGCGAAGCCACCTCTGCCAGCGCCTCTTGAATGGGTTTGGCCGAAACATATTCGTCTGGAAGCAGCGACCCTCGCGCTGGGAATGCGCCAGCCAACTTCTCGTGTAACCCTTTCTTGCCTATCTTGAGCTCCAACGTCCCGGCAGAGACATCTAGGGCCGAGAGCGTGAATTTCGCCTCTAAGTTATGCGTAAACATCACTCTAGACTTGTCTCCGGCTGCAAGTTTGCACTCCTGCACAGGATCGAACCGGTAGGATTGGACGAACGATTGCTTGTCAGGTATCGGCGAGCCCGTGGCTTGCACACCATCAATGCAGGCAGGATCGTCACGGAGGACGTCGGATGTGGCAGCGGCACGGTCGAACATGCGCCACCACATGGGTTTTTCTTCTCGCCGATGAAAATCGATTAAGTCGGCGAGCGCGACCGATACCGCATCCTTTCCCTTGCGGAGCTTCGCTGCGGTATCCAGTCGAGCTACAATCTCAGGTGGCAACTGCTTTGGTGGCGTCGCTAGCGAGGATGCAGAAGCCGAATGGACCGCCACGATCTTGTGGTCAACCGCGACCTGCCTCAGCCAGTGCAGTAATTCAGCTGTGGACTTGCAGTCGTCCTCGTTGTAGTCACGGATCCCCTTCAGAATGGGGCTCTTCTTCCACTCTTCTGGCTCATTGCTCTCGATCCAGCGGGCATACTGCACGATTGAGTCAGCGGCTGTGGCTACCTTCGTTATGCGCTTCGGTCGATAGAGCCGCTCGATGGACTTGATGGAATAGCTGTCCTCTCCGATGCGCAAACCGTGTCGTACGGTCTGATAGAGATCCACAAACACCTCGTTCCGGAGTAGCTCGTCCACCTCATCCTGACGGGTGTCGTGGTAGGTGCTCAACCGCCTCACGGCGGCGACCTCATAGGCGGCGTAATGGTAGATGTGCATGCCCGGATTCGCCTGCCACCGGGTGAATACCCAATCCACATACCCTTCGAAGGCGTGTTTTTCCTGTTCACGGTCGTGTGCCCACCAATCCGTGAAGTCCCATACCCCCGGCTGCCCAGTGCGCGTGCACACCCCGAACAAGTATTCCAATCCACCAGCCATGAGGGGGTACCCCTCCATGTCAAAGAACACATCTGCCGGATGATCGAGCGGCAATGCCGAAAGGCCCACCGGGTTACCGTTCGCTCCTGCCTGAGGCAACACCTCATAGCGCGGTGGGGCCTCGGGCGTGGCGACCCGGTCGATCCGCGTCTGGCGTTGAAGATGCGCCTGCGCCACCAACTTTTCCATTGAGTCCCTATCGAGTTTAGGCACCGTTTTCCCCGACGCTCTGGCCAGATCCTCAACCGTATTGATCCCCGCCCGTCCGAGTTTTTTGATCTGGCCAACCGTGATGCCGGCAACCAGGACGAGATGATCTTTGTCCCTGAAGAATGCCTCCGCGTGGGATGTCCAGCGGCCGTGATCAGCCCGCGGAAGTGGCTCCGGACGATCAGCCATGTTTCCGCGGAAACCATCCTGCATCGTAAGAAAGCTCGCTCTGAGGTGGTGGTAGTAATGGATAAAGTCTTCGACGCGGAACTCCACCCGTTCCCTGGTGCCAAGGATGATCCCGAACTTGTCCGGCAATGGGAGGCCGGTCCCATCAGCCAGCATCTCGGAGTAACAGCAGAGCTGGACGGCATAATATGGCTTGGGGGAGCGAGCAAGCTTCGTATCCCACACTTGATAGGACCCGAAATCATCGAGCAGCAGAAAGTCGGCAAATCCTGCAAACCGCCCACTTGCCAAGGCCGCCTGATAAATGATTGGAGCTTTAGCATTGATGGCGGCCAGCGTATGCTCCCTCGCCATGTCAGAATTATCCTTGGAGATCTCGCGTACGGTCGTGCCCGATGCCCTGAAGTCTTCAAGCACAGTTTGCTCGTGTGCTTCACCAGTCTGGGCAATCAGTGCTTCATCCTCCGTGGCCTCATCCGGCGTCACCGCACCCGGATTCTCCAGATAATATCGGTCCATCCAGGATGCGAATGGCGAGGCCAGATAACGGACGAGATCGCTCGGTGAATACGCCAATTCCCCTGACCGTGTTTTCTTCATGCAAGCCTCTCAGATTGTACGAGCTCAAGCCCACCCCCATACCGAGTTCGCTTCGACAAAGCAATTCTTCGGAAGGGAGCATGCACATGGCTATGAGTGAAAGATGTCAGCAAGGCTGATGCCCCGGTTGACGATTCAACCTCGCTGGTCCATCTGCTTCCGCACATGTTCAATATCTAATTGCTGCTGTCGTTCGTGGAAGTAGCCACACTTCTGCCGCATCAATCTGCCTCCTTGCCTCAATTCGTTATCGGCCCTCGATTCTCCAGCTCTTTTCATAGACATTCTTCGGCGGGTCCTGTCCATAGAAACTCTCTGCGCCGTAGGCGTTGTGAGGCGATTCCTGCGAAAAGGCGAGCCATACCGATTGGATTAGGAATAAACCGGACATCAAAGCGATTCGCGCTGAAATTGCCGAGGGCTTTGGCTTGGAGTGAGAACAGTGTCCCAAACAATACTAGAATCAGAAAGCCGAGAGTCTTCACGCCCTTCCCCGTTCTTCCGGTCACCTGAGCCACAACAGCACTTCCTGCTCACCGAGCAACGACCTGGACGAGGGCAAAGCCTTTGCAGATTGCATGGAACCGCCTTCCTCGAGAATAAGGGGAGCGTAGTGGATGTGGCTGCGTGGTTCAGTTTCCTGGTGCGCTGACCTTCCCCCCGAAAACTAGACCATTGGCTAGGGCCTGTCGTCAAATCTGACCCGCCCCGCGAATGTAGACCGGCTGGGACTTGAGAATTTGGCCTGCTGACCCGCCCCGCGAATGTAGACCGGCTGGGACTTGAGAATTTGGCCTGCGCGTGATCGGTTTGAGCCGCTGATGCGGCGATGCAACCCTAGCATAGCTCACGTGACGGTCTCCAATAATTCAGGGGACTCGCTAGTGGTCTTGTCGGTCATGGCCCACTCCGTCGCGAAGGCTGCCGGAGTCTGATCCTGCAGCGCACTGTGCGGGCGTCGGAGATTGTAATCTGCCTGCCACCGCACCAATGTCTCCCGTGCATCGTCAAGCGAGAAGAACACCTCGACATTCAGACACTCATCACGAAGCCGCCCATTAAAACTCTCGATGAATCCATTCTCGACCGGCTTTCCTGGTCGAATAAAGTCGAGCTGAATGCCGTGGCGATAGGCCCAGGCATCCATGACCCGACTGGCAAATTCGCTCCCATTGTCCACGGTGATGGCCCGCGGTACGCCTCGTTGGGCGACGATCGGCTCTAACGCGTGTGCCACCTTCCCACCCGTGAGCGACTGGTCGGGCAGCAGGCAAAGACATTCACGGGTGAATTGATCGACGACCGTCAGGATTCGAAACGCCCGACCATCGGCCACCCGGTCGCTCATGAAGTCCATGCTCCACCGCTGGTTCGGGGCCGTGGCCATGGTCTGCGGCACACGGGCTCGGCTGGCGGCTTTCGTGCGGTGCTTCGTGCGCACGGTCAGGCCTTCTTCCGTGTACAGCCGATAAATCCGTTTGGCATTCACCGGCCACCCATCCCGTCGCAACAACACCGTCAAGCGTCGATACCCAAAGCGCACCCGTGCCGCGGCCAACTCGCGCAACCGCATCCGCAATGCCTCCTGCGGATCACGATGCCCCTGGTACCGCAACGAGGCTCGCGCCATCGGCAACAGCCTCGAGACTCGGCGCTCGCTGACCTGATAGGTCACCTGCGCCCAGCGGGCCAAGGCCCGCCGGTCCCGAGGCCTCAGAGCTTTTTTCGGACAATCTCCTGGAGCATATGCCGATCCAGCGAGAGATCCGCGACCAGCCGTTTCAGCTTGGTGTTTTCTTCTCGCAACTGCCGCAGCTCGCGCAGTTCGCTGAGGCCCAGCCCCGCATACTTGCGCTTCCACACGTAGAACGTCTGCTCGCTGATGCCCACCGTGCGACAGACTTCCGCCACCGTGGTGCCACTTTCGGCCTGGCGCAGAACGGCCAGCATCTGCTCCTCGGTATGTCCTCGTCGTCGTGCCATCGTCGGGTCCTCCTTCGGGTGAAGAAGACCACGCCGCCGACCGTTTCCTCAAGCTGCCCCTGGCCTACTTTTCGGGTTTTGGGTCAAATCAACCAAATGACTGAGGCGGCGAGGTGCAGGGCCGCCAAGAAGTTCCGGGCAGTTTTGTCATAGCGGGTGGCGAGACAGCGGAATTGCTTGAGTTTGGCAAAGAAGTTCTCGATCAAATGCCGTGCCTTGTACAAGGCACGGTCATACGTTCGCAGCGTGTGACGATTGCTCCGCGGCGGAATGACCGCCTGCTTGCCGCCCTCTGTCAACAGGTCGATCACACGCGCATCCGCATCGTATCCCTTGTCAGCAATCAAGATGGGAGCGTGTATCTGCGGGAGCAACACATCCGCGCCCTCCAGATCACTGGCCTGTCCCGCTGACAGATGAGCGCCGAGCGGATTACCCAAGGCATCCACTGTCGCATGAATCTTGGTACTCAACCCGCCTTTGCTCCGCCCAATGGCTTGCGGCCCGGTTTTTTTCGCGCGCCGGCGCTGTGCTGATGCGCCCGCACAATGGTGCTGTCGATCATCGCGTACTCATTATCCGCATCACGACTCAGCTGCTGAAACACCCGCGCCCACACCCCGCGCTCCGCCCAGCGACTAGACCGGCGATGGGTATTCTTCTAGTCGCCAAACCGCTCCGGTAAGTCGCGCCAGGGAATGCCGGCGCGGTAGCGGTAGAGAACCGCTTCAACGAAGAGCCGATTGTCAGCCGCCGGACGACCGACTTGACCAACCCGGCCAGGTAGCAACACACTGATTCGCTCCCATTGGTCGTCGCGTAACCCATAACGTCGTATCATTCCCGCAATTTACTACACATTACTCAATTTGACGACACGCCCTAGTACCAACAGAGGTCGCAGGTCAGCCAAAACAGTCCTCCCCTCCTACCCCTCCTCTCCGGTCCTCGCTTCAGGCTTTGGAATGGAATTTACGATACGGTGACGGAGTCGCGTCAACACCCGGAGTGTTCTCACATCAGCTCGTAGAAATACACGTATATTGGCTTATAGACTTTTGACAAGGTGCTGCGAATTGTCTATGATTGGCGCCCCAGACTATGCTCCATTCTTCTTCATGTGACGTGTACGTTCCGAGAATCGGACACAGCTCGCATCCGTTCACAATATCCATTCTAACTACACACCGCCCACCCAGCTTAAGGTTCCGACCAGACCTTATCTGGATCCTTTGGAGCGTCTTCTTGCTCGCTAACCTGCCTGGGGCCCTCTTGCCCACAGCACACGCTGCGACCTATGAGATTGTTTTTGAAGAGGGCGCATTCCAGTATGACTCAGCCTCATCGGCCGAGAATCAAGACAATAAGTATCTCGCCCGCGTGACCGTCAGAAAAGATGGACAGATCTTGGCAGAAAACCTTCGAGGCTCCACACTACCCGATGCGTGGGCGTTCTATAAGCGCTGGAACGTCGATCTCAAAAAGACACTTCCTCCCACTGATACGGATGTCCTGACTGTGTTCAAGGACTTCGAGAAACAAACCACCTCGTTGCGGGAATCCAAAACAAGGGTGGGTGGCACCATGCTTGCCGACCTTGCAGATATTCTCGACGTGCTCAATCGCGTGCCGGTGCTCAGTGGAGGGAAATACCCGTTCGTGATGGGAATACACCAGGGCGGAAAATCCGTTCATGGCAAACCTTATGTCCCACGGCTACTCGGCGGAACGAAGGAGAGGCCATATTCCGCGGGGGATTCATCCTCAAGAGCTTCGGCCGTTGGCGGCCATATTAAGACGTTGAACCAAAACAACGCACAGCACCAAGCATTTATTGCGACTGGTATCAATGTACATGATGGCCGAAAGTCCGATGACTACAAGGATTCGGAAGGCTGTTTAACTATTCGCCCACAGGATTGGAATACCTTTTATCGAGCTTTACCCACTCCCGATGAATGGGAAAAAGGCAGGCATATCGGAATGGTACACATACGCCGCGGCTCGGCATCAGAGTGATGGGTTGGCGGTATCGCGTTCATTCCGGGACGATATTCCGATGGAGTTTATCGAAGACACTGAGGAGGAGGAGATGATGGGGGCTGGGAGAAAAAGCTTGCTCCGGATGGGACGAGCTTTCGTCCTTGTGGTGTTAACAGGCGCAACCACCCTTTTCTCGTTTCAATACTCCGCGAGCCAAGAACTTCCCACTCGAATGAAAATCAGATTGTGCTACCGCGCGGGCGCCACAAACGCTGATCTCATGCAACAATGCACAGGACTCAATGTTCCTCCCGTCGTCTTCGATAGTTGCATGCGCGGGGGCACGTGCTTTAGTGAACCGCCAGTGGACGGTAGCCCTGCTTACCCACCTGGCTACCCGTTCTGCGGAGCGCCGGGATTGCCCGCCTGTCCTAGTCCAGCGCCATGCGGATATGGGAACACCATCCCATGCCCTCCCTATTCGCCTAGTCAATTTTGCGGAGCGCCTGGACACCCATCCTGCAACGCACCGCAGGCTTGCGGACAAATACACACTCTACAGTGTCAGCCCATAGGGCCAGTCACGACTGGGGATCCTTTCGCTTTGGGACGGTTAAGACCATCTTGGCGTGTGGGACTCCCGGGCCCGGATAGAACTCCACAGAACCTCCAAGATCTTGAAGCATTAGGCGTCAGAGGGGTGGAGTTTGCTGCGCTACCCATCCCGATGCCGCAGGCGGTGGATTCCTGTCGCAATCGCTCTGGTTCTCCTGAAGGGTTTTTCGGGTGCCTCGTCGAAGAAGGGTTCCCGGAAGAGTACAGAATTGCCCGTCACTGTCGAAGGGCCAACCCATCCGATGCTGGAGCTGCGCTGCTCTGCAGCTCCGGTCGAGAAGATCTCCAACAAGGATATCGACAGCTCAAGACCATCAAGCGCTGTATCGACTCAGGCCGGAGATCTCAATATGAAGTTGCTGACTGCCTCGGGAATCAGTTCCTAGGGACGAATGAACGGTACTATTTAGGATGCGTCACAAAGAACGAGGGTGATTTATCAAAGGCTGCAGTATGTGCTCTTGCGAAGGATCTCAATGCCGAACAGCAAGTGGCCTTGGCGTGCGCAGTCTCGACAGGGGGGCAACCAGCTCCCTTCGTTGCCTGTACAGGTGGCCAGTTACTTAAGAGGGAGCTCACCAAATGCTGGGAATATGGGATCGCCACCGAGCAGGGATGCTATGGCCCGAATAATGAAATCAGAAAATGTTGGGATGAGCTTGACTCACAGGCGAGGGTAGCGATGGGAGCAAACAGCGAAGGATACAAAGCCTTCGCATTTATGAAGAATAATGTCTTTGCCCCAGGGCCAAACCATGAATTCGTCAGGCATTTCAATAATGCACTGAACGATGTACAACATGGCCCAGGCCCGAACAATGACATCGTGCGATTCGGACAGTCCCTGGGAAACACGCTCAGCAGCGTGGAATCCTCGGTGAGAGACGTTTTTGGCTTTCGACCCTAAACAGTAAGGATTTCATGCTCCTCCGGCTTCGTAGGCATGTACTTCTTCAGCAGACGTCATACAAACGATTGCGTCGTTTTTCTTCCGCCGCCTCGCGACCGCCAATCACAAAATAGACATAGGGAACACACAGCGTGGCGATAGTCACCAGGATGACCACCGTGGCCGATGGAATCATGACCTCACGCATACCGATCACCCAGTCTTGCGCCCCCACCGCCATCTGATCAGACATCACTCCCCGGAGTATCGGCCAGAGCAGCTTGAACCCCTCCTGTACATGTTCCGGCGTCAAGAGCTGATACATGAAATTGAAAAAGACCGACAGGAGAATGACCTTGATGATGTTGGCCACGATCATCGACTGGTATATGTCCTGAATTGCCCGTTTGCAGACCTTTCCGATGTAACAGGAGCCAAGGTTATGTCCAATCATGACCGCATACCCCACGCCGTAGGTGACCCCAATGAGCTGCGCGAATACCTGATCGAAGAGGCTCGGATCTGGATCTCCGAAGATCGGCATCAAGCTCCCTAAGACGCCCAGTCCCATCGGTACCCCTAGCATGTTGATCAGCCCATCGACCACGACGCTATGCACGCCCACCTCGGTATAGGCAAAGCTGCGATCGAGCAGAATGAGATGTTCCGGAAGAGGCGTGCCTAGCTTCTCCACCACCGCCAACTCCTGAATCTCGCTGATCGCCGCAATTAGACTTCGCGGACGGCTTCGGCCTGAAGCCCCCTCCGCAAAGATCGGTCCTCGCCGCGTCGCTGATTGTTCCATCGCTACATGCTCCCCGAGCCGATCAGGTTGATCAGGGGTCGAAAATAGGACAGGAGAATCGTCAGGATGAAAAACAAGAGCCCCAGCGCAATGCGCTGTTTGTAGGCCCCGAACCAGAACGTCGCAACCAGGGTGGCGGAGGCGAGGATCCGGAGCGGGACGCCGGCCAGCAACGTCGTATTCACCCATGATGACACGGCAATAAAAGTTTCCGGGTCCATACCTGTACTCCTATCCTCGACCGAGTTGGAATTCGGTCACTAACTGCATAAAGGCCACCTTGCGAGACTCGAGTTCCGATTCGGCGATCCGAAATGCCTCCAGTTTGACCGGCACGAAATAGCCTCGCTGTTTGATGCCCGCTTTCTTCGTGAATATGTCGAACGGCCGGCCGTAGAAATGCTCTCCAATCTCCATGACCAAGAGATCTGCAGCACCCAGAATCTTCACCAGTCGCCGCAGTGTATCCTCACGATCGGTCGATCGAATGAGTCCCAATTCGACGACCTTTTTCTGCCGTGCCAGCTCTTTGGCGGCCTCCAGAATGGCATCCGGCGTCACATAGACGACCCCTTTGAGGGAAAACGCCGCCCACTTGTTTCCTTTGAGTGGACGATTGATCCGGGGCGCCACGATCGCCAAAACCTCTGGGCCTGCACACCAGCTGTCCAACGGCTTCTCGCGCATTTCCTGGGTGCTGAGGATCATCTCCTTCACGCGGGCCTGCCCATCGGCTTGCCGAAGAATCACCCCCAGCCGATCCTTCCCGATCCGATGATGGCCCTTGATTGCATCCAACACTTCACTGAACCACGGGATGGACGTGCCGGCAAAACACTCTTGGAGCTTGATCGCGCTCACAACCGGATGATCGCCCATTGCATGGGCGGCCGTCGCACGAAAGCGCGGGATCTTGCCCAGATCATGTCCCAATGCAGCGACCAGCACCTTCGGAATCATCAGGTCCCCGTCCCGGTAGGTCTGCTTGAGCAGCGCCAACGCTAACTCTGTGACCCGATAGGTATGGTCCCGCAACGTGACTTTCGCGAGCGTATCGCGAATCGAATAGAGGTCCGTACATTCCTCGTCGCGCTCGATACCGGCTGTCACGATCGACGGACAATCTCCGTATTCCTCAAGAATTTTCACCACCGTCAGCAGTGGCTCCAGTGCGCGCTGGCTCTCAATCACCGGTTGATAGGGCATGATGAAATCCCGAATGAGTGCGGACGACCGGCCGGACGACACCGAGCGTGGCAAGGTGGCGGGATCGGGTGTGGAGGTCTGTCCGCCCCCCTCAGGAGGCGGCGTCGGCAGTGCGGTTGGAGAAACCTTGACTATTGGGCCTGCAGGAGCGATGGTCTCCTCAGGCTCAGCCGTGGCATTTTCCACTGGACTGACCGTCGGCTCAGCTTCCTCGACCAACTCCCCCGTTTGCTGAATGAAGTCCAGATTCAACGGAAGCCAGACATCTTTAGCCAAGTCTTCCAGGGTGATCTCGATCTGGCTCGGAACCGCAAGCGGGGCTATCTCTCCAGTCCCAGGCCCTGTCGCCCCCCTGCGCCAAGATCCCCATAGGCTCCCGAGCATGTCACCTCCAGGGTTCCGGTAGCGGCATCACGCTCACCTGCGTCGCTTTGGCCCGGACCCGCACAACCCGCCCCATCAAACTGACGTCCACCAACACATCCTCGCCTTCCACGGCTCGCACGATCCCCGTCATCTGCGCATATGGGCCCGAACTCACCTGCACCAGATCGGCAACCTTAGCCGGAAGTGGCTCAATATTGCTGAGGTCCTCGAAGAGATCGGTATCCTGTAAGGGAAGCGCTCGCACCACTCCAGACAACCCCTTGATCACGGGGACGGTCGTCGGATCACACTCGGCGATCACATAGCCTTTCGTCGGACGTTCCACGCTCGTGCACCCCAGCTCCTGGAGCTGCAAGGCCACGTGTCGTTCACGGCCTGGCGTCACATCAAACGCCCAGCGTGTACGCGACGTATTCGCAGTGGCGTACTCCTCTACTTCTCTGTTGCTCACAGCCCCTCCTCTCGAAGAACGTTCCTACCTCACCCCGCGCGCTCATCGCAGCAACCCGCGGTCTCGTCGGATGCCTGCGAGACGCTCCAGTGCCCGGTATACCTTCCAGCTGTAGCTCGCGATGTTGCGACTCCCGTTGTAGCGGCCTACGGCCGTCCACGTTTCTTGGTATTCGTTGATCTTCTGCCGCAAGACAAACGCCGCCCATTGGATATTGATACACGGATCGAGAAAATGGACCGGATCGATTTTGTACTGCCGCATATGCACGCTGTTGATCTGCGCAATCCCTACATCAAAATTCGCCCCCGACTTCCACAGTTCCGCCACCAGATCCTTAGCTTGTTTAAGGGACAGGGGGCCTCGTCGATCCCCGTTCCCATCCCGATTCACATTCACTGCATGCGGATCCCCTTCACTCTCCACCAGAATGATGGCTTCCAATATTTGTACGGTCACCGCGTACCGGTTCGCCGCCGCCACAACACAACTGTGGTTCACATACCAGAAGCGGTCCGAAGGCATCTCCGCCCCGACACTGTCCGGTAAGACACCCAGACACGCCACCCCAAGACACAGCCACGTTGCATAGCGATTGTGCAGTCTGAAAGAGGCCCCCCTGAAGCCCACGATACTCTCGCCCTAACAGGTGCCCGTGTAGGTACAAATCTTCGTCGCCATTTCCTTCGTGATCACGGCCGGATCAATATTCGCTGAGACATTTTTGTACCATTCGGTGAAATCCATCGCCTGGAAGTTCAACCCGCTGAACTGATCTACCGTAAATCCGTCGCACTGGGGCGCATCCGCTGATCCCCAGGTCATGCCCAACTGCGCACGGCCTTGCTCTTGAACCATTCGTCCGAGCTCGGATTTCATAGTGCAGTAGACCTCTTCTTTGCGGATGCACACACCAAACGGCCCTTTATCCACGCAATGTGTTCCAATCAAATGGGCCTTCCAATCCTGTTTGTCACGCGCCAGCGCGATCTCCTCATCCGAGCATTTCCCTATCAATTTGTCGGGGTCCGAATCACAGCAATTGATCAGGGAGCGCCCGATCGTGCTGAAATCACAGGTACTCCTTTTGCCCGTGAAGATCCGCAGCCGGTCCGGATCCCAATCCTCTTCGACATTCTTCGTCATCGATAACCAGGTTGCCGCCAACGCCAGATTCTGATTTGGGGGAGTGTTGGTATCCACGCAAAACGGCACTGAACTATCCTGGCTGCCGCATGTGATGGAATCCGGCGGTAGGGTCTCCGCCGCGGATTGAGCTGTCGTCACTGCACCGCTCGTCCGTAGGTCCCATCCATCACGGTCCACCCTGCTCTGCCGTATTTGGATGTACCTCTCATCGCTACCGGCGGCCGTGCCGCCAGCCGCACTCAAACTTCCAGGATCATCGTAATACTTCTCTTCGGCAGCCCCAGAACACCCTGCCGTGACACAGCCCGGCGTTCCTGAGTACTGCGGTACTCTTGTCATGTTCGGCGCCAAAATCCCCCCACCAATCAAGCCCGCGGCCTTTTGCCCCTCCACCTCGCACTTTGCTTTGAGGTACGGCTCATCAATCCCGCTACAATCTGCGTGGGCCTCTATCGCACCACACGCCAGACAGACCGCAAGGAGAAACCCCATGAGCGTACGCTTCATCGCAAACAGCCTCCTCTACAACCGCGTGCCGAACCGAGCCGTATCCAACGAGGGCACCTTCATCTCGTCCATCCCTGCGGCTTCTCCCTGCAAATTCTCGTCCGCCGGATGTTGTTGAGGCTCGCCGCTCGCGACGGAGAGGGCCAGTTCACCCGCAAAGATCCTCCCCATCGCGTGACGATCCGTAAACTGGATCGGCGTTCCGCGCATGATGATTTGCGCCATGCCCCACCCCCAGTACCGTGCGGTCACCTGATGGATCTGAATGTCGAATCCAATAATCAAGTCGGCCCCCAGGGAGGCAGCGCTTTCCGCAAGCCGATCCACCATGCTCTGAGTCGCATGGACGATCGGACCGTCATACGTCTTCGCGCGCCCTCCCCAGAAATCCGTGAAACGGACCACGACATCCCGCCAGGACGCGATCCCGACAGTTTCGATCTGAATCAACGCCTGGAAATATCGATAGGTCTGTCCAGGAATGACATCTACCGTGAGAATTTTCATTCCTGCCTATCGCTTCTCGGTATCAATCGGTGACACCTCAGCCTTCTTCGAGGCATCCACCTCGGTGCTGATCGTCAATGTGTTCATCGGCGCGGCCATCACTTCGCCATCAGCAGGCGGAGGCAGGACAAGGCCGGGTGAGGCTTTTCCTACTGAACCGGCAGTCGGTAGAGTAGACACCGGTTCCGCGACTTGCCCGTTCCCCCCACGGAAGCCATCCAGAAAACGCCGCAACCACCCTTTGTCCGCATCCGGCTTGACCCGAGGCGACTCGACCTTAGCCTCGATCACCTTAGGAGGAACGGCCATCGGTACATCCAATTTAGCCGGGACCGTGGTTGTCGCCACCGGACTCGGAACGGCAGCCAGGCTCGTCCCGCCTGATTCACTACCGGAGCCCACTGCCCCAGCACCGACACTCCCCTCCGTATTCGGACTGCCCGCCTTGGCGACGGGGTCCGCTTTCGGAGCACCTCCCGACTTTCCCTCACCCACCTGAACGCGCGTTTTCGAGACCTCGGGAGCACCCCCTCGCGCCTGCAAGGACTTCCCCAGTTTCCCAATCGAAAGTTCGACACGTTCGAAGCGATTGGCTAAAGCGACCGTCGTTTCGGTGAGGGTTTCGATCTTCCCCGCGATATTTTGCAGACGCGCATCGACCCCGGATAGTTGTTGTGCCTGCTGCGCAAACTGCGCCCGCTGGGCCTCGTACTGACGCTGGGTGTCTTTCACCACGCCCTTCACGGTCAGGATCTCCCCCTGCAGTGTTTCCGCTTGGGCCTTTAACCCCATCTGCTCTTGCGCGACATGCCGATACACCTGGGACACGTTATCGACTCGGTGGGACAGCTCGTCATGCTCGGTTTCCATGACTTCCTTCACCGCGAGTTGATGCTGATATTTCGTTTCCAAGTCCTGATATTCCCCGGCACTGACGCAACCGGACAACACTGCGAAACCAACGACCGCCATGCGTTGCCACATACCGTACTCCTTTCTTACGACAGGGTTTACTGACTCTCTTTCCCTTCCTGATGGAGAAATGCCTTCACCGCGCCACGCGGCTCGTACTCCGTCACCGTCACGCGGGCGACATGACCGATGACATCATGCAGGGCCACTACGAGCTCATCGACGGCCTGAAAATGTTTCACATACGGAGTGAGATCTTCCGCTCGGAAACGAATGCTGTTGAGCGCGTTATCCAGTGCGCGAATCACCGGCACCAGTCTCACCGTGTCTCCGACGCGTGGCGTAATGACTCGCGCATTGCGGCGCGCCGCCATCAGGCTCCGTTCTTTTAGGTCGGGATACGGCTCCTGGGGGAGCAACTCGAACTCCCCCACGCCAAGCTCTCGTAAGATCACCTTTGCCCGCGCCACCCATTGCTCCACCCGAGCCAACTCATTGCGCACCTGCTCGATGGAGAGCTGAGACCCGGCCGCCCGCCGAAGCCGATGGACAACCTTGTCGAACATGTACAACAGGGACACACAGGCCATCCCCGCCTTTGTCTGTGGTAACAAGAGAATCGAGTTCGGATCCTCCATCCGCTTCCTGTTCTCCTCCGCCCGATCGGGCCTTCGTCCGTTCGTCGAAGACGCACTCCGGAGAGACGGGCCTTCACGCCGTACCATCTCCGGTTGTCGTTCCACATCTACCCCATGAGCCATGCGTCACCTCCTCGATTACGCCCCAGCGACTTTCCCCAGATCCGCTTCGTCCACGAGCACCAGCCCATACCCGGTCAATTTGCTGGCTACCGCGGCATTCATCCCCTTGCGACCCAGAAACTGCGCAATCGTGCCCCGTTCGACGATCACTCGCGCTCGATGCTCCTCCCGATACACGTCCACTCGACGCACCGACCGACTCGGAGCAGGCGCTAACGCCTCGCGAATGTAAGATTCCAACTCCGAGTGATACTTCACGAGTGCGATCGTGCGGGACGTGTAGGTGCGGAACTCATACAAGAGGGGCTTGCAGGCCGCGATGACATCTTCCCCCGAGCGATAAGTGTCGACAGCCACCTTCACAAACGGTGCGGCTTGAGCTGTCGCAACACGCTTGATGTGCACATGGTCATCCGCCAACACCGGAGCGAGCACTAACTCCGCGATACGGCGGAAGTAGTGCATCGATCGCTGCGAGAGCATCGGAAATTCGTCACCGACCTTATAGACGGCCCCCATCAGGGAATCGCGGACCTTGTACTGACGGTCGGCGTGCTGATGCGGCAGGATGGCGTACCTCCCGATGGAGTCCGCCCACAGGAGATATGCGCTGTGCCCCGGATCCATCCGAATGACCCGAGCCATCACTAAGTCTCCCACCTGCACCATTGATTACTCGCCTGTGCTATAGTTTTTTTGACCTGTGTACGCACCTGCCATGTGCGTGTAGTTCGAGACCCGGTCTCACAACTATGCCTAACAGGTATTACCGGATCAGTCCGCCTTCGCCTCGGCTTCCGTCCAGAGAGACGCTCCGATCCCACGCATCCATAGCCTGGCTGGCGTCTACTCAGACGATCAGCGTGATCCTGCTCGGACTGGTCACCGGGGTTTCCTGTGCCCCCGTCTTCACGCCGACCACGTTGCAGACGTTCAAAGAATCGCGCACCATCACCTCAACGACGGTTGTAGAGCGTCCACGATTAGCACTGTCACCCCACAGCGATGGTATGGGATGGACGGTGGGAATCACGCAGCTCGTCGAGGAGACGAACCGGATCAGACGAGAGGAAGTCTGGGGAGGGTTTACCTATGAGCGTCGGCTCAATCTTGTCACGATGATGGGCGGGGCGCTGCTCTGTGGCCCAAATCTCCTGTTCAACACCGTCTTTTCCATAGGAACGCCAAACCAGCCCGGATGGAGCTCACCATGGCAATACTGCCTCGCCGCCGCCGGCTACGACGTCCCTGGGCGCGCTGATACACGTACTCGCATCGCTGACGACCTCGATCCCCACACACGGACTGTTACGCAGGTGCCTGTGGACGGTGACCTGCGGCTCACCTTTGCGCCTGAAGGACGGGACCGCATTGGAATTGCCGTCCCAGTAAGTCACGATCCTCAAGGGACTCCCCTCCGCCTCCGATGGCTTGCACAGGCCTTGCGAGAACACCGCGTAAATCCTGCCGACATCCCAGACGGGACCGTCGAGAGCTCCTACAGTCCCACTGTTGGCGCACCCGGCCCGACCACACGGTTGCCGATCGGCGGCCATGTGCTCACCGCCATGCTGCAAGACGATCACGCGGTGGTTCCACAACAGCACTGGCCCAAACAGCCTCGCCTTCGACTGATGGTCAGCAATGCCTGGGGTCGCGAACAGTCACAGTCGCTGATCGACCGGTTTGTCAGCCGGATTGAGGAGCGTGGGCTCACGCTGGTCGTCCGAAACGAGCGGTATCGGGAACTCGTTCCAGTCCAGCTCCGGCAACTCGCCCCGTTCTATAGTGATGACCGTCACCCGTCTGCCGGCATGGGCACCGGCGCCAATCTGCTCGTGTCACTCGACATCGCCTCTGCGTCCAACCAGGGGCTACTTCTCACCACGACTGTTGTCTCTGTTGAGACCGCACAGGTGCTGGCTCAGATTGTTCTCGAATGTCCCATCAACGCAGTCGCGCCAACAGCGGACACTCTGGCAGCCGTCGTCAGCGATCTCCTCTTGCCACGTGATCACCCCTTCACACGCGGATGGTTCATCACACCATGACACCATATGGCACACTCCTCATCTGCTTCCTCGCTACGAGTACGGTCGGGTGTTCGTCTCTGGTACTCTCCAACACCACCGTGAAGGGAGGAATTGCCTCGACCCGAGAAGTCGAGCGCACTCCGATCCATGCCCCCGACGTCAGCCTCACACCTGATCACGATCGGCAACGCCTCACCATTCGCGTGACACAACACTCCCACATCACGCTCGAAACAGACACGCCGATGCAGGTCGAAGCACGACGCTATGTCTTCTCGCCCACCGCTCCGTTAGCTGGTGCCATTCATTGCCCGGTGATGACTGCCCTCTATGCGATCTCCGCCGGACGGCTGGGCGCACAATCCATCGCTCCCGCTTGCCGGCGACTCCTGATGCAGGAGCCTCTTGCCGGATCACGGCCGTTCGCTACCGAGATCGAGCACCGCTACGAGACACTCACCACAACGGAGCCCGTACGCTACGCCACTCTGAAAGTGTCATGGGACGATGCGACTTATCCGTCACGGGTGTATGACGTGAATCCCGATGGAGAGGGGTCCATTCCTCAACAGGCACTCCGTTCGGGGACGGAGCACGATCCGTCGACGCTACCCACGCTGTCAGTCCTGGTCGACAATCGCGTCGTATGGAATCATCGCCTGGCCCCTGACGAACTGACACCCAGTGGCCCATCGTCCGACGAACCGCGCACGACAGGCACGAGCTGGCCCCCAAGAGTCGCATTGGTCATCGAACCACTCGATGGCGCTGCGCCACCTGCGTTAAGGGCATGGGGGCGTTTGGTGACACAGGCTCTACTGGAACGCCACATCTGTGTGGTCGCACCAGTGACCTTCGCCAAGGACTTACAGGATGAGGTGATACTCCACCAATCCGGGCGGATCAGTGACCAGACAGCTGTTCATTTCGGGAAATGGATTCCCGCCTCTGTGGCACTCACCATCAGAAGTGGGGCAGACGATCAACAGACGGCTATTCTAGAGTTTGTGAATATTCAGAAGGCGGAACGAATCGGATATGACGTGTTGCACTTCAGCCGTGACTGGAAGGAGGATGCGCAGATGCTTAAAGCCTATATGCGAACCGTCTTCCCCGCAGAATATCAGTCTTGCTCATAGCGACATCACTTCGCATCCTGTACCTCCAGCACACAATCGCCATATACAGTAATCAGCAACGACCCTGGATAGGTCCTATAGGTCTTTTTGTCTGCCTGAAGATCAGAGGTTTCCCCGACAGTGTTCACGATCCTGATGTTAACCATCGCTCGCCCCTTGCTGGTCATCCGACACTGTTCTACAACTTCGTGCAATACAGTCAGAGAACTCCCATTGGATGATGGGCTAAATTGCTGCGACCCGACAGCGATAGTTGAGCGCTTGATTGGCACTCCTGGAATCTCCGGGCCAACGAACGCCCCTAACCATCCATCTCTTGGCGACTCGCCTCTCGCACTACCTGACTGACTGACAACGATTGCGACCATCACCCCAACGAGCGCTATCTGATACGGCCGCATGTGAACCTCCACTCTGGACAAAACCATTCGCTGTCTACTTCTCTTTACTGGTGCTTGGGGCCGATGGTTGTGTTCGTTCAACCTTTAATAAAGACTCTTGGCCTGCTTGCCACTTAGGCATCGTCCCAAACGCACTCAACACCTCGTCACCCATCATGCCGATGGCCGATGTACGTACCGCATTATACGCGGCATTGGCAGCAAAGTTCTGTAGTTCTTCGGGAGACATGGTTTGTGCGCGGCCGGTCTTTTCCAAATGCTCCACAGAACTACGCGCAAAGGAGATAGCATTATCCATCACACCGGAATACTCTTTCCACCAGGCGCCCATATGTTGATGCGAGTCCAAGAGACCACTTGGGCTCCCACCGCCACCGGGTCCATTCGGCAGGGGTCCACCGCCTGGCTGAAACGGTGTCCCCCCACCCGCTCCGCCACCAAACCTCCCCATTCGTCCCTTGAGGATCAAATATCGCGAAGCCCCATCCATTCCAATCCGACCAAATTCGAGGCCATAGGCAATCGCCTCGTCCGTTTGCGTGGGGTTGGTAATATCGGTGCCTTTGGCCGCGAACGCCATTTGGGTAATCGTCAGATTCGCCCCACTATCATGATGAAACTGCACGCGATTGAAGTCATGAAAATCGGCTCCCTTGTTACCGGACGAACTCAGCACATTCCCGCTGCCGTCGAGGGTGTCGTTGACCGCAAATCCATGCGCTGCATATTCATGCTTCGATAGCTCCCTGGTATTTGCAATCACGCTCGCGCCGTCAGGCGACTGTGTATACTCCACCACCTGGAAGTGTTCTTGCCCTTGCGCATCGGTGCGATATTGCCCAACCTTTCCTGTTTGCACATCCGTGACTTCGGACGCAATCAACTGGCCAGATTGAGGACTATAGTAGAACGTCCCTTGCAACTCTTTCGTCTGTCCGGGATGCATTGGATCAGGTACGGTGAAGACGCCTGATTTGCGCTCATTGTTAAAGTACTGCGAGTCCAATCCGCCTAACACCGAGTGATACAAGACCTCGCGTTGACCTCCATCATTCTTAATCGGACCAAGGACCTGCGTGTCTACCGCTCCGTTTTTCGCAGCCACGACTTTTACCGTCTGATCGATAGAACCGCTCATAGCTCCGCTGTTGGGATCTTCCAGCGACCTGGCAATCCCCCACACCTCATTGCCTTCCCCGTCCTTCATAAAGGTGGAATAGGTATTGTCGGTCACGTTGGTAATCGTTCCGCCCAGTAACTTGCGCTCGCCCGTCTCACTGCCGGTCGGACCGTAGTAGAGATTCGCGTATACATCCATATCACGATGCCCGTCATTGATCCTGCGCCAACCTGACTCCTTATCGATCGACTGTACCTCGCTGTTGTACCCGCGCAGGGACTGTTCGAACTCGACAGTCATCTGGCGCGATCCTCTCATCTGCTCGCTATACACACGCACCCCATCCAACTCCACCGACGAGCTTTTGAACGCACGCCCTTGCGCGTCCACAGAAACACCGTCAAAGGTGCTTACGGAGTGTGTACCCCCCGGAGCCATCATGGTTTCTTCAACCCCATACTGCAGACCCGACACACCAGATCCTTTTTCGACAATGTCTCTGGTTTGAGACCCAGAGGTTCCTTTAAACGCAACAAGGTCGCCATTATCAATAAGGCCTGTTACATCACGGGCCGGTGCTCCGGGTTGCTGAGCATACCCATGAAACATCTCGATTTGATGGCCGTCTTGTCCCATCGTATTCAATTGGGTGAACTGACCTGACAAATGCGTGCCATCCACCAAATTACGTTCCCCGGAAATACTCTTGGTACCTCCCTCCCGCCCATCAAAGAAGCTTACCTGGCCGTCATATAGCAGAGCATTAGCTTGAAACGCCGGTGACCCTGGCTTGCTATTGTCGATCGCCGAGCCGTAGAAGGCTGTCGGCACTCCCGGTTGATTAGCTTCCCCATGGCTCAATGCCGTGAACGTGCCGCTCAGGGTATACGAGCCGACCGTCTGGGTGTCGTGAGCGACGCCGCTCGTGCCTGACTCGAAGTGTTCCGTGGCTTCCACCAGGAACTGCCGCCCTGATGCATCGGTGCCCAATGTCCCCGTCACCGTGTGCGCGTGCCCACCCTCATCACTGGTCAGACTGTAACTGGAGTAGATGTCTCGCGGATGGGCCGGGTCCGAGCGATCGACTGACCCAAAGGCCCTGACATATCCCTCCATCGGCCGAGTCACGCCATCCTTCCCCAAGACCATCTGTTGCGCTTGCCCGGTCTCGACGAAATAATTGGAGCCGTCAGGGGAAACGAACGATTCCCTGTGGACCCCGGCTTCCGTATCCCTGTTGTCAAACCCTCGGACTGCCCCGCCCTCGGTCGCCAGAAAATGAAACTGTCCATCCCGTTCCACCAACCGACCGGTATACGATTGCTTCGAGCCCATCGTGCTCTGAAATATCGACTGCGTGATGGTGTCTGCCCGTTCTCCTGGCCCACGCTCCCCCATCATCTGGACAAATCCGGCATCGGGACGTGTCTCGCCCGCGACTTCCAGAAACAACGGGACGTTTCCAGACCGTGAAAAACTCTGACTTCCATCTTCGGCAATCGTACGCGTCTCGGACAAGCCTTTCCGAACTGATTGTTCCGTACGCGCCACGAGGTCTCCGGTGTCCTGATTCTCCTGTACCAGCACGCTCTTTCTGGCGCCGTCCTCACCCATCATATCGAAACGATGCTCCACCATCGACCCGAACACCGAGGTTTGTGCATCGACCGGCTTCCCGGACTGAGGATCGGTCATCTTGTGACGGAATACCCCACTCAGGAGGTGCCCCTTCGAATCCATGGCATACTGCCCTTCTGGGCCTTTGTAGTTTTGAATGCCATTTGCGCCGATACTGGTAATGCCGCCCTGGGAGTCGTGGATCTCACTCGTCCCAGACTGACTATCCACACGGAACCCGCCCTGGCCGGCCGGCACGGTCATCTGCGGCTCGACGTCATGACCGATCATCTCCCCGAACTGAGCGCCGCGTTGTTCGTGTCGATAGGACGGCCCTTCCTCCAAATTGGCACCGAGCCCACGAGAGAACTGCCCGCCCACTTGCCCAGCAACAGTTTCCGCCGTTCGCGATCCCGCCAGGATCGATCCCAACACCTGGCTGCCGCCCCACATCAGTCCAAACCCGATCGCCGGCACGAGCCACACATAATCGGCGGCCGTGGAGTTCAGCATGGCGACATGTTCGTTGATTCGGTCCAACGTCGCATAGTTGACGGACTGCCCCACTCCGTTTGAACTCAAGATCGCGCCCAGCCGGCTCCGCGCTTCCCAGAACATGACGAAATTCAGTACTGCATACAGAGGCGACCAGGTCTGCAGCCACATGAACAGCCGCCAGTAGGTGCCCATCAGCCGGGACATGCCGGGCGAAATGGCGAGCACCAGAAGGAACGGGGTCATGATGTACACCACCCCTTCCAC
>WBZN01000364.1_pt1 | contig 40315 bp, 31 predicted proteins | sample 5204281 | NCBI WGS metagenome assembly WBZN01 (sample SAMN12344347, study PRJNA552823) | activated sludge metagenome | biome: Activated sludge suspended growth; feature: Nitrification reactor; material: Wastewater; isolation source: activated sludge from nitrification reactor of wastewater... | reverse complement strand
GCATGTTCTGCCGCCTCAAGGATTTCAGGCGGATCGCCACACGCTACGACAGGCTCGCAACAAATTTTCTCGCCGCCGTCTGCATCGCCGCTACCGTCAGCTACTGGTTATGAGTCCCAACCCTAGGCAATTTTTGTTGCATTGAAGGCCGGCTCGCGCGGCGCAGGAAGGCATTACGCTGGCTCATATTAAATGAGTTAGCCGGCGAAACGCTTCAGCGCCGCAGAAAGCTTCTCGGCTCGGGCGGCAGCCTCGGCGAGTCGCTCGCGGTTCTCCTCGACGACCTCTTCCGGCGCCCGCGCGAGGAAATCGGCGTTGCCGAGCTTGGCCTCGATCTTTTTCGCCTCCGCCTCGGATTTGGCGATTTCCTTCACAAGGCGCGCCTTTTCGGCGTCGAAGTCGATGACGCCTTGCAAAGGCAGAGCGGCGACGACGCCGCGCACCAGCGCCTGCACCGATTGCGGCGGCGCCTCGGGCGCGAAGGAAATCTCAGAAAGCCGCGCGAGCCGCCGCAAGGTTTCGTCCCAATCCTTCGCGCGCAATGCAATCGCGCCATCGGCGCCGACCAGCACAAGCGGAATCAGCGCCCCCGCGGGCACATTCATCTCCGAGCGGACGGCGCGCACCTCCGAGATCAAGTCGACGACCCAGCCGATCTCCGCTTCGGCCGGCTTGTTCTCGAGCCCTGTGAGATCGGGCCAGGAAGCAAGCGCGAGCAGGCTCGTGCGGGGAAGCTCGGCCGTCGCAGTGATCGCCCAGAGTTCTTCCGTGAGGAAGGGCATGAAGGGGTGCAAAAGCTTGACGATCTCGTCGAGCACGAAGGCGGTCGCCGCGCGGGTTTCATCCTTGGCCGCGCCGTCCGCACCCTGCAGCAGCGGCTTCGCCAGTTCGAGGTGCCAGTCGCAGAAGATGTTCCAGACGAAGCGATAGGCGGCGTTGGCGGCGTCGTTGAAGCGGTAGGATTTGATCGCGCCGGTCACTTCCGACGCGGCTTTCGCAGCTTCGCCGATGATCCAGGCGTTGAGCGGGATCTTGACAGCTTTGGGATCGAAGCCTTTGACGCGCGCGCAGCCGTTGATCTCGGCGAAGCGCGCGGCGTTCCAGATCTTCGTCGCGAAATTGCGATAGCCCTCGACGCGCTGCTTCGAGAGCTTGATGTCGCGCCCCTGCGCCGCCATAGCGGCCAGCGTGAAGCGGAGCGAATCCGCGCCATATTCCTCGATGAGGCCCAGGGGATCGATGACGTTGCCCTTCGACTTCGACATCTTGGCGCCCTTCTCGTCGCGGACGAGCGGATGGATATGGATGTCGCGGAAAGGGACTTCGCCGGTGAAGTGCAGCCCCATCATCATCATCCGGGCGACCCAGAAGAAGATGATGTCGAAGCCCGTGACGAGCACATTGGTCGGATAGAAGCGCTGGAGTTCAGGCGTCTCGTCCGGCCAGCCGAGCGTCGAGAAAGGCCAGAGCGCAGAGGAGAACCAGGTGTCGAGGACGTCGGAGTCGCGTGACAAAGTCGTCTCTTCGCCATAATGGGCGAGAGCCGCAGCGTCCGCCTCCTCGTCCGACGCCGCGACGAAGACCTTGCCGTCCGGCCCATACCATGCCGGGATCTGGTGCCCCCACCAGAGCTGGCGCGAGATGCACCAGGGCTCGATCTTCTCGAGCCAGTCGAAATAGGTCTTCTCCCAATTCTTCGGGACGAACGACGCCGCTCCGGAGCGCACCGCCGCCAGCGCGGGCTCGGCCAAGGCTTTCGCGTTCACATACCATTGGTCGGTGAGCCACGGCTCGATGACGGCCGCCGAGCGGTCGCCATGCGGAACATTATGCGGGTTTGGCTCGATTGCTGCGAGGAGGCCCAGCTCCTCCATGCGCGCGATGATCTCTTTGCGGGCGTCGACCCGGGAAAGCCCGTGCAGATTGAAGAGGCCGGCGTCGGGTTCGGCGGCTGCGGCGAAAGCCTCGTTGCCGCGAAGAGCCAGCTTCGCTTCGGCGTCGAAAATATTGATGAGCGGCAGCCCGTGCCGGCGGCCGACCTCGAAATCGTTGAAGTCATGCGCGGGGGTGATCTTCACCGCGCCCGTCCCCTTTTCGGGGTCGGAGTAATCATCCGCGACAACCGGGATGAGGCGGCCGACGAGGGGCAGCCGCACGCGCTTGCCGTGCAGATGAAAATAGCGCTCGTCCTTCGGATTCACCGCCACGGCGGCGTCGCCGAGCATCGTCTCGGGCCGCGTCGTCGCGACGACAATGTATTCGCCAGTCGCAGCGCCGGCGTCGTCGACGAGCGGATATTTGAAATGCCACAGATGGCCCTTGGTCTCGACCTGAACGACCTCGAGGTCGGAGATCGCGGTCAGAAGCTGGGGGTCCCAGTTGACGAGCCGCTTGTCCTTGTAGATCAGCCCCTGACGGTAGAGCTCGACGAACACTTTGACGACGGCGCGGGAGAGGCCTTCGTCCATGGTGAAGCGCTCGCGCGACCAGTCGCAGGAGGCGCCGAGCCGCTGCAGCTGGTTGACGATGGCGCCGCCCGATTCCGCCTTCCATGCCCAAACACGCTTCAGGAACTCCTCACGGCCGAGCTCGCGTCGGCCGGGCTCCTGGCGCTCCATCAATTGCCGCTCGACGACCATCTGCGTCGCGATGCCGGCATGATCGGTGCCCGGCTGCCACAGCACGTCCTTGCCCTGCATCCGCTCGAAACGGGCGAGAATGTCTTGCAATGTGGTGTTGAGGGCGTGGCCCATGTGCAGCGCGCCGGTGACGTTCGGCGGCGGGATGACGATCGAAAAGGGCTCGGCGCCGGCGCGCTCGGGCCGGCCCGCCTTGAAGGCGCCGGCCTCGCGCCACGCCTCTGAGATACGGCCCTCGACCGCGTTGGGATCGAACGTCTTTTCCATCATGCGAGATCAATTTCTGTTCGTCCGGACCTCAGGTCCGGCGGCTTCGCCCTTGCGATGCGGGATGGAAGCGATTGCAAAGGCGGAGGAAAAAGGCAAGCCCGCGCGAAGGCGCATAGGCTTCGACGCCGGACCTGTTGCGCTGCGGCAGCGCTGCTTCAAATGACGGGCGAGTAGATCCGGTCCGAGCAGATCCGGTCTATTGCAGCGTCCGCCTCAGGCGCCCATGGTCATCCGCTCGATTTCGGCGCGGACCAGACGCTCGACCAGCGCCGGCAGATGCGCGTCGAGCCAGGCTTGGAGCATGGGACGCAAGGCCTCGCGGGTCATGGCGAGAATGGCCTCGGAATTCTGCGCGAAACGGCTCGCGACGAGGGCGTTGAAGGCCTGGCCGACGGAAGAGCCGGTCTCCGGCGAGGCAAGCGGCCCGGCCGCGCCGTCGGCCATCGCGTCGGAGGCGTCCCGAGCATAGGCGCGATGAAAGCCATCGGCGCTTTCGCCCTCGGCCGTCCCCGGCGGGGTCTGCAAGTCCTGTCCCAACTCATGGACCGGCGCTCCATCCACGCCGTCCGACAAGTCGCTCTCCGAGCACGAGCCGTCTTCGGCCGCAAACAGCGCCTGATCCTGCGTGATGATGCGGCGGATGGAAGCCAGGATCTCTTCCATCGAAGGCTCGCGCGAAGGCTGTTTGAGATCGGAGATCTCGCCGGATGACTGGGCAAAGTTATACGCGCTCATGGCCTCGGCTTTCCGACAAAACTCTTGATCCCGCGGACGCGCGTCGAAGCCGCGCGCAAGGCGGCCACGACTGCTGACGACTTTGCGGCTGATTCTATTTACATGGCCTTCGCCGATCATTCGCGAGCGCGCTTTCCCTGGCAAGGCGCAGTCCCGCGGGTCCACAGCTTCCCCCGCCCGCGTGCGCAACCCAACCAGTCTCGTGCAAGAACCTTGAGTGAACCCTGCGTCGCAGGTCACTGTCCATCCGGCGTTCGCAGGCCGATCCACTTGTCCTTGACCTGCTCGAAATGCACCGTCGGATCGTAGGCGGCGACGTTGAGGCTGAGGTTTGCCGCCGAAAGCCGCCCGATCGCCGCCATCACGGCATAAGAGGCGACCACCCGGTCGCGCTGGGCCGTGACCAGGCTGACCCTCGTGTTGAGCAGGGTCTGCTGGGCGAACAGCACGTCGAAGGTCGTGCGCTGGCCGACCTTGGCCTCCTCGCGGATGCCGTCGAGGGCGATTTCCGCCGCCTTGACCGCGGCCTTGGCCGACTGAATGACTGCTCGCGCCGAATCGAGCGCCCCCCAGGCCGAGACCACGGCGGCGCGCACCGAGTCGCGCTGCAGGTCGGCCTGCAGCCGCGCCTGCGACAGCGATTCCTTCGCCTGCCGCGTGCGCGCATAAATGTCGCCGCCGGTGTAGATCGGCACCGAGACTTGGCCCACTATCGAACCGTTGAACAACGTCGCGTTGCGAATGCCGAGATAATCCGTTTGATGCTGGACGTTGGCGACGACGTTCAGCGTGGGGTAAAGCTCGCCCTCGATCAGCTTGACCTGAAGCGCGGCGGCGTCTACGGCGTGAAAAGCCGCCTGGATCGCCGGATGTTCGTTCAAAGCGAGAGCCACGGCGCTGGCCATGCTTTTCGGCAGCAGATCCTCGATCGTGCGGGCGGGCTCGAGACGCGTCGGCTCGACGCCGATAATCTGGCGGTAATTTGCTATGCTGTTTTGCAGATTGGCCTGCGCGGCGAAGTAGTCGGATCGCGAACTCGCAAGGCTCGATTCCGCCTGAGCGACGTCTGTGCGCGTCACCTCGCCGACATTGAAGCGGTCGCGCGTCTGCCGCAGTTGTTCTTCAAGAACCGTGATGTTGTTGCGGCGCAGATCGAGAATGGCCGTGTCGCGAAGCACATTCATGTAGGCGGTGGCGCCGTTCTGCAGAACGTCCTGTTCGGTGTTGCGGAGGACTTCCCGCGCGCCAAAAATGTTTGACTCGGCTTGGCGCACGCTGTTCAGCGTGCGACCGCCGTTGAAAATATTCTGCGTGACGGTCAACCCGACATTGCTCGGCTTCGTGGCCCCGTGGGTCCGAGCTCCCCCTTGGACAGTCTCCAGATAATTAAAGCCGAATTGGCCAGTCCCGGCGACATTGGGACGCCAGCCGGCGGTGGCGCGGGGGATGTTTTCGTCCTGGGCGCGAACGCCGGCGCGCTGCTGGTTGAGGTCGGGATTGCCGCCATAGGCGCGAATCAGCGCGCTCGACATGGTCTCCGCCGCGCCTGGCGACGCCAGCGCGATCATCCCGGCCAGAACTGCGGCAGAACCGGCGGAGAATTTCGCCAGCGACGCCCGGGCCGGATCAACGAGGCCACGCAAAACAACGCAATACGGCACATAAGGCAAAGTGATCGTCCTCGTATTGGCGTCTGCGCGCGCACTTAAATCGCCGCGCGCATTCGCCTCTTCGCCGCGCCCCGGATGTCCGCCCGGAGGTCCGAACCGCCTCGCAGTCGGGCCGGATCATCGGCCGAGGCCGGTCGCCGCACAGTCAAGCAAAGAAGCACGCCTATGAAGCGGGCTTCCGACGGTCAAGAAAAAGTGAATTCCTCCTCCGGCCTGAAGGCGTCGAGCACAGGCGCCGACGCATCGAACAGGATGCGATACCCTGTCGCTCCGCCGGTTTTGTCGTAGCGGACGGCCTTGCCGGTTCCATCGACCATGCGCTGGATCGTGACGAGCCTTCCGCCGTCCTTCAATTGGGCCAAGAGGGGTTCGAGCTTGGCGGCGACCCCGCCGTCGACGAGAATGACGTCGAAGGGCGCTTCGCTCGGCGCGCCCGCCACGAGGGGGACGAGACGCGCGCGGACGTTCGTCATTCCGGCCCTCTCGATATTGGCGCGAAGGGCGTCAAACAGCCCTTCATCGAATTCGACGGCGACGACCTCCTGCACGAGGCCCGCAAGAAGCGCAGTCGAATAGCCGGGGCCCGCCGCAACGACCAGCGCTTTGTCGCTTGGGAGCACCCGCGCGCCCTGAAGGAGGCGCGCCAGAATGAGAGGCGGCAAGAGACTTCTCGGCGCTTCGCCGACGGCCTCCAGCCTTAGTTGCAGGCTTGCGTCGGAATAGGCGAGGGCCTCGAGCCCGGGCGGCAGAAAGCGCTCGCGCGGCACTTCCAGCATCCGCTGCAAAACAGCGGAATCGGTGACGTCGAAGGTCTTGATCTGGCAATCGACCATGGTCCGGCGCGCAAAAGCCTTCGAATCGGACGCGCTCGGGTTGATGCTGGCGTTTGGCATTTTGGTCGAGTTCCTCACATGGCGCGCAACGGCGGAGTTTATATGGCGAGCGGCCCGTTCTGTCTATTCGAGCGGACGAAAGGGCGCGATTTGTCGAACTGTGTGGCTTTTTCGCCAGCGGCCGCGCGGCTTGGCGTCTCGCCCCGCGCGCTTTAAGCGAGGTTCCCGCCGATCGCCCGACAATGCGGGCGGCACGCTTCTATGTCGATGCGGCGGCACGCTTCTATATTGTCGCAAATATATAGTCGTGAAACCGATTCCACTTCGCCCGACTTTGCTTTCGCAGGATCGATACGCCATGACGGAGTCGCCCACCGAGCCCTTCGAACACGCCGAACACGCCGAGCATGTCGCCCATCTCGACGATCGCTTCTTGAAGCAGGTGTCGATCACGATCGCCATTCTGGCGGTCATCGCCGCTACGATCGGCAGCCTCGAGACGATCGAAACGGCCGCGACGATCGGCGACAAGAACGCCGCCGTGCTGATCCAGAACAAGGCGACGGACAATTGGAATTTCTATCAGGCCAAAAGCATCAAGAAGAATATGTATGAGATCGCCGCCGCCGCCGGGGGGCCGTCGGCAGACGATTTCAAGGCGCAAGCGCAACGTTACGGCGCGGATCAAGAGGCGCTTTTCGCCAAGGGCCAGGCGCTGGAGCATGAAACCGAGGGCAAGCTCTTCGACAGCGAAAGGCACGAGCGCCGCCATCACCTTCTGACGGTGGCGGTGACCTTTCTGCATGTCTCGATCGCAGTGGCGACGATTTCGATCATCATGCGAGGCCAGCGCTGGCCGTGGCGGGCCTCGATCGCTCTCGGGGCGCTCGGCTCCATCCTCGCCGCCTACGCCTATGCGTTCACGTGGTAGTAGATTGTGGCAGACTAGCCAGCGCGGTCAGCCCTTGAGCCGGGCGTTGCACTGGCTGTAATAGCCGCCGCCCTTCTGAATCCATTTCAGGCCGCCATTGCCGTTGGTCGCCTTGTTGGCGTTGTACTGGTCGAGGCAGGTCTTCATGCGAGCCTTGCCGGGCTTCTCACTCGAATAGGTCGCCGACACCGCCGACGGGAAGACGGGCGCCCCCGCGACGGCCGGCGCCACAGGAGCGGCAGGCGCAGGCTTCAGCGGATTGGCGGCTGTCGGCGCTGGCGCAGGAGCGGCGGGGGCCGCGGCAGGAGCGGCGGCCGGCGTCGCGCCCTTCGCTTCGGCGGCGCATTGACTGTAGAATTGCGGCCACGCGAGGCCGCTCAGCGTGCCCGCAGCCTTGGCCGCCTGATATTTTTCGCTGCACTGCTTGCGGACCGATTGCGCGGCGCTCGGCTCAGCCAGCGCCAGGCCGAAAACGGCTGCAAGAGCCGTGAAGGCGGCAAGGCGCCTCATCGAATGTGACAAGCCTTCGGGACGGGACGACATGGGCGTTCTCCAACGCTGGAAACACGAATCGGCGCGGATCCGGCGCGTCGAGCTTCGACATTCCGGCGGAATCGCCCTCTGGTCAATTTAGAATCATTCGGTTCTTGCGTGATGTAAAGAAGCCGCCGGCGCAGGCGACGGCGGCTTCTTGCAAGCTTGCAGCGCTGGCTTTTGATCAGACCTGACCGCTCGCCGCGGCGGCGACCTCGGCCGCGAAATCGCTGTCTTGCTTCTCGATGCCTTCGCCGAGCGCATAACGGACGAAACCCGCCAGCCTGATCGGAGCGCCGGCGGCCTTCTCGGCCTCCTTCACCACCTGTGCGATGGTCTTGTTGGCGTGTTCGGCATGGATCGAGGGCTGATCGACGAGGCAGACCTCCTTGTAATAGGTCTTGAGGCCCGATTCGACGATTTTTTCGAGCACGTGGGGCGGCTTGCCGGAGTTCTTGTCGGCGAGCACCGCCTTTTCGCGGGCGACGACGGCCGGATCGAGCTCGGACGCCTCGAGCGCAAGCGGGCTCGCCGCCGCTACATGCAGCGCGATGAGCCGCGCAAGCGGCGCAAGGGCGACCGTATCGCCAGTCGATTCAAGCGCGACGAGAACGCCGATCTTGCCGAGTCCGTCGGCCACGGAATTATGCACATACTGCCCGACGACGCCCTGCCCGACATGCACGGCCGCGACGCGCCGCAGCGTCATGTTCTCGCCGATCGTCGCAATGGCGTTGGCGATGGCGTCCGCGACCGTTCCGTCACCCGGATAATGGGCGGCCTTGATCGCCTCGACGTCCGTCAGCCCCTTCTCGACCGCGACGAGCGCGATCGTGCGGGCGAGCGCTTGAAACTCTTCGTTGCGCGCGACGAAATCGGTCTCCGAATTGATTTCGGCGACGACGCCGTCCGTTCCGTGCACCGCGACAGCGACAAGGCCTTCAGCGGCGACGCGGCCGGACTTCTTGGCGGCCTTGGACAGGCCCTTCTTGCGCAGCCAGTCGATCGCCGCTTCAACGTCGCCCTCGGTTTCATTAAGGGCGTTCTTGCAATCCATCATCCCGGCGCCGGTCTTCTCGCGAAGATCCTTCACCATCGCGGCAGTGACGCTCGCCATTTTGATTTCCTTCATTTCGTTTGCCGACGCTCGGGCGATCCGCCCGGGTTCGCCCAAGGCGGGTTCGTGCGGCCGATCAGGCCACCACCAGGCTGCGCGCCAGAGGAATCCAGGAATCGCGCTCGATACGACCGCCGAGCTTGAGGTCGCGGTCGGTTCTCGCCGCATCGTCCGGCGTCATGGCGGCGATCTGCCAGAAATGGTAGATGCCGGCGTCGTTCAGCTTCTTGACGATCTGCGGGCCGATGCCCGGCAATTTGCCGAGATCGTCCGGAGCGCCGCGCGGCGCGGTCAGAAGTTCGAAGGTCGCTGCCGGAGCCTCGATGGCCTCGGCCGGGGCCGCCGCGTCGGGCAGAGCCTCGGCAGGCGGCTCGGCGGCTTCGCCGAAATCGATGCCCGCCGCGCCCTGGCCGCGGGCGATACCATCGAGCGCGGCGCGGGCGACGAGATCGCAATAAAGCGCGATGGCGCGGCCGGCGTCGTCATTGCCGGGGATCGGATAGGTGATGCCATCCGGATTGCAATTGGTGTCGAGGATCGCAGCGACGGGAATATGCAGCCGCTCGGCTTCCTTGATGGCGAGCTGCTCCTTGTTGGTGTCGATCACGAAGATGAGGTCGGGAATGCCGCCCATCTCCTTGATGCCGCCGAGAGCCTTTTCAAGCTTGTCGCGCTCGCGCGACATCATGAGCCGCTCTTTCTTGGTGAGGCCGGAAGCGCCGCCTTGCAGCGTCTCCTCGACCTTGCGCAGGCGCTGGATCGACGCCGAAATGGTCTTCCAATTGGTCAGCATGCCGCCGAGCCAGCGCGAATTGATGTAATATTGCGCCGACCGATGGGCGGCGTCGGCGATCGCGTCCTGCGCCTGCCGCTTGGTGCCGACGAACAGCACGCGGCCGCCGCGCGCGACCGTGTCCGAGACCGCCCTCAGGGCCCGGTGCAGCAAGGGCACCGTCTGGGCGAGATCGATGATGTGAATATTGTTGCGGACGCCGAAAATATAGGGCTCCATCTTCGGGTTCCAGCGATGCGACTGGTGGCCGAAATGGGCGCCGGTGTCGAGCAGGCCGCGCATAGTGAAATCAGGCAGGGACATTTAAGTTCTCCGGTTGAAGCCGCCGCGGATCGATATCGGCGCTTGCAAGGGAGAAGCTGTTTTCTCCATAGACAAACGCCACCGGAGCGGCCCTTGAACCAGGGTCGCGCGATCCGCGTGTGGAATGGGCGCGCTTATACGGGCGGCGACAGGCGAACGCAAGGGCGGCAAGCGATTCGCCGCAGGGGATTGAAGCAGCGATTGCCTTTGCCTCCGGCCGGTGGCGGCCGCATATTGGCGGCCAGGAACGGTGAAGGAGAGCCCGCGCCGATGAAACCCATGGACGTCGACCAAACCATTCTGGCGCGCCGCGCGACGATCGTCGCCGCGCTGAAGGCCATCGTGCCGGGCGAAGGCGTCGTCGACGCCGAGATCGGCCGACGCCCTTACGAAAGCGACGGCTTCACCGCCTATGCCAGTCTGCCGCTCGCCGTGGTCTTGCCTTCGACGGTCGAGGAGTTGCAGGGGGTGCTCGCCTATTGTCACGCCCATGACGTCAAGGTGGTGCCGCGCGGCGCCGGCACCTCGCTTTCGGGGGGCGCCCTGCCGCTCGAGGACGGCGTGCTCATCTCGATGATGAAGTTCAACCGCATCAAGGAGATCGACTTCGACAACCGCTTCGCCGTCGTCGAGCCCGGCGTCACCAATTTGGCCATCAGCCAGGCGGTCGAGCACAAGGGCTTCTATTACGCGCCGGACCCCTCCTCGCAGATCGCCTGCTCGATCGGCGGCAATGTCGCGGAAAATTCGGGCGGCGTGCATTGCCTGAAATATGGCCTCACCACCAATAATGTGCTCGGCGTCGAAATCGTGCTGATGACCGGCGAGATCGTCCGCCTCGGCGGCGGCTTTCTCGACTCCGAGGGCTATGACTTCCTCGCCCTTGTCATCGGCTCCGAGGGCATGCTCGGCGTCGTCACCGAGGTGACGGTGCGCATCCTGCGCAAGCCCGAGTGCGCGCGGGCGCTGATGATCGCCTTCGATGCGAGCGAGGCTGCGGGCGCCTGCGTCGCCGACGTGATCGCCGCGGGGATCATTCCGGGCGGCATGGAGATGATGGACAATCCGGCGATCCAGGCGGCCGAGGATTTCGTCAACGTTGGCTACCCCCGCGAAGCCGAGGCGATGCTGATCGTCGAGCTCGACGGGCCGCCGGTCGAGGTCGACCATCTCGTCGGCCTCGTCGAGGCGATCGCCCTGAAACGCGGCGCGACGCAGTGCCGGATCTCGAAGTCCGAAGCCGAGCGCCTCGCCTTCTGGGCCGGGCGCAAGGCGGCCTTCCCGGCGGTCGGGCGTCTCTCGCCGGACTATCTTTGCATGGACGGCACCATCCCGCGCAAGGAGCTGCCGCGCGTGCTCTCAGGCATCAGAGACCTTTCGGAGAAGCATAAACTCCGCGTCGCCAATGTCTTCCACGCCGGCGACGGCAATCTGCATCCGCTGATTCTCTATGACGCCAACGAGCCGGGCGAACTGCAGGCTGCGGAAGACTTCGGCGCGGACATTTTGCGCCTCTGCGTCGAGGTCGGCGGCGTTCTGACCGGCGAGCATGGCGTCGGCGTCGAAAAGCGCGACCTGATGCCGACGATGTTCAATGAAATTGACCTAGCCCAGCAGATCCATGTCAAATGCGCCTTCGACGAGAAGCATCTGCTCAACCCCGGCAAGGTCTTCCCGGAACTGCATCGCTGCGCCGAATTGGGCCGCATGCATGTGCACGCCGGGCGGCTGCCCTTCCCGGATTTGCCGCGGTTTTAAAGCTTTGCCAGAAAAGCCCATGCCGCCTCAGACGCCGCCGCAGGCTCGAATGACGAGGCGGGCGCGCCCACGGTTCGAGACGGGCCTACGGCCCTCCTCACCATGAGGGCTTTGGCGCGAATGGGCGACGTGGCTCGGCAGCTCGCGCGAATCCGCTCCAGCCGGCGTCGCCCGCGCGTCAACCCTCGATTGGGGGTTGCCGCTCGGGCTGCAAACGACGAGCATGCTCCGGCACTGGCGCCCGCAAATTACGAATCGATTGATCGCTCAAATTTTTTCTGCGGGCGCCTGTGCGCTTCTTTCGCTCGGCGCAGTCCGAAACAGAGATTTCCGAAGGCGTCGGCCCGAAGGGAATGGCGATGCCTTGGAACGTCGATGGCCATTGCGCCGGATCGAGCGCGACCTGTTGCAGGCGATCCGCAAGAAAACCGGGGTTCCCGTCGCTAATCGCCGATCCCGTCAAGCGATAACGGCGATGTGATCTGTCATCCTCCACTGACGCGCAATCGGGGCCGCTTCCGTCGGCGCGTTCGCCGCTCTTACGATCGGCGCGCGCGGAAAGCGGATCATCCCGCGCGTGGCGCGCGCCCGGCCTCCCCGCTCAAACATTCTCCCGCGCCCAGCCTCCGCGTAAACAATCTCGAGATTGTGTTCAGCGCGCCGGCGATCTGCGCCAAGACCGCAATACAACAATAAGAAGCCTGGCCAAGAGTCTGTGTTGTTGACAATCCTATGATTGCCAGTAACGCTGGCGTAGCTGCGCTTTCACGCCCAAATGGGACTTGCCATTCATGCAAAAGGAAGACGACTGATTTTTCCTTAAAGAAATGGAGCGCGAGTGATGGCCACGCTGGACGCCATGATCAGCTTGAACATTGCGCCAGAGACGGTGCAAGCCTGCTTCGACAAGGAGCCTTTCGGCTTCACCCATTCGCTATCCAATTCTGAGCTTTTTAAATATGACAGTTTACAACGATTAACTGAGAAATATTCAGGCTACTCAAACGAGCGCTGCCAGTTCTATTACATCGCCGCCGGCGCCGAGACCCCCGGAACGGCCTTCACCTCGGTGCCGATGCCGCATTGCACGCCGAACGAGGCCTTGGAGCGCCTTAGCTCCGGCTCTTATCGGATCGTGTTGAAGCGCCCGGAAGAAATCGACGAAGACCATCGCGATCTGCTGCAGCATCTGTTCAAGCAGATCGTCGACCGGCTCGGCGGACTGGGCGGCGACCGCGTCGTCCGCCTCGAAGGCGGACTGCTGATCAGCTCGTCGGCGACGACGACGCCCTTCCATTTCGACCAGGAGGTCAGCTTCTTCTGCCAGATCGAAGGCGACAAGATCTATCACGTCTATTCGCCGGACGTGGTTTCCGAGCCCGAACTGGAGCAGTTCTATCGCCGCGGCCGCAAGTCGATCGCCGAAGTCGAGCTCAGCGGCCGCGACCCGCGGCGCGAACATGTCTTCACGCTCGCGCCAGGCCTCGGCATGCACCAGCCGCAGAACGCCCCGCACTGGGTCCAGACGACAGGTTCGAAGTCGATCTCTTACGCGGTCGTGTTCGAGACGGAATCGATGCGCGCGCGGGCGCGGGCGAGAGCCGCGAACTATTATTTGCGGCAGCTGTCGCTCAATCCGGCTCGCCCCGGCGCCCATCCCGCAAGCGACGCCATCAAGTCGCGCGCGATGCGCGTCGTGCTGCCCATGCGCACCGGGGTCGCCGATCTGGTGCGCAGCATGCGGAAGGCGAGCGCCTGAGGCGCGGGCGGGCGCCAGCGGCGGCGTTACACATGCTCCACAGCGAGGATGCCCGGAATCGCCTTGAGCGCGCCGGCGGCCTGTGCTGAGACCTGATATTTGCCGGGCAGTTTTAGCTCCACCTCGCCCTGCCCCGTCTGCAGGATCAGCGCGACCTCTCCGTCGCCGCGCGCGGCGAGGCGATCCTTGATCTCAGGGAGCGACCCTTCGCCCGACACGAAGATTCGCAGGCCCTTCTGCACACGGCTTGCGGCATGATCCAAGGGTTCGGCGGAGACGATGCGGGCGCGGACGTCCTCGCCCTCGACATTCGCCTGCAGGCCGAGGAGCAGCGAGGCGCCTTTCTCCAGAAGATCGCGATATTGGTTGAGGCCCTCCTGGAACAGGATCGCCTCATATTGGCCGGACTGGTCGGAGAGCTGCACGATTCCCATCTTGGAGCCCGATTTCGTGCGCCGCTCGGCCCGGTCGAGCACGGTCGCCGCGAGGCGCCCGCTCGAGGCCCCCTGTTTGACCGCACGCGAAAATTCGCTCCAGCGCTGCACACGCAGGCGCTTTAAAATCGCGGCATAGGCGTCGAGCGGGTGGCCGGAAAGGAAAAAGCCGACCGAATCGAACTCGCGCTGCAAACGCTCCGCAAGCGTCCAGGGCGGGGCCTTGGGGAGCGGCAGCGCCGCCTCGGCGCCCGCGGCAAAGAGCGCGGTCTGGCCGGCGCGGCGCTCCTCGTCGCGCCGGTGCGCGCTGGCGAGCAGCGTCTCGATCGCCGCGAAGGCGCGGGCGCGGTCGGATTCGAGCTCGTCGAAGGCGCCGGCCGAGACGAGACTTTCGAGCATGCGCTTATTGACCGCTTTGGGGTCGAGCCGCGACGCGAGATCGGCAAAATCCTTGAACGGTTTGCCTCCCCGCGCCGCGACGAGCGCCTCCGCATGGCCCTCTCCGACGCCTTTGACGGCGCCGAGCGCATAGCGAATGCAAAGCTCCCCCTCGGCGCCGGGATGGACCTCGAAATCAACGCCGGAGCGCTGGATCGAGGGCGGCTCGACCTTGCGTCCGAGACGGCGCACCTCGTTCGAGAACTCGGCCAGCTTGTCGGTGTTCGATTTATCGAGGGTCATCGACGCCGCCAGAAACTCCAGCGGATGATTGGCCTTGAACCAGGCGGTCTGATAGGCGATCAGCGCATAGGCCGCCGCATGGCTCTTGTTGAAGCCGTAATCAGCGAATTTGGCGAGAAGGTCGAAGATCTCGTTTGCCTTCCCCTTGGCGAGGCCATCGTCGACCGCGCCCTTGACGAAGCGGTCGCGCTGCGCGTCCATCTCGGCCTTGATCTTCTTGCCCATGGCGCGGCGCAGAAGATCGGCTTCGCCGAGCGAATAGCCGGACAGGATCTGCGCGATCTGCATCACCTGTTCCTGATAGATGATGACGCCGAAGGTCTCCTTCAGGACGCTCTCGATCTTCGGGTGGATGTAGTCCGGCTCCTCCTCACCCGCCTTGACGGCGCAATAGCGCGGGATATTCGCCATAGGGCCGGGCCGGTAGAGCGCGACGAGGGCGATGATGTCCTCGAAACGGTCGGCGCGCATTTCGACGAGCGCCTTGCGCATGCCCGCGCTTTCGAGCTGGAACACGCCGACCGTCTCGCCGCGGCCGAGCATCTCGTAAGTCTTCTTATCGTCGAGCGGGATCTTGTCGAGCTCGACCGCGATGTTGCGACGGGCGAGAAGCTTCACGCAGGTCGCGAGCGTGGTCAGGGTCTTGAGGCCAAGGAAGTCAAATTTGACGAGGCCCGCGGGCTCAACCCATTTCATGTTGAACTGGGTCGCCGGCATATCAGATTTCGGATCGCGGTAGAGCGGCACGAGTTCTTCGAGCGGTCGGTCGCCGATGACCACGCCCGCCGCATGGGTCGAGGCGTTGGAATAGAGCCCTTCGAGCGTCTGCGCGATCTGCAACATTTTTGCGACGCGAGGTTCGGCGTCCGCCGCCTCTTTCAGGCGCGGCTCGGATTCGATCGCCTGCTTGAGGCTGACCGGCGCCGCCGGATTTTGCGGCACGAGCTTGGCAAGGCGGTCGACCTGACCAAGCGGCATTTCAAGCACGCGGCCGACATTGCGCATCACGCCGCGCGCCAGAAACGAGCCGAAGGTGATGATCTGGGCGACCTTCTCCGCGCCATAGCGGCGGCGGACATAGGCGATGACTTCGTCGCGCCGGTCCTGGCAGAAGTCGATGTCGAAATCCGGCATCGACACGCGCTCGGGATTGAGAAAGCGCTCGAACAGGAGGCCGAAGCGGATCGGATCGAGATCGGTGATAGTCAGCGCATAGGCGACGAGCGATCCGGCCCCCGAGCCGCGTCCCGGCCCGACCGGAATGCCCTGCGATTTAGCGTATTTGATGAAGTCCGAGACGATCAGGAAATAGCCCGGAAATTTCATTTTCACGATGACGTCGAGCTCGAAGGCGAGTCGCTCGCGATAGTCGTCCGCCGAATAGCCCGGCGTCAGACCGTGGGCGGCGATCCGCGCATCGAGCCCCTCCTCCGCCTCACGCCGCAGCGCAGCAACCTCGTCCTCGAAAGCGCCGGTTGCGGAGAAACGCGGCAGCAGAGGCTTTCGCGTCAGCGGGCGAAAGGCGCAGCGGCGCGCGATCTCGACCGTGTTGGCGGCGGCCTCCGGCAGATCGGCAAAAAGCGCGATCATCTCGGCTCGAGTCTTGAACTGGTGCTCCGGCGAAAGCTGGCGGCGCGCGCCGTCGCCAATGACGGCGCCCTCGGCAATACAGATCAGCGCGTCATGCGCCTCATGGTCGGAGATGGAAGCGAAATAGGCCTCGTTCGTCGCCACGAGCGGTAAGGAGCGGCGATAGGCGAGATCGACAAGGCGCGGCTCGACCTCGCGCTCGACCGGCAGGCCGTGACGCTGGAGCTCGACATAAAGCCGGTCCGCGAACAGCGCTTCGAGCATTTCCGCGCGCAACATCGCCTGCTCCGGTCGATTGAAGGCGAAAGCGCGGTCGAGCGGGCCCGCGGGTCCTCCGGTCAGAGCGATCAGGCCTTCCGTGCGGTCCTTGAATGCGTCGAGCGCGACATGCGGCGGTTCGCCCGGCGCGGGATCGAGCCAGAGGCGCGAGGCGATATGCATTAGATTGAGATAGCCTTGCGCATCCTTGGCCAGAAGGACGAGGGCGGCGCGTCCCGCTCCCGTCTCCCCTCCCCGCGCGGCAAGCGCGTCGCCGTCGCGAAAATCGACCGCGAGCTGCAGGCCGGCGATCGGCTGCACGCCCTCCTTGGCGAGCTTTTCGGAAAATTCGAGCGCGCCGAAGAGATTATTGCTGTCGGTCAGGGCCAGCGCCGGCATCCGGTCGGCCGCCGCAAGCTTGGCGAGCTTGGCAATCGTCATCGCTCCTTCGCGAAGCGAATAGGCGCTGTGGACATGCAGATGCACGAAGCCGACGCCGGCTTCGATACGGTCTCGAGGCATCGGATTCATCAGTTGGGAGCGACGGCGCGCCGCCTGGACGCCGTCGAGCCTAGCAGGCGCCGCCTCGCCGGGGAACCCGGCCAGACGCTGGCGAACCCTTGCGCCGCCGACTTTGCAGGGTACGGAACGCGCCCTCGCGGATTATGGCGTCCAGATCGGATAGGGCGGCGGCGGCTTTCTTTTGACGATGTTGCGCGCTGCGACCATCGCGTCGGCGAGGCTGGCCTTCGCGTTGTCGCGCCAAGCCGAAACGCCGGGCATGGCCGGATTTAGGCCCAATTGCTTCAGCCTTTTATTCAGCTTGTGGACGCTCGCCTCCTTGCGAACCGAATGAAGCTCGTAAGTTACGCTGAGCGCGATCGAGACGTTGTCGTGGTTCGTCACCCAATGCGGCGCATAGAGCGGAATGTGGACTCCGGTTCCTGCGTTGAGGGCGAAAGTCATCGCCTTGGCCTGGGTCTCTTGGCTGTAGGGGGCGCTATTGATGTCGCCGTTGTGGAACCGCTCGATGATGCCGGGCGCGATGATCGTCGGATCCTGCTGATCGAACACATAGAGGGTTTTGTCGCCAGCGATCTGCACGACATAATTGCATTCGCCGTCGAAATGATAGGGCGTGATCTGGTTCGGCGAACTGATGATGATCAAGACCTCGCCGACCGCGACGTCCCGCCTCATCTGCTCGCCGGAATATTCGACGACCTTGCCGAGGAATTCCTGCAGCACGGGCCCATAGACCGGATCTTGCTCGACGTGTTTGACGAGGATCAGTGAGTCATTAGTTTCAATGCCTGCGATCGTGTCGACAATCGACAGACGCTGGTCGAGGCCCCAGCCGTCGGCGACTTTGTTCTTGCCATTGGACCAATAAGTGTCGCGATGGTCGGGCATTCGCTTGGCGAGCTCGATCAGGCTCGGCAACTCAAAAAGCGGATGGCCCTTGAGCCCGTGCGGAAACTGGAATGGCGTGTGGTTGTAATTGCGGCGGAACTGGCCGTCCGGATCCGTCAAAATCTCTTGCTGCGGCATGTCTCGCAAACTCCGCATCTTTGCCCAAACCCGGCTTGTCTCCCGAACTCCCATCGGGCGTGGACGTTCGAAGTGTCAGACAGGCCGGGATCAAGCTTGATAATCGGGGATGAGCATAGTTCCAACCGATCAACCAAGCAATAACTCAATCCGGTCATTCTAATCGGAATTTCGACGCGTATTTTGATCCGTCGTCAATTGAAATTGACGCGGAACGGGTTTATAGATGTGCTTTACTCAAGTGAGGCTGGCCTTGGCGCACAATTCAGCAGCTCACTAGGAAGTTATTCCCGCCGTTCTTTATTGTCGCTCGATTGCAAGGAGCACTCAGTCGATGGACGCCTCGGTCAAGGACCTTCCCGCTGCGGCAGGCGGCGCCGAAAAGCTTTTGCTGATCGACCAGGACCAGTTTCGACAGAATTTCAACAAGCGCCACTTCCGTCTGCAGCACCGCCTGCCGGGACATCCGCTGATGGCCTTGCCGCGGATCATGCAGCTCGCTCGCGATACCGCCGAGCAACGGCGTGACGATCTTTATTACGACGCCGGCGTGACCGACATCGACGAAAGATGGGGCTCAAAGCCGCCGACCTTCGCGGTCGACGAGACAATCAAGCGAATCGAGACGGCCGGAGCCTGGATCGCGATCAAGGGCGCCGAAAACGATCCGGACTACGACAAGCTCCTCGACCATTGCATGTCGGATCTCCTGGAGGTTTCAGGCCGCGAGCTCGAACGCAACATGCGGCGCAAGGAAGTCATCATCTTCGTGACCTCGCCGAACCGCTTGACAACCTATCACATCGACAGCGAATGCAATTTCCTCCTCCAGGTCGCGGGCACGAAAAAGATCAGCATCTTCCGCCAGGACGACCGCGATGTTCTGAGCGAGGAGGAGATCGAGACCTTCTGGACCAAGGACAGAAACGCCGCGCGATACAGGCCGCATTTGCAGGATCACGCCGACGTCGTGCCGCTCGGCCCCGGAGACGGCGTGCATATTCCGATCAACGCTCCCCATTGGGTACGCAACGGCGACGAGATTTCCGTCGCCGTGAGCATCAATTATCATAGCTGGGGCAGCGAGAGAGCGAATATATACCGCATCAATTATTATATGCGGAAAATGGGCCTGAAGCCCACGCCGCCCTTTAAGTCGCCCGCGCAGGATTTCGTCAAACGCAGACTGGGCTCGGCGGTCATGGCCTTGCGCGGCAAGGCCGGCAGATAGCCCGCGGCTCCGCGTCAACGGGGCCGCGCCGCTCAAGTTAAGGCGGCCAGGGGGCAAAAGCCTCAGCCGCCTCTTTGCTTTCAATCGAGCGGATAATAGCCGCCGAGGCCGACGTCGCCGAGGGGCCGGACATAAACATAAGCGCCGCCCGGCCGTGGCGGCGGCGGACCCCAATAGCCGGGCTTCCACACGCATGGCCCGGCGGGCTGCTGGCAGACCCACTCGGGCTTGTGATAGCCGGCTTGCGCCCTCACCTCGTCGCGGAACTCCTCGAGCGAGCGGTAGACGTGATCAAGGCTGTTGAAGGGCGCGCCGGCCTGCGCAAAGGCGGAGATCGGCGCGAGGCTGAAGCCGCACAATCCCAGCGCGGCGCCGGCGATCAGACTTTTGCGGAGGGTCATTTTCGTATCCAGGAGCGACGTTTGATAGTCGAGCCCAAAGTCGCCTTTCGGACCCTGTTGTCAACGCAGGTCAAAGCTTGGCCGTTCCATAGCTCGCCTACAATATCTGGCTGAGGAACAGCCTGGTCCTTGGATGCCGCGGCGATGAAAAGAACGCCTCCGGGCGGTTGACCTCCAGGATCGACCCCGCATCCATGAAGACGACCCGGTCGGCGACCTGGCGCGCAAAACCCATCTCATGAGTGACGCAGACCATCGTCATGCCGTCGCGCGCGAGGCCGGTCATAGTGTCCAGAACCTCCTTCACCATCTCGGGGTCGAGCGACGAGGTCGGCTCGTCGAACAGCATGATCTTCGGATTCATGCAGAGCGCCCGGGCGATGGCGACGCGCTGCTGCTGGCCGCCGGACAATTGCCCCGGATATTTGTGCGCCTGCTCCAGGATCTGCACCCTGCCGAGGTAATGCTCCGCGACCGCTTCGGCCTCGGCCTTGTCCATATTCAGGACGTGGACCGGCGCGAGCGTGCAATTCTGCAAGATAGTCAGATGCGGGAACAGGTTGAAATGCTGGAAGACCATGCCGACCTCGCGGCGGACTTCGTGGATATTGCGCAGATCGTCGTTCAGCTCCGTTCCCTCGACGATGATGCGCCCGCTCTGGTGCTCCTCGAGCCGGTTGAGGCAGCGGATGAGGGTCGATTTGCCGGAGCCTGACCGCCCACAAATGACGATGCGCTCGCCGCGCTCGACGCAAAGGTCGATGTCGCGCAGCGCGTGATAGGCGCCGAACCATTTGTTGACGCCGATCATCTCGATCGCAAAGGGGGCCGGCGCGGCATCGGCCCCCGTGGCGGCCTCACCAGTCAGGCTCGCGTCCGTCATGTCGCGGCCCTCCGCCGCGCCAGGCGGCGCTCGACGACGATCGAATAGCGCGACATGGCGAAACAGAAGGCGAAATAGAACAGCGCCGCGAAGGCATAGCCCGTCGTCGAGATCGTCGGCCCCGCCCAAATCGGGTCGAGCCGCGCCGAATCAACCGTGCGCAGGAAATCGAAAATGCCGACGACCGCGACGAGAGTCGTGTCCTTGAACAAGCCGATGAAAGTGTTGACGACGCCGGGGATCACATGGGTCAGCGCTTGCGGCAGGATAATGAGCCGCAGCGTCCGCCAGCGGCTGAGCCCAAGCGCCTCCGCCCCCTCGAACTGGCCCCGCGGCACGGCGGCAAGGCCGCCGCGCACGACTTCCGCCATGTAAGCGGAGGCGAAAAGGGCGACGCCGATCAGAGGCCGCAGGAGCCTGTCCGGCGCGACGTCCTCGGGCACGAAGAGCGGCAGCATGGAATTCGCCATGAACAGCACGGTGATCATCGGCGCCCCGCGCATGATTTCGATGAAGCCTATAGAGGCGAGGCTGAGCGCCGGCAAAGACGAGCGGCGCCCGAGCGCGAGCAGAATTCCGAGCGGCAGAGAGACGACAATGCCGACGATCGCGACGAGAAGGCTGACGAAAATCCCGCCCCAGAGATCGGTTGAAACGCGCGGCAGTCCAAGCGCGGGCGCGCCATGGAGCAGAAAAAAAGCGACGACAGGATAGACCCAAAAAAACAGAACGCCCGCGAGCCGGCGGCCTGGCGCGTCGAGCCACAACAGCCAGGCGATGAGGAGAGCGCCAAGGATCAGCGTCAGATCGACCCGCCAGCGCTCGGCGAGCGGATAGGAGCCATAGACGAAATAGGGAAGCTTGCGAGCGATGAAGGCCCAGCAGGCGCCGGCCCCCGGCGCGCGACAGAGCGCGCCATCGGGCGCGACGAAGACCGCGTCGAAAATCAGAAAGCGCAGCAGCGGCGGCAGGCAGAGCGCGATCAGCGCCACACCGGCGAAAGTGAGACAGCTCGCGCGCCAGCCGTCGAACAGATCGGCCTTGAGGCGATCGAGAAGCTTCGGCCTCACCTGCGGCGGCGGCCGCGGGCGCAGGCGCTTTCGCCGGAGGAAGAGCGGCTCCCCAGGGCCGAGCGCCCCGCCGGCTCTTTCGGAAGAACCCATCTCAGCACGCGCCATTTCAGCGCTCCCGCAGCGCGAAGCGCCGCCCGTAGAGATTCATCGCCAGCGAAGCCAGAAGCGAAATGGCAAGATAGACCGCCATGGTGATGAAGATCACCTGCACCGCAGCGCCGGTCTGATTGAGGACCGTGCCAGCGAAGACCTGCACGAGATCGGGATAGCCGATGAAGACGGCGAGCGAGGAATTCTTGACGAGGTTCAGATATTGACTCGTCAGCAGTGGGACGATGAGGCGCATCGCCTGCGGCGCGACGACGAGCCGACGGACCTCTCGCGGCGAAAGACCGAGGGCGGCCGCCCCCTCGCGTTGTCCGCGCGGCACGGCCTCGACCCCGGCCCGGACGATCTCGGCGATAAAGGCGCCCGTATAGAGGCTGAGCGCCAGGACAAGGGCGACGAACTCCGGAAGGAGCCTGACGCCGCCCGTAAAGTTGAAAGCCCTCAGCTCCGGCTGCACGAAATCGACCGGCTTGCCCGCAAGGACAAAGGCGGCGAGGGGAAGGATTGTGACCAGCGCCGCAAGGACTCCGGCGAAGAATTCCGCGCGAGGGCTGGCGAATTTGAGCCGCGCCGGCATGAGGCGCAGCGCGGCCGCGCCGGCGAGGCTCGCGAGCGCCGCGGCGCCGACCCATAAAGCGTCGGCGCCGAACACCGGCTCCGGCGCAAAAAGGCCGCGGTTGTTGAGATAGAGGCCGAAGGGCAATACCAGCGACTCGCGCGGCGAAGGAAGAGCCTTGAGCACGGCGTTGTACCAGAAGAGGATCTGCAGCAGCAGCGGCACATTGCGCAGGGCTTCGACATAGGCGCTCGCGCATCGCGCGACGATCCAGCTTTTCGAAAGCCGCGCCGCGCCGACCGCAAAGCCGATGAGCGTCGCGAAGACGACGCCGAGCGCGCCGACGAGGCAGGTGTTCAGGAGCCCGACGAGAAAGGCGCGCGCATAGGTCGAGACCGCACTGTAGGGAATGAGGCTCTGACTGATGTCGAAGCCCGCGACCCTGCCGAGGAAGGCGAAGTCGGTCGGGACGCCGCGGGCCTGCATGTTGGCGCGAAGATCGAAAGCAGCCGCCAGCGCCAGCGCCGCGAAGCCAATGACGAAGGCGGCCTGAAGCAGCGCCGCGCGGGTTCTGGCGTCATACCAGAACCGGAGTCGGGCTGGCGCGCGCTCCGAGCCCGGCCCGAACATCGGTTCGCCCGCGACCAAGCCTCAGGCCTTATCGAATCGGCGGCGCATATTGGATTCCGCCTCTCGTCCACAGCGCATTGATGCCGCGCTTGATCTTCATCGGCGTTCCTTCGCCGAGATTGCGCTCGAAGACCTCGCCATAATTGCCGACGAGCTTGACGATGCGGTAAGCCCAGTCGGCGCCAAGGCCGAGGCCCTCGCCGAAATTGCCCTCGACGCCGAGCAGGCGCCGGATCTCGGGACGATCGGACTTCGCCATCTGGTCGACATTCTTCGAGGCGACGCCAAGCTCCTCCGCATCGAGCATGGCGAAAGCGACCCATTTCACCAGATTGAACCATTGGTCGTCGCCCTGCCGGACGGCCGGCCCGAGCGGCTCCTTCGAAATGATTTCGGGCAGCACGAAGCTGTCATCCGGATTGGCGAGCTTCAGGCGCTCGACGTAAAGGCCGGAAGCGTCGGTCGTGTAGGCGTCGCAGCGGCCGCCGTCGAAGGCTTTGACCGCCTCGTCGGCGTTGGCGAAATTGACCGGCTCATATTTCATATTGTTGCCACGGAAGAAGTCGGCGAGGTTCAGCTCGGTCGTCGTGCCCTGCTGGACGCAGATCGAGGCGCCGGACAATTCGAGCGCGGACGAGAGGTTGAGGTTCTTGCGGACCAAAAAGCCCTGGCCGTCGTAATAGGTGACGCCGGCAAAGAGAAAGCCCTGGCCGGTCTCGCGCGAGAGGGTCCAGGTCGTGTTGCGCGAGAGGATGTCGACCTCGCCCGACTGCAGGGCGGTGAAGCGGTCCTTGGCGCTCAGGGGAATGAATTTGACCTTGCCGGCGTCGTTGAAGATCGCGGCCGCGGCGGCGCGACAGAAATCGACGTCGAAGCCGGTCCATTCGCCCTTGTCGTCCTGGAGGCCGAAACCGGCGACGCCGGGGCTCGAGCCACAGTTGAGGTAGCCGCGCTTTTGAACCTGGTCGAGCGTGGCGGCCTCGGCCGCCGCCTGCCCGAGACAGGCGATGAGCACGAGCGCAAGCCCTCTAATCAAGACATTCATCTCGAGCATGTGAACAAATTCCAGATTCCATCCCCCGCGAGGATGCGTGGCCAGACAGGCAACTAGGAGGCTTTGGCGATTAGGGTCAAGGGGGCGCGATGCTTCGTAGGGCGCGAGGCGGCGCGCTTTCCTGACGCCTGCTGAAACTTGTTGGAGCGCTTGGGAAAGACGCGCCGACCAACTCGCAATGAACTTTTGTTTGTTTTGCACAGTTGCGTGTGGGCGCCCCCGCGTCGGGGCGGGCTTGACGGAGCGCCGATCTGACCCGCAGTTTGCGGCGCACGCCAAGGCCGAATGGACGCAGAATGACAGAAATCCCCGAGGACGACCGCAAGAGCCTGAAAACCCGCACGAAGCTCGTTTACGCCGGACGCCGCCCGTCCGAGCAGCATGGTTTCGTCAACACGCCGATCTACCGCGGCTCGACGGTGCTTTTTCCGAGCTTCCACGATCTCGTCACGCGCAATGCGGCGTTCACCTATGGCACGCAAGGCTCCCCGACCACCAAGGCTCTGACCGACGCCTGGACGGAAATTTCAGGCGCCGCCGGAACGGTTCTCGCGCCGACCGGGCTCGCCGCCGTCACGCTCGCCCTCCTGACGGCGGTCGAGGCCGGCGACCATATCCTCGTCGTCGACTCGGTCTATCGCCCCTCACGCATCTTCTGCGACACGATTCTCTCGCGCATGGGCGTCGAGACGACCTATTTCGATCCGGAAATCGGCGCCGGAATCGAGGCCCTGATCCAGCCCAACACGAGCGTCGTTTTTCTCGAAACGCCGGGCTCGCAGAGCTTCGAACTGCCCGACGTCCCACTGATCGCGGCGATCGCCCGCGACAAAGGACTCTGCTCGATTCTCGACAACACCTGGGCGACGCCGCTCTTTTTTCCGCCGCATGAACGCGGCGCCGATATGGCGATCGAAGCGGGCACGAAATATCTTTCGGGCCATTCCGATCTTTTGCTCGGCCTCGTCTCCGCCAACCCGGCATGGCTGCGCCGGCTGCAGGCGACCGCCGACGCCTTCGCCATGTGCCCGGGTCCCGAAGACGTCTTTCTCGCGCTGCGCGGCTTGAGGACGCTCGAGCTGCGGTTGCGCGAGGCCGAACGGCAGGCACTCGACATCGCGCGCTGGCTGGAAACGCGGCCGGAAGTCGCGGCGGTGCTGCACCCGGCGCTGCCGTCCTGTCCCGGACACGCGCTCTGGAAGCGGGATTTTTCAGGGTCCTCGGGGCTCTTCTCCATCCTGCTCGCCCCCTGCTCCCAAGACGCAGTGGCGGCCATGCTGGACGGACTCGACCTCTTCGGCATGGGGTTTTCGTGGGGCGGCTTCGAGAGCCTCGTCATCCCCTTCGATTGCCGCGCCTATCGCACCGCGACGCAATGGCGTCCGCCTGGACATGCGCTGCGCTTCAACATTGGCCTTGAAGACGTCGACGATCTCAGGGCCGATCTCGAACGCGGCTTCGAGCGCCTTCGCGCATTCGACGAAAGATCCAAGGGGGACGATCCGGCATGAAAGTCCTGCGGCTTGCCCTGCTCAGCCTCGCCGGTCTCGTCGCGATCTTTCTCGGCTGGACTTTCCTGCATGAGGCGCGGGACGGCGCGCGCAACGAAAGGCGCGCCTCGCCACAGGAAGTCGCGGCGATGCGCCGGGCGATCGAGCGGGCGGTCTCAGGCGCGCCAGACTACGCCGGTTTCTTCGATGGATTCCAGACCGCCTTTCCCGCCGAATATGAATCCTTCGTCACGCGCTCCGCTGAGCGCGCCGCGACCAATGGCGATCCGGCGAATGTGGACGCATTGATGATCGAGGCCGCGCGCGGCCTGCGCCGTTCGCATGGCGTTCTCGCCGCCAAAGCCGACGGTCCCTCCCTCGATCATTATTTCGACGCGAGACTGGCTGTTCTGAGCGCGCTCGCCGAGCGCGACAAATCGCTTTGTGTCGATTTTCTCTATGGCGGCGGCTCGGGCGACTTCACTGCGTTTTCCCGGAGCCATCGCGGCCTCGTCGCAGCGCTGGTCAATGCCGGACTCGACGCCGTCAAAAATGGCCGAATCAAACGCATGAGCCGCGAGGCGCCGACCGACGACGACTTCCGGGTGCTCGAAGGCGCCTTGCGCATGCAAGGCCTTTCGGGCGCGGAAATTGGCGCGCTCTTGGACGGAAAGCCAATCGTGCCGCCGCCGGCGGATGAGGAGATGTGCAAGGCGGGCGAGATCTATCTGCAAACGCTGTCAGCTTTGCCCGACGCCACGAGACGGCGCATCTATGGCTTTGCCGTGGAACTGATGGCGCGCTCGTAACGTCTCGGCGCGGACGACGAACCGCAACTCTCGACCGCCGCTCGATCAACGCTCGATCACCTTTCCGTGAAGCGGCCAGTTTGCGCCACTACGTCCTTGCAAATTTCAATATGACCGGTCATATTGCATATGGACGGACGGCAGGGGCCGCCCGCAAGTTTCTGAAGGGCACACAGTCATGACCAACAGCAAATCCTTCATCATCGCCGGCTTGCTTGCCGCAGGCCTTGCGCAACAGGCCTTCGCAGGGGGCGTGCGCGATCCGGGTCAGAGTTTCATCGACCGCATTTCCGCCGTTCAAACGGTCGAGCGTCAAGGGGGCCAGAGCGCTTCGCGGATCGACCCCAAGGAATATTACGGCCTTTACGAAGGGCGCTCCGGCGCAGAGCCGAGTGACCGCTTTCATAGGACGCAGGGCCTCAGCTTCGGCGAGCAGGCGGGCGTCGGCGGAATCAATCGTCATTAGTGCGGGCGCTAACCGCCCCGGGGCGCAGCCCGGAATGCGGACATGAAGCCCTCGCAAGAGGCCGGCGCATTGGCGGCGGCCTCTTTCCTTTCCGGTTGGCGCCATCGGAGGCCCTTGCGACAAATATGACCGGTCACTATAGTGGCGATAACACAAGACGGTCAGGGAGAAAACAATGGCGAGACCCAGCCTTCGCGACAAACTCGTCGAGGCGGCGCTGGAGCGATTGCACGCCCAGGGCTTCAGCGGCTGCAGCGTGCAGGACATCACCGAGGCGGCGGGAGCGCCGAAGGGGTCGTTCTACAATCATTTCAAGACCAAGGAGCTTCTGGCGCTGGAGGCCCTAAATCGCTATCGCAACGAGAGCCGGGTCGACATCCTGTTGAAAGGCGCCGATCCGCCCTTGCAACGTCTGCAGGCCCATTTTGAATTTTTGGCCGAACGGCAGAAGCGCTGGGATTTTCAGCGCGGATGCATGATCGGCAATTTCGGAACGGACATGGCGGACGCCTATCCGGCGATGCGCGCGGCGCTCGCCGACACGATGCGCGACTGGGCAGGAGCGATCGCCGCTGTGCTGCGGCAGGCCCAGGCCCAAGGCGCCGTATCTGCCGACAAGGACCCTGATCGGATCGCGCGATTCCTCGTCGACGCCTGGGAGGGCGTCGTCATCCGCGCGCGCATGGTCAAGAGCGGCGCGCCTTTCGATGATTTTTTCGAAGTCGCTTTCGCAGATCTATTGGGCGCTGGCGCCCCCGGCGGCAGATGTTCTGGCGCCTGACTTCAAAGTGCTTTCTTCAGGCGAACGCCATACTTCTTAAGCTGTGCCGTATTGTCGCCTCATCTAGAGCTTCCCATGCCGTCGATCGCGCCGTCAACGGCGGCGCTCAAGGGGGGAAGTCACATGCAATATCAGCTCAAGGCGCGCCGGAAAGAGATCGAGATTCTCGTCGAACTCTCCGAAAAAGAGCTTCGCGAAGCCCGCAACTCTGCCGCGCTCGGCGGCCACAGCCGCGCCCTGCTGCTGGATCTTGAAAGAAAGCTTCGCGCCGGAAAAAAGGATTTGGCCCTTCTCGATTCGCAGCTGGCGGCGCGCTCGTCGCCCCCGGCTTGAAAGCGCCCCTCCGCAGCCTCGCGCCGCGAGGCTGCTTTTGCCGCCTCGCGGCGCGGCGAGGCAAAAAGAGTCGGCCGGACGATCGGCCGGCCGACACATGGCTGATGCGTTTGAGGGCCCCGCTCAGAAGAGCCCGACGATATTGCCTTTCTCGTCGAGGTCGATCTTGGTCGCCGAGGGAACCTTCGGCAGGCCCGGCATGGTCATCACGTCGCCGCAGACGAGCACGATGAATTCGGCGCCCGCGGCGAGCCGCACCTCGCGGATGTTGAGCTCATGGCCGCTGGGCGCGCCGCGCGCTTTCGTGTCGGTAGAAAAGGAATATTGCGTTTTGGCGATGCAGATCGGGAAGTGGCCGTAGCCTTCGTCCTGCAATTTCTTGATCTGATTGCGGACCTTGGCGTCGGCCGTCACCTTGGCCGCGCCATAGAGCTTGGTGGCCACCGCCGTCGCCTTGTCCCAGAGCGTCGCGGCTTCATCGTAGACGAAGCGGAAGTCCGAGGGCGTCTTGTCCAACAGATCGACCACGGTGCGCGCGAGCTCCTCGGCGCCCTTGCCACCCTCCGCCCAGTGGCGGCAGACGACGACCGGCGCCCCGAGCTCAGCGACGCTCTTCTTCAGGAGCCCGACTTCGGCGTCGGTATCGGCCGTGAAATGATTGACCGCAACGACGACCGGCAGGCCATAATGATTGTGGATGTTGTTGACATGACGTTCGAGATTGGCGAGGCCCTTGCGCAGCGCGTCAAGGTTCTCGACGTTGAGTTCCTTGAGCTCGACGCCGCCATGATATTTGAGCGCGCGGATCGTCGCGACGATCACCGCCGCCTGCGGCCGCAGGCCCGATTTGCGGCATTTGATGTCGATGAATTTCTCGGCCCCGAGATCGGCGCCAAAGCCCGATTCGGTCACGACATAATCGGCGAGCTTCAGCGCGGTCTTTGTGGCGAGCACCGAATTGCAACCATGCGCGATATTGGCGAAGGGTCCGCCATGAATGAAGGCCGGATTATTCTCGAGCGTCTGCACGAGATTGGGCTCCAAGGCGTTCTTCAAAAGCACGGTCATCGCGCCATGCGCATTGAGGTCGCGCGCATGGACCGGCTTCTGATCGATTGTATAGCCGATAACGATTGCGCCGAGGCGCTGCTTCAAATCCTCGATCGAGGTGGCAAGACAGAAGATCGCCATCACCTCCGATGCGACGACGATGTCGAAGCCATCCTGGCGCGGGAAGCCGTTGGCGGTCCCGCCGAGCGCGATGGTGATGTCGCGCAGCGCGCGGTCGTTCATGTCGACGACCCGCTTCCAGGTAATGCGGCGCACATCGATCTTCAGCTCGTTTCCATGATGGACATGATTGTCGATCATCGCGGCGAGCAGATTGGTCGCGAGCGCGATGGCGCTGAAGTCGCCGGTGAAATGAAGATTGATGTCCTCCATCGGCACGACCTGCGCATGGCCGCCGCCGGCCGCGCCGCCCTTCATGCCGAATACCGGCCCGAGCGAGGGCTCACGCAGGCAGATCAGCGCCTTCTTACCGATGAGATTCAGCGCGTCGCCTAGTCCGACCGTGGTCGTAGTCTTGCCTTCGCCCGCGGGCGTCGGGCTGATGGCGGTGACGAGGATGAGCTTGCCGTCGGGGCGGTCAGCGAGGCTATCGATATAGTCGAGCGCCACCTTCGCCATGTAATGCCCATGGGGCTCGAGATGCTCATCATCGACGCCGAGCTTGTCGGCGGCGACCTTGGTGATGCGCTCCATTTTGGCGCGCTGGGCGATTTCAATGTCCGTGGCCATAACGGTCCTTAGCGTTCCCGGGAGTGCTTCTGGTTCAGGCGTCGACGACGTTCTGCGGGGCGCCGGCGGCGAAGGCTTCGACATTGTCGATGAGCTGATCGGCAAGGATCTGCATGGCTTCGCGGCTGGCCCAGGCGACATGCGGCGTAATGATGAGATTCGGCAGCTTGAGGTCAAGCAGAACGTTGCCCTGCTTCGGCGGCTCGACCGTCAACACGTCGAAGCCTGCGCCGCCGATCTTGCCGGCCGTCAGCGCTTCCGCCAGCGCCGCCTCGTCGACGAGGCCCCCGCGCGCCGTATTGATCAGCAGCGCGTGCGGCTTCATCATGCCGAGCTCGCGCGCGCCGATCATGTTCTTCGTTTCGGGCGTTAGCGGCGCATGCAGGGTGATGATGTCGCTTTCGCGGATCAACGTGTCGAGGTCGACCAGGCCCGGCTGCGGAAACGCGTCATAGGCGAGAATCTTCATGCCGAAAGCTTCGGCGATCTTCGCGACCGCCTTGCCGAGCGCGCCGAAGCCGATGACCCCCAGCGTCGAGCCGCGCATGTCGCGGATCGGATGGTCGAAAAAACAGAACTGGTCGCTTTGCTGCCAGCGTCCCGCGCGCACGTCTTCGACATAAGGCACGATACTGCGGCGAAGCGCGAAGGCCAGAGCGATGACATGCTCGGGCACAGTGTTGAACGCATAATTGCGAATGTTCGAAACGACGATTCCATGCGCCTTGGCGTAGGCTTTATCGACGACATCCGTGCCAGTTGCGGCCACAGCGATCAATTTCAGCTTCGGCAGCTGCGCGAGAGCCGCCTCGCGCATCGGGACCTTGTTGATGATGGCGATCGACGCGTCGCGCAGCCGGTCGACGATCTCGTCGGGCGCGGTGACGTCATACTCCTTGTAGCTGTGCGGAAAGGATGGCGTCCGCAATGTCGCTTCGAGAGTCGAACGGTCGAGAAAGACGATCGAATGTGCCACGGCGCTCCCTATCGAAATTATTGTTGAGTTGTCGTTGGCGCGCGGACGTCCGGTCACCGAGGTTGACCGCGTACGCCGACGCGTCCGCAGTCTCAAGGCAGGGTGCGCTCATGTCAATAAGCGAGGAGAAAAGCCTCGCTCGGCCGACAAACAGCGGCCGCGCCGGCCGGATCGGCTCGCGGGCCGCCGCCGGAAATGGGCGCCGCTCGTGGGAGTGGCGCCCGCTCCTTCCCGGTCAGGCCGCTTTTTCAGCCTTGGCGGCAGCGGCGTTCGCAGCCCGGTAATGAGCCTGCGCCGCGGCGACGCCGCTGCCGAGCGTGACCGGAATGCCGACGTCGGCCATCGCCATCTCGGCGCCCGAGATCGCGCCGAGCAGCATCAGTTCGTTGAGGTCGCCAAGATGGCCGATGCGGAACACCTTGCCGGCGAGTTGCGACAGTCCGGCGCCGAGCGACAGATTGTAGCGGACGTAGGCGGTTTTGATGACCTCGACCGCGTTATACTGCGGCGGCACGACAATCGCCGTGACCGTGTCCGAATACCATTTCGGCTCCTTGGCGCAGGGCGCAAGGCCCCAGGCCTTGACGGCGGCGCGGACGCCTCCGGCAAGTCGGCTGTGGCGCTTGAAGATGGCCTCAAGGCCTTCCTCCTCGATTATTCTCAGCGCCTCGCGCAGGCCATAAAGCAGCGGCAGCGGCGGCGTATAGGGGAAATAGCCCGTCGCATTGGCCTTGATCATGTCGTCGAAGTCGAAGTAGCAGCGCTTCGAGCTCGCGGTCTTCGAAGCGGCGAGCGCTTTCTGGCTGACGCCGAGAAGACCGAGGCCGGCCGGCAGCATGAAGCCCTTCTGCGAGCCGGAGACCGCGAGGTCGACGCCCCATTCGTCCTGGCGAAAGTCGAGGCTGCCAAGCGAGCTCACCGTGTCAACGTAGAACAGAGCCGGATGGCCGGCGGCATCAATCGCCTTGCGCACCGCGCCTATATCGGACGCAACGCCCGTCGCCGTCTCGTTGTGAGTGGCGCAGACCGCCTTGATCTTGTGCGACTTGTCGGCGCGCAGGACCTCTTCGATCTTCTCGGGCTTGACGCCCGTGCCCCACTCTTCTTCGAGGATCTGGACGTCGAAGCCGAGCCGCTGCGCCATATCGATCCAAAGGTGGCTGAACTGGCCAAAGCGCGACATCAGAACTTTGTCGCCGGGCGACAAAGTGTTCTGAAACGCAGATTCCCACATGCCGGTGCCAGAGGACGGAAAGAGGAAAATCTGCCCGTCCTTGGTCTTGAAGACCTTCTTCGCCCCTTCGAACAGCGGCAGGGTCAGATCCGGGAACTTCGGCGAACGATGGTCCTCCATCGGCACGACCATCGCGCGCAGGACTCTCTCCGGCACATTGGTCGGCCCCGGAACGAAAAGAAAGTGGCTGCCCGCCATTCTGCTTCCTCCTTACAACAGTTCAACAACATCCACGGAAAGCCGCCAATCACCAAGTTACTGGCGGCAGCTTGGCCAATTCGCCAGAACTCACGCGAGCTCGGCACATATTCAATTATACTGCCGCGCCTCCAGGGCGCGCCGCCGAGAGACGCCCTTCGGGCAACAGTCAGCCTTCGCGACTAACCAGAATCGCGCGGAAATCGTTCACGTTGGTCAGCGTCGGCCCAGTCACGACGAGGTCGCCAAGCGACTGAAAAAAACCATAGCCGTCATTGTTGGCCAGCCGGTCCTTGGCCCGCACCCCCGCCGCAGCCGCGCGCGCAAGGCTGTCCGGAAACAAAAGCGCGCCGGCGTTGTCTTCGGTCCCATCGATGCCGTCGGTGTCGCCCGCGAGCGCCGAGATTCCAGGATGCGCGTCGAGAGCGACGCCGAGCGCCAGCAGAAATTCGGCGTTGCGGCCGCCGCGTCCTCCGCCGCGTACGGTCACGGTGGTTTCGCCGCCCGAGATCAGCACGCAAGGCGAAGCGATGGGCTGGCCAAACCGATAGGCCTGGCGCGCGATCGCCGCATGCACGAGCGCGACATCTCGCGCCTCGCCCTCGATGTCGTTGGCAAGAATGAGCGGAGCAACGCCAGCGCCCCTCGCCACCGCGGCGGCGGCTTCGAGCGACATTTGCGGCGTTGCGATCATGACGTTGACAACGTCCTTGAGCCGCGGATCGCCGGGCTTCAGCGTTTCGGACTCGGGCGACGCCAGATAGGCGCGAACATGAGCCGGCGCAGCGATGCCGTATTTGTCAATGATCGCAAGCGCGTCGGCTGACGTCGTCGCGTCGGCGACGGTCGGTCCCGACGCGATGACGCTTGGGTCGTCGCCAGGCACGTCGGAGATCAGCAAAGCGAAAACACGGGCCGGCGCCGCCGCCGCCGCCAACCTGCCGCCCTTGATCGCCGACAGATGCTTACGCACGCAGTTCATTTCCGAAATCGTCGCGCCGCTCTTCAGCAAGGCTTTATTGATCCCCTGCTTGTCAGCGAGCGTGACGCCGGGCGCCGGCAAAGCAAGCAGCGACGAACCGCCGCCCGAAATGAGGCAGAGAACCAGATCGTCGGAGGAGAGGCCCCGGACCGAGGCGAGAATACGTTCCGCGGCCGCGTGGCCCGCGGCGTCCGGCACCGGATGACCCGCCTCAATCACCTCGATCCGGCTGCACGGCGCGCCATGGCCGTATCGCGTCACGACCAGCCCTTCGAGCGGCCCGTCCCAATGATCCTCGACAGCCTTGGCCATCGCGCCCGCCGCCTTGCCGGCGCCGACGACGATGGTGCGGCCGACCGGGCGTGCCGGCAAATGGGCCGGCAGACACTTCTCCGGCGAGGCCGCGTCGACGGCCGCCTCGAACATATCGCGAAGAAGTTTGCGCGGATCAAACGCCATATGAGTTAAGCTCACTGTTTGTTCGGGTTCTTATCGTCGCTTTTCCAATAAGCCGCAACCTCCAAAGAATTTTGCCGCGCATAATTTTCGTGACGCCGGACTAAAAAAATTGAAGGCGCCCAAGCCCATGTTTCGTAGCTATAAGAACGCTGGGCATTGTTTCGCGAAAGGCTGCGCCGCTGCTCATTCAACTATCGCAACGCACCATAAGTTGATCGATGTTGTCTGTAGCTGTATCACAAACTCGGCGATCGATCATAAGTTGGCCATAGGCCAGCCATGTAACTGTCGCGCGATGGCCAAGGATTGAAAGGGCTGCTAGTCTTGCGGTTCGGGCTGTGCGTTCAGCCCAGCGGACCTCGGCAGGCAGCAGTAGAAATCGCCGCGATAAGAACGCGATAACAAACCAGAACGGGCAAGCCCGCGCAACGCGGAGCGCCCCAATGCGGAGGAGGCAAAGCTGGATATTCACGAATATCAGGCCAAGGAGATCCTGGCCAATTTCGGCGTGGCGACCCCGCGCGGCGCCGTCGCCTACAGCCACGATCAGGCCGTCTATTGCGCGACGGAGCTTGGCGGCTGGCACTGGGCGGTCAAGGCGCAGATCCATTCGGGCGGACGCGGCAAAGCCGGCGGCGTCAAGCTCTGCAAGACCTACAATGAGGTGCGCTCGGCGGCGAGCGACATGCTCGGGAAGACGCTCGTCACCGGCCAGACCGGCCCCGAAGGCAAGGTCGTCCAGCGCGTCTATATCGAGGCGGCCGAGCCCTTCGAGCGTGAGATTTATCTCGGCTTCGTTCTCGACCGTAAGGTCGAGCGCGTCCGGATCATCGCCTCGCGCTTCGGCGGCATGGAGATCGAGGAGATCGCCAAGGAGCATCCGGAAGAAATTCTGCAGATCGTCGTCGAGCCTGCGGTCGGCCTGCAATCGTTCGAAGCGCGCGAGCTCGCCTTCGGCCTCGGCCTCAATTTGAAGCAGGTGAGCCGCGCCGTGCAGGCCATGCTCGGCTGCTATCGCGCTTTCCGGGACCTCGACGCCACCATGGTCGAGATCAATCCGCTGGTCGTGACAAAGGACGATCGGGTGCTTGCGCTCGACGCCAAAATGTCCTTCGACGACAATGCGCTGTTCCGCCGCCACAATATCGCGGACATGCGCGATCATTCGCAGGAGGATCCGCGCGAGGTGCAGGCCGCCGAGCATAATCTCAACTATGTCGGCCTCGACGGCGACATCGGGTGCATCGTCAACGGCGCCGGGCTCGCAATGGCGACGATGGACATGATCAAATATGCTGGCGGGGCCCCGGCGAACTTCCTCGACGTCGGCGGCGGCGCTTCGCCCGAGCGCGTCGCGGCGGCGTTCCGCCTCGTCCTCTCGGACCGCAACGTCAAGGCGATCCTCGTCAACGTCTTCGCCGGGATCAATCGCTGCGACTGGGTGGCGGAAGGCGTCGTCCAAGCCTGCCGCGCGCTCAATGTCGACGTGCCCCTGATCGTGCGCCTCGCCGGCACGAATTTCCAGGCCGGACGCGACATCATCGAGAGCAGCGGCTTGCCGATCATCTCGGCCGACACCCTCGCCAACGCCGCCCGCGCCGCTGTCGAGGCCGTCGCCTCCGCTCCGGCGCGTTCCGCGAGCGTCAACTAAAACAAAGAGGCCTCCGCGGCGGCGCCGTTCGAGGCGCCCGCGGACGGCTTCAGGAGAGCCAACGAGATGAGCATTCTGATCGATGAAAACAGCCGGATCCTCGTCCAAGGATTCACCGGCGACAAAGGCACCTTCCACGCCAAGGAAATGATCGACTGCGGCACCAATATCGTCGGCGGTGTCACGCCCGGCAAGGGCGGCGCTACCCACCTTGGCCGTCCCGTTTTCAACACCGTGAAGGAAGCCGTGCGCGCCACCGGCGCCAATTGCAGCATCGCCTTCGTCGCGCCGGCCTTCTGCGCCGACGCCATCATGGAGGCCGCAGACGCGGGCATAGCGCTCGTCTGCACGATCACCGACGGCATTCCGGCGCAGGACATGATGCGCGTGAAGCGCTATCTCCTGCGCTACCAGCGCGGCCGCCGCACCCTGCTGGTCGGCCCGAATTGCGCGGGCATCATAAGCCCCGGCAAGGCCATGCTCGGCATCATGCCGAGCAACATCTACATGAAGGGCTCCGTCGGCATCGTGTCGCGCTCCGGCACACTCGGCTATGAAGCCGCCGCGCAGATGAAGGATCTCGGCATTGGCGTCTCGACCAGCGTCGGCATCGGCGGCGATCCGATCAACGGCAGCTCCTTCCTCGACCATCTCGTCCTGTTCGAGCAGGATCCCGAGACCGAGGCGGTGATGATGATCGGCGAAATCGGCGGTCCGCAGGAAGCTGAAGCCGCCGCCTGGATCAAAGACAATATGACAAAGCCGGTGGTCGGCTATGTGGCGGGCCTCACCGCGCCCAAGGGCCGCCGCATGGGCCACGCCGGCGCCATCATCTCGGCCTCCGGCGACAGCGCCGCAGAAAAGTCCGAGATCATGCGCTCCTATGGCCTAGTCGTCGCGCCGAGCCCGAGCGAACTCGGAGCCACCATGGCCAAAGTGTTGGGCCGCAGCGGCGCGCCCGGCAAGGCGGAACAGTCGAAGGCCGCACACGCGCATTAGCGGATCGCGGTCAAACCTGCCCGCGGTTCGCCGAAACGCCGCCGAGCCGCTCGGTTCGCGCGGCCCGCGCGTCGCGGCGTGACTGGGAAAAAGGCGGGCGCGCTTTTTTGCCGAAGCCATGCGAGCGAACCGTTCCTGCGGGATCGCGAGCAGTCGAGAACAAACGCGCCCAGGCCCCGCCGGCTGCGCAGAGAGCGTGCGCGCCTGCGGCGGCCGGCTCGTCCAGCGCGCCCGACGAGCGCCGGCCTCCAGAATTCAGCCCATAAGAATCAAGGGAGGACCTGCCCAATGAGCCATCGGACCACCATTCGCCAGCTCCGTAGAGGGCGGCTATGACGGAAACAGCCCTCGATCCGACGCGCGGCGCCGGCGCCGCGCTTGACGTCAGCGACGGCGCGCCGCCGGGCGATCGCGTCGCCGCAATCCTTTTGCGGTTGCTCATCGACGTCGTGCAACGCCATCATCCTGAGATCGCGCCGGTTCTCGCCGGCGAACCCGTCGGCAAATCGACCTCGCCCGAAAGCCTGTCGCGCGTCTTCCAGGCGCATGGCATCTGGTTCCAGCTCCTCTCGATCGTTGAGCAGAATACGGCGATGGCCGAGCGCCGTCAGACGGAGCGCGAACTCGGCGAGCAGGCAGTCCCAGGCACGTTCGCCGATGTCATCGCCAAGGCCGCGAAGCTCGGTGTGGGAGCGCAGGACATCGGCGAAAAGCTGGCCGCGACCCGCGTGCGTCCGGTGATCACGGCGCATCCGACGGAAGCCAAGCGCGTGACGGTGCTCGAGAAACACCGGCGCATCTATCGCCTGCTCGTCGAACTTGAGCAGCCGCGCTGGACGCCGCGCGAGCGCGCAACCATCATCGATCAGCTGCGAGACGAAATCGAGCTTTTGTGGATGACGGGCGAGTTGCGTCTCGAGAAGCCCTCGGTCGAACAGGAAGTCGCCTGGGGCCTGCATTTCTTCCACGAGACACTGTTTGACGGCGTGCCCGAGCTTTTGAAAAAGCTCGACCGTGCGCTGAAGCGCTCCTATCCGAACGAGCATTTCGCACTGCCGCAGTTCTTTCAGTTCGGCTCGTGGATCGGCGGCGATCGCGACGGCAATCCTTTTGTCACCAACAAGGTGACGCGGTGGGCGCTGGCGGAGAATGCGGCGGCGAGCCTGCGCTATTACGAGCAGCGCCTCTTCGCGCTGATGCGAAGCTTGTCGATCGCCGAACGCTCCCTGCCGCCGCCGGCCGGCTTCCGTGAGGCGCTGAACCGCGTGCTGGCCGAGAGCGGCGAGGGCGCGACGATCGCGCAGCGCAATCCCGGCGAGCCTTATCGTCAGTTCGTCTATTGCGTGCTTCAGAAGGTCAAGGCGACGCTCGCCCGCTACGAACACGCAGAGAGTTTTGGTCCGCGCTATATGAGTGCGGACGAACTCATCGCCGATCTTACTGTAATGGAGGAGGCGCTGACCGAGAGCGGCAGCGCCGGCCTTGCGCAGGATCTCGTGCATCCGCTGCGCTGGGCGGTCCAGGCATTCCGTTTCCGCACCATGCGGCTCGATCTCCGCGAAAACACGACCAAGCTCACCGAAGCCTTGCGGGCCTTGTGGCGATCGATGCAGCCGGACGCCGACGCCGAACCGCCGGCGGTTGATTCGCCCGAGTGGAAGGAGTGGATTGTCGCTGAACTCGCCAGGCCTTACTCGGGAGCGAGGCCACGCCGCGCTCTGCCGCCAGAGGTCGAGGAAACGCTCGGCATGTTCAGACTGGCCCGCGACGAGAAAGAGGAATTCGATCGCGAGGCGTTCGGCAATTTCGTGCTCAGCATGACGCGTTCGGCCGCGGACGTGCTCGGCGCCTATCTTCTCGCCAAGGAGGCCGATCTCTATCACGACGCGACGCGCGTAGAAGCCTGCGTGCTGCCAATCTCGCCGCTGTTCGAGACGATCACGGATCTGCGCGCCGCGCCCGCCATCATGCGGGAGCTTCTGTCGCAGCCGCTCGTCAGGCGCAGCGCGCGCATGCAGGGCGGCACGCAGGAGGTCATGATCGGCTATTCCGATTCGAACAAGGACGGCGGCTTTCTGTCATCGAACTGGGAGCTCGCCAAGGCGCAGGATAAATTGACAAAAATCGGCGCCGAGGCCGGCATCCCGATCGCGTTCTTCCATGGCCGCGGCGGATCGGTGAGCCGCGGCGGCGCGCCGACGGCGCAGGCGATCGCGGCGCAGCCCGCCGGATCGATCAGCGGCCGCCTGCGGGTGACGGAACAGGGCGAGGTCGTCTCCTTCAAATACGCGAACAAGGGCACCGCCGCCTATCAGATGGAGATGCTCGGCGCCAGCGTCTTCGAGCATGCGCTGACCTCACAGCGTGCCGCGCCGGCTCTGCGCGCGGAATTCGAGGAGGCGATGGAGGCCCTCTCCGGCGCCTCGCACGCAGCCTACGCCAAGCTCATCAATCATCCGGGCCTTCTGACTTATTTCCAGTCGGCGAGCCCGCTCGACGAAATCTCCATGCTGAATATCGGCTCGCGGCCGGCGCGGCGCTTCGGCGCGCGCACGCTCGGCGATCTGCGCGCGATTCCCTGGGTCTTCGCCTGGGCGCAGAACCGTCACGTCATCACCGGCTGGTATGGCGTCGGCAGCGGCGTCGCGAGCTTCCTTGACGTGCGCAAGGAACGCGGTCTCGCGCTGCTCAGGCGCATGTTCGCGGAATCCGAACTCTTCCGCATGATCGTCGGCGAGGTGGAGAAGACGCTCGGCCTCGTCGACCTCGACATTGCCCGCGACTATGCGGGGCTCGTCTATGACGACGACCTGCGCGAGGCGATCTTCGGCATGATCACGACGGAATATGCGCTGACCCGCGAGATGATGCTGAAGATCACCGAAGAGGACGAGATCGCGCAACGCTTTCCGGTCTACCGCAGCCGCCTCGAACACCGGCTGCCGACGATCAACAAAGTCAATCGCGAACAGGTCGAGCTGTTGCGCGGCTTTCGGGCCGCGGCCAATGAGCTGAGCAAGGAAGCATTCAAGTCGAACCTCCTGCTTTCGATCAACTGCATCTCGAGCGGTCTCGGCGCCACCGGCTGATCTGACGCCGCCCCTAGACTCCTACAGACCACAAGGAATCAACGCTATGAGCTTCACCATCATTGAACAGGCGACGCCGCGCCTGCATCGCTCCGAACTCGCCGTTCCGGGCTCGAATCCCGGCCTCTTCGAAAAGGCCGCGACTTCGGCAGCCGACATCGTCTTTCTCGACGTCGAGGACGCCGTCGCCCCGGATGACAAGGAGCAGGCCCGCAAGAACATCATCGCGGCGCTGAATGAGATCGATTGGGGCGCAAAGACCATGATGATCCGCATCAACGGTCTCGACACCCATTACATGTATCGTGACGTCGTCGACATCGTCGAGGCATGCCCCCGCCTCGATATGATTCTCATTCCAAAGGTCGGCGTGCCGGCCGACGTCTACGCCATCGACATGCTGGTGACACAGATCGAGACAGCGAAGAAGCGGCAGAAGCGGATCGGCTTCGAAGTGCTGATCGAAACGGCGCTCGGCATGGCCAATGTCGAGGCCATTGCGCAATCGAGCAAGCGCCTCGAGGCCATGTCCTTCGGCGTCGCCGATTACGCCGCCTCGACGCGCGCCCGAACCACGGTGATCGGCGGCGTCAACGCCGATTATGGCGTGCTCTCCGACAAGGACGCCAAGGGCGACCGGCAATATTTCTGGGCCGATCCCTGGCACGCCGCGCAAACCCGCATGATGATCGCTTGCCGCGCCTATGGCCTGCGCCCGATCGACGGGCCTTTCGGCGATTTCTCCGATCCGGACGCCTTCATTGCCGCGGCGAACCGCGTCGCCGTGCTCGGCTATGAAGGCAAATGGGCGATCCATCCTTCGCAGATCGAACTCGCCAACAAGGTTTTCACGCCCTCCGACGCCGAAGTCACCAAAGCGCGCCGCATTCTCGCGGCGATGGACGAGGCCGCGAAAGCCGGCAAGGGCGCGGTCTCGCTCGACGGAAGGCTGATCGATATCGCCAGCATTCGAATGGCGGAAGCGCTGCTCGCCAAGGCGGACTCGATCGGGCTCGCCGCCTGACGCGCGGCGAAGGCTTGGCAAGGCCCTCGCAGCAGAGGCCTTGCCAAGCGCGCCGGGGCCGCGGAAACATGAGCCCGCGGCGCACGCGGGTCGCGGAACTCGTCTCCTAGGGTTGGGACTCATAACCAGTAGCTGACGGTAGCGGCGATGCAGACGGCGGCGAGAAAATTTGTTGCGAGCCTGTCGTAGCGTGTGGCGATCCGCCTGAAATCCTTGAGGCGGCAGAACATGC
>WBZN01000363.1_pt1 | contig 40721 bp, 38 predicted proteins | sample 5204281 | NCBI WGS metagenome assembly WBZN01 (sample SAMN12344347, study PRJNA552823) | activated sludge metagenome | biome: Activated sludge suspended growth; feature: Nitrification reactor; material: Wastewater; isolation source: activated sludge from nitrification reactor of wastewater... | reverse complement strand
GAATATGTCTTCGCTCAGCTGTTGCCGGTTGTGCGAGGCTGTGTCCATCCTGTGAGGGCCTTTCTGAAGCGCTTCCTGCGCTTCAGATCTAGGTACTGGGAATAATTTTGTTGGAGAATGCTGAGGGGTTTGGGTGTTGTGGTTTTGTTTTCGAGGCCAGTTTTTCTTTTTTCCATCAACACTCTAAGGGTCCATTTCCTACAAATTGCGTAAACTTAAATGAATATTTTGACGACTCAGACGCCAGAGGGGAACCAGGATGGAAAGTAAACAACCTAAAAGAGCCATGAGCCAAATCAGATAACTATGCCATAAACCGATAGAAGCGATCGATTCGGCCGGAAGGCTGCTGCCGAGGAGACTGCGGATCCACGGGAAGGTGAGGCCATCGACGCCGGCGCCGACCGTACAGGCGATCAATCCCAACAAAAAAGCTTCCCACAAAAGAATTCCCCGAAGCCGGGCCTTCGAGTATCCCAACGCCCGCAAAATGGCGAGTTGTTGTCCCATGGATTCAAAACGGGTGATCATGACCGCAGCGGTGGTGAGAGCGCCAAGAAAAATAATGACGGCGGCAATGAAAAGCCCTAGATCCTGCTGTGTTCCTGTCAGCTCTTTGAGTCTTTTAACCTCTTCGTCAACGGCCACCACTTGGGCCACCGTTCGTTGATTGATCAAGGTCTTCAACCACGCCATGCCGGTGAAAGCACGGCGATGATCAGAGGAAAGGTAAATCAGAAAATAGTGCATCAAATTGTTTTTCCAAATGGATCGCAGAGAGGCTTGGTTTTTCGCGAAAACATTCTGCGCTGATTCGAGATTACTGTAGAGACCCCGGTCCCAAGATTTGTCGGTCGCTTGCAGAATCCCCACGACTTTAAAAGCGAGTGGTTCCTGCACCTGGTGATCTTTATCGATCCAAGTTTCGCCCTTGATCTCATCCTGGAGCTTCAGATGCAGGTTCTGCGCAACGCTTGCACCGACCACAACCTCATTGAGACCCTGAACCCAGGTGCCTTCGGCAAGATGGGGAAGCGTGGAATACCGCGTCTGCAGAAAAAGTTCGTTGGTCGCCAGAACGCGGTAATCCTGGACCTGCGCAAAAATCACGAAGGGAATGGCCGTCTCGACGGGAGACTGGTCTGCGGTGGCTCCATCTTCAAAGTGCACGGCTTTGCGTGACGCCAAGGATTCATAGAGAACGCCCGGAACAAAATCAGGATAGGGGCCTTCTAGATTCAAACATCCTAGCAGCAATCCGATATCGCTGCCTTTCGCGCCGACGATGGCATCCCCCGTTTGCGCTAGGCTCGCGAAACGGGCCTGGGACAGTAAAAAAATCCTCAACAAAACTCCACTGGTCGCGACCGAAAGCGCGATCCCCAAAAGGGCGATGGCGGTGGAAATTTTCTTGCGCCATAAATGAGTTCGCGCCAGTTGAAAGGAGGTCACGGCGAAATCTCCTTAACCAGCGAAGTGAAGTTCAAAACGCGGTCGAAATGTTTTTGGATACGTTCATCGTGACTGACCACCAGAAGAGTTTTGTCTTGCGCGGCCTGCAACAAAAGCGTCATGACTTTTTCGCTGTTCTCGCGATCGAGGCTCGACGTCGGTTCATCCGCCAAGAGGATCTTAGGCTCTTGCAAAAGCAAGCGTCCAATGGCCACCCTTTGCTGTTCGCCAAGGCTCAGAAGCGAAACCCAGCGATCGCTGTGGTTTCCGAGTCCTAACTTCTCAAGCACGGCTTGAATCTGCGAGGGGCTTTTATGGGGGGCGGTGAGCGCCATATTCTCGCGCGCATGCAGATGGTCGATGAGATTAAATTTCTGATAAATCAAACCCACTCTTTGCAAGCGGAATTCACTCAAAACACGATCCGGCATTTGGTAAAGGTCGTGTTCACCGATCAAAACACTTCCCGCGTCCGGTTTCAGAATACCGGCCATCAAATGCAGGAGCGTCGTTTTGCCTTTGCCGCTGGGACCCTGGATCAGAATTTTTTCTCCCGACCGAATATGCATTTTCTCAATCGAGAAAAGATTTTTGACCTGGATGTCGCGCAGCTGAATATCCATTTATTTACTTTAGGGATAACACCAGCAGGAGGTCAAATGATCGTTGACCATTCCGACGGCCTGCATATGGGCGTAAAGTGTGGTGGAGCCTAAGAATTTAAAACCACGCGCTTTCATGTCTTTGGCTAAACGATCCGAGATTTCCGTGGTGGCGGGAATCTGTTGAAGTTTAGTACGGCGGTTCTGCAAGGGCTTTCCATCGACGAAGGCCCACATATATTTTGAAAAGCTGCCAAATTCTTTTTGCACTTGCAGGAAGACCTTGGCGTTGTTGATGGCCGCGCGAATTTTCATTTCATTACGGATGATTCCGGGATTAAGCAGAAGCTTTTGCACCTTCTTTTCGCTAAAGCGCGCCACTTTGACAGGATCGAAGCCGGCAAAAAGCTTGCGGTAATTTTCACGCTTACGCAAAATCGTGATCCAACTGAGACCCGCCTGGGCCGATTCCAGGACCAAAAACTCAAAGAGTTTTTGGTCGTCGTAGACGGGTTTCCCCCACTCTTCATCATGGTATTTGATGTACAGAGGATCTTGAGTGGCCCAGCCACATCGAATTTTATCTTTCATGGGGACTGGTGATTTTGTTCGCGTTCGCGGTGGAATCTGAAGTTTGCTCTGTCAATGAACCCGGGGCTGGAGGGGCCAGGTCCCCTTGCTGTTCGACCATGATTTCTTTGGCCCGTTTCCCGGTGATTCCAACCCACTCTGGTAGAAAGACCGCCACGGCAATAAAAATGGCCGTCACCACAATAAAAAACAAACCCATTGCGATGGCAATTTCCATGAGTGACTCCTTGATCAAGGTTCACTATAGTCGAGGACCGGAGGACTGTCCATGGCTTATAACCCCCGTGATCATTACTTTAAAAAAGCAAAAGAAAATAATTTTGCCGCGCGGTCCGTCTTCAAATTGGAAGAGATTGATCAAAAGTATAAACTTTTTAAGCCGGGTCAGAGTGTTCTCGATTTAGGCGCCTCGCCCGGATCCTGGTCGCAGTACGCTTCGCAAAAAACGGGCGAGACAGGTCGCATTCTTGGCGTCGATTTAAGTCCCGTTACCGTGAAAATTAAAAATGCGATCTTCGTTCAAGCGGATCTGCGCGATTTACAACTGGCAGATATTTTTAAAGAGCATGGCTTTGAGCCTCCTTTTGATCTCGTGCTGTCGGACATGGCACCTAAAACGACGGGGATTCGCGGGACCGATCAGGCTCGTTCAATGGAGCTGTGCGAACTGGCGCTTGACGTGGCAGAAAAGTTTTTAAAAAAAGACGGGCATTTTGTCTGCAAACTTTTCCATAGTGATGATTTCGTGGTGCTGCGAGAGGCGATGAAAAAGAAATTTCAGCGCTTCGAAGCTGTTAAGCCGGATTCGACCCGCAAAATAAGTAAAGAGATTTTTTTGGTCGGATTGAAAAAAAAATAAAAGGAGGAATTATGAGAACCATCGTCATTTTGATTTTTTTAAGCTTTTTCGCCGGAGTTGCTCAAGCCAAGGATCTTTGCAAAAAAGGGGATTTGAAGGACTGCACAGCCTTCTTAAAAAAACTCAATGAAAGTGAAAAAGGCGAAAGATTCGAAAAGGCTTACAACGAAATCTGCGAAGAAAATCCCAAATTCAAATGCGTCCGCAAAGTCGTGCGTGGGGACGTGAAGGAAGAGATGAAATACAGCGTGGAAGAGCAGCCCAAGGCTGTTTTTTTTGAAGTCACTTTAGACGAAGAGACATCTATTTTTAGCCTCGAGGGGAAACCGGAAAGCAAATCAGAGTCCAAGCCCGAAGTAAAGCCCGCATCAAAGCCCGCCAAGCCAGAAACCAGGACCGAGGGGAAATAACTAATTTTCCTCGACTGACTTTTCAACATAGATTTGGCAAGAGCAGTGAGGACAGGTTTGTCGCAAAGGCCAGTTGCCCGAAGATTTTTTGAAATTGATTTCTTTTTTGCATTCGGCACAGCTTCCTTGCAGACGCAGGATTTCGAGCCCTTGACGGGATTGTACCCATGCCATGAGGGGCCCTAGGATCAACAGACCCGGCACCAAGACAAAATGAAAAACCGGAATGAGAATAGCGAAGACCGCGGCGAGCCAGCAGAGGCCGAGGGTTTTAAGCGAGCGTAAAAGTTTTTCACGCGAATCATATTCGTGAACAGCCCCTTCGCCGAAGGTCCATTTATCTACTTGAGTTTGCAGTTTTAGTTTCATGGACCCTCACTATATAACGGACTGCACTCAAGTAAAGGCAGAATCTTAAATGCTTTAGAGGCCATTGTAATCGCTATAGCCTTGCTCGGCCCAGTAATCGGCCGGTGGAGAATCCGTAAAGGCGATGGAGCCCAGCTGTTTGATGTTTTTAACACCATATTTCACTGGCGTGATTAAGCGCAGAGGGTAGCCATTCTCAATGCTGAGTTCGAGGCCATTCATCTCATAGCAAAGCAGGGTTTGCGGATGGAACAGGCTCTTCGCATCCATAGAAACATAATAGCCCCCATTCAGGGTGGCTAAGAAAGCGTAGGCATATGATTTGAGATCTTCTTGCGAAGAGAGAAAGTCGGCAAAGCGCACACCTTTACAAGTCACGTCTCGGCTCCAACCTTCAATACATTTGAACTCAAAACTTTCAGTGACGGCAGGCATCGCTTTGATTTGCGCCAGGTCAAAAATCAAAGGCTCTTCCAGGCCGGGGGCGCTGACTTTCAGCTGCCAATTCTTAACGATCGCCTCCATGCCAATGTCACCATTGAGGCGAGGCTTCTCGGTGGTGGGGGCCGTTTCCGCGACGCGGCTGTGGGAGTTAAAATTGGCTTTCCAGAATCCATCGGTGGCCTCCAAAACCCTGCGCAAGGGCCAGGGGATTTCTCGATCCAGTTCGCTCTGAGCAAGGCGACGTAGGCCCCAAAGACCGCCGAGAGAAAGGAGAGCCCAGCCTAAGAGGCGCCGGCGATTCATTTTGGTGAATTCTTTGGCTTCAATTTCAGCGGTTTCTAAGGGAGGAAGTTTTTCATCACTCATCTTTTTTCTCCCATCCCGTGACCATAGCGCGAAAGTTATTCCACCCGGCCCGCACCACTTGAAGAATATGAACGATGAAAAAAGCGATGAAAGAAAGGGCGATCAAAAAATGAAAAAGCCGTGCGGGCCCGTAGCCGCCAAAAATTTGCAAAAGGCCATTCAACTGGACGGGCTTATAAATGGCAAACCCCGTGAGAACTGCGATCAGCGCTAAAAAAAGCACGGCCGTATAGGTGACTCGTTGTGCGCCGTTGTATTTCACCTGAGTCGGCAAAGGCTCTTTGCGGATTTTTAAGTCATGCAATAAAACATTCCAGGCATCGCCAAAGGATTTTTTCTCTGGAAAAAGATAACGCCATTGTTTCGAATACCAAAGGTAAATCACATAACAAAGACCATTTAAAACAAATAGAATTCCAAATGAAAAATGCCAGGCCATGCCGAGACCTAGTTTGTGATCAAGGCCGATCGCATCGAGCCATTCGCCAGGAATAAAGTAAATGGGATTAGCCCAGTAAATCAGCAAGCCCGACCACACTAGAATCGTTAAAACCGGAAAATTAATCCAGTGATTCCAGCGCCCGAGAAGAGCATGCTTTTTGATAATTTTCATCTTCATTTTCCTCGCAAGGGAAGAAAGACCATCATTCTGTTTAGCCGTGAACTTGTCAAAGAATTCGTAGAATGGCCGTTTGCGGCCTTTTCCACTGACAGATGTTGTTCCTGTCCAATCCTTAGACAGCCTAGGTCCTTCCTCTATGAAAGGGTGGAGGCATCAAGCGTGCATCAAAAAAGCCATGGCACGATTGCAGTGGATTTTTCTATGTCTTCTTATTTTGACTGTTTGGAATGGGCAAGCCCATGCCCAGGCCCCCCAATGCGATGCCATTTTTACTCAAGATCAGATCAACCAGCAACCCGATATTTTTGTTGTCGATTTCCAAGATCAAAAACCTGAAAAACTCTTGGCGGTGGCGTTTGCAAATCTTCTCGAAAAGGGGCAGCTCGAAGAGTCGCGGCAGATTGTTGAAATCTTGGCGGATCAAGGTCTTACTTCTTTGACAAGCAGTCAGTTTGAGACTCTTAAAAAGACCCGCAAATACGCTTCTGTCCTCCGGGCAGCCCTGCAAATGACAGCGGAAGACCATGCTGGACCTCAAAGATTCGCTGATTTTGTAGCGGACTTTGGTCATCTCAATGATATGATCGATGCGAAGAAATCAGACGAGTCCAAAGCGCTGGCTCTGCTTGTTCTGAAGGGCTACCGCAAAATAGATTTTTCGCAGCTTTCTGGTGAAGTCAAAACGGCCTCTGTCAAATCCGTAAAGAAATACCTCCGTGACGTGCGCAAAGAAGCCACCGAGATCATGGAGCTCAAAAAAATGACCTTGGATCAGTACCATGAGGTTCGAAAAGATTTGAAAGAGTTTTTAGCTTTCTACCAATTAGCCGATCAAGCCTACGGATTTGAAAAATACGCGGATGAATACAAATATCTGAGTAGCCTGAATGACGATCTGGGCAAGTTAAACGATGAGTTCACGGCCGAAGTGATCAACGGCAAAGCCGACAAAAATAAAACCAAAATCGAATTTCCCAAGAAGTACAATCTGAAGAAGCGAGTCCATTATTTCTTGAGTCATAGCTCCATTCGCAAATCATCTGAGGAAGTGTCGGAAGGCAATTTTTAAGCAGTCCCCACAAGTCAGATGACTTCCCTCTTATTCAATGATTAATGTCCAGGAATGGAACGAAAAAAAGTCGTCATTGTAGGTGCGGGATTTGCGGGACTGAACGTGGTCAAAAAGTTGGCCGGAAAAGACGTCGACGTCCTGATCATTGATCGCCGCAATTATCATCTCTTTCAGCCTTTGCTTTACCAAGTCGCCTCCGCCGGTTTATCGCCGGCCGATATCGCGACCCCCATTCGCGCCATTGTTTCAGATGATCGCAATGTCAAGGTGATGCTCGCCAACGTCAGTTCGGTGGATCTCGCGCAGAAAAAAGTGATCACCGAAAAAGATCAAATTTCCTTTGATTATTTAGTCTTGGCTTGCGGCGCGAAGCACAGTTATTTTGGCCACCCCGAATGGGAAGACTTTTCTCCCGGTTTAAAGACTGTCGAACAGGCGACAGAAATCCGTCGACGTCTTTTGCTCGCCTTTGAAGAGGCCGAGAAAGAACCCGACCACGAAAAACAAAAACAACTTTTGACCTTTGTGATTGTGGGCGGGGGGCCTACCGGTGTCGAGATGGCCGGAGCGATCTCCGAAATCAGCCGGCATACTCTTGAAAAAGATTTTCGCAATATCGATCCTTCGCGCACCCGCGTTCTGTTGATTGAAGCAGGCCCACGGATTCTCGCGAGTTTTTCGGAAAAACTCGCTAAGCGTGCGACCCAGGATTTGGAAAAAATGGGCGTGCAGATTTGGACTTCTACGCGGGTGACGGAAGTCACGGCAAACGGAGTGCGCCTCGGCGACGAGATGATCCGCTCGCGCACAACCCTCTGGGCCGCAGGGGTGCAGCCCTCAAGTTTAGGAAAAAGTTTAGGTACGGAGCTTGATCCCGCGGGCCGCGTGATCATTCAAAAAGATCTTTCGGTGAAGGGCCATCCCCATGTTTTTGTTTTAGGGGATCAAGCCCACTTCAAAAATAAGCAGGGCCATCAACTGCCGGGACTCGCCTCGGTGGCGATGCAACAGGGCCGTCATGCCGCCCGCAATATTCTGCGACTGGTGGCCGGAAAAACCACGGAAGAATTTAAATATATCGACAAGGGCCAGATGGCGACGATTGGTCGCAAAAAAGCCGTCGCACAAATGGGAAATCTCCAGTTCGGAGGTTTTTTCGCTTGGCTGATCTGGTTGATCATTCATATTTACTATTTGATCGGAATGAAAAATCGTCTCTTCGTCTTTGTCCAATGGGCCTGGTCCTACGCCACTTTTAAAAAGGGCGCGAGGCTGATCACGGCGACAGACTGGCATTCATATCCACAAAAGCCAAAAGAGGAAGGATCACCGCTATAGCCTTCCCCGTGCCCAGGGTCTTCCCGCCACAATGTTGGGAAGAACGCGTTCCGAGGATGAAGGAAGAATGGCACCCCATTCACGGCTGTGCGGAGCGGGATTTTAATGAAGCGCATCGTGCGCTTTCAGTCCGCGGAATTTTTGGATTGGAGCTTTTGGATTCGAAATTTCGAATCCAAAAGCAGTCTTACTCCTCTAGCGGAGCAAAGCCTCTACGCAGAGTATTTTCCGTCACGCAAATGGGTTCCATATATTGTTTCAAATAATCGGGACCACCGGTTTTAGAGCCCACCCCTGACATTTTAAATCCACCGAAGGGATGGCGGTTGACCATGGCTCCGGTGATGCCGCGATTGATGTAGAGATTTCCCACTTCGAATTCCTCTTTGACCCGCGCAATATTGGCCGGGCTGCGAGAGAACACGCCTCCTGTGAGGGCGTACTCGGTGCCGTTCGCAAGAGTGAGGGCCTGGCTCAAATCTTTCGCGCGGATGATAGTGACCACGGGACCGAAGACCTCCTGTTGCGCGAGCTTGGCGTCGCCAGGAACATCGCCAAAAATCGTGGGCGGCGCAAAAAATCCGTGGACAGGAACGCTGCCCTTAAACAACAATTTGTGGTTCTTTTCGCCGTCGGCGATCATGCCCAAAATTCTTTCGTGGGCCTCTTGATCAACGACCGGTCCCATATAAGCTTTAGGGTTTTCGACCGGTAAAACTTCGATGGATTTGGCGGCTTCGACCAGGCGATCGACAAAGCGATCGTAAACTTCATCGAGGACGATCACGCGACTGGCGGCCGAGCACTTTTGCCCGCTGTAACCAAAGGCCGAGTACAGCACGCCATCGACAGCTTCGTCCAAGTCCGCATCATTATCGATGATGACGGCGTTCTTCCCACCCATTTCGATAATGCAGCGTTTGACCTGCTGTTGTCCCGGTTGAACGTCCATGGCTTTTTTCAGAATATGCAAGCCCACCGCTTTCGAGCCGGTGAAGGCAATTGTCGCCGTGTCTTTGTGATTCACGAGGTATTCGCCGACCTCTTCACCAAAGCCAGGAAGGAAGTTGACCACACCAGCGGGGAAACCCGCCTCCTGGATCATTTTCATTAAGCCCCAGGCGACGACCGAAGATTGTTCCGCCGGTTTCATCACGACGGTGTTTCCGGTGACCGCCGCCGCCGCAACCATGCCGGCGAGAATCGCCAAAGGGAAATTCCAGGGTGCGATCACCACGGTGACGCCACGGGATTTGTAAATATACTGAGACACTTCTCCGGGCAGGTGACCCACCCTCTGCGGCTTTTGCAGCTCGCGCATATGGCGGGCGTAGTAACGGCAGAAATCGATGGCTTCTCCGATGTCACCGTCGGCCTCGGCCCAGGGTTTCCCCACCTCAAAAACCTGCGTCGCAATTAATTTAAAGCGATCCCGCTTCATCAGGTCGGCGAGCTTATCCAGCAGATTCGCGCGCTCCCCGGCCGAGGTGTGCTTCCAAGGCGCATAAGCTTTTTGCGCCGCTTGCATCGCCTGCTCAGCCTGTTCAACCGTGGCCATGCTGATTTTCCCGACGACCTCGTCGGCATGCGAAGGATTGTTGCGCGAGAAGATTTGCGCTGAGCGCAGCTCTTTTCCATTGACCAAAATCGGCACCGAAACGGGCAGAGTATTTTTGAATTCAGCGAGAGCTTTTTGCATTTTATCCCGGTCTGTTTTTACCGCAAAATCCAACAGAGGCTCATTGTAAAAATGACTTTCCTTCTGCACCAAAAAAGGCGAAGTGGGTTGTAAACTCTGCGCAGGATCTTTTAAAAGCTCACTGGTGGTTTTACCGTCAGCGAATTTTCCGCGCAGCCAAGATTCATTGGAGGTATTCTCGAGCAAGCGTCGCACCAGGTACGCCATTCCCGGAATAAGCTCGCCCACGGGAGCATACTCGCGCATGCGGTAACCCATATCGACCAAAGTTTTCTTAATCGGTTCGGCCATGCCGTAAAGCATTTGGAATTCCAGGGCGGCCTTTGGAATATTCAATTTTTCGGCGTAAAGCATGCACGCTGAAAGGGTGCGCACATTGTGCGAAGCAAAGGCCGGGCGGATGAATTTGATATTTTCTAAAAGATATTTGGCGCAGGCCTCGTAATTCGCATCGGATTCAAGTTTGTTGGTGTAAACCGGAATCGGCCAGCCCCGCTGTTCGGCCTCGATGGTCTCGTAATCCCAATAGGCCCCTTTCACCAGGCGCACCCAAAAAGGCGTGCCGCGCTTTTGCGCGAACTCGGTGAGCGAGCGAACATCCGCAAAAGAGTCGCGCAAGTAAGCTTGAATCACCACGCCAAAAAATTTGTAATTTTTAAATTCCGGTTCACTGATCAGTTCGGTGAAGACCTCGAGGGTCAAATGCTTCACCGAATATTGTTCCATGTCCAAGTTGATGAAAAGACCCTTTTCCATTCCCAAGCGAAAAATCGGACGCATGCGATCTTTCAAAATCTTTTTGGACTCATCCCAAGCAAGATCCTTGATTTGTGAATAGAGCGCGGTCATCTTGACCGAGACGTTCACTTTAGGCAAAGGCCCTTCGTGATCGCGATCAATCTGTGGAATCTCCTCCCAGCTTTGCGCGTCTTTCGCGAGCCAGTTGATAAGTTCCATATACTTGCTGCTGTAATTCTGGGCCTCTTTTTCAGAGAGCGTCGCCTCGCCTAAAATATCCACGGTGAAGGTCATTTTGTTTTTGCGCGCTTTTTTCAAAACGGGCAAAGCCTCGTCGGGGGTTTCGCCGGTGATGAAAATTTTCGCCATGCCCATGACGTTTTTGCGGATGGCCCCGGCCATCAGGCTGGGCGCCAACGCACCTAAACCCAAGCCCACATTGAACACGGGAGGAAGTGCGCCGCCGTCTTCAGAGAAATACTCTTTCAAGTGGCGCGAAAACTCATCGCCCGAGTTGATCGAAGGAAGGACGTCGACGAAGCGGAACATATTGGTTTTGAATTTGTCATTCTTCATGCTCCATTCCATGATGGAGCCATACCAGAAATCTTTCGAGAAAATAGAGGCCTTGGATTGCCCCTCCATCCGTTTTAAAATCTCTTCACCACGGGCAACAATTTGGGACTGCAATTGCGAGGAAGTATCGTTCATTCATGGCCTCTTTTTGTGTGCGAGAATATTCACTCTAGAGAGGCCAAAATTCAAGCTATTTGACAAGCCAGCGGTGCTTCACAAGCTGTCCTAAGTGAGCTTCCAGCCGGTCCCCGCGCTGCAGGGGACCCACTCCCGCCGGAGTTCCGGTGAGAAGCAAATCGCCAGCAGAAACAGGAAAATGCTGACGCGTAAAGTCTATCAGGGTCTGCAGGCCAAAAATCATCTGTGAGGTGCGACCGCATTGGCGTTTTTCGCCGTTGATTTCAAGACCAATTTCTAAGTCTTGCAAATCAGCTAAAGCCTGAAAGGGCACAAACTCCGAAACCGGGCAGGAGTCCGTAAAGGATTTAGCCAAAGTCCACGGAAGACCCTTCGCTTTCAATTCATTTTGTTTTTTGCGTTCGGTGAGATCCAATGCGAGGCCCACCTCCGCGGCTTCCAAATTCTCGTTGAAGCGCAAAGCCAGCTCAATCTCATGATGGACTTCTTCTGTCCAAGTCGGCAGATGAAAAACCTCTCCGTGCACGGCGCTGCTGCCGGCTTTTAAAAATAAGAAGGGCGCAGGGGGAGGGGCGTTTCCGAGCTCTTTGGCGTGATCGGCATAGTTGCGGCCCACGGCCCAGATGTTGCGAATCATCAGGAAATCCTTTGACTGTCGATCAGTTGAAAAAGGGAATCGCGAAAATGAAATCCCATATATTGCAGGGGGCTCCAATGCGCATAGCGCTCGTGGGTCAGTTCCTCGTCCGAAGGCAAAACGGCCAGAGCTTCTTCGAGCCAGTCGAAATGGGAGCAGAGATAAATCACTCCCTTCGCAGAGGTCAAAGAGTGGCAGATTTTTTCGACCCGCTGGTGAAATTGGCTCTGATTTTCGCTGACGTCTCGTTCATCCAAAGCCGTCTTGATTTGCAAGGGGAGATCGAGAGCTTGCGAGAGAGGGCCCATGCTTTGCTGGGCCCTTTTTTTCGGTGACACCCAAAGTTCGGTCGGTCGGGGCAGAAGCGCCTGCTGAACTTTTTCGGCGAGTAAAAGCGCTTGCTTTTCCCCTTGTGGGCTCAACTCGGGATTGCGATGGAAAGCATTGATTTTTTCGGCATGTCGAAAAAGATAAATCTTCATGCTCACTCCTTTGACTCGCTAGAGGGGTTTTGTTACCCTCAAGTATTGTCTCTCATTTCACGGAGCCTGTCATGACGGATTCAAAAAAAGAACGTGTTCATCGCTTTGTTTCAAATGACTTCACCGTGCGCATTGCCGCGGTGGACGCAACGGTCGTCGTCAGAGAAATGCAGAAACTCCAGGATCTATATCCACTCCCTACCGTGGGGGTCGGTCGCGCCATGGTTGGGGCTTTGCTGCTTGCTTCGCATCTCAAAGAAGGGCAGCAGGTGGGTCTGCTTTTTCGTGGCTCGGGTGTCATGGGAAATGTCTATGCCGAATCTAATTTCAACGGCCAGGTGCGAGGCTATACACCGCACGCCCATTACGAACCAGCAAAATACGAACCGGGTCTGAGCCTAGCGGAGCATATTGGAAAAGGCACGTTGGTGGTCAGCCGCCATTTGCCTTTTCAGAAACAGCCCCATCACGGCACCGTAGCCATGGACAGCGGCGAAATTGGCGAAGACATCGCTCATTATCTCAATCAATCGCACCAGATTCGCTCCTTGGTTTCTTTAGGTGTTTATCTGGACACCTACGGTAAAGTGAAAGCGGCCGGCGGCGTGATCATCGAAGTGATGCCTGGAGTGGAAGAAGAAATTGTCGCGCGCATTCAAAAAAACGCCGAATCTGCAAAAATTCAAGTTTCGAAAATGCTTTTTGACGGAGCGACGGCTGCGGATTTGGTGAAACCCTATATGGAAGGTATTCCCTTCACCGAGCTTGAGCACAATTTTCCGATTGAATATTTTTGTCCCTGTACCAAGGAGCGCGTGGTGCGCGCTCTAGAAACCTTCGGCATCGAAGAGCTGCAGGACATGATCGAAAAAGATGAAAAAGCGGACGTCACCTGCCAGATGTGCGGCCGCCCCTACGAGGTGAGCGTTGAAGAGTTGAAGGAACTCAAGGATCGTTTGCATAAAGAGACCTTACATTGATAGTAGGGCCTTGAGCCAAAAAAATAAACGGAGGGCGCATGAAGAAAAACATTCTATTTTTATTAGCTATTGGAGGACTTGTAGGAGTCGCCACCGCGGGGTGTGTGACGACGGTCACCAAGAAAAAAAGCAGCTATCGCGTCGTTGCGCCGACAGAAAAGTCTCCAACGCCGGCGCCGGAGACTCCGAAAACAGAACCCATTCCTGCCGACTGACTATTGAGAGACTTCGACTTTTTTGACCTGAGCTTCACGGGCGTGGAGATCGGCCTTGCAGATCTCCACTTTTTCTTCGTACTCGTCTTGGCGTTGTTGCAAAACTTTTTTGTAGCCCTTGAAGCGCTCCAGGCGGTCTTTCAGGTATTCCTCTGAGACGCCGACCAGTTTATCTTTTTCATCAAGGCCGATTTTAAAGTCATCTTCCTTATCGGTGACGCGATCGATGGGCTCAGTCCATTGCAATTTGCCATCGCCACCGTTTTTAGGATCGCTGATCTGAACTTTGCAATCTCGCAGCACGCCGTAAAGCCCCAGGGAACCATATTTACGATTTCCGTAGACGCGGTCTTCAAGGCCATAGACGTCATACTGAATTCGTCGAACTTCTTCATTCATCGAAACTTTGCGCTGGATGACCATATCGCCATCTTTATTCACACCGACTGCGGTGTCTCCTGAGACCGCATCGCTTTTTGCCATTTCAGTATTGATTTTTTCAGCTCTGTTTTTTTTGCTGGCGCAGGCGCCAAGGACCAAGGAAAAGGCAAGAACGTATCCAATTCGTTTATAAGACATAAGTGTATCTCCTTTAAGCCCGGTCATTATACACAGACGCGAGCTGGAGGGGAGGCCTTTTTGGGGCTTCCGTCCAGTCAGGGGTGGGATGGGGTGATGGGGGAGGGTAAGCTTCTTGAGAGTCCACGATTGTGGGGAAGCTTGGTCCGTATTCTCATATTGATCCATTGCAACCGCAGTGCCATAAGCTTAATCTAAATAATATCAATATCTTAAGATGGTGGTGCCAAATTGGAATCAAGTGGTGGCGAGACTTTTTATCCCTGTTATGGTGCGATTTGGACCTACGCCTCTTTCGTCCCTGACACTGTCTCAAGCTTAGACAGGAGCGAAATCCATAGGTTTCAAGGAGTTACGTCTTCAAGACGTCTTGTTTCTAGTTGAGACACTTCATTGTTAAAAAAATATGGAATTTGGGGAAATGAAAATAGACCATTGAAATTAATTAGTTAGATATCGGTGGGGCATGGCCTTGAGCTTGTAATAGAAAAGGGCAGGAGGATAGGCTTCATGTGGAAATGGTTTGTTGCAGTTGCTCTCATTAGTGCCGGGTTAAGCTTACAAGCCTGTGCTCCTAAATCTCAAGACGACTGCGGTTTTGTGCAGAACGTCTACGGAGAGCGCATTTCCTGGAAGGGCAACCTGCCGATCACCCTGTATGTTCACTCCTCTGTTCCGAAACAGTATTATGGAGCGATCCAAGCGGCCGCCAAGGTTTGGGAAGATCAACTGGGCCATAAGCTCTTCAATATCGTCACGGATCAACCCATCACGGGTCCCATCGATCCCCACAAGGATGGCAGCAACGTGATCTATATGATGGATACCTGGGAACCCGATCGCACGGCCGAGCAGGCGCGCACCAGCGTTTATTGGGTGGGCGATCAAATCAAAGAAGCCGACATCCGTATCAACTCCAAATTCAGCTTTTACTGGAATCAGGTGGGAACTCCCGAAGGGATCAATATTGAAGCTTTAGTTCTGCATGAGCTCGGCCATGTTCTAGGGCTCAAGCATAAAGATCATGATGGATCAGTGATGGCGACGTATTTGCCCTCGGATACCGATAGAACGCATTTAGCGGTGACGGATCAAAGTTCTTTGCAATGTGAGTATTGAGGAGTGTCTGGGCTGGCGAATAGGCCAGACATGAAAAAAGTTTATGTAAGTTTTTTTAAGTTGTTGTGACTCAAACAGAATGACTAGACTTAATGATTGTGCGGTTTGTAAAAACCCACTCGATCAAAAGCCCTCAGTCCATTCATCAGTCCATTCAGACGACGGAGCGAATATGAGCGAGAGAAGTGATGATACCAGCGGCGATACGAGCGGCGAAAGAAAGGAAGTCTTCGTGAGACTTATCGAAAAAACAAATCGTGAAGAGTCAGACAGAGGGACCCATGGCAGTGCCCCTGTGAACGCCTATTGGGGCGCCTCTGAGCAGCCGATTGCGCATCAGTCATACCATGAGCTTTCGGAAACTCCTTTGGTTGAGCGGGATGCTCTCGCGCAATTGAAAAATAATTTGGTTGTCTTGAGTGAAATGCAAAATCGTCTTGCCTTCCTTATGCGCGAAGTAAAATATCTTTTAAAAATTTAAATCCTCAGGCTTTTTTACTCAAGCTTGAGGATTCAAGCTTGGGCACACTGAAAACCACCCAGTCCCCTTCGCGTTCGCGAGTCATTCCTTGAGTGACAACAGGTTTGTCGAATTGAAATTCTTCTTTGAAGCTTTGATAGTTATTGGTTGAAATTTTGCGGCCCTTGTCTTCCTCTGCATCCTTAAAGGATCTTTGCCCCGCGATCGTGATGCGATCGGGTTGCACCACCACCTTGACGTTCTCTTTATCGTGCTCGGGGATATAGGCCTTCACGACGTAGGCATGCGAGGCTTCATCGATCGTGCTGCCGCGATCCTCCAATTTGTAAAAGGGATCGGCTTCTTTACCAACATAATGGTCCATTTTTTTATAGAGCTGACGTTTGCTGGCGGCCACTTCTCGGGTGAGGTTTTCGCGTTGGATGTCTAAGGATTCGCGATTTCTTTCTTCGTTGATTTTGTAAGTGCTGCCGTGATGTTCCGCCTGCGTCTTCAACTGTTTTTCGTAGACTTGCTTATTGCGATCGAGACGATTTGTATATTCCTGGTTTTGGTGCGCCTCACGGGTTTCCCATTGGCTTTGATCTTTTTTGTAGTTCTTCGCGAACTGCTGGTCGATTTTTTCGAGGGATTGATCTTCGCGTTTTTTCTCGCTCGCGATTTTCTGCTCGCCAAAGGCGCGGGTTTTATCGAAGTCATTTTGTTGGTTCTCGCGCAGCTTTTCCTGTGAAAGGCGGCCGTTCTCCAGATCCCTCTGCAGCGTCGTTTGATTCTGTTCCCGCACGACCGCGATCTGTTGAGCGCCCTGGTCGTTGGTTTGCTTGATTTGTTTTTTTTGCTCTTCTTTGGCTTTGCGGATTTCATCCTGGGTCTGCACGCGGGCGGTCGCGATGCTTTTGTTGGTGGTGTCTTCCACATCCTGAATTTTCGCGTGGGATTCTTGCCGGGCCTGGCTCAATTGAGCCGAGCGCTTGCTTTCGGTGTCGGTCAGCTGTTCGCGGTAATTTTTCTCCATTTGATCGAGCGCGTTTTTCTGCCGGTCGTAAACACGGTTGCGATTTTCGCTGATCTTCGCATTTTGAACTTCTTGGCTTTTCTGGATATGGTTGATGGCCGCTTCGTTTTGTTCGATCAGCCCGTCTTTGCGATCCTGGTAGAAATCTTTAACGGCGGCGAGCTCGGCCTCTTGTTTTTGCACAAGCTGTTTTTTCTTCTGCGTGAACTCAGTTTGCAGGTCATTAAGCTCGGCTTGGTTATTTTTGCGGGTGCTGTTTTCAATACTCGACATGGTCTCAGTGTATCAAAAAGAGATCCTATTGGGCGGGCGCGGCCGTAGAAACTGGCCCTTGGATAGCGGAGTCCGGTGTCTGGTTCTGCACTTTGTGTGGATTCGGGCAGAGGGGGCGATTGTCAGTGCGACCGAAGCAGCGCCAGGTTTCAATGTAACTGATTTTCTCGTCTGGCCGCAGGGGGTAATAGCCTCGATATTGGTCTGGATCTAAAGTGCTTTCAACCAAACTAAAAGAACCGGCGGTCCCAGGAGTCGAGGAGATTTTTTCGATCTTTAAAACAAAAACCCGGTACTCGGCCCTTGCCAAAGAAAGAAGGCCAGAACACAGCCCAGCAAGACAGAGGCAGAGCAATCTCTTTTTCATCCCATCTTTATCGGAGGAAAAAGAGATTGCTTAAATGCGGAAGTTATTTCGTTGTGAAGTTCAGAATATCGCTCAAGTCGCGTCCCAGATCGGCAGTGATGCTGACCGCTTGAGCGGTATAATCTGTTCCGGGGGCAAGACCCAGGACCTGAACCGAATGAGTGGTCCGCAGGGCATTGTCGGCCGCGGTCAAGACCACTTCGCCGGTGGCTTTATTGACAATTTTCACCTGCGATGAAGCGGGGAGATCTGTTTCCCAGCTCAAGAAAACTCCCGAAGAGAAAATTTCATTCGTCATGAAATTTGCAATGACCGGCGCCGTTCCTTGAACGCAAGGATTATAACTCTCGCTTGCGGGCAGATAAAAATTATCCTGACTGACGACCTTCCAGCCGCGTGCTTGGAGGGAAAGAAAAGCGCTTTGCGGAGCGGACCCGTGATCCGGGTCAAAGAAAAGGTTGTTGCCGTTTTGCCCACACAGAACGTCCTTGCCCGCCTGATTGGCTTTACGCCAGAGCAAGACGTTCGCGATATGGTAGCGAGGTCCCTGGTAGTAAGTGAGAGTGATCGGCAAGCTTGAATCTTTTGTCATGTGCACGATATCGCTTGCGCAACCCATGCGGGTGGGATGATCTCCATCATTACTGATCAAGACATTTTGAATATCGCCCGCGCCCACTTTAAGGGTGGTCCCGTCGTCGGCCAGAAGAGCCAATTCATAATCGCCTTCTTCGTCGTTCGCCGCGAGTTTTAGCGTCGTTTCAAACTTCAGACCGAAGTACTCGATCAGTTTTTGCCCTTGGTCATCATTGACGACATCATGGGTCTGGCTTGCAAAGCCTTGATTGAAGAGACGGGTTGGAACATTGAGATCGGCAAAGAATAATTTTTGTCCAGAGGCGTGGGCTTTTGTTACGTAATCCATGGAGTTACTCAAGCGCGGCTGCCCGGCCGGTTGATAGAAGAGGCTTGCTTTGACGCCCTTATCGACGGCGACGGCGGGCTGGTCATTGAAGGGATCGCAGACCGTCTTATCAAGAGGGTTCGCGTTGATGTCATATTTAAGGTAGGCCACCGGAGTTCCGTAGGTCTCCTGGTAAATCGGGCTCCCCGAGGAGAGATTTTGTCCCTTGCTGCAAGCGAGGAGAGATAAGAAACCGACCCCTGTGATTGACATCATTGTCACTAATTTGACCTTCATAGCGTTAGCCTCCGTTAAAGATAGGTCTAGGTTAACGGAGCTTTTTGTTCGCCGCAGCAAAAACCGCAGAGGGTATCGAAATAGCACCCTCGCGGTCAAAAAGTTTGACAGTTCAGAGGGGTTTTCTCAGAGAGAGATGTCGATTTGTTCGTCGGTTTTTTGGAGTTTGTGGGGGGGGGGTTACAGCTGCTTTCTGCTTGGCTTCGGGAGTTGGACCGTCCGTAAGCGGCCTTTCTGAAGCGCTTCCTGCGCTTCAGGTCGAGGTATCTAGAGGGTGCGATGGCCAGCGGAGTCGCAAGAAATCTGTCGAAAGTTATCCCTAGTGCAGATCTTCGTGATTAGCGCGAACCGTGTTCTCGACAATATGAAAATAGGCGCGGACCAGCATCGTGTAGGATTCCGGATCCAGGGAGTTCAGAAAGGCCATTTTTTCAAAGTAGGTTTTTTTCGCAATCAATTCGGTCATCACGTCTTGGACTTTTTTCATCTTGGCGAGATCGTAGAAATCTTTATCGTCTTTCACTTGTTGCAGAGATTCGGCGATGGATTTGTTGTCAAAGAGGGCATGAATGCCCATAGTAGAATGAGTTAACAGCGCTTCCATTCGCTCTAAACCTTTTTCCTCTATGCCTGACATGATCGCCTCCTTGCGTTCTTCTTCTTAGATGCTGAGGAAAAAAAGGACCACTGGCAAGACAAAATCAGTCACGGGGATGACGGCGCTTGTCAGAACCTAGACGTATAGTTGTTGTGACTCCTCCAAATCTCAAGAATAATAGGCCCAGGTGGATCATGCTCAAAAATGTGAAAAAGAAAACTCGCACTCAGTCCCGCGGCAAAAAGAAAACAACTTCTGAAAAAGAATACATCGTCATCGATGAGCCAAAGGGTTTGATTTTTGAAAATGAGAAGGATCTGTTTGGCTACTTCGCCACCACGATCAATACCCTTGAGCTCGAATACCAATCTCTGCGCTCCGAGTCGGATTTCACCGATGAAGAGCAGGTCGAGCGAGAGTCCTATTTGGATGAAACCCTCGATGAACCCGATGAAGTCTGGATGGACGAAGAGACCTTCAAGGAGTTCAGCGTTTTCTATTTCGTCCGCTCTTTTGAAAGCACCGGGCAGACTTTGTTTTACGTGGCGGCGGCCTATGTCAGTTCGGACGAAGAATTTCCGACCTTTGTCTTCATCCACTTTCCTACCAAAGATAAAACTCTCGTCCAGAATTACCAGCGGGGCGAATTGGTCTATGACCGCGCCTATGAAAAAGTTTTGAAGGGCGCCATCGATGGCGATGCGCTCGGTGAGGGCGATCCCCTCGCCATGGGCCTCTACAATGCCATGCTGACGGTGCGGGCCGAAAAAGACATCCTTGAAGATGACTTTCAAGACTATGCGGAATTCCGTGAAGACACGATCGAGAATGCCGATGAAATTTGGAAGAAGACAGATATGGAAGGAAATATCCTGGTGTGCTTCATCAAGGAATTTCCTGATCATGAAACCCAGACGGATCTGACCTACATCGCGGTCACGCAAGAGGATTCGCAGACGAACGTCCACTCTCTTTTATTTTCATTTCCGACCAATGACAAATCCCTCGCGGATCGCTACCGCCAGGGAGAAAATTTACAAGCCGAAGAAATTTCTCAAGAAAGCTCCCACTAGGCCTGGGTTATCCCTAGAAGCAGAAGCTTTGCACCATGCTGGTGAGTTGGGCTACCGTGCTGCTCGTGTAGGCCTTGAAAGGATGCAAGTTCTGCAAAACCGTGGGACGCGTTTGACCATTGGGCTGAAGGGCGTAGTCTGCAGGATTCATGGCGAAGATCGGCATCAACAGATCCACTTGATCGTCCACTGAATTGTCGCTCGTTTTGTAATAAGCAATTTTAAGAACTTGGTAAGAGGCGGTGGTGTCGCGGGTATCTGCAGTGAGGCGAACAGCGGCGAAGAAGCTTGCGACCGTGGTGAAACCGCGATTGCTCGCCAGGGCAGAAATGTCGCTCCACTTCATTGAACTCATGTAATCTTTGAGGATTTCGCCCGTTGAAATCAGCTCCAGGCGAAAGTTCACCGGCGTCGGATCAATGGAAGGGGCTGACGTATTGGAAGCCATCCAGCGCCACATTTGGATAAAGTGAGTGTTATCGCTGAAGCTTTCATTTAAAGATGAGAATTTAAGAGACATCAAATCATCGTGGCGGGTGTTGCTTTCGATATAGGACTGAATTTTGACCGTCATCGTGCTTGATGGGCTCGAGGCCTGGTTGCAGCTCTGGTAGGGCTTTGACGAGTAACTTGTGGTGGCGGCCGGCATGGTGCTCGCTTGGTCGCTCGAGCTTGTTTGAAGGGCATTTGAACAGCCGGCGAGGACGCTACCGAGGGAAAGAAGCAAAGCTGCTATTAAAAGGTTTTGATTGTTTGTCACAGGATCCTCCCCGGTCAGTTCAATACTAAAGGAAGCTGCAATCGCAGGGCCATATTTCATTCTGAAACACGTTTTTTTAGTGAGTAGTTTCAGATATTTGGGTGGTTTTTAGGCTCTCAATTTGAGACGATTTTTTGCGAGCGACGATCATCGCGCGCAACTGTGATCTGCTGTCGACTTGGTGGACAGGCAGGTCCTAGTCGACGCCGATCTCAACCCAAGTAATTCCGTCGCCGCCAGTTTCGTTGGTGCCGGCTTTCCATTTTTTGACGTAGACCGAGCGGGACAAATAGGTCCGCACGGCTTTCTTCAGCGCCTCGGTGCCGTGGCCATGGATCACTTTCATACGGTCTTCGCGTTGCGAAGCTGCTTGATCCAGCGAGATCTCAAGATCGCCGAGGGCCTCTTCGACGGTTTTTCCGCGCACGTCGATGATTCTCTCCTCATCCTGCAGAGCCATAGTGAACTTCGAATGCTGACGCACCAGTTGCGAGGTCGGATTCTGTGGCTTACCCGGAGGTCTCAAATCCTGCCAAGGCAGTTGCAAGCGAATGAAACCCGAAAGAACGGTGACTTCGCCTTTCGTCGTTGGTGCACTCTGAACGATGGCGTCCTGTTGCAGACTGGGAACGTAGATCTTGCTTCCCACAGGATATTTTTTTGCGAACTCTTCGGCCGTTTCGGCGGTTTGCCCGGTGTTGATGGGCTTTGCCTTCACGATTTCAGGGAGCTGGTGTTTGATCTCTTGCAGGGCGGTATGACGCTTAAAGGTCTGCTCCACTTTGGCCTGCGAGATGGCCTCTTCAATTTTACGTTCTGCTTTTTTGATGGTCTTTTGCAGCCACTCTTCTTTATCGCGCTGGAACTGGCTCATCAGGCTTTCGTATTTCTGCTTGAGTGCAGAGGCTTGCTGCGTTTCTTTTTTAAGATGATTCTGCAAAGTAGTGACGTCACTTTTCAGCTGCTCGAGCTGCTCGAGGCCTTCCAGGCGCGCGCGCGTGGCGGGCGAGAGGATCTCGAGGGCTCTTTCGACGATGGAAGTGGTGACGCCCACGCGTTTGGCCGTTTGAATGGCGAGGGAGTCCCCCGGGATACCGGCCAGAAACTGGTAACTCGGTCGACCGGTTTTTGTGTCGTACTCCATGCTGCCGTTGAGAACCCGATCTTCATCCGTCCAGCCCATCTTCAGCGGACCCAAATGCGATGTCACGACGGCATAGACCTCATGGCGCGAGAAGCCTTCAATGAAACTCCGGGCCAAAGCACTTCCCTCTTCGGGATCGGTCGAACCGCAAATTTCATCGATCAAAATTAAATTTTGTGAGCCCTTCAGGGAAAGGGCCTGGTTCAGAATTTTTAAATGGGCCGCGAAGGTGCTGAGCTCCTCATCAACACTTTGCGAGTCGCCGATACCGATCTGGATGCTTTCAAAAAAAGGCAGGCGCGAGGTTTCGCTTGCGCAAATCGGCAGGCCACAGCGGGCCATCTGCGCCGCCAGCCCGATGGATTTCAGCAGCACCGTTTTCCCACCGGCGTTGGGGCCGCTCAAAAGCAAAATGCTTTTTTTCTGGCTGAGCAGAACCGTATTCGCGACGACTTCCTTCGCTGATAATTTCAGCAGGGGATGACGGACCTCGACGAGTTCGAGATTGTCATCCTGGAATTCGATGGCGTGGCCTTCAATTTTTAAATTAAATTGCGCCTGAGAGAAGCGCACATCCGCCTGCTGCATGATTTCGCGGCTCTGCTCAATGGCTTCGGCGTGGCTCGACAAATAGTGCGACAGATCGGTCAGGATTTTTTCGATCTCTTCTTCGATATCAATTTCAATTTGGCGCAGACGATTGTTGGTGGGAACAATTTTGTCGGGTTCAATGAAAACCGTTTGCTTGGTTTGAGAAGCGCCGTGGATCATTCCCGGAAGAAACTTTTGCATGCCGCTGCGAACGGGAAGAACCCAGCGTCCATCGCGGGTGGTGACGTACTTATCTTGAACGATGTTTTCCATTTGATGATCCTTCACCAAACGATCCATCGTGTTTTGCACTTCGCGGGCGAGTTTTTCTTTTTCTTTGAAAAGATTGTACAGCTTTTCGCTCGCATCGGCGCGGATATCGCCGCCGGGTGTGAGAACCTGTTCGATCGCGGACAAAGGCTCCGTCGCATCCATCAGGCGGGATTGCATCTGTTGTGACCACTCATTTTCAATGGGCAGAAAGGCTTCACGCAGGGCTAAGGCTTCCAGGCAAAAGCTGCGCACATCCTTCATCTCGAGAGTTTTGAGAACGGCCCTTTTCTTTAGCCGCGTGATCCAGGTTGAATACAAATCCAAGCTTTCCATGAAGGGGCGCAGGCCCTGGTTCAAGACTTCTGCGGCGTCCATGATTTCCTGAAAGGAGTGCTGGGCGAGTGCGGCCGAAGACAAAGGTTCAGTCGCAAGAATTTTTTCTTTTCCCGCCTCACTCGTCGCGAAGTGACGGATGCCATTCAGAATATCAACCCAATCGAGAACGGCGAGATCTTGTTTACTTTTCATCAGTCCCCTCCTTACGACGACGTCTTGTGGCCAAGAGACCCAGAGAAACGGCAAGCCAAAGGACCCAGTCCCAATGTCCGTATTCAACAAAGAAAGTCAGCGGCGGATTTTTGCGGTAGGGAATCACAAACTGCCCAAACCACTCCTGGTGCAGAGGCGATTGTTGTAGAATCTCTCCGTCTGCGAGAATGGCCGTGCTGATGCCTGTATTCGTCGCTCTGATCAGAGGTCTACGCGTTTCGATCCCGCGGGCCAGGGTCATGTAGAGATGTTGACGTGGCTCCGACGGTTGCCCAAACCAAGAATCATTGGTGACGTTCGCGATGATCTCTGCGCCGACCTTGGCAAGGCCCTCTGAAAAGTCCGGGTAAAGACCTTCATAACAAATCTGCCCACCGATTTTAACCTCGTCGCTGCCTTGTGGAAGTTTGAGCAGGGCGGGGCCCTGGCCGCGGCCGAAATTCGCGATAAACGGTAAGAGTTTCAACAAGGAAGGAAAGGTTTCGCTCAAAGGCAGATATTCGCCAAAGGCCAGCAGGTAGGTCTTGCGATAGGGGGGCGAGTAGGACTGTCCCTCGGGGCTGATCAGAAAAAGCGCGTTGTAAGTGGCGTGATCATTGCGCGGGTCCATTTTTTCTTCTTTGGAGTAGGCGCCCGTCAGCAAAGCTTTTTGCATCGGCATCAGGCCCGCAATCAGCTGCCGCTGATTCACGCGATTCAAATAGTTCGGGTCCAAATAATCCGGATAGGCCGTTTCGGGCCACATCAAGACTTGGGTGTCAGGAAAAGCCGCGACGGCCTTTTGTGAGAGGTCCAGAAATTTCTGCGTGATGCTCGTTTGGTAGCCACGGCCTTTTTCGGCAAAAACTTTTTCGAGATTGCCAATGTTCGCTTGAACAATGGCCACCTTCAGTTCCGCATCGAAGTGGGTCCACTCCTGCTTGCGCGTTTGGCCCCAGATCATCAAGCCACAGAGCAAAGCGAAAAGACACCCCAGATGAATGAAAACTTTTTTGAGCTCGGCCTGCTTGAGCCAGATGTAAGCCACCCAGGCGTTGAACAGAAGAATCCAGGTGGAAAGCCCTTCAAAGCCGACGACATCCGCTAAGTGATAGGCGGGGAGCTTCGCCCACAGCAAGGTATAACCCAGATGCCACGGGAAAATGCTGGGCCAAATCCGTTCAAAAAAAGACTGCACGAGCGCCAGCAAAAAAAGACTGGGCACCGGTCCCAAAGAGAATTTCTTTTTCAACGCAACGACGGTGGCGATGGCCAGGGGAATGTAAATATGCACGATCGAAGAAAAAATAAGCACGATCGGAACAGAGACGACCCACGGCATAGAGCCGAATTCATGGGCGGTGTAAGCAATCCAATGAAAGCCGATCAAGGTCAGCAAAAATTGCGTGCACCAACCGGACCAAAAAGCCTGCTTCGTTGTCCTTCGCTCGTCGATCACATGAAGCCAAAGAGGGACATAGCAAAAAAGCAAGGCCCAAGGGGGAAAGGGGATGTAAGTTGTGCCGACCAGGAGGCCTGCGAGAAGAGGACCTCTTTTATGCTTGATCGTTTGGTAGCATCTGTTCATCATGATAGTGTATTATTAACATCACTTACAGGTGACTTCTATGGAAAATTCTGAGGACGCACAAATGGATCAGTTGACGGGACGGCGAAAAGCCGAGCTCTTCCAGCTGCGCTGCCCTTCTTGCGCTAAACTGTATGAAGTGAATGGCGCTGATATTCAAAGCTCCACACCGCAATTTCAATGTGTGTCTTGTACCAAAAAATTTTCCTTTTCCTATTTGCCAGGTTTTTTAGACGATATTATTTGCTACGAAATTGACGCGGAAGATCAAGTCTCTTTAAAGGCTTCGATAAAGCCGTCGGTGCAAGCTTCGCCTGAGGTTCTCAGTTCCCCTCGCCCGCGCAGTTGCCCTAAGTGTGGGACGGCTAACCCTCTGCAAGCGGCAGAGTGCTCTTTCTGTCAGGTGATCTTTGCGCGCCTCGAAGGATTGGGTCAGGAGGAGCAGCAGCTCCGGGCCCAGCCCAGCTTAATCCGCCGCTGGAGGCTCGTCGCCGATGATTTTGAAAACGAAGCCAAACACGATGATTTCATTAAAAGCTGTCAGCAATTGGGTGCCCTGAGTTTTGCTTTAAAAAAATATCAGGATTTGCGCCTAGCTCAGGGAGGCGACGCGATTTGTGACCGCATGATTCAGCGGATCCATGCCCTGACTCATGTGGTGAGCTCTGTGCCCGCGAAAACTCCGTGGACGTGGCGAAGCTACTCGATTGCGGCCTTGTATATGCTGAGTGTGATGATGATTCTGTGGGGAGCCTTCAGTCTCAGTCATCGCAATTTAATCGGCCTGGGAGTCGCGACCGCTTGTCTCGCGACGGGCTTGGTGCTTAGCTTCCGCGGGCCCGTGCAAAATTAAAGTCCCTCTTGTTTGGTTCCGATTTTATCTGGTTTTACTTTTCCCATGGCGTCGATCAAGCGATGGCCAAAGACGCTGATGTCCGTGGCGCTGCGATCCCCGACGGAATGATCATTGGGATCCGCCGTGAAGGTGGGAATATTGGCTGAATTCGGCGCGATCACGCCCGTGGCGGCAACCCCTTGATCGAGAATGGTGAGCGCTTTATAAAGATTCAACTGACGTGAGGTTCGAGTTTTTGCGAACAACTGCGTCTGCGCATCTCCGGTAGAAAGAATATACTTCTTCACGTCCTCTGCACTGAAAGCTCGACGGTGAGCCATCACCAAAGCCGCTGCTCCGGAAACAAAGGCCGTGGCCTGCGAAGTTCCCGTCATATAACCGTAAGAATTGTGCGGCAGGGTCGAAAGAATATTCTGTCCAGGGGCCGCGATGTCCACGGTGTCCACGCCAAAATTCGAAGAGGAAAGAACTTCAGTGCTGGGATCAATCGCCGTGACGGAGATAATATTCGAGAGCTTGTAATCAGCCGGGAAGTAATGGTGCTTATCAGAGTTGGAACGTTCGTTTCCGGCCGCCGCGACGAAAAGGATTCCTTTTTTCTCAGCCTCTGCGATGGCATCGTGTTCTTCTTGAGAGAACTCCGTTCCTCCGCCAGAGTAATTGATGATCATGGCGCCCATTTTAACCGCGTACCTGATCGAAGCCACGGTGTTTTTGAGATTGTCGGTGTTAGCGACTTTGGGGTCATAGTATTTTAAAACCATCAAGCTGACTTCGGGGGCGATGCCGATGATCCCTTTGCCGTTTCCCGCTTCGGCGCCGATGATGCCCGCGATGTGGGTCCCGTGCCCATGGTTGTCTTCTAATTTGTTGTTGTTGGAAACAAAATTCCAACCATGAACGTCATCAATGAATCCGTTGCCGTCGTCATCGATGCCGTTCGTCGCTTTGTTGCGACCGAGAGAGTCCTTACCGCTTTCGCCCGCATTGACCCAGAGGTTACTGGCTAAGTCCTCATGCTTTTCATCGACTCCGGTATCGATGACCGCGACGATAATGTCTTTGCTGCCACGGGAAACCGACCAGGCGCGAGCCGCATCCGATTTTTTAAGGCCCCAGGCTTGATTGATCGCGGGATCGTTGAAGAGGGCACTGGGCTCGTCTTCAACTTTGTCGAGTTGGGCGGTGATCTTGGAAGGTTCAAGTAAACGATTGTCTTTTTTCGCAGAGCTTTGCGTGCGCGAAATTATCTCGGGTGCTTCAGAAAATTGGATGTAGACCGCAAGTCCAGCGAAAAAGAGCGCGCCCACGCCGCCTGCGATAAACCAAGATTTGTGAACTCTCATGATCCCCCCGAGTTGTCCCCAATGTGCTGACAAGAGGGCTTATCGGGTTTTTAAGGGAAGTCTTAACGGCGATCGGGCCCGTCTCAAAAGGGGACAGGACCGTTCCGGCACCTATTCGGCAGTCGAACCTGTTTCGCTCTGGGCTTTCTCTAAGCTTCCTTCGGGAGCAGAGGCTTTCTGAAGGCCAGCAAAGTACAGCAACCGTTCCGGGAAAGGAGTGGCTTGATTTTTATTCAGCAGTCGCTCGTAAAAAGCGTAATTGCGCATAACGAGCTTGATGTAGGTCCTGGTTTCTTCGTAGGGGATCTCTTCGATGAACTCGACCACGTCCTCGCGGCCGCGGTTATTGAGCCAGCCTTTGATCGCGCGCCCGCTGGCATTGTAAGCCGCGGTCGCGAGCACAAATTGATCTTTATATTTGCTCATGAGGGTTTTGAGTTCAAAGGCGCCTAGGGGAATATTCACTTCGGGCTTAAATAAGTCATCCGCTTCGCTGTAAGGTAATTTTTTGGACTGCGCAATTTTTTTCGCAACGCTCGGAAGAAGCTGCATCAGCCCCAAGGCATCGACCGGACTGCGGGCTTCGGGATTGAATGCGGATTCTTGACGGATGATGGAGTACATAAAGGCAGCGGGTGTTCCGGATTGCACCTCGGCCTGCTTGACCAGATCCTGATAGGGCAGGGGGAAAAGCAAATCGGGATGGGCCTTCATCAAATCGTCCTTGACGCTTGGATTTAAATTTCCCAGAGCCGAAAAAAGCGGGAGGTAGAGGCCCGCACGGGCGTAGGACGACGTCACCACGAGCCAGGTTTGGTCGCGGGTGATGTTTCTTTTCTTCAGATCATCAAAAATCGCGTTGAGATTTTTTTCGGCAAAACTTTTTTCCCCCAGGGCAATCAACCACTCGGCCGCCATTTTTTGTTTGGGCGCAATTTCGTTGAGACTGAGCAGGCTTAAATTGAGTTCCTCTGATTTTTCAAATTTCAAAGGGGGCATTGAAATTTTCATTTCGCGATAGGCGAGCAAACCGTAGTAGCCCAAGGGATCGTTCTGGCTCAACCAAAGACGCTCCTGCTGGGCCATTTCCGTCTGCCTTTGGTTTTGCAGGCAGCGTGAAAGCCAGAACGAGGCGCGGGCCTTGTCGGAGGGGTCTTTGACCTTCTCTTTCATCTGTTGGAAAGCCGCGGTGGCTTCCGGATATTTTTTGATTTTGAAATTGATCCAGGCTTTCAGCCACAGGGTTTTGTCACGCAGGCTGGCCTGACTGACACGCTCCTTGTAACTTCCTTCCGAGTATTCGAGGGCCTTATCGAAATGCCCTTTTTCCTCTTCGATGCGGCTCAGGATAAAGTAAACTTCATCCATGGGGTAACGGCCCTTCAGCTGCCGCTGGGTTTCGTTGAGAATGCGCACGGCTTGGCTGGTCTGTTGTTCGGTCCAAAGTGTTTTTGCGAGCAGAATCTGCGCATCGTGAAAGCGCTGGACCGAACGGAAATCGCGTTTGTGTTTTTCAAAGCGCTGCTTTGTCCAATTCAGCAAATCCGTGGTCGCGGCAATATAGTCGTTTTTCCGCTCCATAATTTTATAAGTCTGGCGCAGGCCTTTGAGAGCGAAAAATTTTTCGTCCACAGAATTTTCGGGGGAGTTGATGATTTTTTTATAGACGGCAATGGCCTTCTCAAATTCGCGGTGGGCGCGAAAATCCTGAGCCACGGCATTGAGCTCGTGGGGGTCCGGTTGGGGCAGCAAACGGGGAGTGACCTTGTAAAGAAGTTTTTCGGTGGCGCTGATCGTCGCCGCGTTTCCGCTAGCCTTTGCTTTTTCGCAAGCCTTCATCAGAAGAACTTCTTTTTTTCTTAAATTGGATTCAAGTCGGGCCTTCTCGAGCAAGGTCGGGAGATCTTCGTTTTCGGCGAGTTTAATATCGATGAAAAGTTCACGGTACCAGGCGCTCACTTCCTTTGGCAAAGCCGGTCTGCGATCAGCAGGGCAGGTCTCATGGGTGCGCAGCACTGCAAGATCATTGAGGGGAAAAGAAATGTCTTGAGCCAAAGTCAGAAACTGCTCGCAGGCCCTCGGTGATTTTTTTTCGGCATAGAACTGTCCCAGACGATAGGTCTTCCACCACCACAGATTTCGCTGATCCGTTTCTTCGAGTTTGAGTTTTTCCAATTGCTCGAGAGTGGCGTTGCTCCAGGTTTCTATCCAGGCGGAGGGCGGAGGGGCTTGAGTCTGCACCACGGGGGTTTCATGCCGGGCGGTGGTCCCGCAACCCAGAATCAGATTCATCAGCGAAAGAGCCCCTAACCAACGCATTTAGCGAAAATCCGAACGCTGAAGCGCAGCGATTCGTTCTTCTAGAGGCGGATGGGTGCGGAAAAGACCTTCCACGCCGTGACGGGGACGATTCGAAATCATCAGGGTCGCGGTTGTTCCCTCTTCGGGAGGGAGGGGAAGCTCATAAACAGTTTGGAGTTTCTTTAAAGCCAGAATCATATTTTCGCGCGAAGAGACGCGCGCGCTGCCGGCATCGGCGCGGAACTCCCGCTGACGCGAGAAATAGGTGACGACAACGGAGCCCAAAAGCCCGAAGGCGATATCGCCCACGATGGTGGCGAGGAAGCGCACCATGAAACGGTATTTTTCGTCGACATTCGAAGCGATGACGTTCGCGAGAACGCGGGAGAAAAACATCACGAAGGCGTTCACGATCCCTTGAATCAGAGTCATGGTCACCATGTCGCCATTCGCGATATGGGAAATCTCGTGGCCCAAAACGCCTTCGAGTTCTTTCTCGTTCATGCGCTGCAAAAGTCCCGTGGAAACCGCCACGAGGGAATTATTTTTGGAAGGACCGGTCGCAAAGGCATTGATATCCTGAGAGTCGTAAAAACCCACTTCGGGCATTTGCGGCAGTTGCGCCCGGCGGGCCAAATTGTGCACGGTTTCGACCAGACGGCGCAGATCCGGATTAGGGTTGTTGCGGTCGATAACTTTAACCCCGTGAAAGGTTTTAGCCATCCACTTCGAGAGAAAAAGGGACACAAAGGCCCCGCCCATCCCCCAGACCGCGCAGAAAATCATGAGGAAAGGGAAGTAAGAATTGAGACCTGCTAAATTTAAAAAATGACTGATCAGCGACCACACGATGCCGATCGTGACCATGACGAGGATGTTGGTGATAATGAATAAACCAATACGTTTAAACAGAGCCATAAAATTCTCCGATCCTTGTGTCCTTCAAGATGGCATTTCTCGGCAAATTGTCAATCCCCTTAGGTTGTGATCGTTTGCTTTTGGTTTTTTGCGCTGCCTCCACTGGGTGCAGAGGCCGTAAAGTGGAATTTAAGCGCTTCTTTTTCAACGTCCACGCTGACACGGCCTCCCTCGGCCAAGCGACCGAAAAGCAATTCATCCACCAGGGATTTCTTCAGATGCTCATCAATAGTGCGGGCCAGCGGTCGTGCGCCGTAGACTTTATCGTAACCTTTTTTCAGCAACCAACGCAAAACTTCTGGGGCCACGATCATCTCGACTTTTTTCTCGGCGAGAACCATGCGCACTTCGTCGACAAATTTGCCGACGATTTTGAGGACGATATCTTCCGAAAGATCATGGAAAGAAACCACCGCGTCCAAGCGGTTGATGAATTCAGGCGAGAAAGCTTTTTTTACGGCCTCTAACGAATGGCTGCTGCGAGATTCTTCGACCAGGCCGATGGAGCCGCGCGACGTTTCCAGCGCTCCGGCATTGGAGGTCATAACCAAAATCACATTTCTGAAATCAGCCACGCGACCATGGCTGTCGGTTAAACGACCCGCATCCATCACCTGCAGCAGCGCATTGGTGACGTCGGGATGGGCCTTTTCGATTTCATCGAGCAAAAGAACGCCATAGGGGCTTTTGTTCACGGCCTCTGTCAGCAGACCCCCTTCTTCGTAACCCACGTATCCCGGAGGGGCTCCGACGAGACGGGCCACCGCATGTTTTTCCATATACTCACTCATGTCAAAACGGGTGAAGGGCACTCCCATCAAATGGGCGAGCTGCTTACAGACCTCCGTTTTACCGACCCCGGTCGGGCCGGTGAAAAGGTAACTGCCAATGGGTTTATCGGGACGGGCAAGGCCACTGCGTGCCAGCTTGATGCTTGCGACCAAGCGATCGATGGGCTCTTCTTGGCCATAAATCAGGGCTTTTAATTTTTTGTCGAGATCTTTCAACTGCGTTTTCTCGTTCGAAGAGATCTGCGCGACGGGGAGATTTGTCATTTTTGCGATGACCTCTTCGATTTCGAGCGGCGTGATCGCGATGGTTTCGGCCTCTTCGTTTTTCAGACGGAAGTAAGCGCCGGCTTCATCGATCACGTCGATCGCCTTATCGGGCAGAAGTTTCGCTTGAATATGTTTCACCGACAATTCAACGGCCGCTCTCAGGGCGTCGTCCGTATAGGTCACGCGATGAAAGGTCTCATAGGCCTTGCGCAGGCCTTTGAGGATTTCGATGCAGTCGCCCTGGGTGGGTTCGTTCACGTCAATTTTTTGGAAGCGCCGATTGAGCGCGCGGTCCTTTTCGAAGTACTGGCGGTATTCCGCATGGGTGGTCGAACCAATGCAACTGAGATCTCCGTTCGCCAGGGCCGGCTTTAATAAATTGGAAGCGTCCATGGAGCCTCCGCTGGTCGCCCCTGCGCCGACGATGGTGTGGATTTCGTCGATGAACAGAACGGCGTTTTTGCGTTTGCCGATCTCTTTGAGGACGGCTTTCAGGCGCCCCTCGAAATCTCCGCGGAATTTGGTTCCGGCAAGCAAGCTCCCCAGATCCAAAGAATAGATGACCATATTTTTGAGGGATTCGGGCACATCTCCTTGCACCACTTTTTGCGCCAGGCCTTCCGCGATCGCGGTTTTACCCACTCCGGGTTCACCGATCAGCAGGGGATTGTTTTTAGTTCGCCGAGATAGGATTTGCACCACGCGCGCCAGAACATTTTCGCGTCCGATCAAAGGATCGATCAGACCTTTTTCCGCGCGGGTGTTCAGATTCACGCAGAAGCTCTCGAGAGGAGATTTTTTACTGTCGTCGGAGGCTTGCCCGTCGATGTCGTTAGGACTCGCGTGAGTTTCTTCTGAACTTGATCCGTCCTTCGCGATGCCGTGAGACACGTAATTGATAATGTCGAACTGGCTGAGACCCTGTTGCGACAGCAAGAAAACCGCTTGCGATTCTTGCTCGTAGAAGAGGGCTACCAGCAAAGTGCCTTCGGTGATCTGGTTGCGACCCGAACTTTTCATCTGGATCGCGGCCCGCTGGATCAGGCGGTGGCAGGCAATGGTGAACTCCGGCGTCCAGCTTTCGAAACCGCCATAAGTATCGAGCTGGTCTTCGGTGATTTTTGGTGTTTTATCTTGCAAAAATTGAGTGAGATCCTGCCGCAGCTTCTGCACATTGACTCCGCAGCCCTGCAAAATTTCGACGGCGGGGGGGGCGCTCGAGATCGCGAGCAAGATGTGCTCGAGAGTGACGAATTCGTGCTTATTTTGTTTCGCGAAGTCGGTGGCTTCACCGAGTTTGCGTTCGAGGTCTCGTGTCATCATGCTTCCTCCAAGGTACTTTTCAAGGGGTGCTTATTCATTTGCGCGAATTGATTGGTTTGCATCACTTTCATTTCCGCAATCTCTAGACTAAAAACACCAGCCACACCGGCGCCTTTTTTATGGACGTTTAACATAATTTTTGTCGCTTCTTCTTCGCTCTTCCCAAAGAAACGGCGCAGGACGAGGGTGACAAACTCCATGGGAGTGTAGTCGTCATTCAAGAGCAAGACGGTGTACATCTTCGGAATCTCCACGCGGGGAGTAGTTTGCACACCACTCTCCTCTTGATGAGAGGTGTTGGAGTCGGGTGAATCATTTTGATTCGTCATCAAGGATCCTCTGGTTGAAAGTCCTAACTCAATATGAGTCGTTCGCGGAAAGAAGCAAGGTCCAGCTCAAAAACCTCTCCGTTGACTGTACTGCCTCAAAAAAAAAATGTACAGCGCCTTCGTCTTGACTTGAGAAGTACTCTTGCGCCGCCGATAGGTGTTTGCTAGCCTTATGGAGAACCATAAATTACGGCAAAATGACGAATTATAAGAAGACTTAGGAGGTCTCATGAGCACGTTCGCGGTGAAAACAAACAACAATAAAGGTTTCTCGCTGGTTGAGTTAATGGTGGTCGTCGCGATCATCGGTATCTTGGCAGCCATCGGTATTCCGTCTATGCAGAAGTACATGGCGAAAGCACGGCAGTCAGAATCGAAAGGGAGTTTAACGATGCTTTTTACGTCTGAAAAGGCGTTCTATGCCGAGTATAACAGCTATACAACTGCTTTTGATGCCATCGGTTTGCAACCTGAAGGTAATTTGAGATACGACTTTGGCTTTGGTGCCGCTGATGCTATCAATTTAGCTGGACATGGGTTCACTGGTGTTGCTACCAAGGCAAACAATAGAGCTTCAGTGGGCGCAGTGTGTGATCCTGTAGGTAATGCTGCGGCTCGAACTAGACCTTGCATCATGTTAACGGAAGCGACAGGGGTTGCTCTTACTGGTGTTGTTTTGCCTACTGATGCGGCTCAGGTATTTACTGCTGTAGCTTCGGGAAATATCTATAAAACTGCAACAGGAGCTGGAATTGAAGACAGATGGACCATAACTCAAGATAAGACGATTGTTAATACGCAGAATGGTATTCAGTAGTGGCCAACTACATGAGTTTGCACCCTCTTGAAGTATGAATACTAAAGAACACCTGTTAAGATCTCAAAACCCCTTAAGGACACATAGTCTTAAGGGGTTTTTAATATTAGGGATCTCATTAGTTTTTGTGTCTAATACTTCGCGGTTCTCAAACGATCACATGGTCGATAGAAATTTTGTTGCCCCACCGCCTCTCGTTGAGCACGTCTCTTTTGGGTTTAATGAAAGCTTTGCAGATACTCTTTGGATCCGAAGTATACAAAATTTTGACTATTGCGATGCAACTAAAGAAAAGGATTTGCGCATTTGTCAGTACAATTTTTGGCTTTATAAAATGCTCGATGGCGTTACAAATTTGTCCCCTCATTTCCGGATGCCGTATATAATGGGAGGCCTTGCTTTATCCGTTCTCGTTAGTGATATTAATGGAGCGTCTAAAATATTTGATAAAGGTGTTAAAGCTTTTCCCCACGATTGGAATCTCCTCTACAAAGCGGGCTACCACTATCTCTACGAAGTGAAAGACAAAAAACGAGCGGCTGAGCTCCTCCTTCAATCCTTCCAAAACGGCGGCCCCTTCTGGCTTGCGTCCCTTGCGAACCGGCTCTACGTCGATTCCGGCGACACAGCTGCGGCCGAAGCTCTTATCCAGCAGATGATCCGCGAAGAAAAAGATCCCCAGCTGATCAAGCGGATGCAGCAAAAGCTCGATTCTATCAAAAAAAAATCGCAATAAATTGACTTCAATCCCCAAAATTAGATATTGAAGCTCATGGCACAACGTGATTATTACGAGATTTTAGGCGTGGTTAAAGACGCCGATGCAGACACGATCAAAAAAGCTTATCGCAAGCTCGCGATGCAATTTCATCCTGATAAAAATCCCGGAAACCCCGAGGCGGAAGAGAAATTCAAAGAGGCCGCGGGCGCCTACGAGATTTTGAGTGATGCCAAAAAGCGGGCGCAGTACGACCAGTACGGACACAACGCTTTCCGTGGCGGTGGTGCGGGCTTTCAGGATGTGGATGATATTTTCTCGCACTTTGGCGACATCTTCGGCGATATTTTTGGCGGTGGTGGGCAGTCTCGCTCGCGGCGTCAGCAGAATGGGCCTCGCCGTGGAGCGGATCTGCGCTACGTCACCGAAATTCAACTCAAAGATGTGATCACGGGCCTCGAACGCGAGATCGAATTTGATACCGAAGAGAACTGCAAGACCTGCAACGGCAGCGGCGCTGAAAAAGGCTCGCAGGCCGAAACCTGCGCCACCTGTGGGGGGCAAGGCCAAGTGGTCCGGCAACAGGGCTTTTTCGCCATGGCTTCGACCTGCCCGAAGTGCCAAGGCAAGGGCACGATCATCAAATCGCCCTGCAAAACCTGTAAGGGCCAGGGCCGTAGTCAATCCCATCGCAAAATCCGTCTCAGCATTCCTGCGGGCGTTGATACGGGCACGCGGCTGCGCGTGACCGGCGAAGGGGAGGGCGGCTATAGCGGCGGCCCGGCGGGTGATCTCTATGTCGAAATCCGCGTGAAAGATCACGAGAAATTTGAACGGCGTGAAGAGGATCTTTTCGCTGAACTCACTGTCCCTTATGTGCAACTGATTTTAGGTGCCGAAGTGGAAGTTCCAACAGTCACAGGGCACTCGGTTCTGGACGTCCCTAAGGGCGCCCAGGGCGGCGACACTGTGAAATTACAGGGTCAGGGCCTCCCTTCCCTCCGGGGCACCCGTCGCGGCGATATTTACTACCAAATCAATGTGCAGCTCCCCGAAAAAGTTTCCAAAGAGGAAGAAAAACTGCTGCGTGAAATCGCCAAGAGCAAAGGCCTTGAGGTGCATGGCGAGGGCGGTCTTTTTCATCGCAAGAAATAAGGACTAGTCACTCATCAACGATCGTTCTGCGTTCCAGATGTTCGACGCGGCTGTTCAATCGACGGTTTTGTGCCTCATTTTGAAGCACTTTTGAAAAAGTACGCAAAATAAATCTTCTGCGGCTTGACGAACCTCCTGCACACCTCACATTTAAAGAGAATCGAATGAAGGAGTTTTCAATATGGCAAAAACAAGCAAAATTATCGGTATCGACTTAGGTACCACCAACTCATGTGTCGCAATCATGGAGGGTGGCGAAGCCAAAGTTCTGGTGAACGAAGAGGGCGCACGTACGACTCCCTCGGTTGTCGCCTTCACGAAAGACGGGGATCGCCTGGTCGGGCAAATCGCCAAACGTCAAGCGGTGACCAATCCTGAAAACACGATCTATTCAGCCAAGCGCTTTATCGGTCGTCGTTTTGAAGAAATTCAAGAAGAGATCAAACTGGTTCCCTACACGGTTGTGCAAAAAGGCAATGACTGTGCCTTCAAAGTGCAAGGCAAAACCGCCTCGCCGGAAGAAATTGGCGCCGCTGTTTTAGGTAAACTGAAAAAGGTGGCCGAAGATTATCTGGGCCACGAAGTGACCGAAGCGGTGATCACCGTGCCGGCTTATTTCAATGACTCCCAAAGACAGGCGACAAAGGATGCCGGCCGCATTGCGGGCTTGGACGTCAAACGGATCATCAATGAACCGACGGCCGCGGCTCTCGCCTACGGCATGGATAAAAAGAAAGACGAAAAAATCGTGATCTACGATTTCGGGGGAGGAACATTTGACGTGTCCATCCTCGAAGTGGGTGACGGGATCGTCGAAGTTCGTTCGACCAACGGGGACACCCACTTGGGCGGAGACAACTTTGATACCGTGATTTTGGAATGGCTCATCACTGAGTTCAAAAAAGATCAGGGCATCGATCTTAAAAATGACAAAATGGCTTTGCAGCGTTTGAAAGAAGCGGCTGAAAAAGCAAAAATCGAACTCTCTTCGGCGCAGGAAACAGACATCAATCTTCCGTTCATCACCGCCGATCAGTCCGGTCCTAAGCATTTGCAGATCAAGCTCACGCGTTCTAAATTTGATCAAATGACCGAAGACCTGGTGAAACGTTCGATGGAGCCTTGTCGCAAAGCTTTGGCCGATGCGGGAATCAAGTCTTCAGAAATCGACGAGATCGTTTTGGTCGGTGGATCGACTCGTATTCCGGCGATCCAAAAAGCGGTGAAAGATTTCTTCGGTAAAGAGCCGAACCGCACAGTGAATCCCGATGAAGTGGTGGCCATTGGTGCCGCGGTTCAGGGTGGAGTTCTCACCGGTGAAGTGAAAGACGTTCTGCTTTTGGATGTGATCCCCTTGTCACTGGGGATTGAGACCTTAGGTGGTGTGATGACAACTTTGATCGAGCGCAATTCGGCGATCCCGACGAAAAAGACGCAGGTCTTTTCGACGGCGGCCGACAATCAACCGGCCGTGGACATCCACGTTCTGCAGGGTGAGCGCAAGATGTCGACCGATAATAAAACTCTGGGACGTTTCGAGTTGACGGGCATTCCACCCGCTCCTCGCGGAGTCCCTCAGGTGGAAGTGACCTTTGACATCGATGCGAACGGGATTTTAAGCGTTTCTGCGAAGGATATGTCTTCTGGAAAATCGCAGCAGATCAAAATCACCGCTCAGTCCGGTCTCAGTGACGCTGAAATCGACAAATTGGTGAAGGAAGCCGAAATGCAAGCCGACGCCGATAAAGAAAAAGCCGAGTCCGCGACCCACAGGAATAATCTCGACAACTTGGTTTACCAAACCGAGAAGTTGATCAAGGATTCGGGTTCACAACTTTCTGAGAGCGATGTGAAGTCCGCGAACGAAGCGGTCACCGAAGCGAAAAAAGCTTTGGAAAACAAAGCTTCGGATCTCGCGACTTTGAAAGCGGCCCATGAAAGACTGCAGAATCTGACTCACAAGATGACGTCTGAAATGTACAAAAAACAGGGGGCGCAACCCGGAGCGGGTGAGTCGACTGAGGCTTCCCATGAGGATGCGTCTCAACCGAAAAAAGACGGCGACGATGTGATCGATGCCGACTACAAAGATGTGAACTGATTCAAGTTTGCAAGGATTTCCGAAAAGGGAGAAGGGCCTGAGCCCTTCTCCCTTTTTTTATGCAGAACATGGCTTATTGACACCCCCTGGAGTTCGCACTCTAATTAAGGGAAAGGATGGTCCCATGTCAGAACCTCTTATCGACGTAAAGCCCGCATTTGCGAAAAAAGCCCATTTGAATTCGGCCCAGTACAAAAAGATGTACGCTCAATCCATCGATCATCCTGAAAAATTTTGGAGCGAGCAGGCCGAGAAAAGCCTTAGCTGGTTCAAAAAATGGCAAAAGGTCAAAGACACTTCCTTCAAATCCCCGGTCAAAATAGAATGGTTCTGCGGCGGGGAGCTCAATGTCTCTTACAACTGCATCGACCGCCACCTCGAGCAACGGGCCGATAAAGTGGCCCTGCTGTGGGAGTCCGACAGTCCCGATGTGCCCGCTAAAAAAGTGACTTACAAAGAGCTGCATCAAGAAGTCTGTCGCTTTGCGAATCTCTTGAAAGCTCAAGGCGTCAAAAAAGGCGACCGGGTCAGCATTTATATGCCGATGATTTTGGAAGCGGCCTACGCCATGCTCGCTTGCACAAGAATTGGCGCGGTCCACTCGGTGATTTTTGGTGGATTTTCTCCTGATTCGATCGCCGATCGCATCAATGATGGTCAATCCACTTTTGTGATCACCGCTGATGAAGGGCGCCGTGCCGGAAAAAAAATCCCTTTGAAAGTAAATGTGGATGAAGCCTTGCTCAAAGCAAAAACGATTAAAAAAGTGATCGTCATCAAAAATACGGGCCATGCGGTCGCCATGCAGGCCGGCCGCGACGTTTGGTATCATGAAGAAATTGGCAAAATGTCAAATCAGTGTGAACCCGAACCGATGCTCTCGACCGATCCTCTTTTTATGCTCTACACTTCGGGCTCGACCAATAAACCAAAAGGTGTTTTGCACGCGACTGGTGGCTACTTGCTTTTTGCGCATTTAACTTTTAAGTACGTTTTCGACTACCACGAAGAAGATATCTACTGGTGCACGGCCGACGTGGGTTGGGTGACCGGCCACAGTTATATGGTCTACGGCCCTTTGAGTAACGGGGCCACGAGCTTGATGTTTGAAGGAGTCCCCAGTTATCCGACGAACTCGCGCTTCTGGGAGGTGATCGACAAGCATCAGGTGAGTTTATTCTACTCTTCGCCAACGGCCTTGCGCTCCCTCATGAGCGAAGGGGATGAATTCGTGCAAAAAACCTCGCGCCGTTCGCTGCGCCTACTCGGAACGGTGGGGGAGCCCATCAACCCCGAAGCTTGGCAGTGGTATTACAAAGTCGTGGGCGATGAACGCTGTCCCATCGTCGATACGTGGTGGCAGACAGAAACGGGTGGGCATATGATCACGCCGCTTCCGGGAGCGACCGCGCTGAAACCTGGCTCTGCGACCTTGCCTTTTTTCGGCGTGAAGCCCGTGATTCTGACTCCCGAAGGAAAGGAGCTCAGCGGCGCCTGCGAAGGGGTTTTAGCGATCGCGGACAGCTGGCCCGGTCAGATGGTCACGGTTTTTGGCGATCACAAACGTTTTGAAGAAACTTATTTTTCGACCTATCCCGGTTATTATTTCAGTGGTGACGGTTGTCGTCGCGACAAAGATGGCTACTACTGGATCACCGGCCGGGTGGATGATGTGATCAATGTTTCAGGCCATCGCATCGGCACGGCCGAAGTTGAAAGTGCTTTTGTGGCCCACGCCAAGGTCGCAGAGGCGGCGGTCGTGGGCTTCCCCCATGATATCAAAGGCCAAGGCATTTACGCTTACGTCACTTTGAAGGCCGGAAGCTCGCCCTCGGACGAGCTTAAAAAAGAGCTCATCACCTGGGTTCGTAAAGAGATCGGCCCCATTGCGACCCCGGACCATATCCAGTGGGCGCCGGGCCTCCCAAAGACCCGCTCGGGGAAAATTATGCGGCGAATATTGCGTAAAGTGGCCGAGAATCAAACAGAAAGCTTAGGGGACACCTCGACCCTCGCGGATCCCAGCGTGGTTCAGGATCTCATTGCCAATCGTTTGAATAAGTCATAAGCTCTGAGGTCATGAAAATACGATCTCTTGTTTTGACCGGAATCATTTTTTTAGCGGCTCTCAGCCGGCTCGTCCCCCATCCTTGGAATTTCACGGCCATTGGGGGCTTGGCTCTTTTCGGCGGAAGTTATTTTTCTTCTCGTTGGCAGTCCTTATCGGTGCCTTTGGTGGCCCTTTTCATTTCAGATTTCTTTTTGGGCTTTCATTCGACCCTTTTGTTTGTTTACGGTGCGGTGGCTTTGATCGGAGTTTTAGGATGGAGCCTGCAGGAAAAGAAAACGGTCTTGCGTTTAGGGACATACGCCCTCAGCGCCAGCGCGATTTTCTTTCTCATTTCCAATTTTGGCGTTTGGTTGATGGAGCCCCTTTATCCGAAGTCGGCATCGGGTTTGATAAATTGTTATTGGATGGCCCTTCCCTTCCTGGAGAATCAAATTCTGGGGGACCTGTTCTACTGCGGCCTGCTTTTTGGGGCTTTTGAATGGGGAAAAAGAAGAATTCCGGTTTTGCAAGCTTCTTTCTCAAATTGATTTTACACGGATCAAACTGAA
>WBZN01000241.1_pt3 | contig 41238 bp, 30 predicted proteins | sample 5204281 | NCBI WGS metagenome assembly WBZN01 (sample SAMN12344347, study PRJNA552823) | activated sludge metagenome | biome: Activated sludge suspended growth; feature: Nitrification reactor; material: Wastewater; isolation source: activated sludge from nitrification reactor of wastewater... | reverse complement strand
GGCGGTGTTGCCGTTGATGCTTTCGGCCTTCGCGCTGAGCGACGCCCGCGGCGGCCTGCTGCAATCCGCGTTCATCGTCGTCTACTCGCTGATGTCGCCGGTGGCCGGTTGGCTCGGCGACCGGCGCGCGCGCCTGCCGCTCGCCACGTTTGGCGTGTTGGTGTGGAGCGTCGCCACCCTGGGTACGGCCGCCGCCCCCACCTTCGCCCTCCTGCTCGCCGCGCGCGCCCTGATCGGCATCGGCGAAGCGAGCTACGGCGTGATCACGCCGGCGTTGGTGTCGGACTACTACCCCGCCGACAAGCGCTCGCGCGTGCTGTCGATCTTCTACGCCGCCATTCCGATCGGCACCGCGCTCGGCTACGTCGTGGGCGGCTCGGTCGGCAGTCACTGGGGGTGGCGCGCGGCGTTCCTGGTGGCGGGCGTACCCGGTGCCCTGATCGGACTCTCGCTCCTCCTGCTCGAAGAGCCGCCGCGCGGGGGCAGCGATCGCGGGTCGATGGAGACCGAGCCCGTGGCCGCGACGTTTCGCGAGACGCTGCGCGCGCTGCGCGGACGCACGAGCTACGTGCTCAATACCGTGACGCAGACGCTCTACAGCTTCGCGATGGGCGGCCTCGCGACCTGGATGCCCACGTACTTCGTGCGTGAGCGCGGGCTGCCGCTCGAGCGCGCCACCACCAGCTTCGGCATCGTGCTGGTGCTCGCCGGATTCGCCGGCACGCTCACCGGTGGCTACCTCTCCGAGCGGCTGGAGAAGCGGATTCGCGCCGCCACGTTCACGGTCTCCGGCGTGAGCCTCGTGGCGTCGCTCGCGTTCACGTTACTCGCCGTCCTGCACCCGTCGCCCTGGGTCTACTGGCCGGCGATGTTCGGCACGCTGTTCCTGCTCTTCCTCAATACCGGACCCCTCAACGCGGCGATCGCCAACGTTCTCCCGGCGAGCCTGCGGGCGCGCGGCTTCGCCATCACGACGATGACCATGCATCTGCTCGGCGATGCCTTGTCGCCTTGGCTGATCGGGGAAGCGTCGGATCACGTCGGTCTCACCGTGCCGACGGTGGCGATCGGGTTCCTGCTCGCCCTCTCGGGCGTCGTGTTGCTCTTCGGGCGCAGCGCACTCGAGCGCGACCTCGTGCGCGCGCGAGCGGTCTAAATCGGCACGTTTCCAGGCTCAAGAGCAGCGCGCCAGCGCCAAACGGGCAGCGGGTACGCCGGTGTGGGCGCCTTCAGGCACCCGCGTAGGGCCTGCCGCCCGGTCCTGCGCACGCGCCGTGCCGAGGTGCCGGCATGGCACGCCCGATGCAGCGCGCCGTGGTTGCTGCCTTTCGCAGCAGGTACTTTTTCGCGGGCCCCGAGCCCGCATTCCGGAGGAAGCGATGCTGTATGCGAAGAGAGTAGTCCTGGCCGCGGCGCTCGGTCTGGCGGTTCTCGCCCAGGGAGCGCCGGCGGCGAAGACGGCGCCAGCCTCGCCCGTGGACCTGAACGCGGCCACGCTGACCCAGCTCGAGGCGTTGTCCGGCGTCGGCGAGGCCACGGCGAAGAAGATCGTCGCGGCGCGCCCGTACGCGAACGTGCAGGAATTGTCCAAGGCTGGCCTGTCGGCGGCGCAGATCGAAAAGATCTCCGCCATGGTCCGTGTCGGAGCCGCTGCCCCCGCTGCCGCGCCCACCAGCGCTCCGGCCGCCGCACCGAGCGCCAAGACGACCCACACCAAGGCCGCGGCGCCATCGGGTCCCGTGGACCTCAATGGGGCGAGCGAGAAGGATCTCGAGAGCCTCCCGGGTGTCGGCGTGGCGACGGCCAAGAAGATCATCTCGGGCCGGCCGTATGCATCGCTCGACGACCTCCATCGGGCCGGCGTGCCTGCCGCGACGATTCAGAAGCTCGGGGGCCTGGTGAGCATCGGCGGTGCCGCGGTCTATCCGTCGGCCGGCGCTCCGGCGACCGCTCCGGCCGCGACGCCGGCGCCCCAGGCGGCGCCCGCCGCAGCGCCAGCTCCCGCGCCGATGGCCGCGGCGCCCGCCCCGGCGCCGGCCCCTGCCACCGCCGCGCCGGCGCCGAAGGCCTCGCCGATGACCGCTCGGCCGCCGGCCCAGACGCCACCGTCGCCCGGCATGGTGTGGGTGAACACGTCGACGAAGGTGTACCACCGGCAAGGCGACCCCTGGTACGGACGCACCAAGGCGGGTAAGTTCATGACCGAGGCGGACGCACAGGCCGCGGGATACCGGGCCGCGCAGAGCGGCGCGCACAAGACGGCGCCGCCGCCCCCGGGCGCCTGACGTGACGAAGGCGGCGTTGACGTATGCTGCCGCCAAGAGCCGCCCGCGGAGGGCTAAGGGAGAGCGCTATGGGTTTACTCGATGAGTTGGCCGGTCAAGTGCTGGGCGGTGGGCAATCCGCTGGAGGCGCCGCGCCGAGCACGGCAAGCATCGCGGAGGCCGTGCTGGGGATGATGCACAGCAATGGCGGGCTGGGCGGCCTGGCGCAGATGTTCCAGCAGAAAGGTCTCGGCAACCTGATGAATCAGTGGGTGAGCACCGGCCCGAATCCGCCGATGACCGCCGACCAGGCGCATCAGGTGTTCGGTCCGTCGCAGATCTCGCAGATCGGTCAGAAGCTGGGCATCAACCCGCAGATGGCCGCGGCGGCGATCGCGGCCGTCCTGCCGATGATCATCGATCACATGACGCCGCAGGGCTCGATTCCGGCGCCGCCGCAGGGACAGCAGCAGGGGTCGCTGGGATCGCTGCTCGAGGAAGGCCTGGGGATGCTGCGCGGGAGCGGCCTGCTCGGCTGATTCGATCAGCCGTCGCAAGGCTCGAAGCGAGTGGCCCGCGGCCGGCGACGGTCGCGGGCCTTTTCGTTGTCCGAGCTCGCGGTAGCCCTACTTCTTGGGCTCGATCTTGGTTGCCACCATGCGGTAGTACACGGTGACCTTGTCGCCCTTGGCCACCTTCGCACCCTTGAGGTCGGCGAGCGAGAAGCTCCAGATCTCGCCGCCCTTGTCGACCGCGAGCGTGTCGGCCGAGACGTCAGTGACCGTGCCGGTGTATTGGTACTGCTTCACGGCGGCGGCGTAGCCGAGCGAGGCGGCGGCGAGCAGGGCGAACACGACCAGAGCGATCACGGGGAAGCGACTGCGCATGACAGAGCCCTCCTTGCAGACAGGGTAGCCGGCGGGTATCGCCGGTTGCCAAACGTGCACCTTGCGAGTGGCGCAAGCAAATGGCTTGCCGGCCGGCGGCGCAAGTGTCGATGCCCTACGCGTCCTCCAGCGTTCGGCCACGTGTCTCGACGACCCAGGGCAGCATGAGCAGTCCGAGCAACGGCACGAAGCCGACGTAGAACAGGGCCTTGAGCACGGCACCATGGGCGGCCACGGCCCCGACGAGCAGCGGTCCGCCGGCGGCCAGCACGCGCCCCGAGTTGTAGCAGAAGCCGGCGCCGGTACCGCGCAGGCGGGTCGGGAACAGCTCCGGCAGGTAGTAGGTGAAGCTGCCGAAGACGCCGAAGACCGAGAGCCCGATCAGAAACTCGAGATGCAGGCGCACCTCGGGTTGCAGATCGAGGCCGTGCGCGCCGAGGATGGCGGCGGCCGAAGCCGCAAAGTAGACCGCGAACATCGTCCGCCGGCCGAAACGTTTGGCGATCGGCACGGTGAGCAGGGTGCCGATCAGGCCTCCCCAGTTGAAGTACTGGGTCGCCTTGCTCTTCCAGAGCTCGGTGAGCTCGCGTGTGGCCTGCTCCGAGAGCCCGCGTGCCTGCGCCGCGGTCTGTGCCAGGTAGGCGGTCTTCACCGGCAGGAAGGCGTTGCAGCTCCACCACATCACGATCACCACGAACGCCATCGACAATCCGCTGCGCGTCAACAGGCGATGGCGCTCGTCGAAGAGCTCGCGCAGGCGCGGCGCCGGCGCGCTACGCGCCGTGCGCTGCCAGAGCTCGGGCTCGCGCACGAAGGCCCGCACCACCAGCGCGACGACCGCGGGCAGGAGGCCGGCGGCGAAGACGTAGCGCCACGAGATCTCCGGACTGCTCTTCAGCCACACGCCGGCGATCTGGAAGTTCACGGCCCCGGCGAGGAAGATGCCGAGCGGCGCGGCGGTATAGAGCAGCGCACCGGCCTCGATGCGGCGGCGCTCGGGCACGATCTCGGCCACCATGGCGGCGCCGGCGGCCCACTCGCCGCCGATGCCCAGGCTCGCCAGAGCACGGCAGAGCACCAGCACCCAGAGATTCGGCGCCAGCGCGCAGAGGCCCGTGCCGAGCGAGTAGACCAGCATGGTGAGCAGGAGCGTGCGCGAGCGCCCGAGCCGATCGGTCAGACGGCCGAAGAGGATGCCGCCCGCCGCCCAGCCGACCAAGAGGAGCGAGGTCAGAATCCCCGTCCACTGCAACGTCGCCGCCTTCGCCTCGGGAGAGCCGATCGGCAAGTGCAGCAGCGTCGGCACGCAGTTGGGTGCCACCCAGTTGAAGAGCAGGGCATCGAAGCTGTCGAAGCCCCAGCCCAACCACGCCGCGGCGAGGACGGCCCACTGGTAGCCCGACATGTCGAGGAAGGCGCGTGGCGCTGCCGGCTTGACGTTCATGAGGAGTCGGAATCTACCGGAAATCTCCGCGCCGCTGGTACGCTCAGCCGCGCCTCAGGCCCCGGGTTCACCACCGCATGTCACCGCCGCCCGTAACCGAAGCGCCGAACCGGCGCCCAGATGCCTTGGCGACGCTGCGCCTGCCGTTCGTGCGCGCCTTCGCTCTGGGCCGCATGGCGGCGGTAATGGGCTTTCAGGCGCTGTCCATCGCGGTGGGCTGGCAGCTCTACGAACGCACGGGAAGCGCGTGGTCGCTCGGTCTGGTCGGTGCCTTCGAGCTCGCCCCCGTCCTGCTGCTGATGATTCCCGCCGGCCACGCGGCCGATCGCTACCCGCGCCGCCACGTCGCGATGTTCGCGCACTCGCTCCTGGCGGTGGCGGCGCTGGGCCTTGCCTGGGTGGCGCGGCACGGCGCCGCCGTGGCCTGGATCTACGCGCTGCTGGTGCTGGTGGGCGCGGCCCGCGCCTTCGCGTCGCCGTCGGTGGCCACGCTGCTGCCCCAGCTGCTGCGGCCCGATCAATTCGCGAACGCCAACGCCTGGCTCTCGACCGGATTTCAGTTGGCCTCGATCACCGGTCCCGCTCTGGGCGGCTGGCTGATCGCGTGGCGCTCCGATGCGACGCTCGCCTACTTAGCCGCGGCGGCGGGGCAGTTGTTCTTCGTCGGCGTGCTGACGCAGCTGCCGGTGCGGCCGCCGGCGAAAGCCAGCACGGTGCAGCCGCGCGAGCTCTTCGCCGGATTCGCGTTCATCCGCAGGCATCCGGTGTTCCTGGCGGCGATCACGCTCGACCTCTTCGCCGTGCTCTTCGGTGGCGCGGTGGCGCTCCTGCCGATCTTCGCCAAGGACATCCTCGGCGTCGGGCCGCTCGGTCTCGGCTGGCTGCGCGCGGCGCCGGCCCTCGGCGCGATGGCGATGGCGCTCCTCGCGACGCGCCTGCCGCCATGGCGCGAGCCCGGACGGGTGCTGCTGTGGGTGGTCGCGGGCTTCGGGGCCGCCACGGTCGTGTTCGGATTGTCACGCTCGCTGTGGCTGTCGCTCGCCGCCCTGTTCTTCACCGGCGTATTCGACGCGGTGAGCGTGGTGATCCGCCAGACCCTCGAGCAGACGCTCACCCCCGACCGTCTGCGCGGCCGGGTGTCGGCGATCCACTACGTGTTCATCGGCTTCTCGAACGAGCTCGGGGGGTTCGAGAGCGGCGCCACCGCCGCCTGGCTCGGTCCGGTGGTGTCGGTCGTCGGCGGCGGCTTGGCGGCCGTCCTGGTGGTGCTGGTGGTGACGCGTCTCTGGCCGGAGCTCGCTGCCTGCGGACCCCTGGACGCCCTCCAGCCGTTGCCTGACTGACCGCGGCCTGGCGATTCCGCGACCGGGCCCGGGCGCGCTTCCGCAACGCCGGCCGGCGCAGTATTCTGCGGTCTCTTCGGTTCACGAAGGAGCCCTTTCCATGCGCAAGCTCGCCCTCGTTCCGCTCGTCCTCGCACTTTTCGCCGGCGTTCTTACGGTGACGAGTCCGGGTACGCCCGCCCGCGCCGACGACACGGCGCCGCCGCAAGACGTGATCACGCTCGAGCGGATCATGGCCGACCCCGATTGGATCGGAAACAGCCCCGAGGAGGCCTACTGGTCCGACGACGGGAAGAACGTCTACTTCCTGCGCAAGGCCCGCGGCAGCGAGCACCGCGAGTTGTTCCGCCAGGCGGCTGACGGACCGGGCGCAGCCGTGCGGGTGGCCGATGCCGAACTCGGTCGAGCGGACCAGCCGGACGGTGTTTTCAGCGCCGACTTCCGTCTCAAGGCGTATGCGCGCGCCGGCGACATCTTCGTGAAGGACCTCGCCGGCGGCGAGCTGCGCCAGCTGACGCGGACCTCCGATCCGGAGTCGGACCCGATCTTCATGGCCGACGGCAAGCGGGTCGCGTTCCGGCGGGGCGACACCTGGATCGTGCGCGATCTCGAGGGCGATCTCGAAGCGCAGGCGGCCGATCTGCGGGCCGAGAAGAATCCCGACACCAAGGACGACCCCACGTTCCTCAGCGAGCAGCAGCAGCGCCTGTTTCTGGTCCTGCAGCAGCGCACCGCGCGCCGCGACGCCGAGCGCGCCCGGGCCAAGGCCGAGCAGAGCGCGGACCCGACGCGCCCGCCGTTGCCGTTTTACCTCGGCGCCGACGTGGAGGTGCTCAATTCCGCGCTCTCGCCGAGCGGCGGCTACCTGCTCGCCGTGGTGGCGAAGAAGCAGCGCGACGAAGGCAAGAAGGAGAGCATGCCCGACTACGTGACGGAGTCGGGCAATGTCGACATCAAGCAGGTGCGGCCCAAGGTGGGTTCGCCGAAGCCCGAAACGCCGAAGCTGATCTTGTTCGACCTCGCGGCGCACACGCAGACCGAGCTCGATCCGGCGGTGCTGCCGGGCATCGCCGATGATCCGCTCAAGGCCTTGCGCGATGCCGCGCAGAAGAAAGCGAAGAGCGCTAAGGACGCCCAAGAGGCGAAGGACGCGAAGGATGCGAAAGCCGGCAAGGCCGCCAAGGCCGACGCCGACAAGGCGGAGAAGTCCACGAAGAGCGACAAGCCGGCGCTCCGGGCCGTCGCCTGGAGCGACCTGCAGTGGAACGCCACCGGCACGCGAGTCGTGCTGCAGGCGTTCGCCGAAGACAACAAGGATCGCTGGATCCTGACGGTCGACCTCGACGAGAAGAAGCTCGTACCGCTCGAACGCATCCACGACGACGCCTGGATCAACTGGGCGTTTCGCGATCTCGGTTGGATGCGTGACAACCGCGGAATCTGGTTCCTGTCGGAAGAGTCGGGCTACGCGCACCTCTACGTGCGCGGCACGGAGCCGAGCGGCCGCAAGCGCCCGCTCACCAGCGGCGCCTTCGAGGTGTCATCGCCGGTGCTGTCGCGCGACGGCAGCCGGTTCTACGTCATCGCCAACCGCGAGCATCCCGGGACCACCGAGGTGTATCGCGTGGCGGTGATCGACGGCGCCATGGAGCGCCTGACCACTCTCGGCGGCCAGACGGCGTTCGTGCTGTCGCCCGACGAGACCCGCCTCCTGCTCACCGCCTCGCATCCCACGCACCCGCCGGAGCTGTTCCTGCAGCCGGCGCAGGAGGGGGCGAAGGCGGCTCAGATCACCGACTCGACGACGGCCGAATTCAAGGCGATCCAATGGCAGGAGCCCGAGATCGTGCCGGTGCCGTCCACGCACGTCGCGGCGCCCATTTACGCGCGCGTCTACACGCCCACCGGCTGGAGCGCCGACCGCAAGTGGCCGGCCGCGGTGTTCATCCACGGCGCCGGGTACCTGCAGAACGCGCACCAGGGCTGGTCGGACTATTTCCGCGAGTTCATGTTCGACAACCTGCTACTGCGCAACGGCTACGTGGTGCTCGACATGGACTACCGCGCGTCGGCCGGCTACGGGCGCGACTGGCGCACCGCGATCTACCGCCAGATGGGCTGGCCGGAGGTCGAGGATCTGGCCGACGGCAAGACCTGGATCGTGCAGCACAAGGCGGTGGACCCGGCGCGCGTGGGCGTCTGGGGCGGCTCGTACGGCGGGTTCCTGACCTTCATGGCGATGTTCCGCGCGCCCGACCTCTTCGCCTGTGGCGCCGCGCTGCGCCCGGTATCGGACTGGGCGCACTACAACCACGAGTACACGTCGAACATCCTCAACACGCCCGAGGTCGATCCCGACGCGTTCAACAAGAGCTCACCGATCGAGTTCGCCGCCGGTCTTTCCAAGCCGCTCCTGATCTGTCACGGCGTCGAGGACGACAACGTCGTCTTCCAGGATTCGGTGCGCCTGGTGCAGCGCCTGATCGAGCTCAAGAAGACGCGCTACTTCACCACCGCGTTCTACCCCGTCGAGCACCACGGCTTCCGCGAGCCGGCGAGCTGGCTCGACGAGTACACGCGCATCTTCGACCTCTTCGAGACCCACTTGAAGCCCGCCTCGCCGGGGAGCGCGCCGTGAGCGCCCGCGCGCCGCGCACGTTCTGCCTGGACATCGGCGGTACCGGAATCAAGGGCCTGGTCGCCGATGCCAAGGGCAAGCCGTTGAACGAACGCGTGCGCATCGACACGCCACGGCCCGCGACGCCGCGCGCCTTGCTCGCGGTGATGCGGGACATCGCGGCGCAACAACCGCGTTTCGACCGCGTATCGGCCGGGTTTCCCGGCGTGGTGCGGGAGGGTGTGGTGCATACCGCGCCGAACCTCCATCCATCGTGGGCCGGTGTCGATCTGGCGCGCGCGCTCCGCCAGCTGACGGGCAAGCCGGCTCGGGCGGCCAACGACGCCGGGGTGCAGGGCATGGGCGTGATCGCCGGCCGCGGCACGGAGATCGTGCTCACGCTCGGCACCGGCATGGGATTCGCGCTCTTTCGCGACGGCCGCTACGTCCCGAATGTCGAGCTCGGCCACCATCCGCTCAAGGGCAAGAAGACGTACGAGGATCTGGTGTGCGACCGCGAGCGCAAGAAGGACCTCAAGCGCTGGAACAAGCGAGTGCAGCTCGTCCTGGGCGTGCTGGCGCCGATCTTCAACTACGACCGGCTCTATATCGGCGGCGGTAACGCCTCGCGGCTCACCTTCGCGCTGCCAGAGAACGCCACCGCGGTATCGAACGACGCCGGCATGCTCGGCGGTGTCAGGCTCTGGGCTCAATAGCCCGGATCGCCCGCGGTCGTCCACTCGGCCGCTCAGCGGTTCACGTACCGCCGGAAGTCGACGCCGAGCAGCATGCCGGTGGCGGCGTAGTTGAGCAGCATGAACGAGCCGCCGTAGGACACGAACGGCAACGGCACGCCCGTGATCGGCACCAAGCCGACGACCATCGCCGAGTTGTACAGCGCATGGAAGGCGAACAGGGACAGTAACCCCGTCACCAGCAGGATGCCGGAGCGGTCGCGCGCGCGCATGGCGATTTGCGCGCCGTTCCAGAGATACATTCCGAACAGGCCGAGGGTGGTGGCGACGCCCAGGAAGCCCCACTCCTCGGCCAGCGCCGCGAAGATGAAGTCGGTGTGGCGAGCCGGCAGAAACCGCAGCTGGCTCTGCGTGCCCTGCATGTAGCCCTTGCCGAGCAGCTCGCCCGAACCGACGGCGATCTTGCTCTGTTGCACCTGATAGCCCTTGCCCAGCGGATCGCGATCGGGTTGCAGGAAGGTCATCACGCGCTGACGCTGGTAATCACGCATGCCGAAAGTCCACATCGCGCCCCCGAGAATCAGCAGCGCGAGCGCGCCGCCGATCAGCAGACGCGGGCGCACGCCCGCCACCAGCAGAACTCCGACCAGCATCGGCACGAACATCGCCGCGCCGCCGAGGTCGGGCTCGATCGCGACCAGCAGCGCCGGAAACGCCACGATGAGCACCGCCATGACGATCTGGCGCGTGCTCAGATTTCTGCGGTCGGCGCTCGCGACGTAGCGCGCCAACAGCAGGCAGGTGGCGAGCTTGGCGAACTCCGACGGCTGGCCGCCGAAGGCGCCGAAGCCGATCCAGCTGCGCGCGCCGCCGGCCCGGTGACCGAGGAAGAAGATCAGGATCAGGCTCAGGTTGCCCACGACGTACAGCGGAATCGAAAGACCGAGCAGCACGTGGTAGTCGAAGCTGAACGCGATCAGCATCACCAGCAGCCCGATGCCCACCCACAGCGCCTGCCGCGGCAGGTAGTCGGCGCGCAGCTCCGAGCTCGCGCTGTGCACCATGGCGAGACCGATGATGCTGAGCAGGATCGCGGCGGCCAGCAGCCCCCAGCGAATCGAGGCGAGATGTCGCAGCGTCGGCCGACGCTCCTCGCCGAGGCCGGCGATGGGCAGGATGCCCGAGAACGCGCCGCTCTGTTGGCGGATCATCGATCGTTCTGCGCCGCGATGGCGGCCAGCACATCCGGCGACTCGTCGGCCGGCCGGACGTGGAAGAAGTTTTCGTAGAGCGCGCGCGCCACCGGCGCCGCGACATGCGAGCCCTTGCCGCCATGCTCGACGAATACGACGACCACCAGTTTGGGATCGAAGGCCGGTGCGAAGGAGGCGAACCAGGCGTGGTCCCGCTGCTCGAAGGGCAGGGTCATGCTGTCGAGCCAGGACTTCTGCCCGATGACCTGCACGGTGCTGGTCTTGCCGGCGACGTCGACCCCGGGCACGCGCGCTTCCTTGCCGGTGCCGTCGTCGTTGACCACCGCCCACAAGGCGTCGCGGATGGTGCGCAGCGCCCCGGGCTCGACCTCGAGCTGCTGCGGCGGCGGGACCGCCGCGTCCTTGACGATGTGCGGCGTGACGCGCAGGCCGCCATTGGCGACCGCGGCCATCATCGCGGCCATCTGAACGGGCGTCACCAGCAGCGGACCCTGACCGATCGCGACCGAGATGGTCTCGCCCGGGTACCACGGCGTGCCGCGCGCCTTGAGGCTCCAGCGCGGATCGGGTACCAGGCCGTTCTTCTCGCCGCCGATGTCGATGCCGGTAGGCAGGCTCAGGCCGAACAGCCGGGCGTAGCGCGCGATGCGCTCGATGCCCAGGCGCTGGCCGAGCTGGTAGAAGTAGATGTCGCACGAGCCGCGCAATGCGTCGCGCAGGTTCACCCTGCCGTGCCCCTCCTTCTTCCAGCAGCGGAACGGATGATCGTAGAAATTCATCACGCCGTTGCAGACCACGCTGTCTTCCGGCGCGATCACGTGCTCGCTCAGGCCGGCGATGGCGACGATGATCTTGAACACCGAGCCGGGCGAGTAGGTGTTCTGGAGCACGCGGTTCTGCAGCGGATTGTTGGGCGCGTTCAAGATGCGCTGCCAGTCGTCCACTTGCAGGCGCCGGGCGAACAGATTGGGGTCGTACGAAGGCGTCGAAACCAGGGCCAGGATCTCGCCGTTCCGGGGATCGAGCGCCACCACCGCGCCGACGCGATCGCCCATCGCGCGCTCGGCCGTCTGCTGCAGGTCGAGGTCGAGCGTCAGCGTCAGGCTGGAGCCGGGCTGCGCCTGCTGGCTGCGCTTTTCCTCGAGCAGGCGGCCGCGGCTGTCGACCACCACCACGCGGGCGCCATTCTTGCCCCGCAGCTCGGCGTCGTAGCGCGCCTCGACACCCTTCTTGCCCAGCATCTCGCCGGAGAGCACCGTGCCGCCCGGCACGACGTCGTGCTCCGAGGCCTCGCCGAGGTAGCCGAGCACGTGCGCCGTCTGATCGCTGTGGCGGTACAGGCGCAGATGCCCGACCTCGACGTCGAACTCCGGATGCTCGAGGCTGGCGACGCCGAAACGCGCCACCTGCGACAGCGTGAGGTTCTCGGCCAGCAGGACGGGCGCATAGGCGGCCGTGGTCTTGTAGCGCGTCAACGTGGTGCGCAGCTCGGCGAGCGGCTTCTCGAGCGCCGTCGCCGCGAACGCCAGGCTGGCGTCGACGCTGTTCGTGCGGCTGCGATCGAGCTGCAGGTTGTAGCTCGGGACGTTCTCGACCAGCAAGCGCCCTGCGCGGTCGTAGATCAGCCCGCGAGGCGCCTTGATCGGGAGCTTGCGCAGGCGGTTGTTCTCGGCGAGCTCGGAGTAGTAGTTGCCGCGCACGATCTGCTCGAACCAGAAGAACGAGCCCACGACTACCAGGGCGATCACGGCGATACGCCCCAGGAGCCGCACGCGCCAGATCAGGTCCTCGCGATGTTCGCCGACGCGCATGGTCGTTCCTCAGCCGAAGTGTACGCGCGCGGTGCGGCTGCTGCGCCAGCTGGCGTAGCGCGACCGCCAGGAACCGAGCATCGTCCACAAGGTCAGCCCGATGACCGCCGTGATCCCGACGCGCAGCAACGCCCAGAGAGGTTGCGGCAGCACGGGATCCGGGAAGACCACCAGAGCGAGGGCGGCGAGCAGCACCTGCTGCGCGGCCGACGCCAGCGTGAAGGCCAGCATCACGCCGGTCGAACGCTGGATGACGACGCGCTGCGCCACCTTGGCGGTGGCGAAGCCGATTGCCGTGTCGGTGACACCGTAGAGACCGTAGATGCCGCCGCCCAGGGTGTCCTGCACGAGACCGATGAGCACGCCGGAGAGCAGCCCGGCGAGCGCGTCGCCGTCGATGCCCTGAAACACCAGCACGATCAGGAAGAGGTCGACCGCGAGCGGGAACTGCGCGGCCAGGCGCACTCCCACGAAGTGCACCAACAGCGCCAGCGCGAGGCCGAGGAAGAACCTAAGGATGCGCAACGGGCGCAACCTCCTTCATCGCCGTCGGCAGCGGCTCGCGATCGAGGAGGTAGGCCTGATCGAGCAACCCGAAGTCGACGGCGGGCGTCACGCGGATGGAATGGAACAGCTCGCTCCCCGGCGTGACGCTCTGCACGGTGCCGATCGGCAGACCGCGCGGGTAGACGCCGTCGATGCCCGCGGTCAGCACGCGATCGCCGACCTCGACCTCGGCCTGCAACGGTATGTAGTCCAGCACCAGGCCGCCCTGGCCGTCGCCGCGCACGACGCCCTGCCGGCGGCCGTGCTCCAGCATCGCGCCGACGCTCGCCGCGCGGTCGGTGATCATCTGGACCTTGGCGTAGGTTCCCGCCACCGTGATCACCCGCCCGACCACTCCCGCCGATGCCACCACCGGCTGGTTGGCGTTGGCGTGGCCGCTGGCGACACGGATCACCAGCGTGCGCAGCCAGGAGGCGTAGTCGACGTAGACGATGTCCGCGAGACGCAGCGCGCCGCCGTTGGCGCGCGCGTAGTCGAGCGCTGCCGCGAGGCGTCGGGTCTCGTCCTCGACCTCGCGCAGGTGCAGGATCTCGAGACGCAGGCGTTCGAGCTCGGCGGCTTGCGTGCGGGTCTGCTGGACGAGCGCGGCGCGGTCTCGGAAGTCGGAGCGCAGCAACGCCACGGCCTGCGCTCCGGAGTCCACGCTGTGCGAGATCGGCGCCAGCAGGGCCAGGCCGGCGTGTTCCGGCCAGCCCCCGCTCGCCGCCGGATTCGGCACCTGCAACGAGAGGAAGATGACCTGTCCGAGCAGGATGGCGATGAAGAGATTGCGAATCTGGCGCTCGTTCACCGTCCGGCCCGCCTTGTGCCCGCCGTCGACTCGTGGCTCTCGCGGGGCCGCGCCGCGTTCAGCGGATCGACACCTTGCGCAGCAGATCCATGTCCTGCAGCACGCGGCCCGTGCCGAGCACCACCGACGCCAAGGGATCCTCGGCCAGCACCACCGGCAGGCCGGTCTCGTGACGCAGGCGCTGGTCGAGGTTGCGCAGCAGCGCGCCGCCGCCCGAGAGCACGATGCCCTTGTCCATGATGTCGGCCGACAGCTCCGGCGGCGTGCGCTCGAGCGCCATGCGTACGGCCTCGACGATGGTGGACACCGGTTCCGCGAGTGCCTCGCGGATCTCTTCGTCCGAGATCATCAGCGTCTTCGGCACGCCCTCGACGAGGTCGCGGCCCTTGATTTCGAGGCGCAACTCGTCCTTGAGCGGGAAGGCGGAGCCGAGATCCCACTTGATCTGCTCGGCGGTGCGCTCACCGATCAGCAGGTTGTACTTGCGCTTGAGGTAGTTGATGATGCCCTCGTCCATCTCGTTGCCGGCGACCCGCACGGAGCGCGAGTACACCGTGCCGGCGAGCGAGATCACCGCCACGTCCGTGGTGCCGCCGCCGATGTCGACGATCATGTTGCCCGACGGTTCGGTGATCGGCAGCCCGGCGCCGATCGCCGCCATCATCGCCTGCTCGACGAGATAGACCTCGGAGGCACCGGCGCGCATCGCCGAGTCCTTGACCGCGCGCTTCTCGACCTGGGTGATCTCCGACGGCACGCCGATGACGATGCGCGGGTGGACGTACATCTTGCGTCCGTGCGCCTTCTTGATGAAGTACTCGAGCATGCGCTCGGTGACCTCGAAGTCGGCGATGACGCCGTCCTTCATCGGCCGGATGGCCTCGATGTTGCCCGGCGTGCGGCCGAGCATTTCCTTGGCCTCGGAGCCCACCGCCTCGATGCGATTGTTGAGCTTGTTGATGACCACGATCGAAGGCTCGCGCACCACGATGCCCTTGTTGCGGGCGAACACCAGAGTATTGGCGGTGCCGAGATCGATCGCGAGATCGTTGGAAAAGTAGCGCAGCAATGAAGCGATAGGCATTCTTCGTTCCTATTCGGGCCAGAAAAGAGCGGGATCGGCTGGATCCTTCGCGTTACAAACTCTCCACGAACACGCGGTGCCGTCGCACCGTTTCCTTGCCCTGCGGATTGCGCGCCCGCACCTCGACGAAGCTCCAACCTTCGCTCGTCACCTGCACGGTCTTGGTGAAGCCGCCGTCGGACTGCACGGTCACGGCCTCGCCGTTCACCAGCACGCTATTGCCGGGCTGCGTGCGGCCGGCGACGATGAACAAGCTGCCGTACGACTTGACGTCGTCGAGCTCGAGCGATGGCGGCGAGGAATCCGCGTCCACCTTGGTCTCGTGAGCCGAGATGCGGAGCTCGCGCGCCTGACTCCACGCGCCCGGCAGGCCGTCCCTGCCGTAGGCCGCGACGCGCCAGAGGAAGGTGCCCTCGCCGCGCACAGCCACCGTAGCACGGGTCTTGATGCGATTGTCGACGTCGATCACGTTGTCGACGAACAGACGATTGCGCGACACCTGCAAGGCGTAGCGCACCGCTCCGGCGGCGGCCTCCCAGCTGAGCTCGATCTGCTTGGTGGAGGCGAGATTCACTTCCGTGCCGTCGACCGGTTGGACGAGCACCGGCGCCGGGGTGATCGGTTTGACGTCGGAGAGCTTGCCGCCGCTCTGCACGGCCTGCTGCATGGCCCCGAGATTGCGCGTCCCGGTGGGCGTCGCCACCTCCATACCGCCGCGCAGAGCGGCGAAGCGCCCGGAGAGCGTGGCCTTGTCGTAGGACACCGACGCTTCGGACTGCTCCGTCACCCGGGCCTCGGCGCCGGGCGTGCTCACGCTGCCGGCCTTCTGCGAGGTGTTCAGGTTCACCCAGCCGTATTCCATGCGGATCGACTGCTCGCCGGTGCCGCCGCCGGCGACGCGCGTACGGGTGACCACGAACAGCGTATTGGGTCGTACGGTGTACAACGTGCCGTCGACGAACATGATCTCGGCCGAGCCGTTACCGGCGGTCTTTACGTAGTCGCCGGAGCGCAGGGTGATGCGGCTGCGCGCCGATTCCCACTCGCCGGTCTCGCCGCTGCGAAACTCGACGCTGCCTTGTACGGAGATGAACTGGGCTTCGCCGGTCGCGTCATGATGGCCGAGGGCGTCGAGCACCGAGACGAGGAGCGCGCGACTGCGACGCGCGAGCTCGAGCGCCGGCGGGAATTCCTCGTGCGCGAAGTGGGAGCGCGCCTGCTGCAGGTTGTCCCAAGCGCTGGTGTATTCGGTGTGGTAGACCTCGGCGCCGGACTCGGATTGCAGACGCTGCGCCAGGACCAAGGCCTCGTCGATCACGGACGCGGCTTCGCGCTCCACGTTGTACTGGTTCCATTGCCGGAAACCGAAGTACCCGAGGACGGCGGCTGCGCACAGCAACAAGAAGATCGCCCACCCGCGCAGGGTGTCGACGGAGATGCTGTACCAGTCTGAGCTCTTGGGATTCGCTTTTGGTGCCAACCGTGGCGCCCTTGTCCAGAGCGGTCAATATAACACCAAAGTCGTTGAAAAAACGGGCTTTCTCGGCAACTTGCCAACTGCGCGCCCGGTCCGCGGCCGGTCCCGGCGGCCGGCCCGCGGTTGAGCGCGCGACCCCGGGTTGATACACTCCCCGTTTCTCTCCGGGAGGCGTGTGGGTGGCGCCAGTCCGGCGACTGACTTTCCGGGATCCCCCCCAACACGGCAGCGCACCCGGGATACGAGGGAGTTTCATGCTCAAGATCTTCCGCGACAACCTCAAGTACCTGGCCTGGATCCTGTGGGCGTTCATCGGGATCTTCGTGCTCTACATTTTCGCCGACTTCGGTGGCGGCCTGTCGGGCACCGGCGGCCGCAGCACGTTCGCGGCGAAGGTCGGCGACCAGACCGTCTCGGTGGCCGAGTTCCGCTCCGCCAACCAAGCCCTCGAGCAGCAGTACCGGCAGATGTATGGCGAGCAGTTCACGTCCGAGGCCGCGAAGCAGATGAAGCTGCCCATCCAGGCGCTCGACCGGGTGATCGCGCAGAAGATCCTGCTCAACGAGGCCGGCAAGATGGGCTTCGACACCAGCGACAAGGAGCTTCGCGAAGCCATCCTGAGCATGCCCGCCTTCAAGGACGAGAAGGGCGTGTTCATCGGCGACCAGGCTTACAACGACATGCTGCGTTCGAACCAGCGCGCTCCCGAGCAGTTCGAGCGCGAGCTGCGCGACCAGTTGACGATCGAGAAGCTCACGCTGGCCCTGCAGGAGACCGTGCGGGTCTCGGAGGGCGACATCGAGACCAACTACCGCCAGCAGAGCGAGAAGGCCAAGATCCACTTCGTCGTCCTGCCGGCCACGCGTTTCCAGGCGATCGGCGCGCCGCCGGCCGAGGCCGAGCTCAAGGCGTACTTCGACGGCCACAAGGAGGCCTTCCGCCTGCCCGAGCAGCGCATCGTGGACTACGTGCTGGTCGATGCCTCCAAGGTGATGAACAGCATCGCGGTGAACGACGCCGACACCAAGGCGTATTACGACGCCCATACCGCCGACTTCGCTCAGGAAGAGCAGGTGCGCGCGCGGCACATCCTCCTGCAGGTGAACGACAAGCGCACCGAAGCGCAGGCTCTCGCCGAGGCGCAGGCGCTCAAGGCACGGCTGCAGAAGGGCGAGGACTTCGCGAAGCTGGCGAGTCAGGTGTCCGAGGATACGGGCAGCAAGCCGCAGGGCGGCGACCTGGGCTTCTTCGGCCGCGGCCGCATGATCAAGGAATTCGAGGAAGCTGCCTTCGCCGGCAAGCCGGGCGATCTCGTCGGACCGGTGAAGACGTCGTTCGGCGTTCACCTGATCCGCATCGAAGAGCACCGCCCGGGCGGCCAGCGGTCCTACGACGAGGTGAAGGGGCAGATCGTCACCCGGCTGAAGAACGAACGCGCCCAGACCACGGCCGAAGCGAAGGCCAAGGAGATCCAGGAGCGTCTGGCCAAGGAGAGCGATCTCGACCAGGCCAAGCTGCGCGCCGGAATCGCCAGCGATGCCGCCGTGGCGAGCGTCGAGACCACGCTGCCGTTCGGTCGTGACGAGCTGGTGGCGGGTATCGGCCGCGGCACGCCGTTCGCCACTGCGGCGTTCAGCCTCGAGAAGGGCAAGATCTCCGAGCCGATCCGGGTGCCGCGCGGCTGGGCGATGGTCACCGTGCGCGAGGCGCGCCCGAGCCGGTTGCCCGATTTCGCCGAGGCGCAACCCAAGGTGCGGGAAGCGATCGACCGCGACCGCCGCAATGCGCGCGCGCTCGAGGAAGCACAGAAGGCGCGGGCGCAGCTCACCGACGGCAAGACGCTGGACGACGTCGCCAAGGGCCTCGGGCTCGAGGCGCGCGACAGCAACGAGTTCACGCCCACCGGGTTCATTGCCGGGCTCGGCCTGAACGCGCAGGTGAACCAGGCGGCGTTCAAGCTCAACCAGGGCGAGATCGGCGGCCCGATCGAGACGCCGCAAGGCCCGGTGCTCTTCCAGCTCACCGAGAAGAAGGGCTTCGATCCGGCGGAGTTCGCTAAGCAGAAGGAGCAGATCCGCGCCACGCTGCAGCGCGACGCAGTCAACAAGCTGCTGAGCTCGTTGATCGAGCAGCGTCGCGAGGAGCTCAAGGTCACGTACGACCGCCAGTTGCTGCAGCAGTTCGGCATCCTCGACGAAGAGGGCAAGGCCAAGGGCTGAGAACCGGGCCGCAAGCGCGCAACGCAAACGAGCCCTCCGCGCTTCGGTGCGGAGGGCTTCGTCATTTTCAGGGGCCGGCGTTCACGGTCCTTCGCCGACGTCGCGAAGGGTGGGCCCGCGTCGCGGCTCGCGTTCGATCCCGGCCTCGCGAACTCAGTCCTTCGAGAAATAGTCCTCGTTCTGGTAGTGCCCGCTCATTTCCTTGACCAGCTGCATCAGCAGGTCGTTGGTGAGCGTCGAGGCGCCGAGACGGAAGAGATCGGGCGTCAGCCAGGCGTCGCCCAAGGTCTCCTTCACCAGCACCAGCATGTGCAGGGCCTGCTTGCTGGTGCGCATGCCGCCGGCCGGCTTCATGCCGATGCGGCGCCCGGTCTCGAGATAGTGGTCCCGGATCGCTTCGAGCATCACTAGCACCACCGGCGGTGTGGCCGCGGGCTGGATCTTCCCGGTCGAGGTCTTGATGAAGTCGGCGCCGGCGTTCATCGCCAGATGCGAGGCGCGGCGCACGTTGTCGTACGTCGCGAGCTCGCCGGTCTCGAGGATCACCTTGAGATGCGCCGGCCCGCAGGCTTCCTTGACCCGGACGATCTCGTCGGCCACCTTCGCGTAGTCGCCCGAGAGGAAGGCGCCGCGATCGATCACCATGTCGATCTCGTCGGCGCCGTCACCCACCGCGCGGCGGGTCTCCTCGAGCTTCACCGCGAGCGGCACCTGGCCGGCCGGAAAGCCCGTGGCCACCGACGCCACGTGCACGGGCGAGCCGGCGAGCGAACGCCGCGCCACGGCCACCCAGTTCGGATACACGCAGACCGCCGCCACGGGACCTACCGAGGAATCACCCGGCAGCGGATGCAGCGCTTTCTGACACATCTGCTGCACCTTGCCCTCGGAGTCTTTGCCTTCGAGGGTGGTGAGGTCGATCATCGAGATCGCCAGCCGGATGCCCTGGAGCTTGGCCGACTTCTTGAGCGATCGCTTGGCCAGCGCCGCCGAGCGCTCCTCGAGGCCGACCGCGTCGACCCGGGGCACGCGCGAAAAATCGATGACGGGTCCCAAAGCTGGCATGCCGTAACTGTAGCAGGGGGCATCGCGCGCGGCACGCACTCGCGGAGATCCACCCCCGGGGTACGATCGACCACCGAAACACGAGGGAGCGGAGGCGTGACGACAGTCGACTTACCTCTTGCGGCGGGGCTGCTGACCGCTCTGATTCTGCTCCAGTTGCCGCTGCGTCTCCTGGCTCGGCTGACTGGCGGCCGGCTCGCGCCCAGTCTCTCGACCCTGGCTGTGCTCGTACCTCTCGCCTTGCTCGCGCCATGGCTCGAAACGGGACGTACCGTGGCGCCGACGGGGTACCTGCGCCAGGTGATCCCAGGGGCGCGCCTGGGAGCGGTGACCGATCTCTACGGTTCGCAGCTCAACGACGTCGTGGCCCAGCTGCTGCCATGGGAGCTCGAGGTCCGCAAGGCCTTCGCGGCCGGGCGGCCACCGCTCTGGTCGGATCTCCTCGACGGCGGCAGCAGTCCCTGGGCCAATCCCCAGGCCGGCGTCCTATCGCCTGTGGCGCTCCTCGCGCGCGCATTCCCATTCCGCCACTTCCTCCTCGCGGCCCTGGCCTGCAAGCTCGCGGTCGCCCTCGCCGGTGCGGGAGTACTTTCGCGTCGGCTCGGCATGCGCCCTGCGGCCGCGGCGATCGCCGCGACGGTCTTCGCGCTCAGTGGCGGTCTCCTGTCCTGGGGCCTCTATCCGCTGAGTACCACGGTCGCTTTCGCACCCTGGCTCGCGGCCGGCACCCTGCGCTTGGCGCGCCGGCCCGCCCCGGCCGCCATCGCCGGAACGGCGCTCTGCGCCGCCGCCGTCCTGCTCTCGGGACACCCGGAAGCTGCGATGGGAGCGGCTCTTTTCGCCGGACTCCTCGGGCTGGTCGCCGGTCGCCGCGGCATCCGGCTCGCGCGCGCGGCGATGGCGACGGGCCTCGCTGTCCTGCTCGGCCTCGCCCTGGCGGCCCCAACGCTGCTGCCGTTCCTTGCCGCGCTGCCGGGAAGTGAGCGCGTGCGCGACCGCGTCGCGGGAGCCGCCGCCGCAGCCACCGCCGCGGCACCTTCGGCCTCGCCGGCCCCGGACTTCTCCTTGTTCGCACAAGCCGCGGACGCCGAGGGGCTCGGCCGTCCTTATAGCGACGGGCTAGTCCTGTGGCCGGTCGCCGCCTCGAGCTACTGCGGAGTCGTGGGTTTGCTGGGCGTGTCCCTCGCGCTCGTGTTTCTCTTTCGCCCCGGGGGCCGGATGCGCGCGGTGACGATCTTCTTGATCGCATTCTGGGTGGCGATTCTCGTGCTCGCGGGAACTCCCCTCGCCCTTCCCGCCTGGCTCCGTCTGGTCGCGGTGCCGGAATACTCGCGCCTCGTCCCGATCGCCGATCTGGCGTTTTGCCTCGCCGCCGGGCTCGGGCTGGACGCGCTTCTACGCGGTCCCCGCCGCTGGCGCTCGGTCCTCCTTGCCGTCGCCATCGGCGCCGCCGCGGGCCTCGCCGGTCGCCACTCGCCGCATGCCTTGTTGCTCTGGCCGCTGGCTGCCGTGGGCGCCACGCTCGCAATTCTGCCGGCCCACCGTTGGCAGCGCACAGCGGCCGGCGCCCTGCTGCTCACCGCAGGGTTCGACGGCGTCCGCTGGGGTCGGAACCTGCTGCCGCCGGGCGAGGCCGACCTGCTCTATCCGCCCACCACGGTGACTGCCGCGCTCACCGCGGAGACTGCGGCAGGAGGCCCGTGGCGGGTAACCGCGATGGACCGGCTGGCGCCGGCGTCCATCCTGCCCGTGTATGGGCTCGCGGAGATCAGGCCGCACAGCCCGCTTGCCCCGGCCACGCAACTGCTGGCGCTCGGGGCGTCCATCGGTTACACGCCGAGCGAGCGCGAGTACTTCAGCCCGGTGCGGACCATCGACCATCCCCTGCTGAGCTTCCTCAACGTGCGCGTGGTGCTGTCGAATCGATACCTGCCCGCACCCACGACGTTGACCCGCTGCGGTGGCTCACCCTCGCCGCTTTTCGAGCTCTGGTGCAATCCCGGCGCTCTGCCGCGCTGGTTCGTGCCGAGCGGCGTCGACGCCGTTCCGGCGGCCGGCCTCGGGGCGTGGATTCGGGCGATGCGCGATCCCCGCCGGGTCGCGGTGACCCCGGCCGACCTCGATGCGCAGTCGCCGCCCGCCGCCCTGGCGAACGGCGACGAGCCGCCCGCCGTGCGAGCGCTGGCGGCGACTCCCGGTCGAGTGGCGCTCGCCATCGACGGCGATGGCCAGCGCCTGCTTGCGACCTCTCTCCCTGGTCCGAGCGGATGGCGCGCGCGAACGCCCGAAGGCGCGCGACTACGAACCCTGGCAGTAAATGGTGCCTTTCTCGGCGTCGTCGTGCCGGCGGGCACCCAGCGCGTGGACCTGCTGTACGTGCCGCCCGGTCTGCCAGCGGGCCTGCTGCTCTTCGCCTGCGGACTCTTCGGTCTCGCGACGCTGGGATTCGCCGCGAGGCCGAAGACCCCAAGCCTCAGCCGTCCCACCTGACAGCCGCCGCCGAGTCCCGGCCGTCGGGCCGAGGCCTCGGAGACCGATCCCCGAAGACGCGGTTGGAACCAGAGTCGGTCTGCGCGCCGCGGCGCCTACGGCGGACTGACCGCGGGCGGTGCCAGCGCCGAGTGGCCGGGAGGCCCCTTGCCGGTCTTGGCTCCCGGCGCGGCCGGAACCTCGGGTGGCGCTGGCGGCTCGCCGAGCACCCGTAGCGGCACCCGCACCCGAGCGTGCTCCCAGGCGAGGCGAAGCTCGCCTTCCTTCTCGCCGGTGCCCTCCAGCTCGATGGTGAACGTCGGGAGCGGCGGATCGACCTCTTCGACCGGCACTTCCACGCGGCCGAGGTCCTGCACGGGCTCCCAGTTCCAGGCGCCCCATTGCTGGGCGACCCGGTTGACCACCAACGTCCAGGAGTGCGCGTGTGGAATCGCGAACAGGGCGTAGCTGCCCGCCGGAACCGTCAACGGACCGAGCGCGACGTCGTGACTCACGGTGATCCGCGTGGCCTCGTCGGCGCCCAGGCGCCACACGTGGTCGAAAGGCACCCGCTCGCCGAACTGGGTCAGGCCGTGCGTTTCCGGACGGCCGTACTCGACGGCGATCGAAGCCCAGGCGAGCTGTAGATCCGCCGTGCCTCGCGGCGCCGACCGCTCGACGCGCGGCGCGGGCTGCGCCCAAACCCGACCGCCGAGCGCGGCCGCGAGGCAAAACGCGACGATTTCCTGCCGCCGACACCGCACGCGAGGAGTATGCCGCAGTTCGTGGCGACCGCGAGCGATTCGTCCCCGCATCTCCGCGCCAGGAACGCCAGGACCGTACCCTGCATAGCAGCCGGTTCCCGTGGGCGCGAGCTCACCTTCCTTGCGGAGTCACCATCGAACTCTGGATCGCTCTCCTCCTCCTCTGTCTGCTGACCATGCTGCAGTTGGCTTTGACGCCGGTTGCGCGTCGCCTGGGCGGCGGCACCGGCAACACGCTCGCCATCGCGGCGGTCCTCGTGCCCCTGGCGCTGCTCGCGCCCTGGCTCGAGGCAGGCACGACCCTTCTGCCCACCGGAGTTCTCACGCGCACGTTGCCCGGCCTGATCGAGAGCACCGGCCTGGGCGCGTGGTCTCCCCAGGAGGCGCAGCTCAACGACGTGGTCCTGCAGCTCCTGCCCTGGGAATCCGAAGTGCGTCGCGCGTGGAGCGAGCGGCGCCTGCCGTTCTGGTCCGACGCCCTCGACGGCGGCAGCGACCTGTGGAGCAATCCGCAGGCCGGCGCGCTCTCGCCGATCGCATGGCTGGCGCGGCCCTTTCCGCTGCACAGCTTCCTGCTCGTCACGCTGGCGCTCAAGCTTGGACTCGCGCTGCGTGGTGCCGGGCTGCTGGCGCGTCGCCTGGGCGCTCGTGAGCTCGCCGCACTCGGCGGCGCCATCGCCTTTGCCTGTGGTGGAGGCATGCTTGCGTGGGCGCTGTTCCCGTTGAGCACCACCGTCGCCTTCGCGCCCTGGGTGGCGGTGGGACTGCTGCGGCTGAGCCGTCATCCTAGCCGCGCCGCCCTCGCCTGCTCCGCGTTGCTCTGCGCCGGGCTGCTGCTCTCGGGTCATCCCGAGTGCGGCGCCGCCGGCCTGCTGTTCGCGCTGCTCCTCGCTCTCTTCGTCCGCCGCCAAGCCCTCGCACTTCACCGGGCGGCGCTCGCGACGGCCGGCGCAATGCTGCTTGGAGGGGCGCTCGCGGCGCCGCTCTGGACGCCCCTGCTCGTCGCGGTTCCCGATTCGCAGCGCGCCCGCGACCGCGCGGCGGCTCCGCCGGTGGAGGACCTCTTTCGTCTGGAGCACGCGCGCCAGTCTTTGCAGATGACGCTGGACGGCGAGTCCTACGGGCGCCCGTACGCGCAGGCCGCGACGCTCTGGCCGGTGACTTCGATGCCCTACTGCGGCGGCCTGGTCGCGGTGTGCGTCCTGGCCGGCTGGTTGATCCCCGGGCGCCGCCGTCGCCTCGGTCTGCTGTGCGTTCTCTGGGCGACGTTCGTGTTCGCGCCGAGCTGGGCACCGGGCCTCCTCCACGGTCCGCTCGCCTGGATCGAGCTCAATCGAGGCGAGCCGCTGGGCGATTTGGCGCTCTGCGCGGCCGCGGCCCTGGCGCTCGACGGACTCCTGCGACATCCACGCCGTGCGCACGTCCGCGGCGCCGTCGTGATCGCCGCCGTCGCCGCCGTTGGGCTCGGCGTGGCGCTACGCCCCGCCGCACTGCCCGGCGGACCGACGACGATCGGGCTGGCAGCCCTGCTCGTGCCTGCCGCGCTGTTGTGTCTCCCGCGGTGGCGCCGGCTGGCGGCATGGGCGATCGTCCTGTGGAGCCTCTGCGACCTGATCCCGTGGGCGCGAACGTTACTGCCCCGTGGCCGCACGGAGCTCGCCTACCCGCCCACGCCCGCCCTGCTCGCCGCCCGGCAACGCCTCGGCGCGAACGGACCGTGGCGCGCGGCCGGAGTGGACCGGCTGATCCCTGCAGCGCTGCTGCCCATGTACGGCATCGATGAGCTCCGGCCTCACAACCCACTGGCGCCGGCGAACGTGCTGGCGGGCCTCGACGCCGCGTTCGGCTACCGGCCGAGCGCGGCGAGCTACTTCGGTACGTTCACACCCGGAGGGCATCCGCTGCTCTCGTTCCTCAACGTCCGCCTGCTGCTCTCCGATCCGTATCTGCCCGTGCCGTCCGGCTTGAACCTCTGCGGAACGTATGGGCTGTTTCAACTCTGGTGCAATCGGGAGGCGCTGCCGCGCTGGTTCGTGGCCTCGGCGTTCGACGCCGTCGAGCCGGCCGACGTGCCGGCATGGATCGGCGCGATGCGCGACCCGCGCCGCGTCAGCCTGTCTCCCGCCGATGCGCGCCTCGTCGGTCCGGGCAGCGAGTCGGTCGCGGCCGTGCACGCGGTGCGCGCCAAGCCTGGGGATGTCACGCTCCAGCTTGCGGGCGTCGGTCAGCGTCTCCTGGCGACGTCGCTGCCGGGTCCGCGCGGCTGGCACGCGGAGGCCCTGCACGCAGAGGGGGTGGTTGCGGGCAGCCTCGCCACGGTGACGGTCAACGGCGCCTACCTCGGGGTCGTGGTGCCGGACGGCGAGCACGAGCTGCGACTGCGCTACGTGCCGCCGGGCCTCGTCCAGGGCGCGTTCGCGGCGGCGCTTGCCGCCCTGGTGGTGGCCCGCCTGTTGTGGCCGGAGCGGCGGCGCCTCGCGGCTCGGCCCGCCGCTTTGTAACGCCCTGCCCGCCGGCGGTTCGGGGTGCCGTTCGGGCAGCCGGGCCGATATGATTCCAGGGAAGGAGTCGGCCATGCCCGAGACCACGCCATCGATCGCCGGCCACGCGCCCGCCGGCCCCGCCCCTGTTGCCGCCGCGCTCACGCGCGAGCGCGTCCTGCGCGACTATCGTCTGGCCGTGCGCAGCCGCCAGACCAGCCTGCTTGGCCGCCGCGAGGTCCTGACCGGCAAGGCGAAGTTCGGCATCTTCGGTGACGGCAAGGAGATCGCTCAGTTGGCGATGGCGGCCGCGTGGCGGCCCGGCGATTTCCGCTCCGGCTACTATCGCGACCAGACGCTCGCTCTTGCCCTCGGCATCACGACGCTCGACGAGTTCTTCGCCCAGCTCTACGCCGATGCGGACGTGTCCCGCGATCCGCACTCGGCCGGCCGCTCGATGAGTGCGCACTTCGGCACCCGCTGGATGAACCCGGACGGCTCCTGGGCGAGCCAGATCGATGGCTTCAACACGTCTTCCGACGTCTCTCCCACGGGCTCGCAGATGCCGCGGCTGGTGGGTCTCGCGCAGGCCTCGAAGCTGTACCGGCAGCTTCCCGACATGGCTCGCGCCTGCCCGGGGTTCTCGCGCGACGGCGCCGAGATCGCCTGGGGCACGATCGGCAACGCTTCCAGCGCCGAGGGCATGTTCTGGGAGTCGCTGAACGCCGCCGGCGTGCTGCAGGTGCCGATGCTCGTCTCGGTCTGGGACGACGGCTATGGCATCTCGGTGCCGAACGAGTTCCAGCTCACCTCGGGGCTATCGCGGCTGGTGTCCGGTTTTCGACGCGACGCGGCGCGCGGCGAGCGCGGCTACGACCTCTACCAGGTGCGCGGCTGGGACTATGTCGCGCTGCTCGAGACCTATCGCGTCGCGGCCGAGCGCGTGCGCCGCGACCACGTGCCGGCACTGGTGCACGTCGTCGAGATGACCCAGCCGCAAGGTCACTCGACCTCCGGCAGTCACGAGCGCTACAAGTCGCGCGAACGATTGCAGTGGGAAGAGGATTTCGATCCGATCCGCAAGCTCCGCACCTGGATGGTGGCGGAAACTCTCGCCACGGCACCCGAGCTCGACGCCGTCGAGGAGGAGGAGACACGCGAGGTCCGGGCCGCGCAGCGCCGCTCTTGGGAGGCGTTCCGCAAGCCGATCGACGCCGAGCGCGAAACCGCGCTCGGGCTCCTCGATGCTCTGGCGAAAAGCACCGGCACGCCCGCGGCGGTCGAGGCCATCCGCAAGAACCTCGCCCGTCAAAGCGCGCCGCTGCGCCGCGACGCCATGGCGGCGGTGCGCGAGGCGCTGCTCGCGACGCGGGCCGACGCCGGACCGGAGCGCGCGGCGCTCATCGAGTGGCAGAAGGCGCTCGACATCGAGACCCGCGGGCGTTATGCCTCGCACTTGCTGAGCGGTTCACCGCGCTCGCCGCTCGCCGTGCCGGTAGTAGCCGCCAGCTATGGCGACGACGCACCGGTGCTCAACGGCTTCGAGATCCTGAACGCCTGCTTCGACGCCGCCCTGGCGCGGCACCCGAACCTGCTCGCGATGGGCGAGGACCTGGGCCAGCTTGGCGACGTCAACCAGGGATTCGCCGGGCTGCAGGCGAAGTACGGCGCGCTGCGCGTCGCGGACACCGGCATTCGCGAGGTCACCATCCTGGGGCAGGCGATCGGTTTGGCCATGCGGGGCCTGCGGCCGATCGCCGAGATCCAGTACCTGGACTACATCCTCTATTGCCTGCAACTCCTCTCGGACGATCTCGCGACGCTGCGCTGGCGCACGGCCGGCGGGCAGGCGGCGCCGGTGATCGTGCGCACGCGCGGCCATCGCCTGGAGGGCATCTGGCACTCGGGCTCGCCCATGGCGGGCGTGATCAACCTGGTGCGCGGCATCCACGTCTGCGTGCCGCGCAACATGGTGCAGGCGGCGGGCTTCTACAACACACTGCTCGCCGGCGACGATCCGGCGATCGTGGTCGAAGTGCTGAACGCCTACCGCGGCAAGGAGCGCCTACCGGCGAATCTGGGGCAGCTCACCGTGCCGCTCGGCGTGCCGGAAGTTCTGCGCCCGGGAACCGACGTCACTCTGGTCACCTATGGCGCGTGCTGCAAGCTGGCGCTCGAGGCCGCCGACCAGCTGGCCGGTGTCGGCGTCGAGACCGAGGTGATCGACGTGCAGACCCTGCTGCCGTTCGACCGCCACGGCGTCATCCTCGACTCGCTCAAGAAGACCAGTCGCATCCTCTTCCTCGACGAGGACGTGCCGGGCGGCGCTTCGGCCTACATGTTGCAGCAGGTGATCGACGGCCAGGGCGGGTTCTCGTGGTGCGACGCGGCGCCCCGCACGCTGTCCTCGGCGCCGCACCGTCCGGCCTACGGTTCGGACGGCGACTACTGGTCGAAGCCGAATCGCGAGACCATCTTCGAGGCCGTGTACGAGCTGGTGCACGAAGGGAACCCGCAGAAGTTCCCGATCTTCTGGCGCTAGGCGAGACGAACGCTGGCCAGCGCGGAATCTCAACAGCGGCGGTCGTTGCGATCGGGGGACTCCGGCACTCGCGCAGTCGCCGGACCTCGGCGCCCACGCGAGCCCTGGGTCGGCGGGACTGTCTACTTGCTCAGCTCGCTCGCCTGACTATAAATGGGCCGGATGTCCACCGGCAGCTTCTTCAGCCGTTCGATGGCCTGCAGCATCTCGGGGCTCGGCTGTCCGTACTTCTGGAGGAACGTCTTGGTGCCTTCGTAGTTGCCCGTCGCTTGCAGCATCAGCATGTCGTGCAGCAGGTCGCGAATCCCGGCGGCGAACTTCGTCGGGTCGGTGCGGTACTTGCCCTTGCCATCGCTGCTGATGGCGCCGCGCTCCATCAGGTAGTTGAACTGCGACACGACACCCTGACCATGGGCCTCGTGCACGCCGAAGCGGGCGGCGCGGAACAGGCCGGCAACATACGTGGGCTCGAGCGACTCGAGCAGCGACTTCGGCATCTCTCCCTTGTCGATCAACGCCAGGATGTCGTAGATCCCCATGACGTCGGCCTTGGCCTCCTCGAGGGTCGAGTAGAGCTCCTTGAGCTCCAGGCGCACGTCGGTGTCCTGGCCGTTCTTCTTGATCGTCCCGGGCCCCAAGCCGTGGCCGAGCTCGTGGTGCAGCTGGTGGTTGAAGAACGCATCCCAGCTGAGGTGCTTGGCGTCGGCGGGGCTCAGCACCTCGGCGGCGATCGGGGTCAGGATCTTGTCGAACTTGGCGCGCATGACATTGCGCAGCATGACCTTCTTCGAGCCCTTGGCCTGGCGCACGCGCTCGTCATTGGGCAGGTTGAACGCGGTCGCCTGGACGCCGCGATTGCCGTCGCCGGCGGTGAAGACGACGTCGACCACCCGGATGGGACTGTCGGTGCCGCGCTTGAAGTTCTTGTGTTCGTCTGGAATCGGCAGGTTGCGCTCCAGCCACGGCAGCTCGCTCTTGTACTGGGCGAGAGCCGCCGACTCCTTGGGCAGCGCCACGGTGACGTAGGCCTCGTACGACGCCTTGTAGCCATAGAGCCCATCCTCGTAGCTCTCGTACGGTCCGATGGTCACCTCGACCGGGGCGTCGAGATCCATCCACGCCATGTCGCTTTCGAAGTAGTTGTCACTGAGAAAGGAATCCGCCCGCGCCGACAGAAACTTCTTGAGCGACGCGTTCGAGGTTTTCGCGGCGGCGTCGCGCAGCGCCTTGGCCGCGGGCTCCAGCCACTCGCGATAGGCCTTGGCATAGGTCACGATCTTGAGCGAGCGGTCGGCGGCGCGCTCGATCCGAGTGGTGTCCGATGCCATGGCGTCCTGCAGCTCCGGGAACGCCTTGCCCCAGGTCTCGAACTCGGTCTTGGTCATGTCCTCGGGGTAGAAGCCGGCGCCGGCGGGCTTGGCGAGCGTGCCGAGGAACGGCCGGTTGGCGTCGAGGCGATCCCATGGACCCTTGTTGATGTCGAAGTACTCGCGCGCCGCCGCGGCCTTGGGGCCATGGAGCGACTTCAGCTGCTCGCGTAGCGCGGGATTGCCGCTCCAGACCTGCCGGTAGAAGATCTCGTCGAGCTCGCGCGCGGCGCGCAGGAGGTCGACGAGCACCGCCCGGTCCTCCGCCGAAAGCGCCGACAGATCGGCGCGCAGATCGGTGCGGGCGAACTGCGCTACGCGTTGATCGATGTCGGGCGCGATCGCGAGTTCTGCGGCTGGGGCGCTCGGCGCGACGAGCGCGCCCGCCAGGAGCAGGGACAGCCCGGTGAGACGGCGGGTCGACAGCATGTGTGGGTCTCCTTTGCGCTTGGAGCGTTGCGGCGAATGCCAAGTTGCTGCATCGTTCCACAAGGCGCGGGCCCGGGAAAGAGCCGGCCGGGATGGCAGCCGCGAGCCGCGGTCCGGGCAAGGCCGGCAGGGCGCAGTACAATTCGGGCATGGCCCACTGGCTGGTAAAGACCGAACCCTCGACATACTCCTTTGCGGATCTCGAACGACAGAAGAAGGCGGTGTGGGATGGCGTTGCCAACGCCGTGGCGCTCAAGCATCTGCGCGCCATGGCACCGGGCGACGACGTGCTGGTGTACCACACGGGTGACGAGAAGGCCGCCGTCGGCTTGGCGCGCGTGGTGAGCGAGCCCTATGCCGATCCCAAGGCCGGCGATCCCAAGCTCGCGGTGGTGGATCTCGAGCCCGTGCGCCGGCTGGTGCGTCCAGTGACCCTGGCCGAGGTCAAGGCGGACCCGGCATTCGCCGATTTCGTGCTGGTGCGCCAGGGCCGGTTGTCGGTGATGCCGGTGCCGCCGGCGCTCTGGAAGCGCGTGCTGGCGCTCGGCGGCGCCTAGGTTGGCGGACCAGGCGGCGCCTTCGCCTTCGCCGGCGATCACCGTCGTTCTGGTGGTCGGCAGCCGCCGCGAGTACGCCGAGCAGTGCCTGGCGTCTCTCCTCGGCCAGGAGATGCGCGCGCGAATGGAGATTCTCGTGGTCGACGTCGCCGGACCGAGCGCCGCCGCGCTCGAGCACGGTGACGCGCCCGCGGTTCGCATTCTGCGGCGTCCTCCAGGCACACTGTTCGCCGCCGGGCGCGCGGCGGCTGTGCGGGAGGCGCGCGCTCCCGTCGTGGCGTTCCTCGAGGAGCACACCGTCGTTCTGCCCGGTTGGGCAGCCGCGCTGGCGAGAGCTCACGACGGGCCATGGTGCGCGGTCGGGCCGCGCATCGCGAACGCCAACCCCGAGCACGGCAAGAGCCGAGTCATCGGCCTGCTCAACTACGGTCGCTACGCCGCACCGCTGGCGCGCGGCGAGAGCCGCTCGGTGCCCGGGCACAACTCCTCCTACAAGACCGCCGCACTGCTCGCGCTCGGGGGCGATCTCGAGCTCCTGCTTGGCAACGATCTCGTCCTGCAGGACCGCTTGCTGGCGGCGGGCGGTCGTTTCTTCATCGAGCCGGATGCCGTGGTCGCGCACCGCAACGAGCCCGGCTTGCGCAGCATCGGGCGCGGGATCTTCCTCTGGTATCGCTGCTACGGCCCCTTGCGCGCTCGTGAACATCGCTGGTCGATGAGGCGTCGCGCGCTCTACGTCCTCGCGGCACCCGTGATCCCGTTCTATTTCATCGCGCACTACCTGCCCTTCCTGGCGCGCAGCCGGAAGGTCGGTTGGCAGGCCGTGCTCCGCCACTTGCCCCTGGTGTTTGGTATGCAGCTCTGCGGCGCGGCTGGTCAGGCCGTGGGCCTGCTGTTTGGCGCGGGCGATGCCCCGGCACAATTTTCGCGCTACGAGCTCACCGAGCCGCGCGGCGCACTGCGCGAAGCCGCGGCGCCCTCCTCGGCGCCCGCCTCGCCCTCGTCCACGCCGGAGGCTGCGACGCGCGACGGCCAGGCACGCTCCGCCAGCAGCTCGCGGGCGTAGATCGCCGACTCGCCCAGGAGAGTCGCCTGCATGCCCAGCGCGACCACGGGCAGGCCGGAGAAGAAGTCCCACCAGCGGCGCAGGCTGCGGGCGCGGGCGGTGTGGCGCCCGACATGCCACAGATTGCTCGCTAGGCGAATCGGCAGCACGCTCGTCGCGAGGAAGAAGGCGCTCTTCCAGCGCTGGCGGCCCGGCGCCTCGGCGAGCCAATCCATGCGCACGCGCGCGAAGAGCTTGCCGCGCCGAAAGCGCTCGCGCACGAGGGTGCGGAGGGTATCGAGATGATGGTGGTGCACCACCGCTTTGGGCTCGAACCACAGCGTCGATCCCGTGGCTCGCAGCTGCCAGCTGAACGAGGTGTCGCCCAGCATGCCGTCGCCGGAGAAACCGCCGTGGCGCATGAACAGGGCGCGCGCGCACAGGAAATTCGCCGTCGGCGCCATGTCGACCGGACGCGCGGCGCCGGCCGGCAGCCACTTGCTGAATTTGGTGAGATGCACGGCGCGATCGAGCGCGCGGTCGCCGTGGCAAGCCAGTGCGCCCACGATCGGGTGAGCGGTAGCCTCGTGCGCGGCGAGGAGGCGCTCCAACCAATCCGCCGCGGCGTAGCAGTCGGGATCGGAAAACACGAGCACTCGCCCCGTCGCGACCTGCGCGCCGGCGTTGCGCGCCTCTTGCGGCAGCAGGCGCACGGGGCTGTGGATGTATCGCACCCGGAGGCGGTTGGCGAACGCGGCGACGATCGGCGCGCAAGCCCCGTCCGGTGCGCTGTCGACGGCGATGACTTCGAAGTCGCGATAGCTCTGGCGATTGAGCGCCTCGAGACACCGGCCGAGGGTCGCCTCCGACCGGTAGAGGGCGAGCACCACCGAGACCACGGCCGCTTCCGGAGGTGGGGCGTCCGTCTCCGTGAGCGCTTTCACGGGCCCGTTATAGCAGGTCCAGGCCGCCGCACTCTTCGTTAGAGTCCGCACCTTGTCGTCGCATCGCACCGCCCGTCGTGCCCGGCTCGGCGGCTTCGCCGGCTCGCCGGTCCTGCGCTCGACGCTGGCGATTCTTGCGGGATCCGCCGCCACGATCCTGGCCGCGTTCGTCACCCGCGTGCTTCTCGCCCGCCGGCTGGGTCCCGAGGGATTCGGGGCGTTCACCCAGGCGGTCGCCATCGCGACCGCGATCGGTGGCAGCGCGGCGCTCGGTCTCGGCACCGCCGGAGCGCGCCGCGTCAGCCTGCTGCGTGCGCAGGGCGAGGCGGAGCTCGTGGGACTCGCGGCGCGCACCGCCCTCGTCGTCGGTGCGCTCTCGGGCGCGGTCTGCGCGTTGCTCCTCGCGCTCGGCACACCTTGGCTGGCGCGCGCGGTCGACAAGCCCGATCTCATTCGCCCGCTCTGGGCGCTCCTGCCGATCGTGATCGCGCTGCCCGTCGGCACCGCCGGTCTCGGTGTCGCGAGAGCCTTTCAGAACGTCGTCGGAAGAGCTCTGTGGCGCGACGCCGCGGGCGGCGTCCTGCGCGTCGCCGGCGTCTTGATCGCGCTCGCGGCGGGGGCAGGTCCCACGGGAGCGGCGCTCGGATTCGCTCTCGGCACCCTGGGCGGTGAGCTCACGTTTCTGCGCTACTCGGTGGCTCGCGGATGGTGGCGAGCGCCCGCCTCCGGCAGCGACGCCGAGCTCCTGCGCGCGCTGCCGCCGTACGCCGGCATGGCGGTGCTAGCCCAGGCCGCCCAGTGGTTCGACGTGCTGCTGCTCGGCGCCGTGGCGCCGGCGGCGGCGGTCGGCGGCTACGGCGTGGCGCGCGGTCTCGAGCGCGTGCTGGAGCTCGCCAGTGACGCCGGCGCGCACCGCTTCCTGCCCCACGCCACCCAGGTGCTGCATCGCTCGGGGCCCACGGCGCTCGACGCCGCGTACCGTCAGGCGCGCCGCGTGATGCTGACGTTGCTGTGGCCGCCACTGCTGCTCTGCCTGCTTGCTCCCGCGGATCTGCTCGTGGCCGTCTTCGGCGCGCGCTACGCCGCGGCGGCGCCTTCGCTGCGGCTGCTCGCGACGGGCCTGCTGTTCTCGGCGGCGTTGGGCTACAACGACCGCGCGCTGCTCGCGGCAGGCGAGGAGCGCGCGGTGGCGCGGATCACCAGCCTCAGTGTCCTGTGCGGCATCCTGGTGGGCCTGCTGGCCATTCCGAGTCACGGTCCGACCGGTGCGGCGGCGGCGTGGTTGGTGATGATCACGCTGCAAAACGCGCTCTGCACGCTGCGCCTGCGCCGACAGTTCGGCGTCAGTCCGTCCGGGAGGGACCTGCTCGAGTTCGGCGTCCGCGCCGGCGGTCCGCCGCTCGCACTGTTCGTGGCGCTCGCCTGGATCCTGCCGAGTCCGCTGCCGCGCGCGCTGCTCGCCTCCTTCCTCGCCGCCGCCGCGGGACTCTGGGCTTGGCGAGAGCGGCGCTCGCCGACTTGACGGTCGACAAGGCTATCGTCCGAACAGTTGCACGACGTTGCGATCGGGATCGAGCATGCCGAACGTGCGCAGTTCCGAGCCCGGCGGCCGCACGACCGGAAAGTAGATGGCAACGCCGCGTGCGCGCGCCCCCGCGAACGCGGCGTCGAGGTCCGCGACCTCGAAGCCGATCTTGAGGATTCCGCGCGCGTCGCGGCCGTCCTCCGCCAGTCCCAGAGTCGCGCGCGAGCGGGCGGTCGAGAACTCGAGCAGTTCGAGCAGCCCGCCGTCGCGCGCGAGCAGCGCTCGCTTCGGCTCGGCGCCGAGGTTTTGGCGGAGGACTCGGAAGCCCAGGTTCTCGCAGTACCACCGCGACACGCGCTGCAGATCGCTCACCGAGCGGGCGAAGAACGCGCCCCTCACGTTGGGCGCCGGTCGCGAAGCCGAGGCGCCCGCGCAGGCCGCGAGCCCGAACGCCACCCCGAGCTGAAACAGGGCCAGCCAGCGGCGCGCCCTCATCAGGCTCGCCCTCGGCGCAGCGCTCGCTCCGCGGCAGTCCACGTCGCCTCTCTCGTGCGGTTCGCTACCGCGGCGATGGGGCGAAGAACTGCAGCCAGTTGCCGTCGACGTCCTGAACGATAAACCACCGCGTGCGATGGATGGCGTCCTCGGCGGGCGCATGAATGAACCGCACGCCATGGCTCCTGAGCCGCGTCGCCCAGGCGTCGAGGTCGGGGATCGAAAACGCGAGCTTGCCGAACCCTTGGATCATGGCCGGATTGTCGTTTCCGGGCAGCAACTCCCGGGCCGAGCGGGATCCGCCGAGCTCGACCAACTCGAGCTCGAAACCATCGCGCTCGAGCATCGCGATGCGCAAGCGCGCATCGGCAAGGTCCGACTGCTCCTCCACGCGGAAGCCCAACACGTTCGTGTACCACGCGACGGACCGGCTCCGGTTCGACACCGAAATCGCGACCAGACGCGGCCGTAGCGTCGCCGGTGCCGGGCGAGAATCGGGGGCACAGGCAGCTCCGCAAAGGAGCGCCACAACGAGCGCGGTTCTTTCGAGGCTTCGCTCACCCACTCTCCCTCACTCTCCCCCTCCCACCGTACGCCATCCACCAATGTTTGCCGGCGGCCCCGGCAGTGTTACGCGGAGCCTCACGCGCGGGTCGTGGCGGCTGCTGGAGCCGTCAGCGGGCGTGCGCTGTAACAAGAGCAGCACGATCGGCAAAGGGAGAGACAGGAGGGACTGTGCCCATGTCTCAAAACACCGTGTGGCGAGCGGTCGGCCCGCTCGCGATCTTCCTGTTCACAACCGCCCCGTTCATCGGGCCGCGATCGCCGGCCCGTGCGGACGGCGGCGCTGACGGGTTCGAGTCTCAGGCGACGCTCTTTCGCTATGACGATCACGCGGACCTGGGGCTGCGAGAGCTCGGGCTGCAGGAGAAGGAACAGGCTCGCGTCCACGACCTGACGTTCAACGTGCCCGGGGTGAAAGAACCGGTGCGGGCGTACCTGGTCGTTCCGCGCACCGCGGGACCGTTCGCCGGCGTCCTGTGGGTGCACTGGCTGGGAACGCCGGAGACCACGAACCGGGAGGAGTTCCTGACCGAGGCCATTGCTCTCGCCCCACGCGGATTCGTGTCGCTGCTGGTCGACGCGATGTGGTCGGCACCGGATTGGTATGGCCACCGCGTACCGGAGGAGGACTTCGAGAACTCGATCCGCCAGGTCGTGGCGCTACGCCGGGCGATGGATCTTCTCGCATCGCAACCGGCCGTGGATCGCAAGCGCCTCGGCTTCGTGGGCCACGATTACGGCGCGATCTACGGCATGCTGTTCGGCGGCGTCGATCATCGCGCGCGGGCCCGAATCTACGTCGCGGCGCCGTCCAGTCTGAGCGAGTGGGCGTTCTTCGGACGCCAGCCGAAATCCAAAGTGGAGTACCTGCGTCAGAACGCCGTGCTCGAGCCGACCGACTACCTGAGACATGCGGGTGACGTGAGCACCCTCTTTCAATTCGGCGCTCGCGACCCCTACGTTGCACATTCCGGGACGTTCACCCTGCTCGCTGCCGCGCCTGCTCCCAAGGAGCGGCGTTTCTACGAAGCGGATCACTCGGTCGACGCACCCGAAGCCCTCCGCGATCGCGCCGACTGGCTACAGCATCAGCTCGGCGCGCAGCCGCCCGCCGCGCAGTAGCGTCCGTCGACTCCGCCGTACCGCTCTCGATGCCCGTCCGTGCCTCCTCCGGACGGACGGGCACCAGCCTCCGAACTCCATACAGGACCGTGCCACGCAGCCCCGGACGAGACGCTGTGGGGCTCCGGCAAGCCCAGGTCGCGCACGGTTTCGGACTCGAGTGTCCGCGCACCTGTCACTGCGAACTCCCCCTCTCGCCCCCGGTGGCGCTCCTGCACCGGCCTCGGGCCGCTCCTTCGCATCAACGCCTTGGAGTGGACGCTGCAAAACGATGGACCGCGACTCGCAGGGATCGACCGGCACGCTGCGTGTCGACCCACTCCGCGGCGTTGCCGGTGGACACCGGCGTCTCCGGCGCGCGCGCCAGAGCCTCGCGGCGCTGCGGTTGCTTGAATGCGCGGTCGTTGATTGACAAGCACGTTACGCGTTCGCTTTGCGCTTTGTCTTCTAATACTTAACAAAGGTTAGCGAGTGCGGCACGGGCCTTGCGCTGGTCGGCGGACGAATCGCCAACGCGAAGGGAGGTGCCGAGAACCAACGCAGCGGTACACGTCGCACGAAAGCATCGCTACATGCCGTGATACATGCCGTCTCATTGCGGGCGCGAAGTCGTGATGACGCCGCGGTCGCTGAACCAAGGTCGGAGACAAAGGAACCATCATGATTGCAAGAACCATCGTTCGACCCATCGCCACACTCGCCGCGCTCGTGCTGGCGCTCGTGGCCGTGCCCGCCGCGCTCGCGCAGAGCGGCGGCGGCAGCCTCTTCGGGACCGTGAAGGACGACAAGGGTGCGCCTCTCCCCGGCGTTACCGTCACTCTCTCGGGCGATCTCACCGCCGCCCAGGTGCAGGTGAGCAACGCTCAGGGCGAGGTGCGCTTCCTCGGCCTCGCCCCGGGTTCGTACCACGTGGCGTCCGAGCTGCAGGGCTTCTCGCGCCTCGAATATCCCAACGTCGTCGTTGCCGTGGGCCACAACACCAGTCTGGAGCTCACCATGTCGGCCGCCGTCGAAGACGTCATCACGGTGACCTCGGAGAGCCCGCTGCTCGACGAGCGCAAGATCTCGACGGGGGCGAATCTCTCGCAAACGGAGCTGCAGGGCGTGCCGAGCGGCCGCGACCCGTGGACGATCCTGCAGACCGTTCCAGGGGTTCTGATGGACCGCATCAACATCGGCGGCAACGAATCGGGTCAGCAGTCGGGCTACACGAGTCCGGGCGCCCCGGCGTCGCAGTCGACTTGGGCGATCGACGGCGTGACCATCACCGACTTCGGCGCGCTGGGCTCCTCGCCGGCGTATTTCGACTTCGACGCGTTCCAGGAGATGAATTTCGAGACCGGCGGCGCCGACGCCGCGACGTCGTCACCGGGCGTCGTGCTCAATCTCGTCACCAAGCGCGCCACGAACGACTGGCGCGCTGCCGGGAAGTTCGTCTACGACAGCGACAAGATGCAGTCGTCCACCAATCTCAGCAAGAGCAAGCTCGGCGCCGGCCAGCCGCGCTTCAACCGCGGCAACCAGATCGACAGCGTCAACGATCGCGGCGCGGAGATCGGCGGGCCGCTCTGGAAGGATCATCTCTGGGTGTGGGCGGCGTACGACAATCAGCAGATCAACAAGCTCAATCCGAGCTCGGCCACGGTCGCGAATCCGGTGATGATCAGCGACAAGACGAGCCTCGAGTCCAAGAACGGCAAGCTGAATGCGCAGATCACCGCCAGCAATTCGGCGTCCGCCACGTACTTCGACAATGCGAAGGTGAAGCTCGGGCGCAACATCACGGGCCTGGCGCTCGGCGACCAGGGCGCCTCGGCCGACCAGGGCCACGCCGGAGCGCTGCCGACCTTCTGGAAGGCCGAGGACACCCAGATGCTGGGCGACAGCTTCTACGTCACCGGCACGTACAACGAGACCAACGGCGGGTTCGGCTTCACGCCGGAGGGTGGTGATCGTGAGGCCTATATCGACGCCAACGGCGTGCAATTCATCTCCACGGGCGTATACGAGAGTCTGCGTCCGCAGAAGCAGACGAAGCTCGATGCGTCGGCGTTCTTCTCGACCGGCGAAATCAACCACGAGCTCAAGTTCGGTGCCGGCTATCGCAAGGCGGACGTCGATTCGATCTCGCACTGGGCGGGCGGCGGCTTCGTCACCAACAACGACTATCTCGGCCTCCTGCCCACGGGGAGCGCTCCGATCTTCGCCGCGCAGCGCGCCTTCGTGGCCTCGTTCTCGGTCAAGGAGAAGTCGGCGTTCCTGCAGGACACGATGACCAGCGGCAGGGCGACGTTCAACGCCGGTCTGCACTACGAGCGCCAGCACGGCGGCAGCAACTCGGTGGTATTGCCGGCCAACCGGTACGTGCCGGACGTGCTGCCGTCGATCACCACCGCCGCCAACGACAACCCGTTCACCTGGACCAACGTCGAGCCGCGCCTCGGCTTCACGTATGCGCTGGGCGCGGCGCACAAGACCCTGCTGCGGGCGAGCTTCTCGCAGTATGCCGACAACCTCGGACCGGGGTCCGTGCTGCAGAATGCCGCGACGGCTGCTTCGTCCTACGCATACTTCTACACCACGAACACCAACGGCCAGAACTTCAGCGGCAGCCAGATCGGCGCCTTGATCCTGGCGCCTTTGCCGGTGGCTAGCGTGAGCAAGAACCGCGTCAGCAGCGGCCTCAAGGCACCGACGACCAACGAGCTGCTGCTGTCGGCGGAGCACGCGTTGTTGCCGGAGTTTTCGGTGGGCGTCAACGTTACCTATCGCAAGTACAAGGACCCGCTCCAGGCCGAGCTGCTGGTCGGCGACGGCTTCACCCCCGACGTCGGCGCCGGCCGCCGCGCGACGCGTGCCGACTACGTGCCCGTGAACGTGCCGCTGCTCAACGGCCGCACCGCGACGGTGTACAAGCTGCGCTCGAACCTGGGCTTCAACGGCGGCAGTGAGCTCTTCAACGGCGACTGGAGTACAACCTACGAGGGTCTCGCGCTCGTCGCGACCAAGCGGCTCGCGAACCACTGGATGATGCGCGGCAACGTGACGCTCAACTCGTGGAAGAACGACGTGGGCGGTAATTCGTTCGCCAATCCCACCCAGTGCCGCATCGGCTCGTCGGTAGCGGCTACCGACTTCTGCGCCGGGTTGCAGGACGGAGATCAGGTGGTCTCCGCAGCGGCTGGCTCCGGCAAGCCCGCGGTGTTCATCAACGCTCGCTACAGCTTCAACATCAACGGCCTCTATCAGGTGGCTCCCGACCGTCCTTGGGGTTTCAACGTCGCGGGCAGCTTCTACGGGCGTCAGGGCTATCCGACCCAGGCCTATCAGGTGATCGCCGTTCCGGGGGGCCAGGGACTCGACGGCCGGGCACTGACCTACAGCGTGCAGTCCACCGGCCGGCCGGACGATCAGCGTTACGACAACGTCTCCTTGCTCGACCTGCGGGTGGAGAAGGAGTTCACGTTCTCCCACTTCGGCCTGACGGCCGCGCTCGAGTGCTTCAACGTGGGCAATTCGGCGTACGTGCTGGGCGAGAACGCCCGGCTCGGGCAGTCGAACTCGAATTGGGTGCAGGAGGTGACGAGCCCGCGGGTGTTCCGACTGGGCGCGCGGCTGTCGTTCCAGTAAGTCGTGGTGTTTTCCCCGGCGCGGGCAATCGAGCTCGCGCCGGGATCCTTGCCTGGAGCCTGGACGGTCCGGCGGAACGGCGAAAGAATTGCTCCGACGATGCTTCCCTCTCGCGCGAGGTGGCGCGGCAGGACGAACCGTGCTGCAGACTAGCGTCCGCGCGACGCCGTGCACGGCGGCGTTCCGCCCGGTTTCGAAGTCGAAGGACCTCGCACCGCGCACCGTGGCGAGCGAGATCTGGTGTGGAGGAGTGGCGACGCTCTTGAGCAGCGATGAACAGGACGACGGGACAGCCGTGGCGGAGGCAACGGCGGCGACGCCGGCAGCGAGGGCGGCGGCGGCGCCGTATGTCGATCTCTGCCCGCTGATGGCCGCGTACCAGCGCGGCGAGGCGCCGGCGTTCGAGCTCTTATACGCGGCGCTCGCGCCGCAACTGCGCCGCTATCTCACGGCGCTCGCCCGCGACGTTGGGCGGGCTCAGGATCTGCTGCAGGAGACCTTCCTCCAGATGCATCGCGTGCGTCACACCTACGACCCTTCCCGGCGGGTCGAGCCCTGGGCCTTCGCGCTCGCGCGCCACGTGTACCTCATGGACGCGAGATCGCGCTGGCGTCGCGGCCGCCATGAAGTCGCGCACGAAGCCGAGCTGCCCGAGCTGCCCGTGCCTGCGGACGTGGCGACGCTGCCGGACGACGACCGGGTCCGCCGGGCCCTTGCCCGGCTGTCGCGCGAGCGGTACGAGGTCGTGTTGTTGCACCACCTCTGGGGCTTCAGCTTTGCCGAGATCGCCGGCCTGCTGGCGATCTCCTCCGGCGCGGCGCGCGTGCGCGCCAGTCGCGGCATGGCCGAGCTCAGGGAATTGCTCACGCAGGACGCGAGGGAAACGAACTCATGAGCGCCGACGAGCAGCCCTCCGACGCGTTGCGCCGCGCCGTCACCGGCGATCTCCGGCCGGTACGGCCGCTCGCCAGGCCGTGGCGGCGCACGGCCGCCATCGCCCCGCTGGCCGCGCTGCTGCTGCTGGCGGTGCCGTGGTGGTTCGGCCAGCGGGACGACGCCGGTGCGATCGGCATCGCCTGGACTTGGGGCGCCTCGGTCTTGCAGCTTGCCTACGGGATCTGGCTGATCGGCACGGGCCTGCGCGAGGCGGTTCCCGGGCGCAGCTCCGCCACGTCGACGCTGGTGGCGCGGGTCTCGGCGGCAGCATTGATCCTGGTCGGCGTCACCATGGTCACCTATGCCTTCAGCCCCACAGCGCCGCTGCCGGAGAGGTACTTCGCGGTGACGCGCATCTGCCTGTTCGGGTCCGCCACTGTGGGCGTGCCGCTGCTGGTGGCCGTGGCGCTGCTCGCCGCCCGGGCGTATCCCCTTCGGCCGAGCGTGGTCGGGATGCTCTGCGGTCTCGGGGCGGGCCTCGTGGCGGACTCCGGGTGGCGACTCTTCTGCGCCTTCTCCGATCCCGTACACGTGTTGCTCGCTCATGGCGGGGCGATCGTCGCCCTGGCGCTCGGCGGTGCGGGATTCGCGCACCTGCTGGCGCGCTGGCAACGGCCCGCGGGATCGTGATCCGTCGCGGAGCGCGCGTAACACCGCGATGGGCATCGGCAAATTGGCCAGGTATGAGACTTCGCGTACTGCTCGCCAGCGATGAACCCCGGGATCGTGAGCAGTTGAGCGCGCTCCTTCGCCACGAGCCCGATCTCGAGCTCGCGGAGAAATGCTCCAGCGGTCTGGAGCTGCTTCTCGCCATCCAGAGTGCGGCGCCCGACCTGGTCTTTCTCGACGCCCGGATGCCGGGGCTCGCTCTCACCGAGCTCATGATCTGGGC